>Ga0182024_10006299_pt1 | contig 26131 bp, 24 predicted proteins | sample P32metaG_FD_120480 | JGI IMG/M metagenome (GOLD analysis project Ga0182024, IMG submission 120480) | Permafrost microbial communities from Stordalen Mire, Sweden - P3-2 metaG (Illumina Assembly) | ecosystem: Environmental > Terrestrial > Soil > Wetlands > Permafrost | place: Sweden: Stordalen... | reverse complement strand
GTCATCTGGAGCGCGCGTTCGATGTGATGAGCGACATGCTCTGGCGCTCGCGCCTGGATGAGCGCGAGGCCGAGCGGGTGGGACCCGAAGACAGCCTCGCCGAGAAGGTCGAACACCCTGTCCTGCGGGTCGTCTTCGTACATCGCGATCTCCTCCAGCACGACCTCGCGCTCAGCGTCGAGCTCGCCGAAGCGCGGATGCCAGATCATGTCGCTCATCACGTCGAACGCCCGCTCCAGATGGCGGTCGAGCACGCGCGTGTACAGCGACGTCGCCTCCTTGTCGGTCCCCGCGTTTATCTCAGCGCCCATCGCGTCGAAGATCTGGTCGATCTCCTCCGAGCCGTAGCGCTCGGTGCCGCGGAACAGCATGTGCTCCAGGAGATGGGAGATGCCGGCCTGATCGTCCTGCTCCAGCGCCGAGCCCGTTTCAATCCAGAAGCCGAGCGCCACCGAGCGCACGCTGGCAACGCGCTCGGTGACGACCCTCACGCCGGAGTCCAGCGCGGTTATCCGGTGTTCAGGGTTCAGTGGACCCTCAATCGCGGTCGCGCCCATGGCGCGGGCGGCCCGATCCGCGCTCGCCGTCACGGCGCGGACCGCGCTCGGAGCGCTCGCGGCCGTTGCGTCGTGCACCCTCACGCGGCGCGCGTCCGCCGCCGCCACCGCCCGTGCCGACGCCGGCGAGCTCCGCCACCGACTTGCCTGCGATGTCGGGGTCGTGAGCCAGGCGCAGTCCGATGCGGCCACGCTCGCGGTCCACCTCGACCACGCGCACGTTGACCTCGTCGCCTTTGCTGAGCACATCCTCGACGCTCTCCACGCGCTCGCCGGGCGAGACGTTGGAGATGTGCAGCAGGCCGTCCGTGCCCTTCGCCAGCTCGATGAACGCGCCGAACGTCGTCGTCTTCACGACCTTGCCGAGGTACTCGTCCCCGACCTCGACCTCCTTCATCATCATTCGCACGTGCTCCACGAGTGCGTCGCCGAGCTCGCCGTTGGCGGAGTAGATCAGCACCTGGCCATCATCGTTGACGTCGATTTGGGACTCGAACTCATCCGAGAGCGCCCTGATCGTTTCGCCGCCCTTGCCGATCAACAGCCCGATCTGCGACGGATCGATCTGGATCGTCTGGATTCGTGGCGCGAACTGGCTCAGCTGCTCGCGGGGACCGTCGATGGTCGCGGTCATCTTGCCGAGGATGAACTTGCGCGCGGCGTTCGCCTGCGTAAGCGCGTCGCGCAGGATGTCGAAGGTGACGCCTGAGATCTTGATGTCCATCTGCAGCGCCGTGATTCCGCGCTCGGTCCCGGCGACCTTGAAGTCCATGTCGCCGAGATGGTCCTCGACCCCCGCGATGTCGGTCAGGACGATGTAGTCGTCACCCTCCTTGATCAGGCCCATCGCGATCCCGGCGACGGGACGCTTGATAGGCACGCCAGCGTCCATCAGCGACAGCGACGAGCCACACACCGAGGCCATCGATGAAGACCCGTTCGACTCGAGGATGTCAGAGACCACCCGGATCGAGTAGGGGAACTCCTCGATCGAGGGCACCATCGGGCTGAGCGCGCGCTCGGCCAGCGCGCCGTGACCGATGTCACGCCGCTTGACGCCGCCCATGCGTCCCGCCTCCCCCACCGAGAAGGGCGGGAAGTTGTAGTGGTGCCAGTAGTACTTTTTCGTCTCCAGGCTGAGCGTGTCGATGCGCATCTCCTCCTTGAGCGTCCCCAACGCGGCGACGCTCAGCGCTTGGGTCTGCCCGCGCGTGAACAGCGCCGAGCCATGGGTGCGCGGCGTTACGCCGACTTCGATCGAGATCTCGCGGATCTCGTCCTCGCCGCGGCCGTCGGGCCGCTTCTTCTGCACGGCGATGCGCTCGCGGATGATCGCCTTCTCGAGCTTGTCGAACGCCAGCTGCGCCGCGGCACGGCGCTCCTTGGCGGCGGTCAACTGCTCCTCGGAGGCGTCGTCGGACGCGGGCGTTCCGTACTGCTCGAGCACCGCCGTCTCAACGGCCTTCGTGGCGTCCTGGCGGTCGAGCTTGTCCTCGACCTGGGTCGCCTCGTCGAGAGCCCCACCGTGCGAGGCGCGCACCTGATCGAGCAGCTGCTCGTCGACCTCGATCTGGACGAACTCTTTCTTCACCTTGCCGACCTTCTCGGCAAGCTCGCGCTGGAGCGCGCACAGCTTCTTGATCTCAGCGTGCGCGATGTCGAGCGCGTCGAGGATCTCGGCCTCGGGAATCTCGTTTGCGCCGGCCTCGACCATCAGGATGGCCTCCTCGGTTCCCGCCACGATCAGGTCGAGGTCCGAGCTCTCGCCCGAGTCCTCGCCGGGGACGGTGAACAGGTCCTCCTCCTTCGGATTGACGACGAAGTTGCCGTCGACCTTGCCGATGCGCACCGCGCCGACGGGTGTCGGAAAGGGAATGTCTGACAGCATCACCGCCGTCGAGGCTCCGTTCATCGCGAGGATGTCGTAAGGGTGCTCGTGGTCGATCGAGAGCGGGATCGCCACCAGCTGCGTGTCATAGCGCCATGACTTGGGAAACAGCGGGCGCAGCGGGCGATCGATCATGCGCGCGGTCAGCGTCGCCTTCTCGCCCGGACGACCCTCGCGCTTGAAGAACGAGCCCGGGATTTTCCCGGTCGCGTACATACGTTCCTCGACATCTACGGTCAGCGGGAGGAAGTCGACATCGCGCAGGTTGCCGGCGACTGCGGTAGCAAGAACCATCGTGTCGCCCTGGCGGACGACTACTGCTCCAGAGGCCTGCTTGGCCATCCTGCCAGTCTCGAACGAGATCTCGCTTCCGGCGATCTCCACGGAGACGCGCGTAATCCCATCGCTACTCATATTCACTGCCTTCCTGTACCGCCCGTCGCTCGGCGGCCCGTTTTCTTTTTCTCATTTCCGAACGGAACGAGCTTAGCGGACCGAGCACTTGGGCAAGGCGCGATCACGGCAACTTGCACTCCGCGCTCCGATGGTCGAGGAGCCCTCTCAGAGTCAGCCAGCGAAGCGCTCGGCGCTGAAGCCATATCTCAGGAAAGCGAAACGCTACGCCTGAGCGACAGCCAGGCCGTCACGCAGCAACTCGACGTCGGGCAGCTCGCCCGGTGAGGGTGCCTGGAAGCTCCAGCGCACGACCCCGGCCGGGCCGGTGATGACGAGCGCGCGCTGGGGAAAGCCGCCCTCGTGGAGCACCCCGAACGCGGCGCACGCCGCGCCCTTGGGCTCGAAGTCGGACAGCTGCTCGCTGCTCACGCCCAGCTTCTCCTTGAACGCCGTCTGCGCCCAACTCGAGTCGCAGGAGACGCCGTAGAGACCGTCGCCCTGCGCGGCGAGCTCGCCCGCAAGCTCCTCATACAGCTGCAGCTGGTCGGTGCACACTGGGCTAAAGGCGAACGGATAGAAGACCAGGACGCTCGTCCGCCCGAGCAGGTCCTGCTCGGTGAAGCTCCCTCCGTCTACCCGGCCGAGCCTGAAGCCGGGCGCCGGCGTGCCTGGGACGAGAACGCTCACGACGCTGGGCACGCGAGCAACCGAGGCCGAAGTACTCGCGAAGTGCTCACGGCCGTTCAGGATTACTTGCGCAGGCCGAGCTCTTTGATCAGCGCGCGGTAGCCCTCGAGGTCGCGGCGCTGGAGGTAGGCCAGGAAGCGACGCCTGCGCCCGACGAGCATCAGCAGGCCGCGGCGCGAGTGATGGTCTTTGCTTTGCTCGCGCAGGTGCTCGGTCAGGTGGTTGATTCGCTCGGTCAGCAGCGCTATCTGCACCTTGGTGGAGCCCATGTCATTCTCGTTCGCTCCGAACTTCGCGGCGATCTCGCGCTTGCGCTCAGTGGTTATCGCAGCCATAGGCGCGCAAACGCTAGCAGACGACTCAGTGCTGGATGGCTCAATCGCGGCGCCCCTGCGCCTCGACGAGCTCCCGCGTGCGCTCCACGTCGCGGTGCATCTGCGCGATCAGCGCCTCGGCCGTGTCGAAGCGGCGCTCCCCGCGCAGGCGCTCCAGGAACTCCAGGCGCAGCTGGTGGCCGTAGAGGTCGCCTTGGAAGTCCAGCAGATAGGCCTCGATCAGCTCGCCCCGGCCAGTCTTGAACGTCGGACGAACGCCGACGCTCACCGCTGCCGGGCGCCGATCGGCCAGGCACGCGTAGACGCCGTGGCCGGGACACGCGAGCGCCTCATCGGGGATGAGGTTCGCCGTCGGAAAGCCGAGCTCGCGTCCGCGCTCGTCGCCATGGGCGACCTCGCCGCGCAGCTGGAAGGGCGCGCCCAGGAGGCGGTTCGCCTCCGCCAGCTCCCCCGCTAGCACCAGGCCGCGGATGTGGCTCGAGGAGACGATCTCGCCGTCGACCTCCAGCAGCGGATGAACGACGGTGTTGAAGCGGCCGTCGGCGATCAGCAGCCTCGGGTCACCCTGGGCCTTATGGCCGAAGCGAAAGTTCTCGCCGATCGCAACCTGGCCGGCCCCGAGCGCTCCCACGAGCACGTCATCCACGAACGCCGCCGCCGAGCGCTGGGCGAAGGCGGCGTCGAACGGGATCACGATCAGCTCCTGCACGCCCAGCGCGGCGATCAGCTCGGCCTTGCGCTCGAGCGTCGTCAGCAGCTTTGGCGTGTGCTGCGGGGCGACCACCGAGACTGGATGGGGATCGAACGTGAGCACGCTGTCGGACCCTGCGATCACCTCGCGATGACCGAGATGCACGCCGTCGAACGTCCCCACCGCCACGCTGCGCCGCTCTCTGCGCTCCACGTCGGGCAGGCGGATGACCTTCACGACCGCACAGCCTAATGTGGCCGGCCGCCGGGGAGCATGGAAAGCGCCCGTTCCAGGCCGATCAGGGGCGGATCACGCCACTGCGACCCTCGCGGCGGAGGAGCGACGGCAGTGCTCACGTCGAACGGGCCGATCGCCGTGCGCCTGAGCTCCACGCAATAGGCATCCTGAAGATCTGCAATCAGCGAGCGCACGTAGGTGCCGGCGGCGCATTCGATCTCATACGCCGCCCGCTCCACCCCGTTCGGCTGCTCCTTCGCCTCCCGCCACAGCTGCTCGAAGCGATAGACGGTGACCACGCGCTCGGGCATCTCAAACTCCTCGCCACGACGAGCGCGCCGGTAGGCGCGCTCGCCCTTGATCTTCACGGCCGAGTGAGCCGGCGGGCGCTGGCGAATCTCGCCGGTAGGCAGCTCGGGCGGATCGGCCGGCAGGCGCCCGGTCTCGGTTATCTCCCCCTCGGGATCGCCCGTGCTGGACTTCGCCCCGAGGCGGGCGACCGCGTGATATCGCTTCGGCAGCGCCATCAGCGTGCGCTGGGACTTCGTGGCTCTCCCCACGAGCACGAGCAGCAGCCCGGTCGCAAACGGATCCAGCGTACCGGAGTGGCCCGTCCGCACGCCTCCCAGCGAACGCCTCACCGCCGCGACCACGTCGTGCGAGGTCATTCCGGCCGGCTTGTCGATCAGCAGAACGCCATCCATCGGACGCGGTGACCCCGTCGGCTCGGTGGACGGCTCCTCAGGCGAGCGTCGCAGCCGCGTGCCCGTCGGACGCGGTGTGCAGCTGAGCGGCGATGGCGGGGCGCAGGAACGCGATCAGCTCATCCAGCTCGAGCGTCGTCGAAAAGCCCGCGGCGCGGCGGTGTCCCCCGCCCCCCTGCGCCCGGGCGATGACCGACACGTCGGCGTCGTCGTCGGTCGCTCGCAGCGATACTTTGCGCTGGCCCTTGCGCTCCCCCGTCGTCAGCTCGCGCACTAGCACTGCGACCTTCGTGCCCTGGACCGCCCGCAGTTGGTCGATGATCCCCTCGGAGTAGTTGTCCTCGGCGTCGGCCTCCTCGAAGTCCTCGGCGCTCAACGCCACGAGCGTGAGCTCGCCCGAGTCGAAGCGTTCCACGCGGCCGAGGGCGAGCGCCAGCAACGCGAGCTTCGCGGGCGGCACCTCCTCATACAGCCGCCTGTAGACCTCCGGTACGTCGACCCCTGCTTCGATCAGCTCGGCGGCCATCTGATGCGCGCGCGGCCCGGTGTTCTCGTACATGAAGCGCCCGGTATCCGTAATCAGCCCGACGTAAAGCGCCTGTGCCATGGCAGGCGTGGGATGCACGGCCATGCCATGCATCAGATCCCAGACGATCTCCGCGGTGCACGACGCGGCCGGCACGACGTAGTTGAGCGTCCCGAACAGGGTGTTGTCGTGATGGTGGTCGATGTTCAGCAGGTGCGCGCTCTCGCGCAGGACGCTCGCCGAGTTGCGGTCGATGTTGCCGCAGTCGAGGAACACGACGGTCCGTTCGGCGATGTCGGCGGGCGCGTCCTGGATCAGGCCCTCTAGGCGGAAGATGCGGTACTCGTGCGATAGCGGCAGGTCGTCCGGCGCGATGAACATCGTCGAGTCCTTGCCGAGCGCCGTGAGCAGCCCCTGCATGCCGACCAGCGAACCCAGCGCGTCCCCATCGGGGTTCTCGTGCGTGGCGAGCACGAAACGCGCATCCTCGCGGATCCGCTCGAGCACGAGCTCGCGGATCAGTGCCGCGCTGTTGCCGTCGCTCACGGCCGGCCGATCTCGTCGATCAGCGCGTCGACGCGCAGCGCGCGATCGATCGTGTCGTCGTAGCAGAACTCGAGCGTCGGAGTGCGCTTGAGCCGCAGCTCGGCTGCCACGCGCCCCTGCAGGAATCCGTGAGCGCTGCGCAGGCCATCCAGGCTGTCCTGGCGCTGGGCGGGCACGGATGGCTGCCCGGAGTCGCCGAGCACGCTCACGTATACGCGGGCGTGGCGCAGGTCGGCGCTGGTTCTCACGTCCGTCACGGTTACGAATCCCACTCGAGGGTCCTTTAGCTCTCCTGTCACCGCGTCGCCGATCACCTGGCGAATCACCTCATCGACCCGACGCATGCGTCCGGAAGTCATCCTATCCCGCAATTCCCCGCAGAAACCAGCGCTGAGCGCTCGCGTGCATGAGCAGTCTCTCATCTGAGACACCGGCGCCGCGGGGCGTGGAGCGCTTTCCGGCTGGGCGCCCTCGACCGTGCGCCAGCGCCACGCTCGCGTTGCTCGGCAGCGGCGCGTGAAGCCCGGATCGGTGGCGGAGGCAATCAGGAGGACAGCACACGTTCCTGCAGGCGCGTCTCATAAGTCTCGAGCACATCGCCCTCGCGCAGATCCTGGAAGTTCGTCAGCACGATCCCGCACTCAAAGCCGGCGGCGACCTCGCGCACGTCGTCGCTGAAGCGGCGCAGGCTCTCGATCGTCGTGTCGTAGATCACGGTGCCCTCGCGAACAACGCGCACCCTGGAGCCGCGTGTCACGGTGCCCTCGGTGACGAACGAGCCTGCGATCGTCCCGATCCGCGAGGCACGGAACAGCTGGCGCACCTCGGCCTGGCCCAGCGGAGTCTCCACCTCAGCCGGCTCGAGCATGCCTTGCATCGCGGCGCGCAGCTCCTCGATCGCACGGTAGATCACCGCGTAGGAGCGGATCTCAACCCCCTCGCGCTCGGCGATCTGGCGGGCGTCACCGACCGGGCGGACGTTGAAGGCGAGGATCACTCCCTCAGAGGCCGCGGCGAGCATGACGTCGGACTCGTTGATGCCGCCAACGCCGCGGTGGATGATGTTGACCTTGACCTCCTGCTGCGGGAGCTTTGCGATCTCGTCCTCGATCGCCTCCAGCGATCCGGCCACGTCGGCCTTGACGACCAGGCTCAACTCCTTGACCGCGCCCTCCTGGGCGAGCTTGAAGACGTCCTCCAGCGAGACCTTGCGACCCGAGCGCCTGGCGAGCGCCTCGGTCTTCAAGCGGTTGGCGCGCTCGCCTGCGAGCTGACGCGCGCGTCGCTCGTTCTCGACCACGCGCACGATCTCGCCCGCCTCCGGGACGCCGTCGAAGCCGAGCATCTCCACGGGCTGCCCCGGTGTCGCCCGCTTGACGCGCGTGCCGATGAAATCGTGCATCGCGCGCACCCGTCCGAAATGGGCTCCCGCGACCAGCGCATCGCCGACACGCAGCGTACCCCGCTGGATCAGGACGCTGACGACAGGCCCGCGGCCGGGGTCCAGCTTGGACTCGATCACCGTGCCCGACGCATCGGCGTCGCTGTTGGCCTTCAGCTCCTCGAGATCTGTCACCACCTGGATCATGTCGAGCAGGCCGTCCAGTCCCTGGTGCGTCTTCGCGCTGACGTCGACGAACTCGATGTCGCCTCCCCACTCCGCTGGCTGAAGGCCGCGCTGGGTCATCTCCGTGCGCACGCGCTCGGGCTGGGCGCCCTCCTTGTCGATCTTGTTGACGGCCACCACGATCGGCACGTCCGCGGCGCGAGCGTGGTCGATCGCCTCCTCGGTCTGGGGCTTGACGCCGTCGTCGGCGGCGACCACGATCACCGCCAGGTCGGTCACGCGCGCGCCGCGAGCGCGCATCGCCGTGAAGGCCTCGTGGCCGGGAGTGTCCAGGAAGGTGATCACCTTCTCGCCGTGGTGGACCTGGTATGCGCCGATGTGCTGGGTGATCCCGCCCGCCTCGCCCGCGGCCACCTCGGTCTCGCGAATGGCGTCCAGCAGGGACGTCTTCCCGTGGTCCACGTGACCCATGATCGTGACCACCGGCGGACGGTCGACGAGGTCCTCCTCGGCGTCCTCGAACACGGGCTCGACTTCGACGTCGTCGGCGGCGTGGAGGATCTCGATCTTCTTGTCGAATTCGTCCGCGAGCACCTGGATCGCGTCGTCGGAGAGCGTCTGCGTCAGCGTCGCCATCTCCCCGAGCGTCATCAGCTTCTTGATCACCTCCGGCACGGGCACGCCGAGGTACTCGGCGACGTCCTTGACCGTCGAGCCGGAGTTGACGCGGATCAGGTCCGTCGCCTCCATCGCGGCGGTGTCGATCGGGGCGATCGTCTCGTCGTAGGTGCCGCGACGGCGGCGGCCTCGGCGCGGGCGTCGTTGCGGTTGGTTGGCCGGACCGCCCTGCTGGCGGCGCGAGGCCTGCGAGTCGATCACCACCCGCCTGCGTCCGCCCGGGCCGATCTCTCCCGGGGTGCGCTCGCCGGTTCGCGAGTCGCGCGTCGGGCGCACGCGCTCGGCGACCGGCACCGCCGCGCCGGGTGCTGGCGTGGGCGCGGCCGGTGGGCTCGCAAGCGCCTGCGCAGCCGCGCTCGTGGAGGCCGCGGCCCCCGGAGCGGAGCTCGCGGTGCTCGCCGCCGGCGACGAGCCGGCAGCGGCGCTCGCGGCGCCGTCCGCGCCAAGGGCCTTCAGCGCGAGCGCCTCCTCGACCGAGGAGGCCGCCGCCTTCGCCTCAACGCCAGCGGCCATCAGCCTCTCCAGCAGCTCTTTGCTCGAGAGACCCTGCTCCTTGGCTATTTCATACACGCGCTTCTTGCTCATCGGCTCATCGATTCTATGAGCTCGGGGTCGATCGTGACCGAACGGCGCAGCGCGCGAGCGATCGCGCCACGGCGCTCGGCAAGGGTAAGGCACGCCGCCGCGGGCTCGTCGGGAGTCTCGCCCGTGCAGAGATAGGCTCCGCGGCCAGGCATCGTTCCGCCGCGGTCGAGAACCGCCCGCGCGCGTCGACCGCCGCCCTCACGGGCGAGCGCGAGACGCATCAGCTCGGACTTCGGCGCGATCCGCCCACAGCCGACGCAACGGCGCCGGGGCTTACGCGCGGCTATGTTGCCTGCCCCTCAGCGGCCTGTTGCGGGGTCTCGTGGGCGAGCCCGGGGTGCTCGGCGAACGAGCCTTGCGGAGCAGAGGCCGGCGCGACGGCGGGGGCCTGCGTCTCCGCGGCGGCCCCCGGCGAGCTGCCCTGCGCATCGAGGTCGACGATGTTGTCGCCCTCGATGCTCGCCAGCGCCTGATGGCTCTCCAGGCCGCAGTAGCGCGAGCCCGGCAGCGCGGCGTTCGGACAGCGTCTCCCGTTGGAGAGAATCGCCGCGCAGCGGCCCTGGACCTCCTCCTCCTCGTAGCCGTGCTCGGCCTCCTCGGCGGCGAACTCGGTCTCCGAGCGGATGTCCACGCGCCACCCGGTCAACCGCGCCGCCAAGCGCGCGTTCTGACCCTCGCGGCCGATCGCCAGCGAGAGCTGGTCGTCGGGTACGATCACCGTCGCCTGCTTGGCCTCGTCGTCGACCAGCACCTCGCGCACCCGTGCCGGCGAGAGCGCCTTGGCGACGAACCGCGCGGGCTCGTCGTTGAACGGGATGATGTCGATCTTCTCGCCGCGTAGCTCGGAGACGACCATGCGCACGCGCGATCCGCGCGGACCGACGCAGGCACCGACCGGATCGACGCCGTCGGTGTGCGAGATGACGGCGATCTTGGAGCGATAGCCAGGCTCGCGGGCGACGTTGGCGATCTCCACCAGACCGTCGGCGATCTCGGGTACCTCGAGCTCGAACAGCTTCTTGATCAGCTCCGGGTCGCGCCGGGACACGATGATCGCCGGTCCCTTCGTGGACGGCGAGACCTCCTTAATCACCGCCTTGATCCGCTGGGAGTGGTCGTAGCGCTCGCCCTCCACCTGCTCGGACTTCGGCAACAGCGCCTCCACGCGTTCGCGCAGCTGCACAAGGGTGTATCGGGAGTCCGACTGCTGCACGATGCCGGTGATCAGCTCGCCGACGCGGTCGCGATACTCCTCATACATCATGTCTCGCTCGGCCTCGCGAATTCGCTGCAGGATCACCTGCTTGGCCGTCTGCGCTGCGATCCGGCCGAAGTCGTCGGGCGTGACGTCGCGCTCGTCGATCTGATCGCGGTATTCCTCGAACTTCTTCGGGTCGATCTCCGGTTCCTCGGGTTCGCGCATCTCGCCCGTCTCGGGGTCGATCGTCGTTTCCTCGTCGATCGTCTCGACGATCAGGTGGGCCTCCAAGCGCTCGGGGATGATCAGCTCGATGACCCTGAAGTCGGCGGTCTCCCGGTCCATCTCCACGCGGGCGTACTTGGCCGAGCCGGGCTGCTTCTTGTAGGCGGACAGGAGCGCATCCTCGAGCGCGATCATCAACTTCTCCGGCTCGATTCCCTTCTCGCGCGCCAGCGCGTGCATCGCCTCGAGGATTTCGCGTGACACGGCTCGACCTAGTCCTCGACGAGATACGAACGGCGTATCTCCGAATAGGGGATCGCGATGACACCCCCGTCGGCGGCGAGTGTGACCTCCTCCTCGGAGGCCGTGAGGAGCTCTCCGGTGAAGCTGCGCACTGGTCGTGAGCCGGGCGACCGCGGATCGCCGGCGTGGCCAGCCGCGCGCGGATGACGCGTGCGCACGCGAGCGCGACGGCCGACGAAGCGGCGGAAATGAGCCGGCTTGGTGAGGGGTCGCTCGCTGCCGGGTGAGGAGACCTCGAGCGAGTAGCGCTCGCGCAGATCGCCCAACAGCGCCGTGACGCGCTCGCATAGCCCGAGCGTCACCCCGTCGGGATGGTCGATGAAGACGCGCAGGCACCTGCCGCCGAGAACCTCGGCAAGCAGCACCTCGACGTCGGGCTCGCTGTGGGCTAGACGCCTCTCGATATCTGCCTGTAGTGATGTCATCGACTTTGCTCCTTTACGCAAAAAAAGCGGGCCTGCGCCCACTCTCGGTACGGCAGCCGGCGTCTGCACGCCAGCACGAAAGCTCTCGTTCGAGCATAGCATCGGGGCAGCAGCGCATGGCCTCGCTCGGCGCGCAGGGCTCCAGGGCCAGGCCGCTCAGGAGCGATGCGCGTCACGGCGTGCGCGATCCCGGTAGAGCCGGTAGTCCTCGCGCTCGGGACGCAGCGAGCACGCCAGCGCCAACGGCTGACACGCCTCGCGATGGCGTCCGAGCAGCTGCATCGAGCGGCCCAGGCAGAACAGCGCGTAGTCGTTGGTCGGCGTCTTGGCGGCCACTGCATGGAACTCGGCCGCGGCGCTTTCATAGCGGCGCGCGTGGAAGAGGGCGCGCCCGAGCGTCTCGCGGATCGAGGCCTTCTCCGGCTCGAGGTCCCGCGCTTTGCTCAGCGGCACGATCGCCGCCTGGTAGTCGCCGTGGCCAAGCAGATCGCAGCCGCGCTGGTAGAGGTCATACACGCTCTCCATGTCCACATCTTAACCGCCTGGACGCCAGCGTTTGCGGCTCACCCGGTTGCGCGCAGACGCTCGACCGCGTCGAGAATCGCCTCCGCCACCGCCGCCTTTGAGGCGCGCGCCACCCGCACGCCGTCGCTGGGCGCTCCTGACTCGACGGAGGTGTCCGGCTGATCGGCCCGCGCGAGCGGGGCACCAGCGCCGGTGGCGGTGAGAATCGTGACCTCGTTCGCGTCCACGTCGAAGCCGATGTCGGTGCGCGAGATGTCGTTGACGACGATCGCGTCGAGTCCCTTGGCAGTCAGCTTCTCGCGCGCGCACTCGATCGCCCGCTCGCCGTGCTCGGCAGCGAAGCCCACCAGCGTCTGGCCATCGCGGCGCTCGGCAGCCAGGCCGGCCAGCACGTCGGCCGTGGGCTCGAGCTCGAGCTCCAACCGCTCACGCCCGGACTTCTTGATCTTTCCCGGCGCCGCTGCCAACGGCCGGAAGTCGGCCACCGCCGCGGCCATCAACAGCACGTCGCAGCCCGGGAACTCCCGCTCGCACGCCTGCCTCAGCTCCGCCGCAGTCACGACATCGCGGCGGACCACGCCGAGCGGGGCCGGCAGTGCGACGTTTGCCGCAACCACAGTCACCTGCGCACCGCGCGCGCTTGCCGCCCCGGCCAATGCGAATCCCATGAGTCCCGAGGAGCTGTTGCCGAGGAACCTCACGCTGTCGATCGGCTCGCGCGTACCACCGGCGGTGACGAGCACTCTCAGGCCGCGCCAGCTCGCCTTCGGCGCGTCTCTCGCAGGCGTTGCCCCCGACGCGCGATCGATCGGCGTCGCCACCAGCGGCGCCGGCCGGTTGGAGAGCGCCGCCTCGCACTCGGCCAGCAGCTGCGCTGGCTCGGCCAAGCGCCCGACGCCCTCCTCTCCCCTGGAGGCCAGACGGCCGACGCCCGGCTCGATGATCCCCACGCCGCGATCGCGCAGCGTCTGGAGGTTCGCGCGCGTCGCCGGGTGCTCATACATGTGGTTGTTCATCGCCGGCGCCACGAGGACTGGGCAGGTGGCGGCGAGCGCGCAGCTGCTGAGCTGGTTGTCCGCCAATCCGCTCGCGAGCTTGGCGATGGTGTTCGCTGAGGCCGGCGCGATCAAGTAGACGTTGGCGTTGCCCACGAGCTCAAGGTGACTGAGCGGCTCGTGCGTCGGTGGCGGCTGATCGGGAAACGCCCCGCGCGCGGGGTCGCGCTCGAACTCGCTGACGAGCACCGGCGCGCCGGTTAGCGCGGCGAAGGACGCCTCGCCGACGAAGCGCCGGCTCGCGGGAGTCTGCAGCACGCGCACAACGTGGCCGGCCGCGGTGGCCAGGCGCACGAGCTCGAGTGCCTTGTAGGCGGCGATGCCGCCGCTGACGCCGAGCAGGATGCGGGCCATGACCTCAGGTTCTAGACAGCGCGCCGACGGCGGGCAAGCGCTGATGCTGCGCTTGCGCCGATCCTCAGCGGTAGTGGTACTTGATCTTCCCCGCCGCTACCTCCTCGAGGGCAATCGTGAGATAGTTTTTCGAGGCCGTTTCGATCATCGGGGGCGGGAACTCGTCAAACGTGCCCTCGCCGAGGTTGTGGTAGTAGCTGTTGATCTGGCGTGCGCGCTTGGCGGCCACGACGACGCTGGCGTAGTTGGAGTCGACGTTCTCCAGCAGGCGGTCGATTCGGGGAGAGATCACGGTTGCGTTGCCTTTCCTTGTTGGCCCTCAAGTGTAGTCGGCTTGCTCGCGGCCACCGGTTTGACCGCGGTCTGCTCGAGCTCGGCTGTGACGATCGCGGTCAACCGCTCGAGGGCGTTCTCGAGGCGATCGTTGACCACGACGTGACCGAACTCGGGTTGGGCGGCGAGCTCCCCCTCGGCCACCCGCAGGCGGCGCTCGACCTCCTCGGCGCGATCGGTTCCGCGGCCGATCAAGCGCGCGCGCAGCGCGTCAAGCGAGGGCGGAGCAATGAACACCTGCACCGCCTCGGGCATCGCGGCGCGCACCTGGCGGGCGCCCTGAACCTCGATCTCCAGCACCACCGGCACGCCCTCGCGCAGGCGATCCTCGAGCTCCGATCGCAGCGTCCCGTAGCTGCGACCGGCGTAGTCGGCATGCTCGACAAACTCCTGGGCTGCAACCCGTCGATCGAAGTCCTCGCGCGAGAGGAAGTGATAGTCGACCCCGTCGCGCTCGCCCGGACGCGGCGCGCGCGTCGTCGCCGAGACCGACAGCTCCAACGCCGGAATCCGCTCCATCAGCCCACGGATCAGCGTCCCCTTGCCGACCCCCGAAGGCCCGGTGATGACGAACACGCGCGCCATCTCACGCACCCTAGTGCCGGCTCCGGTGGGAACGGCCCAGCCGTGACGAGGACCGCTCTAACGGTGAAGCAGCGAGACCAGCTCGCCGCGCTGGCGCTCTGACAGGCCGCCGATCGTCTTGCTTGGTGCGATCCGGCAGTGGGCGAGGATCTTGTTGACCTTCACCCGCCCGTACTTGGGCACGGCCAGCAGCATGTCGAACACCTTCGCGGTCTCGACGTACTCTGGCGGGTTGAGCAGGAGCGAGTGGATCGACAGGCGACCGGCCTTCAGATCGCGCTTGAGCTGCGCGCGCTTGATGCGGATCTGGTTGGCTCTAGCGAGCGCATCCATTCGCTGGTTTAAAGATCGCTCTGGGGCCATGGAAGCGTTCGAGGACGTCGTGCGGGTCGCCGTCGCCATGGGCGGCGAGTCTACACACCAAAGGCCGGTGATCAAGGCCAAGTCCACGAATTCACCTGCACCTCAACCTGAGGTCTAGGCATGTCGAGCGTGGTGGACGGTGTCGCGGCCAGTTTGCGCGGGTTTTCGCCCGATTTGCGACTTCGTTTCCGATTGCATCCCTAGCCGTGACGGCCTGTCCGCTGCGAAAAGAGACCGCTCTCCATCAGGGGGATGCGCGTCGGTATGCCGCCGTCATCGATCAAGGCCGCGCGCGATCCTCGTGGCCACGGCGGGGTCGCTGAAGCTCGCGGTTCCGACGGCGACCAGCGTCGCTCCGGCGTCGATCAGCTCACGGGCGTGGGCGGCGCGCTCGACTCCGCCCATGCCGACCACGGGAATGCTCACCCGCGCGGCCACGGCCGCCACCTGCGCGAGCGCGACCGCCCGCACGGCGGGCCCCGACAGACCGCCTGTGCCGCCTCCCAGCCATGGGGCCGGCCGACGCGCGGCGGCCGGTGGGCGATCGTTCTCGACGCTGGCCCGGGGCTTTGCGCTGTGTGCCACCCGATGCTCCCGGCTCGGCGCCTCCGTGGTCGGCGCGAGCGCCGTGGCGCGCAGCGTGTTGATAAGGGACACCGCGTCGGCGCCGCCCGCCTGTGCCGCCTGCGCGCAGGCGGCGACGTCGGCGGTATTGGGTGTCAGCTTTACGATCAAGGGCTTGCGCGTCTGCGCCCTGGCCTCGAGCACGACGTCCTGGAGCTGGCGCGGATCGGCGCCGATGTCCAGCCCCGTCTTGACGTTCGGACACGACACGTTCAGCTCCACCGCCGCGATCTCGCTGCGCCCGTCGCAGGCCCGCACGAGCGTCGAGAACTCCTCGGCGGTCGAGCCCATCACGTTGGTGATCAACGGCACCGCGCAGCCGTCGTGGGCGCCGCGCGCGGCCTCGGTCAGGCTCGCGAGCTGCGGCAGGTCCTCGGCGATGTAGCCCTCGAGCCCCTTGTTCGGCAGCCCGATCGAGTTGATCAGCCCGCTCGCCGCCTCCCACAGCCGCGGTGGCGGGTTGCCCTCGCGAGGCTGCAAAGTGATCGTCTTGGACACGTATGCGGCAAACGGGAACTCGGTCTCGAGCGCCGCGCCGAACGCCCTTCGTGCGGCGATCGCATCAAACGTGCCGGACCCGTTGATCACACGGTGCGCGAGCTCCAGCCCGCAGAAGCTCACGGTCATTCGGGCGCCCCAGCGTGCTCGTCCACGCGCTCCAGCTGCGCCGCGTCGAGGACGGGGCCGTCGACGCACACTCGCATGAAGCCGCCGCCTCGGCGCGCAACGACGCACCCGAAGCACGCGCCGAAGCCGCACGCCATGCCGGCCTCGAGCGCGAGCTGCGCCGGCACCTCGCGCGCCGCGCACATCGCCCTGACCGCCTCGAGCATCGGCGCCGGCCCGCACGAGTACACGACGGCGTGGGAATCGCGCTGCAGCTCGCGCGCGAGCAGGTCCGTCAGCAGGCCGTGGTGTCCCGCCGACCCATCGTCGGTCGCGACGCGCGCGTCGCGCAGCAGGGCGGCGCCCTCGGCGCGGGAGCCGTCGCGGAAGCCGAGCAGGACCGTCGTGTCGTCTCCGAGCGCGTCTTGGAGGATCGCTAGCGGGGCGATCCCCACGCCTCCGCCCGCCAGGATCGCGCGCCGACCGTCGCCCGGCGCGGTGAAGCCGCGACCCAGCGGCCCAAGCGCCCACAGCCCGTCGCCCTCTCGCAACTCGCTCAGCCGCCGCGTGCCCGGCCCGACGTCCTCGAGCAGGAAATGCGCTTCCCCCTCCGCGCATCGCGCGATCGAGAACGCGCGCGGCAGGTATGGCCGCTCGTCCTCGCCGCCACCCCAACGCTCCGCTGTAGCCAGCATCGCGAACTGCCCGGGCTCGGGGTCCGGCCCATCCGGATCGGCAACACGAAGCACTCGGTAGGACCCCAGCTCGTCCATCCCGGTGACCGCGAGCAGTCTGCGACCGAACGGCGCCTCGCTCACGCCGTCCTTGCCCCGTGCAGCTCCTGCAGGCACAGCACTTCCGGCTCGCCGTCGCGATGCGCGCGCGCGATCGCGCGCGCGGCCGAGATGCCCGCCGACAGCGTCGTCAGGCAGGGGATGCCATGCGTGACGGCTGCGCGACGGATCTCATAGCCGTCGGTCCGCGCCCCCACGCCGGTCGGCGTGTTCAACACCAGGTCGACGTCGCCGCGCTCTATCCAATCGAGCACATGGGGAGAGCCCTCGCCGATCTTGTTCAGCCGCTGAACCGGGACGCCCATCCGCGCGATCGCCTCGGCGGTGCCGCGCGTGGCGACGATCCGAAAGCCGTTGTCGTGCAGGCTCTGGGCGACAGCGAACGCACCGGCCTTGTCCGAGTCGGTGACCGTGATGAACGCGGTGCCTTCGCGCGGCAGCGGCAGGCCCGCGGCGGCTTGCGCCTTCGCGAACGCCGTCGGAAAGTCGCGCGCGATGCCCATGACCTCGCCCGTCGATCGCATCTCCACGCCGAGCACCGCGTCGGAGCCCTCGAAGCGGTCGAACGGCAGCACGGCCTCCTTGACCGACACGTGCTCGCCGTAGCCCATGCCCTCCCTGCCGTGCGGCAGGTGCAGGTCGGCGATCAGCTCGCCCAGCATGATGCGGCAGGCCAGCTTCGCCAGCGGCAAGCCGACCGCCTTGGACACAAAGGGAACGGTTCGCGAGGCACGCGGGTTTGCCTCGATCACAGACAGCTGGCCGGCGTGGACGGCGAACTGGATGTTGATCAGGCCGACAACGCCGATCGCAAGCGCGATCTCGCGCGTGGCCTCGCGGATCTGCTCGAGCATCTCCTCCCCCAGCGAGTGCGGCGGCAGCACGCACGCGCTGTCGCCCGAGTGCACGCCCGCCTCCTCGACGTGCTGCATGATCCCGCCGATCCATACCTGGCCGCCGCCTCCGGCGTCGGTGCTCCCGTCGCAGAGGGCGTCGACGTCGACCTCGGTCGCGTTCTCCAGGAACCGGTCGAGAAAGATATCGCCGTCCTCGACCGCCTCGCGATTCAGGTAGTCGGCGAGACCCTCGCCCGAGTAGACGATCTCCATCGCCCGTCCTCCGAGCACATAGGACGGCCGCACCAACAACGGAAAGCCGACCTGCTCGCTCCTCGCCAGCGCCTCCGCAACCGAATGTGCCGTCGCATACGGCGGCGCCTGATAGCCGAGCCGCTTGAGCAGCGCCCCGAAGCGCCCGCGGTCCTCGGCCAGGTCGATCGCGTCCACGCTCGTGCCAAGGAGCCGCACGCCGGCCTCGCTCAGCCCCCGAGCGAGCTTCAACGGCGTCTGCCCGCCGAACTGGACGATCACGCCCGCCAGCTTGCCGCTGGCGTCATCCAGCTGGTTCTCGACCTCGACTACCGCGAGCACGTCTTCGAGCGTCAGGGGCTCGAAGTAAAGCCGGTCAGAGGTGTCGTAGTCGGTCGAGACGGTCTCCGGGTTGCAGTTGACCATCACCGCGTCGCGGCCGGACTCGCGCACCGTCATCGCCGCGTGCACGCAGCAGTAGTCGAACTCGATCCCCTGGCCGATCCGGTTTGGGCCCGAGCCAAGGATCACCACCGACTCGCGCTCCCCCCGGCGTACCTCGTGCGCCGGTCCGTCTCCGCCGGACCCTCGCTCCCAGCCCGAGTAGTAGTAGGGCGTGCGGGCGGGGAACTCCGCCGCGCAGGTGTCGACCGCGCGAAACGAGCGCTCGCCCTCAAACGGAGCGTCGGGATCGAGTGCAAGCTCTTGCAGCTCGCGCAGGAACCAAGGGTCGATCAGCGTCTGGCCGTGCACCTTCGTAGGGCTCGCGCCGCGGCGAAACAGCTCCAACACGGTCTCGAAGCGGTCGGCGGCCGGCGTCGAGAGTCGATCCAGGAGCTCTTCCTCGCTCGCCTCCCCCAAGCACGGCGGCTTGTCCAGCTCACGCGAGCGCAGCGCCTTGGCGAACGCCTGCTGAAACGTGCGCCCGATCGCCATCGCCTCGCCGACGGACTTCATATGCGTCGACAGCGTCGGATCGACGCCGGGGAACTTCTCGAATGCGAACCGCGGCCACTTCACCACGACGTAGTCGATCGTCGGCTCAAAGCACGCCGGAGTCACGCCGGTGATGTCATTGTCGATCTCGTCCAAGCGGTAGCCCACGGCGAGCCGCGCGGCGATCTTCGCGATCGGGAAGCCGGTCGCCTTTGACGCGAGCGCCGAGGAGCGTGACACGCGCGGGTTCATCTCGATCACGAGCACCTCCTCCGTGGCCGGGTTGACGGCGAACTGGACGTTCGATCCGCCCGTCTCGACACCGACGGCTCGGATCACCGCGATCGCCTGATCGCGCAGCTGCTGATAGAGGCGGTCCGTGAGCGTCTGCTGCGGGGCCACGGTCACCGAGTCGCCGGTGTGCACGCCCATCGGGTCGACGTTCTCGATCGAACAGACGATCACGACGTTGTCGGCCTTGTCGCGCATCACCTCCAGCTCGAACTCCCCCCACCCGAGCACGGACTCGTCGAGCAGGACCTGACCGATCGGCGAGGCCTCGATTCCGAGCGCGACGATCCGTTGGAAATCCTCGCGGCTTCGCGCGATCCCACCGCCGCGCCCGCCGAGCGTGAAGGCCGGGCGCACGATGCACGGCAAGCCGACCTCCGACAGCGCCGCCAGCGCCTGATCGACCGTCGTCGCGATCGCGCTCCTCGGCATCTTCAGCCCCGCGCGCGCCATCGCTGCGCCGAACAGCTCGCGGTCCTCGGCGCACGCTATCGCCTGGTAGTCGGCGCCAATCAGCTCCACGTCGACGCGCTGCAGCGTGCCGTCGTCGTGCAGCGCCTTGGCGAGGTTCAGCGCAGTCTGCCCGCCCAATGTCCCGAGCAGCGCGTCCGGTCGCTCGCGCTCGATCACCTGGGCGACCGGACCCGGCAGCAGCGGCTCGATGTAGGTCGCGTCGGCGAACTCCGGATCGGTCATGATCGTCGCCGGGTTGGAGTTGACGAGCACGACCTCATAGCCCTCCTCGCGCAACACCTTGCACGCCTGCACGCCGGAGTAGTCGAACTCGGCGGCCTGCCCGATCACGATCGGGCCGGAGCCGAGAATCAGGATCTTGTGGATGTCGCTACGCCGCGGCAATGCGCTCTAGGAAGCGATCGAACAGGTACAGGCTGTCGTGCGGGCCGGGACCGGCCTCGGGGTGGTACTGCACGGTCCCTCCGGGCACGTCCAGCAGCTCCAACCCCTCAACCGTGCGGTCATACAAATTCACGTGCGACAGCGCCGCGGCGCCGAAGTCCGTCTCCCAACGAACCGGCTCGTCCCGCTCGATCGTGCGCGCGCCACCAGGCCCGACGGCCGCGAAGCCGTGATTCTGGGAGGTGATCTCGACACGTCCGGTCTGAAGATCCTTAACTGGATGATTCGCTCCGTGGTGACCGAATGGCAGCTTGAAGGTCTCCAAGCCCACGGCGCGACACAGCAGCTGATGGCCGAGGCAGATCCCCCACACGGGCTTGCGTCCGACGAGCTCGCGCACCGTCTCGACGATGTAGTCGAGCGCGGCCGGATCGCCAGGGCCGTTTGAGAGAAAGACGGCGTCCGGCTCCTCCGCCAGCAGCTCCTCGGCGGTGCTCGTGCACGGGTGCAAGGAGACCTGTGCGCCGCGCGCGATCAGCTCGCGCACCATCGAGGCCTTGATCCCGGTGTCGATGACCGCGATCCGCGGTCCGTCGCCGGCCCCCGCGCCGTGGCGGGTCACGTGCTCGGGCGTGACGAGCGCGGCGAGGTCACGGCCCGCCATCGGCGGCTCGGCGTCGATCAGCTCGCGCGCCTGCGACTCCGCGGTCGCCGCCTCAAAGACCCCGCCGCGCATCGCCCCCGCCTGGCGAATATGGCGCACGAGCGCGCGCGTGTCCACGCCCGTGATCCACCCCACGCCGTAGTCGGTCAGCCAGTCGAGCCAGCCGTGCTCGGCCGACGGCGCGTCCTCGCGATTGCACCCCGCGCGCATGATCGCCGCGCGAGCCCATGGGCGCTCTGACTCCATCGCCTGCGCGCTGGCGCCATAGTTGCCGATATGCGGGTAGGTGAACGTGATCAGCTGACCCGCGAAGGAGGGATCGGTCATCGACTCCTGATAGCCGGACATCCCGGTCGTGAACACCACCTCGCCGACCGCGTGTCCGTCGGCCACGCAGGCCTCGCCGTCGAAGCGCGTGCCGTCCTCCAGCAGCACGTATCCGCCGGCGTCGGTCATCTCACAGGATCAGCTTCTGCACGGCCTTGAACTCAGGCGTGCCCGCGCGTTCGAGCAGCTCGAAAAGAGCGGCCTCCACTGTGCTCACGACGGCGCCGGCACGCTCCAACCGCTCGAGGCCCCGCTCGTAGTCGATCGCGTGTCGTGAGCCTACGGCGTCGGCGGGGACGTGCACTTCGATGCCCCGGTCGAGCAGATCGTGGACGGTCTGGCTGACGCAGACGTGGGTCTCGATCCCGCACACGATCGCCTGATCGCGCCCGGCGAGATCGAAGTGATCGGCGCGCGCGGCAGAGAACACGGTCTTCTCGATCCGCTCCTGATCCTGGATCCCAACCTCGGGAGCGGTATGACCGAGTCCTTTCGGATACTGCTCTGAGACGAGCATGGGTAGCTCGAGGATGCGAGCCCCCTGCACGAGCTTCGCGCATGCCTCGGCGATGCTCGCGAAGGAGGCGTATGGCCTGAAGCCCTCCTGGACGTCGACGACCACGAGCGCGGCGCGATCCCGAGCGAGCAGTCCCATCAGGCTGCGGCCACCGAGAGCGCTCGCTCGCGATAGGCGACCCCGCCGGCGGCCAGCGTCAGCAGCACGCGACCCCTCAGCGAACGGCCGGCGAAGCAGCAGTTCTCCGAGCGGCTCTCCCAGCCGCACTCGCCGGCGATGAATTCGGCGTCGAGGTCGACTAGCACCAGGTTCGCCCGCTCGCCCGAGGCGATCAGCGGGGTCGGCACCTCGAACAGGCTCGCGCCAGCGGTCAGCCGATCGACGAGCACCTCGAGCTCGAGCGCACCCCTGAGCACGAGGTGGGTGTAGAGCGCCGCGAATGCAGTCTCCAAGCCCGTCGTCCCCATCGGCGCCTGCTCGAAGGGAACTTCCTTCTCATCGCGCGCGTGCGGCGCGTGATCGGTCGCGACGCAGTCGATCGTGCCGTCGCGCAATCCCTCGATCAGCGCCTGCCGGTCCGCCTCGGTCGCGAGCGGCGGGTGCATCTTCATGCGCGTGTCCATCCCCCGTACGTCCTCCTCGGTGAGCAGCAGGTGGTGGGGCGTGACCTCCGCGCTCACCTTCCACCCGCGCGCCTTGGCGTCGGCGACGGCCTGGACGGACGCGGCGCAACTGAGGTGCTGGAAGTGCACGCGCGCGTCCTCGTACCCGGCAAGCGCGGCGTCGCGCGCGATCATCGTGGACTCACTCACCGTCGGTATGCCGCCGAGCCCAAGTGCCGCGCTGACGGCGCCCTCGTTCATGCTGCCACCCCGCGAGAGCGTCTTGTCCTCCTCGTGCAGCGCGATGATCCCGCCGCACAGGCGCTGGTACTGCAGCGCCTTGCGCAGCATCCCCGCGCTCTGAACCGGCTGTCCGTCGTCGGTGAAGCCCACCGCGCCCTCCTGGCGCAGCTCGGCCATCTCAGTCAGCTGCTCGCCTTGCAGGCCGCGGGTGATCGCCGGGAGAAAGCCGACCGCGACGCGGGCTTCGCGGTCAGCGGCATCGCGCAGCGAGCGCAGCAGCGGAGCCGAATCGAGCACGGGGTCGGTGTTGGGCATCGCCAGCACCGCGCCGTATCCGCCCGCGGCAGCTGCGCGCGTCCCCGTCTCGAGGTCCTCCTTGTGCTCCTGACCAGGGGTGCGTAGGTGGACGTGAGGATCAAAGAACGCGGGCAGGAGCCGGTGGCCGCAGCCCTCGAGGAGCTCCTCGCCGGGCTCGTATGGGAGCGTGCCGGGCGGGCCGAGCTCCGCGATCTCTCCGGCGCGCACCCGGACGTCGTGGCGCCCGTCGATGCGGGCGCGGGGGTCGAGCACGTCGACGTCCCGCAACAGGAGGTCCACCGGCTGCAGTGGTCCGTGTACGAGCGGTGCCGCAGCCATCACGCCAGCTGACGCTCGCCGACGGCGGCGATGCCCGCGTTCTCAGCCCCACCGCCACCGCGCGGGGGAGTCTTCGGTCCGGACAGCAGCTCATACAGGACCGCCATACGAACGACCACGCCGGCCTCGACCTGTGCGGTGATGACCGCCTGCGGAGAGTCGACGACCTCGCCGGAGAGCTCGACGCCGCGGTTGACCGGGCCGGGATGCATCAGCACCTGGCGCGGCGAGAGGCGCCGCCCGTTGATCTGGTACCAAGCGGCGTACTCGCGCAGCGAGGGAACCCACATCTCGCTCATCCGCTCGCGCTGCATCCGCAGCGCATAGACGACGTCGGCCGACTCGAGCTCGTCCAGCGTGAAGCGCACGTCGCAGCCGAGCGACTCGATTCCGCGGGGGATCAACGTGGGCGGCCCGGCGACGGTGACCTTCGCGCCCATCCGCTGGAAGGCGATGATGTTCGAGCGCGCGACCCGCGAGTGGGCGACGTCGCCGACGATCCAGATCGATGCGCCGTCGATCCCGCCCAGGCGGCCGCGGAGCGTGAAGACGTCCAGCAGCGCCTGGGTGGGGTGCTCGTGCTTGCCGTCGCCCGCGTTGACGATCGCCGCGTCGCACCACTTCGACACGAGCGCCGCCGCGCCCGCCCAGGGCGTGCGGATCACGATCGCGTCGGGCTTGTGCGCGCTGAGGGTGAGCACCGTGTCCTTCAGCGACTCCCCCTTCTCGACGCTCGACCCGCTCGCGGCGAAGTTCACGACGTCGGCGGACAGCCGCTTGGCAGCGAGCTCAAACGAGCTGCGCGTTCGCGTGGATGACTCGTAGAACAGGTTCAGCACCATCCTTCCGCGCAGTGCCGGGACCTTCTTGATCTCCCGGTCTGAGACCTCGGAGAAGCGCGCCGCCTGCTCGACGATGCGCTCGATGCCCGCGCGGTCGAGATCCTCGATCGAGAGGAGGTGGTTCATGCGGGCGTCTCCACGACCGAGGCGATCGCAACCTCGTCCACCCCGTCGAGCTCGCGCACGCGCACGAACACGTGCTCGGCCCTGGCGGTGGGCAGGTTCTTGCCGACGTAGTCCGGGCGGATCGGCAGCTCACGATGGCCGCGGTCGGCAAGGACCGCCAGCTGCACGCGCTCGGGTCGCCCGTAGTCGAACAGCGCCTCGATCGCCGCGCGCGCTGTGCGCCCCGTGAAGAGAACGTCATCGACGATCACGACGGTGCGCCCGGCGACGTCGAAGTCGATGTGCGAGGCATGCACGATCGGCGCGTCCGGCCGGCTCGCGACGTCGTCGCGATAGAAGCCGATGTCGAGATCCCCGAGCGGGACCTCCGTGTCGAGCAGCTCCTCGAGCAGGTCCTTGAGCCGTCGCGCGAGGAACGCTCCACGACGGTGGATGCCGACGAGCGAAAGCGTGCGCGCCTGAGGATTGCGCTCTGAGATCTCGTGTGCGATACGCGTCAGCGCTCGCTGCACGTCGCCCTCTCGGAGGACGACCTTCTCACCGCTGTGATCCATCGTTTCCTTCCTGGCCTCACGGGACCGGGTTAAAGGAGCAGCGCAAATGTATCAGGGCGAGGTGACCGTCTCGGCCGGAGCGTGGGCCTGACCCGCCGCCGACTCCGCCGACTCCGCCGGCGCTGTCGCCGCTCGCGTGCGCGCCTCACGCTCTGACCAGCGCACGAGCATGGCGGGGCCGCGCTCGGGGAACGGGACCTCGATCGTGTCGAAGTCGCGCGGCGCCTCGGTCGCCGCGAACACTGCGCGGGCCTCATCGCGCAACTCGCCGCCGGCATAGCGGCTCGATATGTGGGTCAGCGCGAGCATCCGCACGTCGGCATCGCGGGCCAGCTCAGCCGCCTGCCGCGCGGTGGAGTGCGAGGTCTGGCGCGCACGTTCGGCCTCCTCATCGGCGAACGTCGCCTCGTGCACGAGCACGTCGGCCTCGTGCGCGGCGATCGCGAGCGCCTCGCACGGCGCGGTGTCGCCGGAGAGCACGATCTTGCGGCCCTCTCTCGCCGGCCCCAGGACCTGCGCGGGAGCCACCCCATCGACGGTCTCGCCCCGCTGCAGCCGACCGAAGTCCGGGCCAGGCTTGACTCCGAGCTCCTCGGCCAGCCGCGCGTCGAGGTGACCCGGCCGAGGCTCCTCGACGAGCGCGTATCCGAAGCAGGCGTCGCCGCGATGGCGCACGGGGATCGCGGCGATGACGTACCCGTCGCGCTGGACGGTCTCCGCAGAATCGAGCTCGACGACGCTCAGCTTGAAGGGCAGGCGGCCATAGACGATACGCATCGCGCCCATCAGCTCGCTCAGCCCGCGCGGCCCGTAAACGGTGAGCGGATGCTCGCGCTCGCGCAGCGCGAGCGACTTCAGCATCCCCGGCAGTCCCAGCCAGTGGTCGGCGTGAAAATGGGTGATGAACACGCTGTCCACGTCGAGCAGCCCGACCGAGCGCATCAGCTGGCGCTGGGTGCCTTCGCCGCAATCGAACAGCAGTCGGTCGCCTCCGCGGCGGACGACCACAGCGGGTAAGCCGCGCCGAGGCGCGGGCACAGAGCCGCCGGTACCGGCGAAGAACAAAGACAGGTCCATGAGGCAACGGTAGCGGCGGCTCGCGGTCTCCGTTGGGCCAGTCGATCGCGGCGCTAAGCTCCGAGGCCCGGATGTCGCCCTCTTCAGCGCCATCTGCGCCCGTAGCTCAGTGGATAGAGCGCTCGCCTCCGGAGCGAGAGGTCGCAAGTTCGAATCTTGCCGGGCGCGTCTCAGAAGTGCCTGCAAATGAGCTGGTTTGCTCGAACGGCTCAGAGGGCGGATCGGGCGTGTCGGGGCCCGGTGGCCCAAACGGTGGCCCAAACCCGTCGTTTTGCGGTCCGTAGAGCGTGCACCGGGCGTCCGCGAGCAGCGCGTCGAAGGCGACGCCGTGGTCGCGCTTGCGACGGTCCAAGAGCTGTGAGTACACGTCGAGGGTCATCCTGCTTTCGGCGTGGCCGACCTGGTGCTGCACGTAGGTCACGTCGAAGTTGGTAGCCAGCAGCATGATCGAGACGTACGTCCGCCGCAGGGTGTGGGGTGTGACGTGCGGCAGCGGCGGCAGACCGCGCTCGTTCAGGCGCTCGTTGGCGAGCTTGACGGCCGGCTCCAGAATCCGTTCGCGGACGTTGCCCGCGTCCCAGCG
>Ga0182024_10006298_pt1 | contig 26134 bp, 21 predicted proteins | sample P32metaG_FD_120480 | JGI IMG/M metagenome (GOLD analysis project Ga0182024, IMG submission 120480) | Permafrost microbial communities from Stordalen Mire, Sweden - P3-2 metaG (Illumina Assembly) | ecosystem: Environmental > Terrestrial > Soil > Wetlands > Permafrost | place: Sweden: Stordalen... | reverse complement strand
GAGCGTCGCGGCTCAACTCCCACCCCGAGTCAGCCAGCTGGCCGACTCGGGGTGGCTTTCCCCATCGAATTTGCATCGTGACACTCTACTCCCAGTGTCACCAATCATTCTGAACGAGAACATGGACTGGCTGTGGCCCGTAATAATTGAATTGGGCTGTTTCCACCTAATCAAAATATCCATTGCGTCCGTTCGAGATTTCGATTGCTCCGGCCAGCGCTTCGCGCTAAATTACCCGCGACCAACATGCGCGGAGATGCAAGAACACCGGCATTGGATGGAAGGAGGGCTACATCATGATCAAAAAGGCTATCTTTGCCGTCGTTATGGGCATGCTGTCACTTTGCGGGAGCGCGGCGAGCTTCGCGCAAAGTCCGTATTACGTGCTGACCAACGATGTGAATGTTAACAACAGCGGCACGCTGTTTAATCTGGACCTTGCGACTGGCGTCCTGACCACGGTGAAGACGCTCAAGACCGGCGGTGAAGCCGTCCAGGGCGGATACTATGCCGGGGTGACACAAGCCTTTACTCACCAGGCGGCGTGCATCTTCATCGCCGATGGCATCACCAACGACATTGGCGACATTGCGGCTTTTTCGAAAGCCACTCATTACAAGAAAGTCGGCAATTATTCGAATACATCGCTCGAGGGCGCCTCCAACATGCCCATGATCGTAAATAGCGCTGGCACGCTGCTCTACGCTTCCTATGAATTGTCTTCCAGCCTCGCTGTTTGGACCATCAATTCCGATTGCTCGTTAACTCTCGCTAACGCCTATACGACCACTTCCTTGCTGGGCAGCATGGCAATCACCCACGACGGAAAACTGCTGGTGGTCACCTATGAACTTGCCAAAGAGGCTGGTACTTGGACGATTTCCGGCTCCACGCTGACCGACAATGGCGCGATGCCGGCCATTGAGGAAGTCTCCGGGGTGGCTATTACGAAAGACGACAAGGTGGTTATCATGGGCACCGGTTATACCGAAAACACGACCAGTGCGGTGGTGACAGCCAGTCTTCCTGGTCTCACCAATCAGCAGGCATGGCGCCTCGGCCCGGGATATAACTCCGCCAGCGTGGCTCTGAGCGCTGCCGCGGGGGAAGGCGACGGCTGCTTGTACGTGGGAAATACCGGCAACGGTTCATCGGGCACCGCGGGCGTTACGGGCGCGACATTTACAGAAAATCCCCTCAACGTTACTCATGTGAATAACGTCATGTCGTCGTTGCCAACTTATGTGGGAAACATCGCAACCATCAGCAATACCGGGCGCGGCGCGGGAGTTTATGCCGCCGAGACCGCTGGCTACATCGGAGTCTATGCCGCCGATGCCACTTGCAAAGTAAAACTCAAAAAGGAGAATCAGGACCCGCACTCGTCCTTCATTCTGTCTCTATCATCCATCGTGAAGTAAAGCGCTAGGGCGTCGAGGCTTTAGCCACCGCGCATCGCCACAGTCAATCAGATAAAACCATCGCGTTGCTGGAAATTGGAGATGCGGGTTCGAACAAACGGCCTTTTCGTGGCTCACCGCTCCTGCGCGAAAAGCGGCATTGAACGCCCAGTTATCTAGAGTATAGGCAATCGTCGCTATCAGACCTGCCAATTCTATTGGTTATCGATGTCCTGCTTTCCGCGCGACAGCGAGCAGGTTCTGTCCCCAAGGAGGCGCGACTATATTCTCAATGCGCGACCACGGGCGAAATACCCATCGGTCGTAGAATCGCACCGCACCCGGCGAAATCGTTTTCCGCCGCAATATCTTTCCTGAAAGCCACCAGGCCGCTACGCCGGGCAGGTTCACAAATCGCATGTCGCGAAGCTCAAATCCCGCTACGCGCAATTTCCGCTCCAGTTCCGCACGCGTGTAGCGCCGGTAGTGCTCGAATGCCGCGTCCATAGACCCATACAGCCACGGGAGGGCGGGCACAAAAATCAGCAAGTGCCCCCCGGGCTGCAAAATGCGGTGCAACAGCGCAAGACACGCTTCGTCGTCCTTCACATGCTCGAGGACGTTCACCAGGATTGTGCTATCGGGATGCAGGTTATCCGCACAGCTTTCGATATCTCCCTGCAGGACGGCTACATGTGGATTGTCGCGAAACCGGCTCTCCAGCGCAGGGAATAAATTGCTGGCCGGCTCGATGAGAGTCAGCCGCGGGCCGCCAGACTCATCCCGAGGAAGCGCATCAAGCAGATGGGCCGCGAATGTGCCCACGCCCGCGCCTACTTCCAGAATTTCCCCTCCCACAAAAGGCGCGAACCGCCCGATGATCCAGCGGTAGTAATTTCCGGCGCCGGCCATCGCGTCGAGTTCGGTACCGGAATAGTCAAACCTGGCCCGTTCCTGAATTTGCCCCAATTGCGCTTTACGAGCCGGCTCGTCATCCAGTCGCGCGTTTGCGTGCGAGTTCATTTGAGGATCGGCCGGCATCTCCGCCATTGTATCCGTTTCATAAGAGCGGGCCATCATCTTCCAGGCCCCCCATGCTAGAATCGGTTTACCGCGCCCATGCGCATCCTCGACCGCTACATCTGCCGCGAAGTTTTCTCCCACGCGCTCCTTGGACTGGCGATTTTTACCTTCGTATTTTTCGTTCCCCAGCTAGTCCGCTTGATGGATGTAGTGGTGCGCCATAACAGCGGCACGGGCATGATTGCCCTGCTGATCGGCTGCGCGTTCCCGGCGATTTTCACCTTTACCATTCCCATCGCCGCGCTTGTTGGAGTCCTCATTGGCTTGGGCCGTCTTTCCGCCGACGGAGAAATCGTCGGCCTCAACGCTTCGGGCATCGGCCTGCGGCGCCTACTCGTTCCCATTACCCTGCTCGCGGCGGTGATGGGCGTGGCGACGTTGGGCGACACCCTGTGGCTCAGCCCTCTCGCGCTGCGCACACTACATTCCCTGGAGACACGTCTGCTGGCATCTCAAGCATCGCTGGCTATTCAGCCCCGCGTATTTGACGAGCGTTTTCCCCACTTCGTGCTTTACGTGAACGACGTGGACGCCACAGCCACACGCTGGCGCGGAGTTCTGCTGGCGCAGACTGACCAAACTCCCACCTCTCGCCTGACCCTGGCCGAAAAAGCCATCGTATTGGTTGACCGTGGACGAGACAAGCTGGAGCTTCATTTGGGAGAGGGGAGCACCCACGAATACAATTCCGCGGATCCAACTCACTACGGCTTCACTAGCTTTGGCGCCAGTGACATGCCCATTGAAGTCACCGCCCAGGTGGACCTCAACGCGCGCCAGTTGAGCGATGCCGAGCAGCGCATTGGCGCTCTCCGAGCCAATGCCTCGCCGGCCTGGCGTCTCGCACGCGTGGAATTTCATCGCCGCCTGGCCTTCCCGGCCGCGTGCATCGTTTTCGCACTGCTGGCAGTGCCGGTAGGCGTGCGGCCTCGCCGCGGAGGTCGCGCCGGTGGGTTCGTTCTCACGCTCGTCCTGGTGGCTGGCTACTATTCGATTTTTGTGTTTGGTGTACGCTTGGCCCAGGCCGGAGTGCTATCGCCGGGACTGGGCGTATGGATGGCCAACATTGTTGGACTGATTTGTGCTGTCGCGATGATCGCGCGAATTGAGCGGGTACGCGGCGAAGGCCGCCTTTCCGCTTTCCTATTGGACAAGCAAAGGAGCATCGAACGGTGGCTGCGCGTTCGACGTCGTGCCCGCCGCCGCTCCAAAGCTGCGCTAAATCGGTCTGACCTGGAGATAGTTCCCGCGAATGGCGCCGAAACCGAATCCGAAGCCCGCTCCGAGGCCGGCCGCGCCGCCGGATTCCCCCTCCTGATCGACCTGCACATCCTGAGCAGTTTTCTTTCCTACTTCGCCCTGATTCTGCTGGGCTTTCTCGTGATTTTCGACGCCTTCACTATTTTCGATTTACTCAGCGATATTGCGCGCAATCATGTTCCCGCGTCGGTGGTCGCCAACTATCTACGCTACCTCGTACCACTGATGGTCTATCAGCTCGCCCCATTGGCGGTGCTGGTCGCCACTTTGATTACCCTGGCGATCCTCGCGAAAAACAACGAGCTGACCGCGTGTAAAGCCAGCGGGATCAGCCTTTATCGCATTACCTTACCGTTGCTGGTGGCAGGACTAGTAATCTCCGGCAGCCTCTTTCTGCTCGATGATACTTATCTCCCCTATGCCAACCAGAAACAGGACGCGCTGCGCAACGAGATCAAGGGCCGTCCGGCGCAGACCTTCTACGAACCGACCCATCGCTGGATTTTTGGCGCCGCTGACCGCGTGTATAACTACGATTTCTTCGATCCCGATCGCAATCTCTTTGCCGGGCTTAACATTTTCGAGCTGGATCCCGTCACGTTTCAAATGCGCCGCCGCATTTATGGCACTCAGGCTCACTGGGAACCGGCGCTGGGCGCATGGGTGGTGGAAAAGGGCTGGGTGCGCGATTTCTCCGGCGGCCACGTCAGCCAGTACAAGACTTTTCGCGTGGCCACTTTCGGCGAGCTGGCCGAGCAGCCCACTTACTTCAAGCGCGAAGTGCTTCCCTCTTCACAGATGAACTGGCGGCAGTTGGCCGGGTACATCACGGGTCTGCGTCAGGCGGGGTTCGATACCGCGCGTCTGTCAGTCGAATGGCATCGCAAGTTCGCTTATCCGTTGATTGCCCTGATTATCGTATTTCTTAGCGCGCCTTTTGCCTTGCTGGTAGGGACGCGCGGCGCGGTTGGCGGCCTCGCGCTCGCCGTCGGGATCAGCATCCTCTATTGGGCCATCGCCGCGCTTTTCGAAGCCATGGGCTCGGTGGGACAACTCCCTCCGCTCCTGGCCGGCTGGGCTCCCGACGCCATCTTCGCCTTCCTCGGCGCCTACTTCTTCCTCCGCATGCCAACCTGATTCTTGCTGTGAAAATTAATGCAGAGTATGCGGAACGCATCTTAGGGTTTCATCAATGCTAGAGGTCCAACATTGATGTTTGAAGAGCTAATTCGGCGCGAGCTACCCGCCAAACTCGAAGACCTATATGATGCGGCGCGCAACCGCCAATCGAAGGATTGCACCACAAGAAAGTGTTTGCATAGAAACGAAGTACTTCCAACACAGTTTGAATGGCAGCATCAATTGCGACGGGAGTTGCAGAGTCTGGCCGTGAAAATCGATGCTGGAAGGGGCGGCCGCTGGCGATTAAAATAGATTAGATGCCGCGCAACGGTGTTGCTGAAGATAAGAGCGCTTAACAACTTCAAATCATTATCTAAGCGAACATGTCATGCTGAGGGACACGTCACCAATTATCTTCCCTACCGCGATTTTTCCTCCAACACCGCCTGGGCGGCGGCGAGGCGGGCGATAGGAACGCGATAGGGGGAGGCGCTGACGTAATTCATCCCCTCGCGATGGCAGAACTTTACGCTCGCGCTGTCGCCGGCGTGTTCGCCGCAGATTCCTATTTTCAGCTGGGGGCGCGTCTCGCGGCCCTTGCGGATGGCCCACTCCATCAACATGCCCACGCCCTTGATATCGAGCGACTGGAAGGGATCGTCAGCGAAAATCGCGGCCTTCTTCTCGTCCACATAATCGGGGAGAAACCGCCCGGCATCGTCGCGCGACAAGCCCATAACTGTCTGGGTGAGGTCGTTGGTGCCGAACGAGAAAATTCGGCAACTTCTGCAATCTCATCCGCCAGCAACGCGGCTCGCGGCAGCTCAATCATTGTGCCAACCAGATAATCGAGTTTTACTTTGGATTTGGAAATAATAGCGTCGGCCACACGTCTGGTGGCTTGCTCCAGAATTTGCAGCTCTTTTCGATCCAAGACCAGCGGAATCATAATCTCAGGGAATACTTTAATCCCGCGCTTCTTGCATTCAATAGCCGCTTCAATAATGGCCCGCACCTGCATCTCCAGGATCTCAGGGAACGTTATGGCTAGTCGGCAGCCCCGATGGCCAAGCATGGGATTCGACTCGGCGAGTTGTGCCACTCGCTGGGCCACGAAGGCGGGTGGCAAGCCCGTTTTGCGCGCCAAGTCTCTTTGCCGGCCGGCGTCATGGGGCACAAATTCATGCAACGGCGGATCGATGAGCCTGATGGTAACGGGAAAGCCGTCCATGGCCTCGAAGATGCCGATGAAATCACGCCGTTGGAAGGGCAGCAGCTTATCCAGCGCCTTCACCCGCGCCTCTTTGTCATTAGCCAAAATCATTTCCTGCACCGCGAACTGGCGCTCCTCGCTCTTTTCGGGGAACTCAAAATCCTTAAAAAACATGTGCTCGGTGCGGCACAGCCCAATGCCCTCCGCGCCCAACTCGCGCCCCTTGCGCGCATCCTGGGGAGTGTCGGCGTTGGTGCGAACCCCCAACCTGCGGACGCGGTCAGCCCAGCCCATTAAAGTGGCGTAGGAAGGAGGCGGCTCGGGCTTTACCAAGGGGATTTCCCCCTCATAAACGCTGCCGTCGCCGCCATCCAGCGTCACCCAATCGCCTTCATGTATCACTTTACCGCCAGCATCGAATTCCTTCTTATCGGCGCGGACGTTCAGCGTCTCACAGCCCACGATACAGCACTTGCCCCATCCGCGAGCCACGACCGCCGCATGGCTGGTTTTCCCTCCGGTGGCCGTCAAAATCCCCTGGGCTACGAACATTCCACCGACATCTTCCGGACTGGTCTCGCGGCGAACAAGAATCACTTTTTCGCCCTTGGCAGCCTGCTCCTCGGCAGCGCGCGCCGTAAATGCGGCCCGGCCAGACGCCGCACCGGGGACGGCATTGATTCCCCGCGCCAGCCTCCGGCTGGCCAACTCCGCTTCGGGCACATTGCCTGTTAGCACAGGGTAGAATAGGCGCTCAATATCCTCGGACTTAATTCGCGCAATGGCCTCTTCGCGGGTGATCAGATGTTCCGCAACCATATCCGCCGCGATGCGGAACGTGGCCGAAGGAGTGCGCTTGCCCGAGCGAGTCTGGAGCATATGGAGCTTTCCATTTTCGACGGTGAACTCCAAATCCTGCATGTCGCGATAGTGCTTTTCCAATATCCGGCGCACTCGCTCAAGTTGCGCATAGACCGCCGGCATCCGCCGCGCCAGCTCAGCAAGCGGCATGGGATTGCGAATTCCCGCTACCACGTCTTCCCCCTGCGCGTTGGGCAGGAAATCTCCGTAAAAGACCTTTTCACCAGACGACGGATCGCGGGTGAAACAGACGCCCGTGCCGGAATTTTTTTCCAGGTTGCCGAAGACCATCTGCACCACACTCACCGCCGTTCCCATCAGCCCGGTAATTTTTTCCACTCGGCGATAGATCATCGCCTTCTCGGCCATCCACGACGAAAAAACCGCCCCAATGGCTCCCCAAAGCTGCTCCACAGGATCCTCGGGAAATTCGCGGCCCGTCTTCTTCTTGAAATAGGCTTTGTATTCCTTCACCAGTTGCTTCCATCCTTCGGCTGGGACTGCGGGATCTTCCCTCACACCTAGCCGCGCCTTCATGGAATGCAAACGCCCTTCAAGTTCTTCTTTAGGAAGTCCTATAACCACTGTGGAATACATTTGCAGGAACCGCCGGTAGGAATCGAAAGCAAACCTTGGATTCCCAGTCCGCGATGCAAGGCCTTCGACGGAACGCGAGTTCAAACCAAGGTTGAGGATCGTCTCCATCATCCCGGGCATTGAGCGCTCGGCTCCGGATCGGACACTTACCAGGAGAGGATCGTTTCCATCACCCAGTTTCTTCCCAGTGGTCTTTTCCAGCCAGCGAAGCTTTTCAGTTAGTTGACTCTTCAATTCCGCCGGGAATTTATTATCATGGTGAAGGTAGTAATCGCAGGCTTCGGTGGTAATGATTAGCCCGGCGGGAACGGGCAATCCGATTCGAGTCATCTCCGCAAGACCCGCGCCTTTGCCGCCCAGGAGGTCCTTCCTGTCGCCGTTGCCGTCGGTCTTTCCGCCGCCGAAGAAGTAAACGTATTTTTTCACGTTAGCCTTGTTCCCCGCGTTGTCGGTAGTCAAATGTGGCAGCGCGCGCTGCTTGAGATTGACAATATGCCAGTTCAACAATAACTTTAAACGAATCTACCGTACATCTTCCGTGACCATTTCCGAGAAATCGGCGATGGTCGAAAACTCCCGCAGCAAAGTGGAAAGAAGGGCCAGGCGATTTTTCCGAACGCTTTCGTCTTCAGCCATAACCATTACCTGGTCAAAAAACCGGTCCACCGCCGGCCGGAGTTCGGCAATAGCCTTTAACGCGTCACGATAGTTTCCGCTGCGACGGTAATCCGCCGCACGCGCGGCTACATCTCCGGCGATACTGAGGAGTTCCCTCTCCGCTGCTTCCTCGAATAACTCCGTCTTTACTGGAACGATCCTGCCGTTTGCTTCCTGGTCAATGCCAGCTTTTTCAAGAATCTTGCGGATTCGCTTGAATGCCACCGCCAGCGGCATGAAGTTGGGCGTCTGTCGAATCTCATGCAGCGCGGTTACCCGTTTGGCCGCATCCACCAGATCATCCGCGCCAGCAGCAAATGCGGCGTTGATTTCGTCGTAGGCGAATCCCCGCCGCTCGCGAAGGACAAATCGCGCCCGTTCGAGAATGAATTCCGCCAGTTGTTTCTGAATCTCGGTAGTCAGAGCTCGCTTGGGGGAAAACTGCTGCAGCGCGCGGGCTGCAGCAGAGATCGCGGTGGAAATGGAGAATGGCAATCCGGTCTCAAGAATAATCCGCACAACACCAAGAGCAGATCGACGCAAAGCGAAAGGATCACTTGAACCCGTCGGAATTGCCCCCACTGCGAAACACGCCGCCATGCTATCTAGCTTATCCGCCATCGCTACTATGCAGCCGGTGAGATTGCGGGGCAATGGCTCGTCGAGACCGACTGGGCGATAGTGGTCATATATCGCCCAAGCAACGTCATCATCCTCGCCCTGCGCTCGCGCGTAAAGTCCGCCCACGATTCCCTGCAGTTCGGTGAACTCGCGGACCATGTCTGTGACCAAGTCACACTTGGCTAGTTCCGCCGCGCGGACGACGGCGGTAACCCGCGCTTGGGGAATCCCGGAATTAAACCATTGTTCGGCAATCCATCCAGCCAGATAGCGGATCCGGTCGACCTTATCCCCGTAACTGCCCAAGCGAGACTCAAAGGTAACGCGCGCGAGCCGGGGCAAGAAGTCGGCGAGCGATACTTTTTGGTCGGCGCCCCAAAAAAACCTCGCATCCGCAAAGCGGGCTCGCAGCACCCGCTCATGGCCAGCGCGAATCAAGCCATCGAGATCGCGGTCAATATTCATAACCGCGAGGAAATGCGGCATCAGCCTACCGTGCGAATCCTCCACGGCGAAGTATTTCTGATGGCCGCGCATCACCGTAATCAGGATTTCGTCTGGCAGCTCAAGATAGCTTTCCACAAAGTCGCCCATAAATACGGTGGGATACTCATTGAGATAGACCACCAGTTCGAGCAAACCCTTGTCCGGATGGACGCGCCAACCGCGCCGCGAAAGCAGAGCGCGAATTTCGCCTTCTATTTTCGCCAATCTTTCGGCGGGACTGGCAATCACGAAATTCTTACGCAGCTTTTCCGCATAGTCCTGCGAACCACTTATGCGCACGTGCTTTTGTCCCAGAAAGCGGTGTCCAATTGAGTTTTTCCCCGCGCGCACTCCCGCGAGTTCCACCACAAGGGGTTTTCCATTAAGCAACGCAACAAGCCATCGGATAGGTCGAATAAAACGCGCACCGTCGGAGCCCGACCACATCATGCTGCGAGGAAAAGTAATTTGAAGAATAGACTGTTGAATTACGCCAGGGAGTATTTCGTCGGCGCGCCGACCAGGAATTTTCTGCCGCGCGACCATGTACTCTCCCCGCGCGGTGACAAGTACAAAGAGATCGCTTGGCTGCATGCTGAATTTTTCCGCGAAGCCAATGACTGCGCGTGTCGGCGCGCCGACATTGTCAAACGCTGCTGACTTTGGCGGCCCCATCACTTCTTTCTCGCTATCCAACTGTTGTGGGTGGACTCTCGCCATCGCAGCAAGTCTGCGGGGACCGCTGACTACTCTTACTTCCCCGTCCAATATGTTCGCGGCTGTTAGATACTTCTCCAGGTTTTGCTTCAACTCCGCCGAAGCACGCGGAATCATCCCCGCGGGGATTTCTTCGCACCCTACTTCCAGCAAGAAATCCAGAGTGCTTACCTCCTTACTAGCCAATCTCGCGGCCCTCATGCGCGCACCTCTTCAAGTTCCAATCCCGCGCGCTGCTGATCGAGATACGATTCCGCTACACGGCACGTCAGATTGCGAACTCTGCCAATCAGCGCGGCCCGCTCGGTAGTTGAAATCACCCCGCGAGCATCCAGGACATTGAACAGGTGAGAACAGCGCAGGCACAAGTCATACGCCGCCAGCAGGGGGAACCGGCGCTTGGCTTCCGGAGAGACGTCGGGATACAGGGTCAATAGCCGCGCAGCTTCCGACTCACTCAAGTCAAACATCCGCCGGGTGGCTTCCGCATCCGCATAGTCAAAATTGTAGGCGGAAAATTGCTCCTCCTCCGCTAGGCGCACTTGCCGGTAACTCAACCTCTCCGACCATCGAATATCGAAGACGTTATCTACATCCTGCAGATAGGCGGTAATGCGATCCAGCCCGTATGTCAACTCTACAGAGATAGGGTCGAGATCGAGCCCGCCGCACTGCTGGAAGTAAGTAAATTGAGTAATCTCCAAGCCATCCAGCAAAACTTGCCAGCCAATTCCCCACGCACCGAGGGTCGGAGACTCCCAGTTATCCTCTTCGAAACGAATATCATGCTTGCGCAAATCAATCCCGATTGCGCGAAGACTTTCGAGATACATATCTTGGACGTCAACAGGAGCTGGCTTAAGTATTACTTGAAATTGCGTGTGCTTATAGAGGCGGTTAGGATTTTCGCCATACCGTCCGTCGGCTGGCCGGCGGCTAGGCTGAATATAGGCTACGCTATAGGGTTCCCGCCCGATCACCCGAAGGAAGGTCTCCGGGTGCATGGTGCCCGCGCCTACTTCTACGTCGTAAGGCTGCTGCAACAGGCATCCGCGTTCAATCCAAAAATCCTGCAACCTCCTTAGTAAGGACTGGAAGGTTAGGCCGCGCGCGTGCATCTTTGGAGGCCGTGCTTTGACTCTTGGTACCGTATTACCCTTTTCACCACTCCTATGGAGGGTAGATTTTGGCACCGCTCTTCCCCTCGCTCCCGCGCTCAAATTCAGAGTCACCACTCGCTTTTCGCCCTTTGACTGGCGCGCCGTCATACCTTTAACTCCATCCTATCCGCGTTCATGAATGCCCTCGTGGTAAGTTTGCGTTCGATCTGATGTTCAATTCCATTTAGCAAGAATTTCGTCAACTCCCGAAGTTCCTGCGCCGCTAAAGGCGGATTACGTTCAAGTAACACTTGCAATCCTTCACTTAGCATCGGACGGGCTGCATCCAGCGCTGCGCCTGAGATTATGCTCATTCCCGGCTTGCGGCAGTTCTGGCACCACAGTCCGCTGCGAGCATGAGCCGCATATCCCTGTTTGCCGGTTAAATTCTCTCCGCACCGCGCGCAGCGATCTAGTGCCGGCAACCAGCCTGAAAGGCGCATGGTCCAGAGGGCAAAATAAGCGGCTGGCAGCGCTGTTTGTCTGGAGTTCTGAATGGCGCGCGCCGTCGAAAGCAACAAGCGAAAAGACGCGTCCAGCGGCTCGCGCTCCGGCAATACAGATTCGGAAATTTCCGAGAGCAAGCTTAGCGTGTTCCCCGCCTCGTAATTCCCGAACGCGCTCATGAACGATTCCTGCAATTCGCACTGGGTGATCTGGACCAGGTCGCGCGTCTCTCGCTCGTAAAACCAGATGCGAATATAAGAGCAACATTCCAGAGTCGCGCCAAAGCGGCTCTTGGGACGCCGCGCCCCCTTGGCCACTCCGCGCATGCGTCCATGGGCGCGACTGAGAAAGCTCACCAGCCGGTCCGCTTCGCCGAGCGGATAGCTGCGCAAAATAATCGCCTCGGAATCGCGTGATGGCATGGCGCTGTGGCGCGGGCTCCCCGGGTGTTTTCACGTCACTGGATCCCAATCCTGTCCGCGTCCTCTGATTTCGCGCGGGAGGCAGCAACGTTACTTATCATAGCGTTTCACTTCGCGCAACGTCGAAGCGGCAACTTTGCGCAAATATTTTCAGCGGCGAACGCTTTCGCGGCGCTTTCCGGTTTGCAATCGCGCGCATCTTCGATAGAGTTTCAACGGCCAATGTTCCCGCTAAAATCACTGGCGCCGCGGCGCGCGTTCCCTTTCGTCACCCTCGCACTGATTGGCATAAACGTTTACATCTTTTTGCAGCAAGTGGCTATGCGGCCCCGCCTGTTGAACGAATTGGTGAACGCGTATGGGCTGGTGCCGGCACGGTTCGCGAATCTGCTGAATATGACCTTTTCGCCCGTTTACGGGCTGGGCCGCATAACACCGGAGGCGGCGATTCTGCCGCTGCTGACCAGCCTGTTCCTGCACGCGAGCTGGCTGCATATCATCGGCAACATGTGGTTCCTGTGGATCTTTGGCCAGACTGTCGAAGACGCGCTCGGCCACTTCCCTTTTCTGCTCTTCTATCTGGCGTGCGGAGTGGCGGCCGGATTGACCCACGTCGCCTTCAACCTAAACTCGAAGTTGCCAACCATTGGAGCGAGTGGCGCGATTTCAGGAGTGCTGGGCGCGTACCTCGTTCTCTATCCAGGGGCGCAGATATTGACGCTGGTTCCCATCATAGTTATTCCGCTGATCGTGCGCCTGCCCGCCGTTCTCTTCATCGGCCTATGGTTCGTGTTCCAGTTTCTTGGCGGCTTGGGAACGCTGCAATTACAGGACGCGGGAGGCGTCGCGTTCTGGGCCCACGTTGGCGGATTCATCGCGGGGATGTTCCTCGCCGCCATCGCCCGCAATCACCGCCGCGTCCTTCCCGCCAATTACTACTAGAGGTCCCGGCCGCTGGCGGGAGGCTGGTATAGCGGCGCAGTGCCTTTGATCGTTAGAAACCATGCAGCATATACGGTCAAGATCGCTAGAGCCGGTAGCGCGCACATTATATCTTTTAGGGGAAGCGACAGCCCAACTTCACTCGATAGAATGCGTTCGCTCCGTGAACAGGCAATGAGGGTCACTGTGCTTGAAACATAGACCATGACTCCCACACATAATTTGCCAGCTCTCGCCTTTGGCGGGTACGGAGAATTGCCCTCTTTAGCATAAATTGCCGCAGCCAACACGATAGCGAGAGCAAGCCAGATAAAACTGTCCCGCAGAAAGCAAAGCGTTAAGGAATCATGAAGCACACCGAGAACCTCCAGAAATTCCGCTTGTGTTCTCCAGCGTCCACAGGTGTTCTCCATTCAACTCCCTCAGCGCGGAGCGGCCGCGACATGGGTGGCAAGCCAAGCGGCGGCTTCGCGAGTGCCGAGCGACCCGCCAAGGTCGGGGGTGGTCTGGCCTTCGCGGAGGGCGGCGCGGACGGCGGCGTCCAACAATTGCGCTTCGCGGTCCCAACCAATGTAGGTGGCCATCATCGCGGCGGTAAGCACCGAGCCGAAGGGGTTGGCGATATTTTTTCCGGCGATGGTGGGCGCGGAGCCGTGGACCGGTTCGAAGAGGGAGACTCGTCCTGGATGAATGTTGCCGGAGGCGGCGAGGCCGAGGCCGCCGGCGAGTTGCGCTCCCAAGTCGCTGGCGATGTCTCCAAAGAGATTGCAGGTGACGATGACCTGAAATTGCGAGGGGTCGCGAACCATCTGCATGACCAGCGTGTCCACGAAGAGGTGGGAGGACTCGGTTTCGGGGTATCCCTGGCGGACTTCGCGGAAGACGCGCTGCCAGATGTCGTGTCCAAAATTGATGGCGTTGGATTTGTCGGACATGCACAGGCGGGTGAGACCGTGCTGGCGGGCGTAATCGAAGGCATAGCGAATGATGCGTTCGACACCCTTGCGGGTGTTGACGTCTTCCTGCAGGGCGATTTCGTCGGCGGTTCCCTTCTTGAATATTCCGCCGACGCCGACGTAGAGGCCTTCGGTGTTTTCGCGGACGACAACGAACTGGATGTCGCGCTCGGTGCGATCACGCAGCGGGGTGAGGCGCTGATCGTACAGGATACAGGGACGAAGGTTGACGTAGAGGTCGAGCTTTTTGCGGAGGCCGAGGAGAATGTCGGCGGCGTGGATGTTGGAGGGGACGCGAGGGTCGCCCATCGCTCCCAAGAGGATGGCGTCGAAGCGGGACTGCAACATTTCGGGAGCGTCGTCGGGGAGAGTGACTCCGTCGCGGAGATAGCGGTCGGCGCCCCAGTCGAAACTTTCAAATTCGACGTTGTGACCGCAGGCGCAGGCGGCGGCTTCAAAAACTTGGCAGGCTTCGGGGATGACTTCCTTGCCGATGCCGTCGCCGGGAATGACGGCGATGCGAGCGGCTTGGGGAGCGGTTTTAGGGGTCATTTTGCGTTTTCCGAAACGTAGGTTTTTGTGACGATCAAAAACTTGTATGTTACTAATTTAATGTTGTTTGCGGGTCCTCGACTGTCAGCCATGTTGCGACTAGAAATGCCGTGTTTCGCATTGCGTTTCTTCGCGCTTGAAATGCCAAAAACGCCGCCGGGACTGACCCTTCGCCGCTCCACTCAGGACAAAAGCCCGGCGCTACTCCGGCAAACCCTCGCAGCATCGTTGCGCCCTTGCGTTCGGATTGGAAAACACCATTCATAAATTATGCTGAATAAGGCGACAGGCTCCTCGTTTTTTGGCGAGAGATATTGTGCGGCGAGACGGCGGAAGAAAGCAAGACCCGAAGGTGCGAGGGTGGGCGAAGTCTGTACAAAATCTCCACCTAGTCGAGCTGCAAGGCCATATGCCGGCGCGGAGGATGAGAATATCGATCGCCTCCGGCGATATTATTTTAAGAATACGATCTATGAAAAAGTCGTTGCTGACCTTCACGTCCGCCTGGATTGGGAAGGCTGCAAGTGCTAAAGCAAGACGAGCGTGGTGAGAAAATTGGAAATTGCAATGCAGCATATTCATTCTAGGATCACCATTACCCGACTCTGAATCACAAAGGCCTTAGCTAGAGTGTGATAACCAAACCCAGCGCCACCGGCATCTTCCACTCTAATCCAAATCGCATCACCCTTGGCCCCAAAAAAGAAGGGCCGGGAATGTTCTTCCCGGTCCCTCCGTCAACCCGCGCGCCCGCTAAAGGACTTCTCCCGGTCTGGGGGGCCCCTCAGATAATACGCATCTCGTTAGTAGAGCGGTACGGTGGTCAACGCTGTCGACCCAGTCGGTTTGCCCTTTGCGGCACCTCCCGGTGTAGTCAACTGCTGCAGCGGCAGCGTGCCGCTGGCTATCTCTGACGTGTCTTGGCTAATAAAGACGGCCAGGTTGCTACTGACCAAGTAAACGGTGGCAGTTAGGTTTGGTATTAGCGTAGTGTTCGTGTCAAGCGTCGTTCCCGCAAATCGCCCGTTGGACTGGGCCGTGTAGCTGCCCGTTATTGGCACATTGCTCTGGCCAATGGCAGCCGATTCAATATCGACTATACCTGTCAGAGCGGACACCCCGTCTGACATAATCTGCCCGATAACGTCGGTAGTCAATGTGCTGTCCGGGGGAACCGTATGGTACGCTAAGGCATAATTACCGCTCAAGGACGAGGCCGTAAAGGTACCCGCCCCTTTCTGTAGCATTAGCCTGCCCCCCAACTGCCTGCTCCCGTCTATCTCCAGGAACAGTACACTGGAGTCGGCTGTGAAATACATGGCGACTTCGGGGATTCCGGCCGTGTTGGTAATGGTCCCGCGCCCGTTCGAATTCACCGTATAGGTCCCCGTGAACGCCGTACCGGTGGTCACCGTTCCATTATCGTCGCTGTCAAATATGCCAGAGATAATGTTCCCGGCTCCGTCCGCAGTCATTAGGCCTCCGAGAGCAATCGAGAACATCGAATCGGCCGCCGTCCCGCTGCCGACAAAGACGTATGACCCGCTCAACGACGCGTCTGTGAACATCGGCGTGGGGCCCTGGGCCGAAAGGTTGCCTTGTTGGAAAGTCCCGCTGGTGGTGTCGGTTTCAATCAGCCGCAGTGCATTTCCACTGATTAAATAGTATGCGAATGTCGCGGTCGTCCCGCCTGTTGGGGTCAACGTCGCGGTGCCGTAACCATTGGTGTCCGGACCAGCGAAGGTGCCGGCAAGAATATTGCTGGTGACCACGTAATTGCTGACGACGTCTTCTGTGCCATTCGAAAACATGCTCACGCCGTCGGCTGTCAGCACTCCTCCGATATTTAACGGAGTTGCGCCGGTCCCCGTGCCCGTGACTCCACCGAACGTGAATGAGTACGCGCCGGTGATGAATGACGCGTTAAAGTCGGCCGGGGTCTGAATGTCCAGCCTGCCTTCGCCCTGGCCTGACAGCAGATCTGAGTCGCTTTGCTGGACCAACAATCCATCATTCGGAGTAACCATGGATACTATGAACGTGCTGACGCCATTGATTCCGAAGGTGGTATCGCCCGTAGTCAGCGTGAGCGTTCCAATTCCATTGGTCCCGATGGCATATGTGCCGGTTATGGTTGGATCATGCGTCCTGTTTACTTCGTCGCCGAAATTGACTTCCCCGGTGGTTATGTTTCCGTTACCATCGGCCGTCAAGCTGCCCACCAGTATGTATTTGCCGTTGACATTCGTGCCGTTGAGGGAAAATACATATTGCCCGTCTAGCGTGCCATTCGAACCTTGGTCGGTGCCGGCAACGGTAAGGGTGACGGCAGGGCTCGTCACTGTGCCGCATGTGGCCATAATCGTAGTTGTGCCAGACGACACAGCCGTTGCCAAACCGCCTGGGCTGCTGATCGTGGCCACTGTCGGCGTAGAAGAATTCCACGTAGCTGTCGCATTCACGTTTTGCGTGCTCCCATCAGAGTATGTGCCGGTGGCTGTGAACTGCTGCGTCCCGCCCACCGCGATGGATGCATTAGCCGGCGTCACAGCAATGCTGATCAGGGTTGGTGCACCCGTCACGGTCAATAGCGCCGTGCCCGTGATGGAGCCTGAAGTTGCCGTTATCTTGGACGCGCCCGCCGCCACGCCGGTGGCGAATCCACCCGTGGTGATCGTAGCCGTAGTGGTGGTTCCCGAACTCCACGTAACACTGGAAGTAATATTTTGCGTGCTGCCGTTGCTGTAAGTCCCGGTGGCCATATACTGCTGTGTGCCACCCACGGCAATGCTGGCTGTGGCTGGGATCACCGTGATAAAGGTCAATGTTGAATTGCTGCTGCCGCAAGCGGCAAGGAAAAACGCTAGAACAACCACAGTGGCCAGAAGTGCGCCCGTCCTGGCAAACCTCCCAATGTTTGGTATCCTGGTGACCTCGGGCGTTCGTGACCTCGAACTATGAATTGCTCCGTTCATTCCATCCTCCGTTAATCTTTGTAGCAATCTCCGTGGACGGGCACTCCCAACTGAACTGGGGGCCCTCATTTCCTGAAGCTGGTCCCGGCCGGGATCCAGACCATTGATGTACTTTCAGCCCGTGCGGTCGGCGGCGACGACTGATTCCGCCTAATTAAACCCATGATTCCAGAAAAGTTGCCTATCTTGCATCATTATTTATGCACTTCATCCTTCTCGGAATCACAATTTTGCACTTGCGAAAACCCACGCAGCCAAGTTTCCTATTCTGAATGCTAACGTAAGTTCATGTAAATCGAGAGTTCCCATCACCCACACTTTCGGTTCTTCGCCCGCTGTGCTCCCGAATCCGTGGAAATCGACCTTCGAGCAATGGCGAGTTCCTGCTGGTGGGTGCCGGTGCACGGCGGCCACCGGGATGCAGAAAGCGCGAAGGTCCGGCGACACTTGACAGGCAATACGAAAAGCAGATCCCTCGCTTAGGCGCGCATAATTCCCGCGGTGGCTCGGGATTACCAGTTTTTGGGTTGGGCGGCGCGCAGGACAAGCCGGGCACAAGGAGCGAAGCTACATGACAAAAGCTGGCGGGTCTGAAGCCCGGCGCTACACGAGATAGGCAATACGAAAAGCAGGTCTCTTGCCTTAGGTGCGCATACTTCGCGCGATGGCCTCCTTCGCTAGACCTCAGGAGGCGGGATGACCGGTTTTGGGTTTGGCGGCAAGGGAGGCGGATGTTAATGTCGCGGGTGGAATTGGCAGAGATCGTGAATCGCCGACGGGCATCCGCGTGGATAAAACTGCACAGCCAGGAGAGGCTGTGCCACTGGATCCCCGCTTTCGCGGGGAGGACAGGCATAAGGTTGCTCGAGCAAGCAAAGGCGAAGAGAGATTCCTCGCCGTCCCAACGAAAGACAAGCGGGACTCGCTCGGAATGACCCGCAGGCGGCCCGGCAAAGGCGCGAAAGCCCGGGGGGAAACAGTCCGCGAGGCTGGCGCAGGGTAATGGCGATCAGTAACCCCCCACTTCGACTACAGCCTTGGCAAAGGCCTGTGGAGCTTCCTGAGGCACATTGTGACCGATGCCCTTGAAAATTTGGTGTGAATATTTGCCCGAGAATTTCCCGGCATAGGGTTTTCCGTCGGCGGCCGCACCGTCGAAATCACTCCCGATGGTGATGGCGGGGACAGTGATAACGGGACCTGCGAAAAGTTTTTGTTCCAAATTGTCGTATTGCGGGTCGCCTTTGGCCAGGCTCTGCCGCCAGCGGTAATTATGGATGACGATGGCGACGTGATCCGGGTTGTCAAAGGACGCCGCGGTGCGATCGAAAGTAGCATCATCGAAGTCCCATTTCGGCGAGACGATCTTCCAGATGAGCTTGTTAAAGTCGTGCCGGTTTGCGCTGTAGCCCAGCTTGCCGCGTTCGGTGGCGAAATAATACTGGTACCACCATCCATATTCAGCTAATGGCGGCAGCGGCTGCAGGTTGGCCATAAGGCTGGTGATGAGATAACCGCTCACGGAGACGATGGCCTTGCAGCGTTCAGGCCAGAGCGCCGCCATGATGTCGGCCGTCCGCGCTCCCCAATCAAAACCGGCAATGATTGCCGTCTTGATTTTGAGAGCATCCATGAGGGCGATGATATCGAGAGCAACCACCGATTGCTGGCCGTTGCGGAAGGTTTCACTGGAAAGAAAGCTCGTAGTGCCATAGCCGCGCAGATACGGAACGATTACCCGGTAGCCCTCCGATGCCAACAAAGGGGCGACATCCACATAGCTATGAATGTCGTAGGGCCAGCCGTGCAGAAGAATTACCACTGGACCGCCGGTGGGGCCAGCTTCGGCATATCCGACATTCAGGAGGCCGGCATTGATCTGCTTGAGGGGGCCAAACGATGTGTTCGTCCCCGGCTTAATCGCGGGCACATCCGCCGGATTTACCTTGCTGGATTGCGCGTCCGCGGAACCGAGCATGCCAAACTGGGCGGCGGCAATAGTCATGGCCGCAGTACCAAGAAAACGGCGGCGATTATTGTTGATCTCTTCAGACATTTATCTCTCCTGTTGGATTCGAAGTAGATGCAAAAAAAGACGGTTCCTATGGATTCGCGATGCGTTCCATTCCATCGGATTTGAATGATGACATAGCTTTCAGGCAATCGGATGCATCTACTTTTGAATACACTGAAAACCTGGGAAATGGGCAAGAAGGATGAAGCCGAACAACGCCGCCAGAGGTACGAAGTCCCTAGCGCCTAGGCGACGCCAATCGAATGAAGGAATCATGGTTCCACTGAAGCAACTGAGATTCTAGCACCATGGCGCGCTCGCGCGGTCTGGTGGCTTGTGGAGAGATCAGGATGATGACAACCAGTGCGAAATGCAGGTCCAAAACGGCTGATGGAAATCACCGCGGCGGGCGTCTGCGACAGTTGGGTTGTGGCGAGTGAGGTAGAGGGGTATGATGCGCGTGACAGGGGTCGTTCAAATCGCAATCTGGGCAGGCCCTGGGTTACCCGCCATTTTCGATTTTCAGGCGGGGGAAAAATCCTCAGGAGGACTCGAAGATGAATACCAAGCGGTTTACCAATCGTAAGATTCTCTTCTTCATACTGGCGGCGGCCACAGTGATTGCCGCGCTGGGCATATCCGGGGCGGCGTGGGCGCAATCGGCTAAGGCGCCGGCGCAGTTTACGTTTACATCGTTCGATTATCCTAGCGCCGTGACCACCCAGGCGGATGCGGTGAATACCTCCGGGCGAATCATGGGCTTCTATACAGACTCCTCAGGCGTGTACCACGGTTTCTCGCGCAGCGCGGGTGGCACGTTTACGACGCTGGATTATCCAGGGGGCACGGGCAGCCAACTGTGGAGTATTAACGACCAGGGACTGGCAGTCGGCTGGTATTACGACACCAGCACCGTCCAGCATGGATATACGGTAACCCCCGCCGGCGTCTATACGGCGGTCAACTATCCCGGCGCGGTAAGCACGATTATTTATGGAAATAACAATACCGGCACGGAAGTCGGCGAATTCGAAGACTCCAGCAGCCTCTTCCACGGGTGGACACTCGAGAAAGGCACTTACACACAGGTGGATTTCCCGGGCGCGACCCTAACGGAATGCGTGGGGATTACCGCCAACAACAGTGAAATCGTGGGGCTATTCGTGGATAGTTCGGGTCTGGAACACGGCTTCACCCTCGTAGGCACGACATACACGCAGATTGATTTTCCCAACAGCATTGTCACCGTACTTGATAAAATCAGCGACAAAGGGTTGGCGACGGGTTGGTTTGAGGATTCATCCGACGTGATTCACGGATACCTGCTCCGCGCCGGAAACTTCCAGCAGATAGATTATCCCGACTCCACAGGCACGCACACTCGCGGCATCAACCGCAGCGGAACCCAAATCGTGGGCCAGTGGAATGACTCCAGCGGCGTGGGCCATGGTTTCTATGCCATCCCGCAATAAACGGCAAGCGCAATAGGGGTTATTGGAACAAGGTCCAAAGGCCGCTGGACCGCCTTGGCGACTGATTCATGTCAGCAACCAGTTCGCTCACGTCGAGCCAGCGGCCTTTCTAAAGAAGCAGGCGCATATATTGGAGTCAAGTACATATCTTAAAGGACGAAAAGGATCATTAACAGTGAAACTTCTTAAATTGTATATTTCCGCACGTATGTACATCCCGGCGCTTATAGTAAGCGCCATGGTCCTGGCCGCACTTCCCGCGCATCCACAAAGCGGGACTGGCTCGGGCTCATCGGCGCAGACAAGCAGGGAGAGGCCGGCCCCCATGAGCATGGGGCAGCCCATACCGGAAGGTAAAGTAACTAAAGTTAGCGACAACACAAAAATCTGCATGGTCACCAACCGGGCTTACGACAAACCCCAAATCCCCGTTAGAGTGGATGGCAAGACGTATTATGGCTGCTGCGATATGTGCAAGTCCATGCTCACCAATAATGCGGACCAGCGAACCGCCGTGGACCCAGTATCGAAACAAAAAGTCGATAAATCGGCGGCAGTGATCGGGGTCACCACGAACGGCGGAGTAATTTACTTCAAAAACGACAAAGACCTGGAAGAGTACAATCAGAAGTTCGATTCGAAATAGCGGCAGGCGAAAAAGGCTCGTCCGGAAAGCCAACATAGCACCGGACCAATTCCGCGAATTCCACTCCGGGCTTTCTGTGGGTCCGGGTAACTCCAGCCCACGGGTTATTGTCCCGCAGCATCTGGGGGCCGTCTAGAGACACCAGGGACTATGGTGAGTCGGGTAGCTTCTCTTCCAGCTCGCTGGCTAGCTTGTGGACATCGGTCGCCTCGCTGAATCCCTGAACCTCTTTTTTTGCTGTGTCAATATTAATGCCGAGATGCTCGCAGATCTTCTGCTGCATCTTGAGCATGGTGGTTAACTCCTGCTCGGCAAGCATGCTAACTTGAAGATCAAGATGAGAGCGCCTTTCGGAGTGGCGCGACATACGGTTCTGGCTGATTAAAACGAAGATAGTAAGGAAAACACTTTCGGAGGAGATCACCAAGGCCAGAATGCCAAAGGGAAAGGGATCAAACGCCTTCATTCCGTGAAAAGGCTTGAGGTTAAAACCCGCCCAGACCACAAAAAAGACTAGTTGAAGAAGGACAAATGCGACGCTGCCGGCAAATGCGGCAATGCCTTCGCTGATCCGTTCAATTGCGCTGCGGCGGTTCAAAGCGTCGTGCTCCAGCTTGGAAATAGCCTCGATATTGAAGCTGGTGGGATGCGATGCAGGAGTAGGCAGAGGTTTATTTTTCATTTCGCCGGTAATCGCGCTTTAAGAGGCATGGAAATGGAAGTTGAGCATGTCGAGCGGGAAAAATCAAGGGGGCCCGAGAGACGAAATCCCGCAGGCCCTCCAAGGTTAGGACAAGCGGCTGGCGGTCTTACTGTTTGCCGTGATTCTCGGCATGAGACTTGGCAGCCTCGGACGCGTGATTATTGGCATTCTGCTGATGGCCCTGCGCTACTTGCGCGTGATGGGCGGCCTTCTCGTGGTTGCCGGCTTCGTGATGCTTCGCGGTTTCCCGATGATGGCGAGCTGCATTGTGGTGGCTGTCGGCAGCCTTATTGTGGTGCTGTGCAGTTTCTTTGGCCATGATATCTCCTTTTTTGGAAGCAATTGAGTCGTTATGGCGGGGCGGGCAAATAGACTCGCCCCGCTTGAGTTACATGAAGATTTTAGGAGGAACGTTGGGCCCCAGCTATGGAGCGATTCCTGGAACACAAAGGGCATGGTGCCTGCAGAAAGCAAAGGGCGGACGCACCAGCGTTTCAGATTGCTGGGGGTTCATGCGCCACGCTCGGTGAGGTAAACCCCGCTTAAAGCGAGACCTCCGCCCATCGCGACGTGGAGAGTGAGGTGTTCGCTGAGCAGTATCGCGCCCAGCACAACAACTATGACGGGTTGAAGATAGCTGAAAGCAGCGAGGCGCGATGCGGGCATGTGACGGAGCGCCCAGTAGAAAATGATGTAACCGGCGATGGAAGACATTGCCGCCATGTAGAAAACGTCGGCCCATCCCCGCCAGCCAATAGCCAAAATATCCGTCCGCCAAGTCTGGCGAATAGCCAGGGGCAAAACCATAACCCCGGCTGCAACCTGGTTGAACGTGTTCATGGCAATGGAGTCGTAGCGCGCGGCCAGTTCCTTACCCCACACGGTGTACACAGCAAAGCCAATCACACCCAAAAGAGTGAATAGATCCCCGGCCAAGGGATGGGCGCGCGAAGACGCGGGACCAACGGGAGCCACGCTTTCGCTGGTGAGAATGATGACGCCCGCGAAAGCGATGGACATCCCGAGAATGCGCATGAGGCCGAGCGTTTCCAGTCCCCGCCAGCGAGCCAGAAGCAGGACGACCACTGGCACGGTTCCGACTATGATGGCGGAATGTCCGGCGCTGGTGAGGCTTAGGCCGAGAGTAAAGCAGCCCTGGTTGAGGACTACCCCGAAGATTGCGAGCCAGACGAGAGCGGGCCAGTCGCGCATAGGGAAGCGCTGGCGAGGCGGATGGGTGAGACCACGGACGAAATACACTGGAACGATCAGCACACCGGCCATGACCAAGCGGAAGGAGGCGAGAGTAAGGCCATCCATGTGCAGAAGGGCGAACTTGCCGAAAATGTAGTTGAGGGACCAGATAACGACCATCAGGACTGCGGCGGAGTTCAATAGCAAAGGCCGGGGGTGGGCAGTAACCGGCGCGGCGGAGTCGGGCTGAAGACTCGTAGTCAACGCAGGACCTCGCGAGATGTCAAGTAAGAAGCTCCTCGCGGACAGTCAGAAAGGCGATGCGATCGAGGCGAGGCTCGAAGCCGATGCCGGGGTGATCCGGCGCGATAATCGTGCCGCGACGAGTAACTTCGACTTCAGGCGCCATGATGTCTTCATCCCAATAGCGCCTACTGGCGGAGACATCCCCAGGGAGTGTGAAATTCTCGAGCGTGGACATGGCGATATTGTGAGCGCGCCCAATGCCGGATTCCAACATACCGCCGCACCATACAGGGATGCCGTTATCGCGGCAGAGATCATGAATATGGCGGGCGAATGTGTAACCTCCCACGCGGCCCAGCTTGATATTGACGATCTGGCAGGCTTTGAGGGCGATAGCGGCGCGCAAATCGGCTTCCGTTTCAATGCACTCATCGAGGCAGAGAGGCGTCTGCAATTTCGGCGCGAGAAGCGAATGGCTGTAAATGTCGTCGTGGCCGAGGGGCTGCTCGATCATGATGAGGTAGAAATCGTCGAGCTGTTTTAGATGCGGGGCATCGGCGAGCGAGTAAGCGGAGTTCGCGTCTACCATCAGGCGAATGCGCGGAAGACGTTCGCGGAGGACGCGGCAGGGCTCAATATCCCAACCAGGCTTGATCTTTATTTTCACGCGCTGATAACCGGCTGCAAGGTCGGATTCGACTTTGGCAACGAGCGCTTCGATAGTCGAATGAATTCCGATGGATACCCCGCAGGGAATTTCCTGGCGAGTGCCGCCTAGAAGACGCCAAAGCGGAAGATCCTTCGTGCGAGCTTCGGCGTCCCACGCGGCACATTCGAGGCTCGCTTTGGCCATCAGATGCCCGCGCACGGCTGCCATCAGGGTGGCCAAGCCGGAGGCAGAGGCAAATTCTCTGCCCCGCACAAGCGGCCAAAGAAAATTCCGGAGAATGTGCCATGCGGTTTCAACCGTCTCGGCGGAGTAAAAGGGATTTTCCCCTGCGGTGACTTCGCCCCAACCGGTCACCCCCTCATCAGTTTCTAGTTCGACGAGCAGAATATGGCGTTCGGTGGTGCGCCCGAAACTCGTTTCAAAGGGAGCCAGGAGCGGCATACGGATTTCCCGGAGATGTAGCTGGCGAAGATGCATCAATGTTGGCTCGAAGCACAAGGCGCGAGGATGTAGGAGGCCGCGGTCGCCTCGCCGTGCAAGTCCACGGCGGTATAACCAAGAGCGAACCAATGCTCGAATTCAGCGCGAATGCGGCATTGCTCGACGAGGGCTGCGGCGCGATCATTGGCGCGCAATTCGCCAATATTGCCGGGGACATTGATGCGAACGCGGGTTTCAGATCGTGCGGGCGAATATTGGGCAGGATGATCGGCCACGGTTGAAACCACGTGCGGCGAATCGAGATGCCATTCGGCCAGCAGGCGATCGGTGGGCAGTCCGACGTGGAGCGGACTATCGGTAATGCCATAAAGATTGGGAATGTAGCGGCGGGCGACGGCACCGAGGCGGCGAAAATTGAAGTGGGCATTGCGCAATTCGAGCGGGTCGAAGGTCCATTCAATCAAGCGAATTCCCCGGCGCAAAGCCTCATCGCGTTGGGCCAGCTTCAGGGCGCGTCCGACGCCGCGATTTTGCCAAGCGGGCAAGACGGCAGTCATGTGAGAATGCAAGAAAACTTGGCCTTCGTTGGCGCCGACGAGCGCCATTAAAAACCCGATCATCTCGGATCCGTCCGACCCAGCAAAGGCGCCGAGAACCTGACCACCTGTTTCGATAGCGACAACGAAAAGCGCGGTGGGAACGATGATGGATTCCTGCCAGGTGACGCGCTCCAGTTCCACGCAGCGGTCAAATTCAGTAAGGGTAGTACAAGGGCGGACGTTAAAATTGGTGACGGTCATTTCAAGCGCTGCACCAGCCATTCATTCTAAGGGACTGCAGGATTTTCCGCGCGGTTCGACGACATAGACAGGAGATGCGCCTCGCGACCGGGCGCTAGGAAATAGACGCGGGGCACCATCTGAAGGGCTGCAGAGAGATGCAAACGAAAAGAGATTCCTCACCCTCCAAGGGTGGATTCGGAATGACGACGGACCTTTGCGGCAGTGGCCGATGGCATGCCCGGCGCAAGCATAAATTAGTTTGCAAACGGCGGCCGGGGCGGCCAAAGCAAGGGGAAAGTGGCGAAGGACCGGAATCTCCTTCGCCACATCCAACAGGACAGTTCTTCGCAGGGGTAATGAGAAGATGCGAGAAGCTAGTGTACTGTCCTACAAATAAATGGCAATAGTATTGCTGGGAATATGGGCATCTCCGGTGCAGAATGGGGGGTGCTTATGGCCATGGGACGACCGAAAGCGGCGTTGGTGTTGAGTCTG
>Ga0182024_10006297_pt1 | contig 26144 bp, 19 predicted proteins | sample P32metaG_FD_120480 | JGI IMG/M metagenome (GOLD analysis project Ga0182024, IMG submission 120480) | Permafrost microbial communities from Stordalen Mire, Sweden - P3-2 metaG (Illumina Assembly) | ecosystem: Environmental > Terrestrial > Soil > Wetlands > Permafrost | place: Sweden: Stordalen... | reverse complement strand
GTGCGGCAACTCCGACCGCAAGCGAACCCAGGTCGTAGAAGTGTTCGAAGATGTAGCCGCCCGTCACGTGGAAATTGGGGTTCCACGCCGGGGTCCAGGCCAGGCCAGCCTGGAAAGCGATCGTGGTGACCTGCGAGACGATTTGTTCACGCGCTTGCCCGAAGTCCGTAACGCCGGCGGCCGTCACGGCGTCGGTGTAGTTCTGGTCCAGGGCGCCCCACAGTATGGACGCCTCGATCCGCCCGAATAAGGCCAGGCCGGTCCCCGCGATGGGTTGGCGAAAGTCCACCATGGCGTGCGGCCCGATGCCGGCGTAGTTGTTGGAGGTCGTCTGGGCCACCACGCCGTTATTCGCCTGTGAATCGTTGTACGAGAACAGCCCGCGTGCACCGATCCGCCACTTCATGTCCACGCCCAGCACGGTGAGCGGTTCCCAGCTGCCGTAGTCCAGATCGACGGTGTTCAGGTCCAGCCGGCTTCGGACGAACACGCCTTCCGGAAAGGACGACGTGACGAAACTCTCCGAGGCGAAGTTGGTCGCTTGACCGGTCACGAAACGGTAGGACAGGATCACCTCTCCCGCAGCCTGGCCAAACCGATAACCCAATTCGAAACGCGGCATCAGGGCCGTCTCGATCTGGGCGCTCGGCAGCTGCACCGTGGCGGTCGCCCCGCTGGCGCGCGTGACCGTGTCAAACAGACGGTTCATGACATGCGGGACGACAATGCCGAACTCCGCCCCACCAACCCAGCCCGGCGTCCCCGTGCCGCTGTCCAGCAGCGGATTGCCGATCAAACTTGAGCCGTTTCTGTCCTCGTTCGGCGAGCACTGCAGCGGCGGATTCACGCCCTGGCCGAGCGGGTCGATTTTCCAAAGCGGCGGCGCTAGCACATTGTCCGCCGCGGGCGCTTGCCCATAGCCGGCGCCGGCCGAAACCAGCGTCAGCACCAGCACCAGGCCGCCAAGGATCGCATGCTTGCGGTGGCCGAATGCGAACGTGCCATGGAAAATGCGGGGGGCTCTCATCGTGTTTCTCCTTTCAATCCTTCCTCGGTGATCGCTGTGTCCGCTGTGGGTGAACGTGCGGGAGGTCTTCATCGCGTTCCTCCTTTCAAGGCGTCACCGTTGTCCACGGGGGCCAGCAGCTCGACCCGGACGGGCGGCAGATAGGGACTGACAACAGCCGGGACGGGGTTGTCAAGATCACGGATCGCCGTGGGCGGCTGCAGACTGCCCTGCGGAAGTTCGCAATCGGGCGATCCTCCCGGAGCTTGCAGGCTCGAACACGGATGGCAGCACGGCAGTTTCAGCAAGTCGAGCAGGTCGGCGTCCGGTAATTCATCCATCTTGGTGGCCATCTTGTAAACGTCGTCGATCTGCAGCACGCTCGCCGTGTCCGATACCGCTTGCCAGTACGCTCCCAGCGTGGTGAGATAGTTGCCCACCAGGTTGACCAAGCTTTGCTCGGCGGTGATCAAGTCTCCCATGTAGGCCGTCGCCCCACCGGCGAGGCCGGGATCGTTATTCCCGACGAGGTTGTGCCGTATCACCGTGGCGCGAAATGCCTGGACTTGCTGCGGCAAGAGCTGCCTGCGATAGAGCTGCAGGATCTTGCGGTTCTCTTCCAGGCGGCGATAGGCATCGACAAAGGTGTTACTCAGGGCGTTCTGAACGCGATGCGGCTCCTCGACCGCGCGCATCAGGGCGGCCTGGGCGCTGCGGATATTGCCCTGGTTGCGGTCGAAGATCGGCACCGGCACGGTGGCCACCAGGCTCGGAACGAATTTCGGCGGGCCCGGCGACGAGTTATCGTTATACACAAAGGCCCCGAGGGTGAAGTCCGGCACGCCGGTGACCTCGGCCAGACGAAGCAGGAACCGGGCCTTGTCCACCCCGTTGAGAGCGGTGATAACGTCCGTGTGTTTGTCCAGCACGTGGGCGAGGGACTTTTCGAAATCGAAGCGCGGCAGCTCTTGGGCGATGTTCCCGCCCAATTCGGTCGCCGGCATCATCGTCAGCCCCATCGAGGTGGCCAGCAACTTCCACGATTCCAGATAACTGTTGCGCGATATTATATAGGCGATGCGGGCCTGGCCGGCCAGGACGCCGATCTGCGCCGGCTCGTACAACGCCACGATGCCCCCCTTGAGCTGCTGCACGAAGACCTTGTAGATCTCATCGGTAAGGTCCGCCAGGCCCCGGTTGGCCCGCATCCCTTCCTCACTGACCAGCACCGCGAAGTAGTTGGACCGCACCTGGGCCATCAAGTCGGTTTCAGCACGGCGGTAGGCCAGTTGGGCGTTCTCCAGGTCCTTCTTGGCCGCCGCTTCCGCCAGCTTGCGCTTGCCCATCGTGACAATCGTCTGGGTGATGCCAGGGCCCACGATGTTGCCGCTGGTGTAGGAGATCGGGGTGGTCGAATAGCTGAGCGTCGGGTTGTTGTAAACGGCCGCCTGGATGACGGCGCCCTCGGCGCCCTTGATGTCGCTGGCCGCCTGGCGCAAGAGCGGACTGTGCTCGCGGGCCAGTTTCTGCAAGTCGGCCAGGGTGAGCCGATTACCGCCCGGCCCCTTGACCGGCCGCGGGTCGGGGCCCACGTCCATCTGCGACTTGAACAGCTTGTTCAGCAGCGCTTGCTTTTCGTTATCGGGAAGCGTCTTCCAGTTCGCCGGCAGGAGGAGCTTGGGAGCCGAGCTTCCCGTTACGCCCTCGGGTATTTCCAATCTCTCGTCAAGTTTCGGTGGTTTCTTGGGATCGATCGGAGGCCGCTGGTTCGGTACTTTCGCCGGCACAAGAAACTCGGGCGAGGGCGGATCCATCTCCTGCAGAGAGCGCTTGCAAACCAGGGAGTCCACATCCCGCTGGACCGGCGCAAGGCAACCGGCCAGCGAGACGATGCCCGCCCCCACAATTACGATAAGATGTCTTGCAGCCATCACGACTCCTCGTCTTGAGCCTGACGAATTTAACGGTTGTGCAGAGTTTATCGGTTGTATCGAGCATCCGGCTGTAATAAATTGCCTGTACACTTATTTCCCACAAGTTCCATCTAGCTTGCCCTGTACAGTTTGTTGCCAGCCCTCGTGAGGCAGGTTGCCATCGCCAGGCAGGTTGGCAACCTGCCCCACGAATTCGAACCCCCAATTTTGAAGTGCTGTAGTTAGGTTGTGAAACTTGCCTGGTCAGAATGAAATCCCCGCCCTGCCCAAACTCCCAAGCTTGGCCGACGTCGCTTGGCTTGGTAACGTCCAAAGAAAACCTCCTGATTCTGGCAGGGGAACAACCGAGCGGTAGCCGTGTTCGTGAGAACCTTGTGCAGTTTCTGTCCAGATCGTGACCAGATTCTGTACGAGCCTATGAATGTGCGAGCTGAATTTCGGCTCGACAGGTCTGCGTTTTGAACGAATGTCCGTACGACAGGTGCGGAGGAGCCTTGGCATTGGAATTGCTTACCATCTCAGCATTTCCAAGACGGGAGGCTTCCATGAAGCGCATTGTCGGGCACAGATATTTCATTCCTGGTGTGATCCTGGCGGTTCTGGCAGTCGCCTTCGCGACCATTCCTGGTCTTCGCGATGCGGTCCCTCGGTTATGGGGAAGGGTGGCCGGCGGCGACAACTACGTTCCCCCCACCCGGGTCAGGAGTGAACAGGGACCGGCGGAGCTCGTCCTGGTCAAGGGCGAGCCGGCGGGCCTGCGCCTTACGGAGGAAGCTCGCAACGGCGTCAATCCGGGGCCGAAACCCGCCAAGGACCCCAAGCTGGGCCAGCAGCGCTCCCTGCCGCCGCAGTTTGGCACGATCAACTACGATAACGACCGCATGTTTATCATCCGCTCGCGCTTCCCCGGTGAAGTGGCCGAGTTCAAGCCGCGGCATGATCTGGATTCGCCCATCATTTCCCCGACGAAATTTCGCCCCTTGCGAGTCGGCGACAAGGTCCAGCAGAATGAACTGCTCGCCGTCGTCTGGAGTCAGCAACTGGGAACAGCCAAGGCGGCCCTGGTCGATGCCATCAGCGCCTTACGCCTGAGTCAGGACGCGTTCGAGCGGGCCAAGAAACTCTATGAGAAGGACGGCGCCCTGGCGGAGGGCGCCTTCAAACAATTCGTGCGCCAACGTCAGGCCGACTACAACGCCATGCTCACGGCGGAACGTTCGCTGCGGTTCTGGAAACTGGAGCCCAAGGAGATCGACGAACTCAAGGCCGAGGCCGCCAGCATTGCCAAGGAAGAGAGAATTCGGCTTCTCGACGATGAGATGAAGTGGGGCCGCGTGGAGGTCCGGGCGCCCGTCATCAAATGGTTGGACCCGGATACGCGCACCAAACCCGATCCTAATGTCTGGCTGACCATCGTGGAGAAAAACACCAACATCAACGACATGCTCGATCCCATCGCCTCGCCGGCCATGTTCAAGCTGGCCGACCTCAGCCGCCTGCAAGTCATGGTCCAGCCCCACGAGGAATATTATCCGCTGCTGCGCAGCCAAAAGGAAAAGGGCACGCTCAACTGGAAGCTTCAGGTTACCGCCTATCCGAACGCGCGGCCGCTCGAACCCAATATTGTCCAGGTGCTTCCGGCCATCGATTTCAACCTGCGCACCTGCATCGTGACCGGTTACATCGAAAGTCCCGATCTGAAGTATCTCGTCGGTCAGTTCGTCACGGCCACCATCTTCGTGGACCCGGAAGAGGGCACCGTGGAGATTCCGACCGATGCCCTGAACGATGTGGAAGGGGAATCGCTGGTTTTCGTGCAGGATCCCAAGGACAAGCTGACGTTCAGTCTGCGCAGGGTCGCCGTGGCCCAACGTTTCAAGGAATTCTGCTACATCCGCTCCAAGCTGACGGACCGAGATAAGCAGATTTCGGATGCGGAAGTGGAAAAAGGCAACCGGCCCATCGAGGAACTCAAGATGGGCGATTTGGTGGTCACGAATGGCATCGTTGAACTCAAGGCCGCGTTTGACACGCTGTCGGCCAAGTATCGAGTTGAGAAACTGCAGTTGCAAGGAAATTAACCATGGTACATAGCCTGATCGATTGGGCCCTGAGCAATCGCATCATTGTCCTGCTCACGACTGCCGCGGTAGCCGCGATCGGCTACTTTTGCTTCTTGAATATCAACGTCGAAGCGTATCCCGACCCGGCGCCGGCGATTGTCGAGATTGTCGCTCAGTGGTCGGGCGCCTCCGCCGAGGAAATGGAGCGGCAGGTCACCATCCCTTTGGAAGTTAGCCTCGCCGGCATGCCAGGCCTTAAGGTCAACTACAGCAAGTCGCTGTTCGGCCTCACCCACTTGCGCTGCATTTTTGATTACGGGTTTCCCTACAAGGAGGCCCGCCAGGAAGTCATCAATCGCCTGTCCAACCTCAGCGTGCCGGTGCCCAACGGCGTCACGCCGGTGATCTCGCCTGCCAGTCCCATCGGCGAGATTTATCGTTACACGCTCAAAACGCCCAAGAATTCCCTCGGCGAGGAAATCTACAACCTCAATGACATCAAGGCGCTGGAGGACTGGTTCATCGAACGCCATTTCCGCCGCGTGAAGCGCATCGTTGACATTTCCAGCTTCGGCGGCACCGTCAAACGCTATGAGATTCAACCCGATCCGGAACGGCTCAAGCGCTTCGGCATCACGCTCACCAACCTGCAAAATGCCCTGGCCAACAGCAATGGCAACGTCGGCGGCGACTTCCTCGTTCAGGGCAAGACCGCGCAGGTGGTCCGCGTCGTCGGCAACGCCGGCGGCGGCAAGGACCCCATGGAAATGGCGTTCTCCATGAGGACCCCCGAGGAGGCGGCCGCTTATCTCCGCGAGGAGGAGCAAAAACGCCTCCGCGAAATTCGCAAAATTGTCATCGGCAGCGTCAACAACCTGCCCGTCAAGATCGACGACATTGTCGTCGGCGGCCCGCTGATACCGCCCGACGCCCCGAGCAAGCAGGGCGTGGTCGTCTATTACCAGACCCGCCTGGGCATGATCGCTCAGGACAAGTCCATGGACTCATTTCAGGTTACCGACGACACCTTGACCTGGCTGCGCAGGCGCCATGTGCCTGAAGACGTGGTTGTCAAGCTCGAGATCTTGAAATACAAGAACTTCGAGTCCAAGGATAGTTTCCTGAAGGGCCTGGCCAAGGACCGCCTCAATGTTTTGAACCAGGACGAATTCAGCCGGTACAAGGATCTCGTGCTGGAATTTGCGGAGGGAATACGGTACCAGCTGACAATGAAGTCACTGGGCGCGCTCACGTCCAAGGGGGTTCCCGCGAGCGTGGTGGAAAAACTCGAAACCCTGAAAGACAAAAAAGTCACGGCCGAACTCGAAAAGCTCGGCAAGGAGCTGGGAGACAAGGACCTTGGCGAGGAGGAGCGGAAAAAGCTGGTCGCCCAGATGCAAAAGCTCAAAGAAATCGAGTTTGTTTTCCTGAACCGGGGCTACAAGACTCGGGAGAGCTTCGTGGAAGCTTTGGAAAAAGAGCTTCCCGAGCTGCAAAATCGGTTCATGGTCGCAAACAAGTCGCTGGACTCGTTGGCAGCGGAGGGAGTGCCTCCAGCGATACTGAAGGAGCTCGCCGGCTTGAAAGGCCAGGGCTTCAAGAACTCGACCCAATTCATCGACAAACTTACCAAAACGCTCGGCAGCGACGTCAGTGAGGCCTACGCGCTCACCGACCAATCGATGAGCGCGCTGCGCGACATTGGCGTTCCCCAGGCGGTGGTGGCCAAGATTGAACCCTTGAAGGGTTTCAAGACGAAGATCGCACCCTTGAAGGGTTTCAAGACTCTCCAGCTCGTTGCCAATGCCCTGGCCCAGAAGCTTGACACGCACGAACTGAAACGTTACCAGGATGCCATTTTCATCACGGGAGTGAAGCGTTTGCAGGACGTCGTGTCGAGCCAATGCGAACAGGAGTACCTGCACGACGTCGTCCTGAATCAGGCCGCCATGCACTGGAGGCATCAGGACGAGAAGGTTCAGGGCGTTGTGCTCATGCGCAAAGGAGAGGAATCTCTCCCCTCGATCGAGGGCGTCAAGAAGAAGGTCGAGGAACTCAATCAACCAGGCCGATTGTTGCCGGGGGTCGAGCTGGAAACGTATTACGACCGCGAGGACCTGGTCCATCTCACGACGCACACGGTCCGCGAAAACCTCGTCCTGGGCATCGGCCTGGTGGTCATCATCCTGATGATGTTCCTGAGCAACATCAAGACGGCGATCATCGTGGCCCTGAACATCCCCATCGCTCTGATGTTCGCCTTCGCGGTGCTCTACTTCCGCGGGGAATCAGCCAACCTGCTGTCCATCGGCGCCGTGGATTTCGGCATCATCGTCGATTCCGCGGTCATCATGACGGAGAACATTTTCCGCAACCTATCGACGGGCGCTCACGCCGAGCTGCCCTTGAAGGAGCGCATCCTCAAGTCCACGCGCGAGATCGACAGGGCCCTGTTCTTTTCCACGGCCATCATGGTCGTCGCCTTCGTGCCGCTGTTCACCATGAAGGGCGCCGAAGGCCAGCTCTTCGGGCCGATGTCGCAAACGTATGCCTTCGCCCTGGGCGGGGCCCTGCTCATGGCCCTGACCCTGACGCCGGTGCTGTGCATGCTCCTCCTGAAGAACGTCAAGCCAACCCAGGAGAATTTTCTGGTCCGCTTCTTGAAAAGCCGCTACGTCTGGCAACTGAAGGTCTGTCTCAAGTATCCCTACACGACGTGCGTGGTGATGGCCATGATCATCGGCATCACCGCGGCGTGGCCGATGATGCAACTGGGGCGCGAATTCATGCCCGAGCTGGAGGAGGGCAGCCTGTGGATTCGCGGCATTTATCCCGTCAATTCATCCCTGGAAACGGTCAAGAACTCGGTCCAGCAAGCTCGCAAAGTCATGTGCTCGGAAAGCTACCCCGAAGTGGCGGCCGTGGTCGCGCAAATCGGCCGGCCCGACGACGGTACCGATCCCGGCTTGTTCAACAACGTCGAGGTGTTTGTGCCACTAAGGCCGGAAAGGGATTGGCCCATCGTCGATCGCCCCAATGGCGAGCGCAAGAAGCGCACCCGGCGCGAGGTCGTCACCGACATGAACGCCGAACTGAGCGTCAAGCTGCCCGGCATCGAATGGCAATTCTCCCAGTACATCCGCGACAACGTCATGGAAGCGATCTCCGGCGTCAAGGGCGACAACTGCGTCAAGATTTTTGGGCCCGACCTGGACAAGCTGGAAGAGCTGGCCGAGAAGACCAAGGCCGAGATGAGCAAGGTCAAGGGACTGCACGACCTGGGCATCTACCGCATCATGGGCCAGTCGAACCTGGAGTTTGTCGTGGACAAGGACAAGTGCATGCGCTACGGAGTGCAGGTCGCCGACGTCAACGCCGTCATCTACAGCACGGTCCACGGCAATGCCGTCACGCAGATGGTCGAAGGCGAGAAGCTCTTCGATATCACGGTGCGCTGGCCGTTCAACCGGCGCTGGGACCGCACGAGCATCCTGGAAATTCCCGTGGACATCTGGAATAACAGTCTGAGCTCGGGATACCAATCGGGAGCGCAGCAAACCATCGTGAGTGGGCCAAGCTCGGGACCCGCGGCTTCGGGAAACAGCAATGCTCCGCCGGCACCCATATCCGTCAATCAAAACTATGTCGCCAGCTCTTACACGCCGCGGCTCTATCTGAAGCACTTTGTTTCTCCCATCTCACGAAAGGACTGGCGCCCGGACCCGGATACCCAGGTAATCCATGCTGGGGCTTTGACCCTCGCCAGGCCGCAAGCGACGATTGATCTGAAACTGCTAGCCGGCAAGACCTACGTCTTCGACGCCTTTAGCGCCGACTTCGAGGTTGAATTCAAGCTGCTGGATGCCACGGGAAACGTCGTCTGGCCGGTGAACGGTCAAGGTAAGAACGGTAATGAAAAGAACGGCAACGGCAAGAATGGCAATGACAACGGCAAGAATGGCGCCGACGGACTGCAAGGTCTCGAATACCGGTCCAGCTACACTCCAAGGATGGAAGGATCATACTACCTCACGGTCGCGCCGGCGAACATGAACGATTTCAACGCCGCTCTCCAGAAAAAGAAGACCCAGGAATTCAAGTTCACCGCGACCGTGAATACCATGGGCGGCGATTTCTCGCGGCCCGCCGGTTCGATCATTACCCGCGAGGACGGCAAACGCTTCATTGCCGTCAAATTCTCGGTGCATGGCGACCGGGACCTGGCCAGCGTTGTCGGCGACGTTCGCGAACGGACCGAGCCCCTTTTCCAGGCTCCTTACTACATCTCCATGGGCGGCGAATTCGAGCAGATGGAAGACGGCGAAAAGCGCTTGCTGTTCTACATCCCGTTCTCGCTCATGCTCGTCTTTCTGCTGCTGTATGTGGCCTTCCGCTCGCTCTTGGACGCCGTGGTGATCTTGACCAACGTCTTCGACCTGGCCGTCGGCGGCATTTGGGCCCTGTACCTGACGGGGACGAATTTCAGCATGTCGGCCGCGGTCGGTTTTGTCTCGCTCTTCGGCGTGGCCATCATGGAGGGATTGCTGATGATCTCCTATTTCAACACGCTCAGGGCCCACGGCTTGGAGTTGCAAGACTCCATCGTCCAGGGCGCCATGAAGCGCGTTCGGCCCGTGATGATCACGGCCATGACGGCCATCCTCGGCTTGTTACCGGCTGCGCTTTCGACGTCCATCGGGGCGCAAACCCAGCGGCCCCTCGCCATCGTCGTTGTCGGCGGCATGTCGATGACCTTGTTTCTGGATCGCTATCTGATGCCGGTGCTTTACAGCTTTTATGGCCACCGGACGCCGCCGGAATCAGCCGCAGCCAGCATGGGGCATGAGTAGCTAAGTACCTCAATTCAGAAAAAGGGAGTCTCAATTCGTGGGGCAGGTTGCCAACCTGCCTGTCGAACGGCAGGTTGGCAACCTGCCCCACGAATTCGGACCCCCAATTTTGAAGTGCTGTACTAAGCTAAGTGAGCCGACAGGAACCGAAGCCATGAACTCTGCGCCCCCAACGACGGTCGTACGCGTCTTGTCCTTCGCCTTTGCCTGGCATGTGATCATCACCGTCCTTCTCGTCGCGAGCCGGGACCGGCATTCGTGGCTCGCCATCCTGCTGGCCCTGGCCGGCGCCTTCTTCCCGGTGTACGTGGCCGTGAACATGGGATATCAGGAGGCGTTCCGGCGCTCCAGGGTGAAAGACCCGTGGACGGAGCCTCTTTCGACTGAGTCAAGAGACGACGCTCCGCAGCAATTCTCCGAAGCGATCACTGCGAACCCGCCCAAGATCCGCGCATCAGATTCGGCGTCGGAACATCTGCGTGAACAAGACTAACTATAGCACTTCAAAATTGGGGGTCCGAATTCGTGGGGCAGGTTGCCAACCTGCCGTTCGCCAGGCAGGTTGGCAACCTGCCCCACGAATTGCCGCCCCTTTTCTGAATTGAGGTACTAACTGCTTGACAAGTGTATCAGCCACTTGTATCTTAAAAAGAGAATCCCATTTCCTGCCAGGCACTCGTGCATTTCCATCAGGGTGTACTGAACTGAGGTGTCCTGTGTATCGTTGGCGTGCTAGCTTCGCCTTGATCACAACTCTTTGCCTTGCTTGCTCAGTGCACGCCCAGAATCCGCCGACCTCCGAGCAACTTCGCTTCTTTGAAACGAAAATCCGGCCTCTTTTGACGGCACACTGTTACAAGTGTCATGGGCCGGGCAAGGAGCGAGGCGCTCTGCGGCTCGACTCACGGGCCGGGATCTTCAAGGGAGGCGCGTCGGGGCCGGCCATCCTGCCGGGCGATCCCGACAAGAGCCTGCTCATCAAGGCCGTGCGCCGTCACGATGACAAGCTGAAGATGCCGCCCAGCAAGGCGCTCGCCGATGACGAAATTGCCGACCTGGTCCGCTGGGTTCGCACCGGGGCGGTGTATCCTCTCCCTGCCTCAAGTGAACAACCGAGCGCGACCGCCGTCGAGAAGCCGGGCGATTTCTGGGCGTTCAAGCCGGTTGCTTCTCCGGCGATTCCGAGCGTGAAGGACACGGCGTGGCCCCGTTCGCCGCTCGATCGCTTCGTGCTGGCCCAGCTCGAGGCCAAGGGGCTGAAACCGGCTGCCCCCGCCGACCCGCGCACCCTCATTCGCCGGGCCACGTTCGATCTGACCGGCCTGCCGCCAACTCCCGACGACATCGACGCTTTCCTGGCCGACCGTTCCCCTGGGGCCTTCGCGAAGGTCGTCGATCGTCTGCTCGCTTCGCCCGCCTACGGAGAACGCTGGGGCCGACACTGGCTGGACGTCGTTCGCTACGCCGATTCCAACGGGCAAGTCGATGGCCGTCCATATCCTGATGCGTGGCGCTATCGCAACTACGTGATCGCGTCGTTCAATCAAGACAAGGGGTACGATCGTTTCTTGCTCGAGCAGCTGGCGGGCGACCTGCTCCCGGACGACGACCATCGCTGCGAAGACCCGACGAAAGGGCGGACGAAAGGGCGCTCGGAGCGGCTCATCGCCACCGGTTTCCTGGCGCTGGGGTCCAAGAACCTGTACGAGGACGACAAGGCGAAGTTGCAGATGGACATCGTCGCCGAACAGATCGACACGCTGGGCCGGGCCTTCATGGGCCTGACGCTCGGCTGCGCCCGCTGTCACGACCACAAGTTCGACCCGATCAGCATGGACGACTACTACGGGCTGGCGGGGATCTTCAAAAGCACGCGGACGATGGCGACAGGCTCTGCCTGGCACGAATACACGTTTCCCTGGCCCAAGGACCTTCCTGCCATCAAGTTGGATTACGAAAAAGCTCTGGCTCAGAAGCGCGCGGAGTTCCAGGAAGTTGTGCGGCAAGCCGATCGCGACACGGTCGTCGCGGCCTTGTTGCCTTCCGGCAAGTTTGTGCTGCAATTCTTCGCCGGTTTCATCCAGATCGGCCATGGCATGCCCCGGGCAAGCGGTTTTCTTGAGTGCCTGCACGAATGCGTGGACAAGCTGCTGCCTGAGTCGCCAGCATGGGAAATCTGGTTGTTGGCCGCGATTTCCATCCCAGCCGGTTTGAGATTGCTTCAATGGCGGCGCACACCCCATGGAGAAAAGTTGCTGGCACTGCTGAAGTACGTTGGTTCGGGCGTGCTGCTGGCATTGATCGTCGCCGAGTTGCTCAGCGACAGGTCTCGCCTGGTCGTGCCGGGCACTGCCAATCCCGATCCTCAAAAGCTCCAGTGCCTGGAGGTTAACTATCCGGAATCGACCAAAGATAGGCTCAAGGCATTGCGCACTGACCTTTGTAAGCTCGAAGCCCAGGCTCCTCCTTTGCCGGCAGCGATGGGCGTCGCCGAAGGACAGGTAGCCGACGCGCCGATCAACCTTCGGGGCAGCCATCTGAATTTAGGCGAGACAGTCCCGCGCCGTGTGCCAAAAATCATGGCCGGTCGGACGGCCCCGTCATTTTCCGCCACGCAGAGCGGCCGGCTTGAACTGGCCCGCTGGCTGGTTCACGTCGATCATCCGCTGACGAGCCGGGTCATGGTCAATCGTATTTGGCGCTGGCATTTCGGGTACGGTATGGTGCGCACGCCGGATAACTTCGGCCGGGCCGGGGAGCGTGCCGACAACCCTGCCCTGCTCGATTGGCTGGCGCGGCGTTTCGTCGAAAGCGGCTGGTCCATCAAGGCCATGCATCGCACGATCATGCTCACCAGCACTTACCAAATGAGTTCGGAGCCCGACGCGGCCAACGCGGATTACGACCCGGAGAATCGGCTTCTCGGTCGGGCCAACATTCGCCGCTTGGAAGTCGAGGCGATTCGCGACGCCATCCTGGCGGTGTCCGGTACGCTTGACCGCACCAGGGAAGAAGTCACGCCGATTGTAACAACAGAAGCCCTCAGGAACATTTACCAAAGTCCGCGGCGAACGGTTTATCTGGCCGTATATCGCAATAACCTTTACGACATGTGTCAGCTTTTCGACTTCCCCGATCCGGCGGAATGCAACGGTGATCGTGCGAGCACGACCGTTGCCCCGCAGGCCCTGTTCTTTCTGAACAATGAGTGGGTCGGCGAAAACTGCCAAAGTTTTGCGGATAGACTCCTGGCGAACCGGAATCTCGATGACGCCGAGCGCGTCCGCCGCGCCTACCTGGAAGCGTACGGCCGGGAGCCCACCGGGGAGGACACGGCAAAATCGATCCTGCTTGTGCTCGAAGTGGAACGCGCCTTGGCAGAGCGCGTGGCTGATGCGGGCGCTCGGCGCCGTCAGGCCTGGGCGGCCCTTTGCCAGGCGATCATGGCGGCCAACGAGTTTGTTTACGTAAAGTAGATGGGGCTCCATGGAACAGACATCGTCGATGGAACGCTCGGCCGCCTGGGCTGGTTGCAGCCACACGCGTTGGTTTTTGGCTGTCTTCTATGCAATTGCCATTGCCTGGGGCGTCCGCAGCATATGGCGCGGGATGTTTTCGCTGGTCGATTCGATTGTCCCTTTCGCCCTGGCCGTTGGCCTGGGCACCTGGGCCATTGTCGATGCCCGCCACCGCGGACGACCGATTCCGTTCCTGGCTCAGCCGTGGTTTATCCTGTTCGGATTTGCCGTCCCGTTGTACGTTGTCTGGAGTCGTCGCTGGCGCGGACTGGGGTGGGTAATCCTTCATGGCGCTGGTTGGTGTGTGGTTTCCATGATGAGTGCCATGGCGTTTGGATCGCTCATTTATGGCCAGCAATGGTTCAGCGCCCTTTGGTGAGGGAGTGTATCATGAACCCGGTCACTCGCCGACAGATGCTCCAGCAGAGCGGCGTCGGCTTCGGCTATCTGGCCGCCCAGGCACTTCTTGCGGAGGAGTCGCGCGCCGACGCCCCGGCCAGCATTTCGGGCGAAGGGCCGCTGGCGCCGAGGCCGCCGCATTTCCCGGCCCGGGCCAAACGCATCATCTTCCTCTTCATGGTGGGAGGGCCGTCGCACGTCGATACGTTCGATTTTAAACCGCTCCTCAAGCGCGATCACGGCCGGCCCTACCCGTTCCAGCGGCCCAGCGGTGACGCGGCCGGGACGCTGATGGCCTCGCCGTGGAAATTCCACAGGGCTGGCCAGTGTGGCATTCCCGTCAGCGAACTGTTCCCCAATGTGGCCCGCTGCGTCGATGACATCTGCTTCATCAACTCCGTGCACGGCACGTCCCCGGCCCACAATTTGGCGACCTTGAAACTGCACACCGGCAGCAGCGACTTCCGCCGCCCCAGCATCGGTTCGTGGATCACTTATGGTCTGGGAACCGAGAACCGCGACCTGCCTGGGTTTGTGACCATCTGTCCAACGCTGAAAATATTCGGCAACACCACCTGGAGCAGCGCCATGCTGCCCGCGACCTATCAAGGGACCATGATAGGAAATGCCAGATCCGCGTCGGATGATGCCAGCGTCGGCTACATCCATGCTCGCCTCCCCGAGCGGATCCAGCGTCTGCAACTCGACCGCTTGCTCGAGATGAACCGCGCCCACCAGCAGCACAGCGGACCGGAAACGGCTTTCGAGGCCCGCATCGCGTCCTTTGAACTGGCATTCCGCATGCAAAGCAGCATGACCGAGGCGTTCGATTTGGCCAGCGAAACCCAGGCCACGCGCAGGCTCTACGGTCTCGACGCCCCGGAGACGCGCAGCTTCGGCCGGCGCTGTCTCCTGGCCCGGCGCCTGGCCGAGCGCGGCGTTCGCTTCATCCAGGTGACCCATGCCGACGAGACCACCAATGAATGGGACCAGCACTATAGTATTGTCCAGGGGCACACCAAGAACAGCCGTGCCGTCGATCAGCCGATCGCGGGGTTGCTGCGCGATCTCAAGGCACGCGGTCTGCTTGATGACACTCTGGTCTGGTGGGGAGGCGAGTTCGGCAGGACGCCGACTGTCCAGGGGCAAAATGACGCCCCCGGCCGCGACCATAACACCGAGGGCTTCACGATGTGGCTGGCCGGCGGCGGCGTCAAGGGGGGCCTCCGCTACGGCTCCACCGACGATTATGGTTGGGTCGCCGCCGAGAACAAGGTCCACATTCACGATTTGCATGCGACCATTCTTCACTTGCTCGGCCTCGATCATGAACGGCTCACCTATCGCCATGCCGGTCAGGAACTTCGCCTCACCAACGTCTCTGGCAATGTCGCACGCGACATCATCTCTTGATTCCACTTCGACGTGGCGATCGTTACGCTTGTAGCGAATGCCCCATTCGTCCGCGTTGTTCGTTTCAGCACGCCGTTGCCGGATCGTCCCACAAGAGGGCCGCACCCGTGCGTTTTCCCGCGCCAGGCGTTCGCTGGCCGTGGAGTCCGACCTCGGAAAACTCGGAAGATGATTAGGTAACTCTCGCCTCGACCGTCTCCCCGCAAAGGGCACACCGATAGGAGGTCGCCGTGCTGAATGTCAAACGTATGCTGATGCTGGCGGTAGCGATCCTTGCCATCAAGGCAGTAGCCGGATCGAGTCAGGAACCGGCGCCATCGTCCTTGCCCGCGCTCGAGTCTCCGCCGCCGGCCCACGCGAACATCACGGACATGGTCCAGGCCGTCTCCAATCAGCAGCTGGCGGCTTCGGTCGGCCAGGCCCTGCAAAGCAGCGGCAAACTGCGGCACTACCGGGTGGACATCAACGTGGCCGGCGGGCAAGTGGAGCTGCTTGGCCGGGTTGCCGATCTGGGGCAAAAGGAAGAGGCGGTGCGGCTGGCACGGGCGGTGTCTGGCGTGACCAGGGTCCGCGATCTGTTAGTCGTGGGCGCGGGCGGCGGCATCATTCGGGTGGAGAACGTGCCGCCGGTCGAACTGGGACCGCCGCCCAAGAAATATGAACCGGCGACGCCCACGGCTCCCGACTCCGCGGTGCTGCCGTTCGTGCAGGGCTTGCCGCCGGGTTGTTTGCCACCGGGGTGCGCCATGCCGCCGCCGGGCTGCATGTATCCGAACGAACCGGCGCCGATCGGGTCGAGCGTGCCCAATGACGTTTACAATCGTCCGCCGCCGTTGCCTCCCTACGCCTGGCCGACCTACGCTCCGTACAACAACTACTCGCGCGTCGCCTATCCCACGATCTATCCGCAGGACGCCTGGCCCGGCATTGGGCCGTTCTATCCGTTTCCCAAGGTGCCGACCGGCTGGCGTACCGTCACGCTGAGCTGGCAGGACGGCTACTGGTGGTACGGGCGCGGCGTGAGCGGCCACGATTGGTGGCGCGTGCGCTACAAGTAACCGTGTCCCAATTTCCATGCCCGTTTAGCCGCTCGCCTCTGGCGAGCGGGGTGGGGACCGGTTTGTAACCGGTCCAAATATCGGACCGGTTACAAACCGGTCCCCACCCCGCGCTCGCCGGAGGCGAGCGGCTAAACGTTTTATTGCGCACATCTTAACGACTCCAATCCATCCCCGACGCCCGATTTCCGCGAATGCCATTCTCAGGCGAGCGCGCTTCCTTGACAATGAAGCAAGGAAGAAATGCATGATTCAGGATGAATCACTCGAGCCGCGTGGGCCCCGTCGGGTGACATATGTCCTGGTCAAAACGCACATTAGCCATCGCCCTATTGCTTATTTGCCAGGCGGATCGCGGTTGGACACAAGGTCTGCCGGCACTCGAGAACGATGCGAGCCAGACCATGCAAGCACGGGCGCGGCTGCTGGGCGATGACTTGCTGGGCCCGTTGAACCTGGGCGTGACGGTGAAGGATCGCGTGGCGCTGCTGTGGGGGCCGGTACCCTCGCACGGCTTGAAATTGCGGGCGGAGCTTGTGCTGCGGACCATGATCGAGCTCAACGACGTGCGCAATGGGCTCTTCGTGGACGCGGAGCAGCCTGGCGCCCAGTTCGATCCCATGGTGCATCCCGCCATGCCCAGTTATCTGCCGCCGTCAGTGCCTGCGTGGCCCCCGGTTCCGATGCAGCCGCGCAGACGCCTGCCGGAACTGTTCCCCGACGTGATTCCACCTGAGGGGTTGACAGCTCAAGCACGCTCCCTGGAAACCTGGCAAACTGCGCAAATCGAACAGGCGCCGAAGGCATGCCGGACGGAAAAAGGAGAATAGTTGACGGTTGATACTGAAGATAGCGAAGCGATGGTCCGATGAATACGGTACAAAACTGGAAATCTAGTTGGCAATCCTCGTGGACGTGGATCGCCAGCTTTTCGGGTTTACCTTAGGAGGGGCCATGAGAAAGGGACTTTTTGCATCCCTGGTCACAACGCTTGCGTGGGCCGGGATCTCGCTAGCTCAGGAATTGCCGCCGGCCTTTTCGGGACCGGGCTCGAACAATCGTACCGCTCCGGTTGCGGCCACCATTCCGGCGCTTGAGCCGACGGCCCAGCCGGCACCCGCCGCCGCGGCCTCCCCGGCTGGGTTGCCAACGCCGGGCGGCGCCTGCTCCGGTGCAAACTGCGCATCGGGTTGCGGATCAAGCTGCGGCTCAGCGGGCTGCTTCCCCAGCTGCATCGATTCGTGCTGCAACCTGCCTAGCCGATTCTACGCCAGCGCCGACTATTTGCTCTGGTGGGTCAAGTCGGGTCCCATGCCGCTCGAGCTGGTCACCACCGGGCCGTTCACGGGCGGGCTGGATGGCGCCTTTGGCACGCCCGGCACGACCTCACTCTTTGGCCCGACCACCTTCCATTACGGCCCCGCCTCCGGCATGCGCTTCGCCGCCGGCTACTGGTTCGATTGCATGTTCGGCGTGGAGGCCACCGGCTTCTGGCTGGAGCAGCGGACCTCGAACTTCACCGCCAGCTCGGATGGCTCTCAGGTCATCGCCATGCCGGTCATCGACGCCTTCACGGGCAAGGACTTCCGCTTCACGATTGCCGCCCCCGACCTTCGCTCCGGCTCCATCAGCGTGGCCTCCACCACCCAGCTCTTCGGCGCCGAGCTCAATGGCCTGGTCAATCTCTACCAAGATAACAACTTCAGGCTCACCGGTCTTTATGGCTTCCGCTGGGTCGAGCTGAACGAGTCCGTCGTCATCACCGGCAACAGCAAGGCTTTGACCAACGGCCTGGGCGATGACAACATCATTTTCAACGGCGCCCCCTTGGTGAACTCATCCAACGCGGTCGTCGATTCGTTCGGGACCCGCAACTCCTTCTACGGGTTCAACCTCGGCGCTCGGGCGGAGTGGACCAGCGGCGATTGGTACGTCAGCGCCACCTTGAAGGCAGCGATCGGTGATTCCCACGAAGTCATCAGCAACTCGGGTTACACGACCGCCGTCATCGGCCCCGGCAACGGGGCGCTCAGCGGCACGACCGGGAGCTATCCCTATGGCCGGCTGGTCGGTCCGAGCAATTCCGGCACCTTCTCCCGTGATGCCTTTGCGGTGGTGCCCGAAGCGGAATTCAAGATCGGCTACCAGCTCACGCGCTACTTGAAGGGCTACGTCGGTTACAACTTCATGTACTTGAGCAACGTGGTCCGTCCCGGCGACCAGATCAGCCAGGTCATTGACACTCGTGGATCTTCAACGGCGGAGTCGCCCTTCCATGCCTTCACCCCTGGTTTCACCGGAACGGTCGCCCCGACCGTGCCCTTCCTCAGCAGCAGCTTCTGGGCCCAGGGCATCACCGCTGGGCTGATCTTCAGCTACTAACCCTCAAGCCGCGGCGTGAGTTACGCCGAACCCCGCGCGTTAGCAGAAACACCACGCCCCCCGGCGTGGTGTTTCTGCTTTTCACCTCTTCTCCCTGTCATTTTGTCACTTCGGACTTGACGAGAAAAACGTCTTTAGGGTAAACTCCCCCCTAACTACGGAGTGTTGCACCCAGGGTCCTGGAAGGCCCATTGCCTTCCATAGCCCGCAGAAATAAGGACGTTCTCGGGTATGACAGGTTCTCAGGGACGGGAATCATTTCCCATCCTCCCCGATCAGCCAGCAGGGCATCAGATTCCTCCTCTGCCGATTTTGCGGCGGTGCGCGGCCAGTGTGCGCAACCTGTCTGATTCCCTGGAGTGAGCCGCCATGCGTATCGCGACAGCCGGCTCTGTGGTGCTGGTGCGGGCCCCCGCCAAGGTCAACTTGTTTCTGGAAGTGCTGGCCAAGCGGCCCGACGGCTATCACGACATAGCCACGCTCATGCTGGCCATCCGACTCTTTGACACCTTGGTTTTCGAGGAGGCAAGCGAAGGGGCTTCCCTGGAATGCAATCGGCCCGACCTCAGCACCGGCCCCGACAATCTGATGCTTCGAGCGGCCAGGCTCTTGCAAGAAAAAACCGGATGCCGGCGCGGCGTGCGGATGCGGCTGGTAAAACGGATTCCCCTGGCCGCGGGTTTGGCGGGCGGCTCAACGGACGCCGCGGCGACCCTGGCTGGGCTGAACAAACTTTGGGGCCTGGGTCGCAGCATCGAAGACCTGGCCCTGTGGAGCGCCGAGATCGGCAGCGATATTCCCTTCTTCTTTCACACGCCGGCCGCGTTTTGCACCGGCCGCGGGGAGAAGGTGGCGCCGGTCGCGGTTGGCCGGCCGCTCGATCTGGTGCTGGTCTGCCCGAAAATGGGCCTGTCCACCGCGGAGGTGTACAGGAATTCCGTGCTGCCGGGAAGGCCCCTTTCGGGAGAGGAAATTTGCCTGGCCCTGACGGCCGGCGACATCGAGAAAATTGCCGGGCTGCTGCACAATCGCCTGCAGCTGCCGGCCCAGAAGCTTTACCCGACGGTGGCTGCCTGGCACGAACGCCTGGGGCAGCTGGGCGCCGTCGGGCGAATGATGAGCGGCAGCGGCAGCAGCTTGTTTGCCGTTTGCCGGGATCGAGCCCATGCGGAAACGATCGCCCGCACCCTGCGAACCGAAGCGGACAAGGAGCAGGCAATCGTGTACGTGGTTCGGAGTTGCTCGTCGCAACCTCCTCGCTTGTGCCACAGATAAAAAAAGGAGAACAACTGTGGTTATCACCGAAGTCCGTATCAAACTCATGGAAGACAACAACGAACGGCTCCAGGCTTTCTGCTCGGTGACGTTCGACGACGCCTTTGTTGTCCGCGACCTGAAGATCATCGAGGGCACCAAGGGATCGTTCGTGGCCATGCCGAGCCGAAAACTGTCGGATCGCTGCAACGGGTGCGGCTCCAAGAATCATCTGCGGGCCCGCTTCTGCAATCAGTGCGGCGGCCGGCTTGATGAGGACCGGGCCATCCGCTCTTCTGACGGCCGGGCCAAGCTGCACGCCGATATCGCGCACCCCATCAACTCCGCTTGCCGCGAAGTGATCCAGGGGGCCGTGATCCGGGCGTTTCAGGAGGAAAGAGAACGAGCCAAGCAGCCGGGCTACATCTGCCGCTACGACGACTACGACGGCGACGACTTCGAGGAAACGTTCAGCAACATGGTCGGCGAGATGAACGCCGCTCGCCAGGGCCAGGGCGACGGCTACCGCACGCACGCTCCGTTTCAGGGGGCACGTGGTCCGCACATGCCCGCCAATCACGAAAGCAAGGCGCCGGTCGGCAGCCGCGAAACGGAAAAGGATCGCGAGTTCGGCTCGGGAATCCTGTAACATTTGCCGCTGGCAATGCGGGCATGCTGGACTCCATCAATCGCCATATCATAGTTTAGCCGCTCGCCTCTGGCGAGCGCGGTCCCCACGGCGAACCGCGCTCGCCAGAGGCGAGCGGCTAAACGGCGATTCCCACGTCGATGGATGTTCCCCATGCGCATCGCACTCCTCTCGGGCGGCAACGGTTGGCACGTGCGTGACCTGACCCGCGCGTCGGCCCTCCTGGGTCATACGTCCACCGTAGTCGATTTTCGCAGGGTGCGGGCATCGCTCGGCTGCGGGACCGACGACGACCTGGCAACCTTCGACGCGGTCATCGTCCGCACCATGCCGCCGGGCTCGCTGGAGCAAGTTGTGTTTCGCATGGACGTGCTGCATCGGCTGGAGTCGCGGGGAGTGCGCGTGCTCAATCCGCCGCGGGCCCTGGAAGTGTGCGTCGATAAATATCTGGCCAGCGCCCGCCTGGAACAAGCCGGCCTGCCGACGCCGCCAACCATTGTCTGCCAGGACGCCGATACCGCCATGGAAGCGTTCCAGCAACTCGGCGGCGACGTCGTGGTCAAGCCGCTGTTCGGCGCCGAGGGCCGAGGCATGCTTCGCGTCGGCGATTCCGACCTGGCGTGGCGCACCTTCCGCGCCCTGGAGAAATTGGCCAGCGTTCTCTATTTGCAGAAGTTCATCAAACACCAGGGGTGGGATTTGCGCGCCTTCGTCATCGCAGGCCGTGTGCTGACGGCCATGCGCCGCTATGCCGGCAAGGATTGGCGCACGAATGTCGCGCAGGGCGGCCGAGCTCAGGCGGTGAGCTTGACCGCCGAGGAAGAACGATTGGCATTGGCGGCGGCCGAGGCGGTCGGCACCGACGTGGCCGGTGTCGATCTGTTGCCGCGGCCCGAGGGCGGATATTATGTCCTGGAGGTGAATGCCGTGCCTGGTTGGCGTGCTTTGGCCCCGGCGACGGGAGTGGATGTGGCGAGCGAAATCATCAAGTATTTGGGCGAGCGGGGGGCGTAAGCCTCCTGATTTGGACGTCGGTTCCAAGCGGGATGGACTATTTCGCCATCAGCGGCGAAAATGGCGGTCGGAGAAGCCAATGCGAAGGCCCTGACGCAAGGATGCGAAAGTGGCATACCGCTCGTTCAAGATTCCAAGGAAGCGACGAACCCGTGAACACGTTATTGCCGATTTGAGCGTAAACTTCGTTGAAAGACACGTGTTGCTTTGCGGGTTTACCGCCGAACGGGTTCGACTGGACTACGGCATTGACTTGATCGTGCACACGTACAACCGCGGCGGCGAGATCGAAAATGGCCGGATCTTGTTTCAATTGAAAGCAACGGATCGGATCAAGCTCTCCGCCGAAGGAAGGTCGGTATCCTGCCGGTTGAATAAGGCTGACCTGCATTATTGGCTGGGAGAATCCATGCCTGTTGTCGTCGTCCAGTACGATGCGAAATACGAACAGGCTTATTGGCTTCACGTGCAGAAACACTTCGAAGACCCTTTGGTCTTCGATTTGGCGAGTGTCAGCAAGCAATTAACCGTGCAGATTCCCAGGGTCAATCTGCTGAATCGCGAGGCCATGAGGGTATTGGCTCGCAAGAAGAACGCCCTTGTTGTCCAGTTAAATAAAGGGGGCTATCGTGCGAACTAGCGACATGCCTTTTGCCGTTTTGCGTCGATTACTTCTGGACCTTGACTTTGCGGAGAAATCAGGCCCCGGCGCTCAGCGGATCTTCGAGCACCCTGCGTCGGACACGATCCTGATTTTTCGACCCTATGCCGTGAACGAAAAAGTCAACATCCCCGATGTGATCTCCGTGCGAAAACAACTGGATGAGCGAGGCTTGCTAGCTGCGGATTCCTTCGATCGGAAATTGCAGAAAACCCCGGCATAATGTTTGTATCATGAACCCCGCACTTCACGCCCAGCTCGCTTGCCTCTGGGAAGCCACCGCTCGCAAGGTCGGCAACGTCCACCCGCAGCGCGACTTCGCCGATTTGCGTTACGTCGATTTTCTCCTCAGCGCCGCCGCCATCGGCCCGGCGTTCGCGAAAGCCCCCAACCGGCCCGTCGGCGAATTCATCCTCGAGGTCATCGAGGCCACGCGCCGCGTGGTGCGCACCAACACCAATCTTGGCATCGTGCTGCTGCTCGCTCCGCTGGCGTCGGTCCCCGCATCGCAACCCCTGGCAGCCGGCCTGGAACAAATTCTCTCGAATCTCACCGTCGCTGATTCCAGAAACGTGTTCGCCGCCATTCGCCTCGCCTGTCCCGGCGGCCTGGGCGAAGTCCCTCGCGAAGACGTTCACCAGCAACCGACGCTGCCGTTGCGTGAAGTCATGGCCCTCGCCGCGGATCGCGATCTCGTAGCCCGGCAATACATGAACGGCTTTCGCGAAGTCCTCCACGTTGGCGTTCCCAGACTGCGCGATCATCTCGCGGCCGGCGAGGGGCTAGAAGACGCCATCATCCTCACGCATCTGCACTTCCTGGCCCAATACCCCGACAGCCTGATCGCCCGTAAACACGGCCTCGATGTGGCGAAGGAAGCCACCCGCAGGGCGCGAGCCGTGCTGGAGCTTGCAATCCGCAATCCGCAATCCGCAATCCGCAATTCCCTGGACGCGTGGCTGTGCGACGGCCGCAATCCCGGCACCAGCGCCGACCTGGTGACCGCTTGCTTGTTCGTCGCCTTGCGGGAGCGTATCATAACCTTGCCGCTGGACGTTCCCTGGTCGCGTGGTTGAAACCATGAGTGAGCGCTTTAAAGTTCGCGTCACCAAGGACCATCTGGTCTTCTGCTCCGGGCACTTCATCAGCTATGAAGGCGACCGCTGCGAAAGGCTGCATGGCCATAACTATCGCACCACCGTCGAGATCGAAGGGGTGCTGGACGTCAATTACTACGTCTTCGACTTCATCGCTCTCAAGCATCTGACCAAGGCGATCACTGACGAGCTGGATCATCGCATGATGCTGCCGACGCGCAACGCCCACATCAAGCTCGAGGAACGCGGCAGCGGCATCCACGTCCGCTACCGTGAACGGGAATGGCTCTTTCCGCGCGGCGACTGCGTGCTGCTGCCGATCGAAAACACCACGGCCGAGCTGCTGGCCCGCTTTATCGCTCAGCGCTTGCTGCACGATATCAAGAAGGAGCATGGTTACGTGCCCGCGGTGCTGCGCGTCGAGGTGGAGGAAAACATCGGCCAATCGGCGACCTGCGAGATCAGGGACGGTGTGTGATATGGATTGCCGATTGATTTATCGTTTCGCGTTCGCATCCTCGGTACGGCATGATTCATGAGCAACATCACACAGATCCTTTCTTCCATCGAAAATGGCGACCCGCAAGCGGCCGGCCAGCTCTTGCCGCTGGTCTACGATGAATTGCGCCGTCTGGCGGCTCAGCGGCTGGCCCAGGAGAAGCCGGGACAGACGTTGCAGGCGACGGCACTGGTTCACGAGGCCTACCTGCGTTTGCTGGGCGAGGAAGGGCAAGCCAAACCGTGGGATGGCCGCGGCCATTTCTTCGCCGCCGCCGCCGAGGCGATGCGCCGCATCCTGATCGACAGCGCCCGCCGCAAGGCCGCCGTCAAGCATGGCGGCCAGTCGCGGCGCGTCTCCTTCGAAAGCGCCCTGTCCGCGACCGACGAGCAGCCGGAGGATCTGATCGCGCTGGACGACGCCCTCACGGAGCTTCAGCAGCACGATGCACAGGTGGCCGAGTTCGTCAAACTTCGTTTTTTTGGCGGCCTGACCCATCAGCAAACGGCCGACGCTCTGGGCATCACGCGAAGGGCGGCCGACCGGCTCTGGGCTCTGGCCCGCGCCTGGCTCCAGCAGCGCCTGCAAGAATCTTGAAATATTTCTTGTTTTTCACGTGCAGCAACGCTCACTTTTACGCATGGAGAGGTGGGAAGCGACTTCCCTTGAAGTAAACAAACCTCACCAAAACCTTTTGTAAAGGAGCCTCGCATGTGGAACATCAAGTCTTTCCTGGCCGTTTGCCTGTCGATTGCCGTCGCCCTTGCCGGATTGGGACTGGCTCATGCCCGCGGCCAGGTGCAAGCCCCGCCCAGCCGTGCCAACGTTTACGTCTATCCGCACAAATTGACCCCGAAAGACAGAGTGACCTTCGGCTGCAGGTCGTTCGTTGAGATCAAGTCCGAGACCACGCTGATCTGGGTGGACCTCCAGCCCGACGCCCGCTTCGGACATGCGACCGAGCTGATCTTGACCTCCGTGGAAGGCACGCGCATTCTCAAGGGAAACACCTGGCCGACCATCAACGGCAAGGATTTCCGTCCTGACGGAGGTGAGGAGTATCAGGTCGCTTTTCCGCTTCAGGTGAGCGAGCCGCAGCCGAACGGTTACCTGAAGCGGACCAACGTCTTTGTCTATCCGCACAAGCTGACGGCCAAGGACAAGGTCGGCATGCGGCAGGACGTTGCCGTCAAGGGCGAGACGACGCTCATCTGGGTGGACCTGCAGCCCGGGGCTCGCTACGGCCATGGCACCGAGCTGATCTTGATCTCCGCGGAAGGCTCCAGCGTCGTCAAGGGACACTGGTGGCCGACCATCAACGGCAAGGACTTCCGACCCGAAGAGAACGTGAAGTACCAGGTCGCCTTCCCCTTGCAGGTCACGGGGAACTGATGCAAAGGTCAGGAGTCAGGAGTCAGGGGTCAGGGGTCAGCGGCTAATGCAGCGGCCATGAGAATCTCTAAGAACTGCCCCCTGTCGTTTGACTCCCGACCGGTGAACCGTGACTCCTGACTCCTGACTCCTGACCCCTGACCCCTGACCCCCTGACTCCTGACCCCGAGGTGCGATCATGGCCGACTGGAATTCCCAGGCCAACAGCGTCTTCCTGAACGCCCTGGAAATCAAGAACGCGGAGCAGCGCCGAAGCTATCTAGCTTCGGCGTGCGCCGCGGACGAGCCGTTGCGGCGGGACGTGGAGGCCCTGCTGCAAGCCCACGCCGAGGCGGGCAGCTTCTTCGATCCGCCCACGGATCAGACGGACGCCTCCACGGTCACGCCGGCGGTCACGACGGAGGCGACTGCTGGCATCGAGAAGGCCGGCTCGCTCATCGCCGGCCGTTACAAGCTTCTGCAGCAGATCGGCGAAGGCGGCATGGGCACGGTATGGATGGCCGAGCAAAGCGAGCCGGTAAAACGCATGGTCGCCCTCAAGGTGATCAAGGCCGGCATGGACAGCGCTCAGGTCGTCTCGCGCTTCGAAGCGGAGCGGCAGGCGTTGGCACTCATGGACCATCCCAACATCGCCCGTGTGCTCGACGCTGGGTCCACGGCCACGGGCCGGCCCTACTTCGTCATGGAGCTGGTCAAGGGCGTGTCCATCACCAAGTTCTGCGATGAGCGCCGGCTCAGTCCGCGCGATCGGCTGGCCCTGTTTATCCCGGTCTGCCAGGCGGTGCAGCACGCCCATCAGAAGGGAATCATCCATCGCGACCTCAAGCCGTCCAATGTGCTGATCGCCCTTTACGATGGTAAGCCGGTGCCCAAGGTGATCGATTTCGGCGTGGCCAAGGCAACCCGCGAGAAGCTGACGGAAAGGACGCTGTTCACCGGCTTCGGCGCCATCCTG
>Ga0182024_10006296_pt1 | contig 26145 bp, 18 predicted proteins | sample P32metaG_FD_120480 | JGI IMG/M metagenome (GOLD analysis project Ga0182024, IMG submission 120480) | Permafrost microbial communities from Stordalen Mire, Sweden - P3-2 metaG (Illumina Assembly) | ecosystem: Environmental > Terrestrial > Soil > Wetlands > Permafrost | place: Sweden: Stordalen... | reverse complement strand
GCAGCGCAGGGGTCGATGCTGGAACGGATCATGCCGAAAATGAACGCCGTGCAATAAACGGGTGCTGAACGGGTGCTGATGCTATGAAGTCAGGCTACTCAAGAGCGGTGGGAATGGCTGAAAAGCCCATGAACACTGGGAAAAAATATGGTAGGCACGAGGAGACTCGAACTCCTGACCTCTACCGTGTCAAGGTAGCGCTCTAGTAGCCGGCCATTGACTCTACAGGGGTTAATAACCGGAGGAACCGGCAGAACCGTAATACTCGGCGCAATTTGCTACCAAATTGCTACCAAAAACATGGCAAGTGGGTTCGGGGCTGAATCGTGGGGGATCGGCCCGTTCACTGTCACACCAGAACGCTGCCCATCGGCGGCGCGCCCCGCGTCCCGAAGAACCCGCTCCGCGACATTATGAGATTGACGCTTGCTCACAGAAATACCTTCGCGAGTTCGATAAGTTTGTCCCTAGATATTTCTCGCCCACATTTGGCACAATGCTGACTTTTCCGCGTTGTCGCCCTACTTACTGCGTCGGGAGAGCTTCAAGAGTCAGGACCTCGAACGGCCCCAGCGTGAAGGTGTGTTTTTGTCCCGCGCCCAGTGACACTGAAGTAGCGGCGCTGTCCTGCTTCCAGGGGCTGCTTGCCAGAAATCGACGCGGCGCTTCCGGTGGCAGCTCAAATGCCTCGCCCACATCGATCGATATGCTTTGGCGCTTATCGCCCGGGTTGCGGAGCGTGAGTATGGCTTTTGCCGGCGACCAAGCAGCCCAGCCGTAGACTTCCAGCTTGCCTGGGTCGCCGCCTACCCAATGTGTGTCTTGGAGGACTTTGGCGTTACGCCGTGACCAGTTCGCTGCTTCCGCAAGTGTGTCCCAATTCCTCTTCGAGAGAAGTGCGTGCGAAATGTATAACTCCTGGAGCTGGGTTCCACTGCTAAAGTAAGAGTGGACTTCGTTCTTGAAGTCATCTTCCGGATCGCTGTCTAAATGTTCGGCCTGCCTGGCGTAGATCAGTCCGTGCAGCATAAGAGAATTCAACGGGAAAAGCGGTCCAGCTTGCACGACATTTCGATACGTCTGGGCGTCGCGATATGTGATCCATCGCTCGCGCCAACTTCCGACCCCGGCAAAACTGTGGTCATCTCCGCCTCGCCAGATCGAATCCGCGTAGCGCAGCCAAAATGGCGAAGGATAGGTTCCAGTCGTGAGATTAACGAATAAGTCAGGTTTTTCTTCGCGCCAGTCTCCAATCAAACGAATGGCGGCTGCAAAATCGCTGTCGAAACTGCTGTCGGGAAAAACGCTATCGACGTTGCCAGTGCCGTCAATCTTGAACTGGTTGATTCCATCCTTCTTGATGAAGTCGAGGGAAACCTCCCGGAATCTCGCGTAGTACTTTGGGCCGGAGAGAGCAAACCCTCCTGTATTGGTTTCAAAACCGTACTTTTGGCCAAAGTCGAGCCTCTGCTTTTTGGCCTCTTCGTAGCCTCCCCACGGAGACAGCCATATTCCTACCGCCGCGCCATATTCTTGCGCGGCGTGATTCAAAGGAGTAAGTCCCTCGGAAAACCCTGCGTTCATGCGCCAAAGCGAATGGGTATTGTCCCACCCGTCATCGAGGAGAAAGGAGTCGAACTTTACGTCGCGCTTGCGAACCAGTTCGGTTCCGAACGCATCGATCACATCGAGCACGGCAGCCGCATCGTAGGGCTTGCCAAAACCTATGTCATACCAGGAGTTGTAATGGAGAAATGTGCGGTAAGGATGAGCGCGCTCGCGCTCTACGTAGTTTAGGAATCCGCGGCGCATTTGGCCCGAAGGCGACACGCCGATGACCAGCGAATAAGCGACCGTTTGTCCTTTTCTCAACGGCAGTTCCCGCTTCATAGTGCAGGTGACTGTTTCTGTCGCCTGGCACTGGGCCAAGGGATTTTCGAAACCGAGAAACAAATCTCCAGCGGTCACCGGAGAACCTTTGACTGTCCCGATAACCTTCGCGCCCGGCAGACTTCCATTAAATAAATACACGTCGGAAATCAACTGATCGCTGTCCGGCGCTGTGAGCGAGATCTCTTCCCGCACATAATTGGAATCGTCGAGCAACACTGCGCGCCAGAAGATGGAAAAGCTTTTCTTCGTGTCTTGTTTCTCTGGATGGTCTTCGCTCTTGCTCTGATATTCCAGGCGAAGGCGAATCGCTTTGCCAGCGTAATGTTCAGCCGCGCGCGAGGCTCCAGTGTTCGAAGGTAGATCCTCAATCTGAGGACCGTCGACGATGGTCATATCGGAAGCTCGGACTGTAGTCCCATCGTTGAAGGTAATGCTGAAGGGATCGTGCGGAAGGGGCACGTCCGATCCGGTTGTTAGGATCGTCAACGTCAGAGCGGTCAGTCTGCGTTCCGCAACTGACCATTGGGCTTGCATCGCCTGGTTCGACAGCGAAAGGACTGCGCCTCGAATCTCCGCCTTGGCTGTGCCCGAAGACGCTCCGTAAAGCACTGAAGTCTGCCCTGCCGCGAGAGACGGGGTTAGGAAAGAACTCGCGAGTAACAGTACTCTCAGACTCCTCGCGATTGCAGAGATGGATGGCATCTTGCTGGTCAATATTGTCGTCAGTAGATGTTCACGTGGGACACAACCCGGCTGATGGCGCCGTTCGGGCTGGGACAATCTGGTTGGAACCCAAGCCGTAATGAGCAGAACAGCCCTAGTAACTGCGCCAGTATTACATCCACAGGCGCTCGGTATTCGTCGCCGAGGTCGGGCGCATCCAGCGAAAGCATGTGATCGGCTATTTGGCCAAGCTGATTTGTTGAGTCGGGAGCCACCACGACCTGGAATTTTACGAGCTTCTTTCTGCGGACTTCATCGATTAGGTCTAATTCGTAACTTCGCCGCCGCAGGTCTCGGGAAAGAAAACTGACGAATACCGTGTTTTCGTCCAGCGCCGACATCGGGCCATCCCGCAGTCCCAGTGTCGACTCTGACAGAGTATTTATTTTGCCTGCAGTCAACTCCAAAAGCTTCAACGCGGATTCCATCGCTACGGCTCGTAGGACTCCCGAACCGACAAAACACGCCTTAGAAAATTCCTCCTGGGCAATCGCAACGGCTACCTCCTGCGCACCCTCCAGGAAACGTTCTCCCGCTTGCAGCAAGACGGAGAATGTGTCTTCATAATCATCGGGAGAAAACGTGTGGGCAAGGCAATGCCCGGCAACCACCATGTTCGTGTAAGAACTAGTCATAGCCAGTCCGCGGTCGTTTGCTGAATCATCCAAGGCAAGCAGGAAGGTACTATCGGGCTTGGTCTTGCAGACTGCGGCCATCCGGCCTTGTTTGTTGCAAGTCACTACCAGATGCCGCACCTTGGGATATTTTTCGATTGCGGACTCCAGTACAGCCAAGCCTTCAGAACTATCGCCGGATCGCGAGAACGATACCCACAAGTAAGGCCGATCCGCGAATACCAGATCCTCAAGGTTCGTCAGAAGGTCGGTACTGGGAACTGCGGACACCTCACATCCCCACAACCGGTGCAATAAGGGTGTCAGAGCTCGACCGACATAATCGGAAGTGCCCGCGCCGACAAGAAAAACAGTCGGTCGGGACGCTTGAGCCGCCCCGATGCACGCCGCTCTCAAGAACTGGCTCAACCCGGGCCGTTGCTCCGCGCAGATTTTGTAGGTTTGTTGCCAAGTTGAGGGCTGACGCAGGATTTCGTGCGGGGTATAACGGATGCCGCGGGTGTCCTTCTCGTTCTCGCTGGCACCGATCAATGCCCGCAACCCTTCGTTTACCTGCGCCTCGATCTAGGTTCCTCCTTCCTACCTTTCCCAAATTGCACTACATGTCAGTCATCGACGAAATATATAGTAATATTTAGCAACCATTATAGCAATGAAACGAAATAAGCAACCAGCCGACAGTGTTCCTCGACCGCCAACTGCGGTTACCGGGCCGTTCGCCGCGTATCTCGGCCACGAAAATGTAAGCTGGAGATAACCATGAGCGAAGACACGCCGCGCAAAGACGCTTTCATCGAGATGGTGACCGCCAAAGCGTCGGTGGATTTGCGGCTCAGCGATTACCATCCCCGCTCCATGCTTGTGGTTCCGGAGCACGAGGCGCGTCGACCGAAGTTTCCGGTCATTGACTATCACAACCATCTCGATGCGCAAGATCCGCGCAACGTATTGCGGGTGATGGATGAATGCGGCGTTGAACTGATCGTCAACATCACCATGCGGGTTGGCAAAGAAGCTCTCGATATGATCTTCAAGTACCACGCGGCCGCGCCTGGCCGATTTGCAAGCTATGGATGGATGGACTGGTCCGACTTAAAGTCTTCCGGTTTCTTTGTAAGAACAGTCGATCGGTTCGAAGATTTGGTGGAGCATGGCGCCTGCGGGCTGAAGTTGTGGAAAGACCTCGGAACCAGCCTCTCCGATGCGGACGGCAAGCTTCTACGAGTGGATGACGAAAGACTCGCTCCACTGTTCGAGAAAGCGGCAGAACTCGGCGTTCCCATCATGTTCCACACGTCGGATCCAGACGCATTCTTCTTGCCCATCGACCCAGAGAATGAGCGTTACGAAGAGTTAGCCGCACATCCCGAGTGGAGTTTCCACGGGTCACATTTTGGTAAGCAAGAGCTTTTGGCGCAGCGCGACCGGGTCTTCGCGCGGCATCCTAAAACCACATTTGTTGCGGCACACGTTGCCGAGCGTCCGGAAAATCTGCAATACGTTGGCCGCCTGCTGGAGACCTATCCAAACGTATTGGTCGATATCGGTGCCCGTTGCGCAGAATTGGGACGCCAACCCTACACCGCCCGCAATTTCTTCCTTCAGTATTCCGATCGCATTCTTTTTGGCACGGACCTGGTCCCTGAATCCGAGATGTACCGGTTGCACTTTCGCTTTCTGGAAACCGACGACCAGTACTTTGAATATCCGTCCCACGCGTCTCGTCAGGGCCGGTGGAGTATTTATGGACTCTTTCTTCCCGATGAAGTTTTGCGCCGAGTGTATTGGGACAATGCGTGCCGGATTCTAAAGCGCCAACTCTGATCTCCCCACGTTTCCACGGAGTGAGGAGTCAGACGACTGTCACTTCAACTCCAAATTTCTTCAGCGCGCCCAGGTCTGCCTTGGGAATGCCAGAGTCGGTGATGACGTGTTGAAGAGAAGAGGGAGGAGCAATCAGCGAGAGACTACGCTTCCCGAATTTGCTGGAGTCGCAAACCGCCACCGCCACCCTGGAGATCTCGATCATGGCGCGGTTCACTTTCGATTCCAAAAGATTCGGTGTGCTGATTCCATATTGAACATCGAATCCGTCGACACCAAGAAAAAGGATGTCCGCATGCAATTTGTGGAGCGTCTCTTCCGCGATGGGCCCTACCAAAGAAAACGAGTTCTTCCTTAGATTGCCCCCGCTCAGAATCACTTCCACCGCCGATCCAGAGAGTTCGGCGGCGATATTCACCGAGTTGGTGATGATTGTCAGGTTCCGAAAGTTTCGCAGTGCGCGGGCAATGGCGGTCGTTGTAGTACCGGAATCAAGAATGACCACTTGCCCTTCTGACACCATGCTCGCCGCTGCCGCGGCAATCTGCAGCTTCTCCTCACGATGCAATTTCTCTTTTTCTAGCAAGGTGGGGTCTTCCAGGGCGCCATCGTGCGCTGGAAGTGCCCCACCGTGGGTGCGGTGAATCAGGCCTTTTACGTGCAGGGCGTCCAGGTCCTTACGGATGGTGACTTGGGAGGTGTTGTACTGTTCGGCCAAGTCCACGACCACGACACGGCCATCTCGACGCAGCAACTCTAGGATCGCTCTTTGCCGCTCTTCATTTAGCATTCAGAAATTTAGCATTCAGAATTTGTTGCGCCGCTCCACGGCAGATCTGCCTATAGAAGATACTCTCGGCACTTCTCTTTTATCCCGTATGGCAAGCGGTTGTCTAGGAGAAAAGTCTAGGAGAATAGCTCCAGTCTGGTTCATCAGCGCTGATTCGTAAGATGCCCAACCGTGTAATCGCTCGCCTGCCGCTGTGAAACGAGGCTCCAACTAAGGCGATGTCATTGGGGCCGAGCCTCGATCAGCAGATGTTTATCGAACTCAGCAGAAAGTGTGGCCTTCGGTCCGTGCGTCTTTGTTGCTTGCACAATCGACACACGACGGTCCGGTGCCCATCATCCTCGAAAAAGGCCCATCGGTCTTTAGTCTGGTCGGGATCCCTTACTCTCCTGATATTCGGCCACCGAGCATCGGAGCCCGTGGCACGAATTCGCGTTTTACGCTTGACAAAAGAGTGGAGTGGAACGTAATAGTGTAAGCGAAAGTAAACGTTACAAAACACAAGTATACGAATACGACCTGCTTGATCTTTGCTGGAGGCCCTCCATGCGGTTTCGAAGATTGGGGTTGTTGTCGGTCCGTCATCGTCTCCTACCCACCGTGCTATTTTCCCTTGTCGCATTCCTTGGTTCCGGTCTTTCTGTTTGGGCCCAGGGAAGTTATCGGGCGCAGTTGCGCGGGGTCGTTTCCGATTCAACGGGCGCGGCAGTGGCCAATGCGACGGTGACCATCCGTAATATCGGCACGAATATCTCCAGCTCTGCGCATACCGACGCCAAGGGGTCGTATTATTTTACGGGTTTGCCCCCTACCACCTATGTCGTCACGGCCGAGGCCTCCGGCTTTCGTTCGGCGGAGCGAACCGGCGTGGTTCTGGCGGTCGATCAGGAATCATCACTGAACTTTAAGCTGGAAGTCGCAGGCGCGTCGGCAACAATCACTGTGACGAGCACGCAGCCGTTGTTGGACACGGACAACGCGACGCTGGGCACGGACATCACCAGCGAATACGTGAAGGAACTTCCTCTCATCAACCGCAGCTTTTTCGGCTTAATGTTTTTGTCGGCGGGCGTGACCGAAGTAGCCGGATCGGGCACAGGAGACAGCTATCCTTCGGGGACCAACTTCACTTCCAACGGGCAGCGCAACGCGACCGCCGAGGTGCGGATGGATGGCGCCTTGATTAGCGCGCCGGAACAGGGCGAAGGAGGAAACTCCAACGTCTATTACGAGCCGCTGGTCGAGAGCATGCAGGAAGTGAAAGTCCAGAACAATAGCTTCTCGGCGGAGTTCGGCAACAACGGCGGCACCGTCGTAAATATGGTCATGAAGAGCGGGACAAACTCTTTCCATGGCAGCGGCTGGTATTTCTTGCAGCGTCCGCAGATGGACGCCCGCGATTTCTTCAACCCCGAGCCCAACCCCAAACCAGACGCGAAGCGCGACCAGGGTGGCTTTTCAATCGGCGGCCCGATCATTAAGAACAAGACCTTTTTCTTCGCCGATTTTGAGAAAGTCCGCAGCGTCGCATCGTCGAGCTTTCTCGCGTCGGTGCCGACGTTGGACGAGAGAATGGGCAACTTCTCGGCGACGGCGAATCCCATTTATGACCCGACGCAAATTAGCTGCTCGTCAGGAAACTGCGTCAGGCCGCAAGTTCAAAGCCTGGGTCAGTTAAACGTAATACCCCAGAACGAGATTGATCCCATCGGGCAGGCTGTGGCCAATCTCTATCCGAAACCCAACCTCCCTGGAGAATTCAATAACTTCAACTTCAATGCCATAACGAATGCACCGGATTACCAGTTCGACATCAAGGTGGACCACCAGATTAACGATAAGCAGCGCATCAACGCCCGTTACAGCCGAGGTTATAGCAATTTCAACAGTCCAGAGATCCTGGGAGACGGCTTTGATAACGACGGAATCGCAGCGAGCCCAACAACGGCGCAAAATGGCTCGTTCGAATATTCCTGGACCATCAACCCGCGGATTATCTGGACAAACCACATTTCTATAGACCGAGTACACGAGGTGTCGACATCCGGCATGCCCTCGATCTCCAGCTTCAACGCTTCCTTGCCGACCGGAGCGCAGGGATTGCCCTCCGTTCTGCAACAAGCCAACGGGTTGGGCAGGATGCCATCGTTTTACATGGTGGGGGCTTCCCCGTGGACTAATCTGTTCGATCAGTGCTGCACCGACACCACGTTTGCCCACACCTTATACAGTTATTCGTCCCAGTTCGTGATTTCCAAGGGCTCGCACTTGATTAAGTTCGGTGGAGAGCAGAGACTTTTTTACAACAATTTTTTTCAGCCACCGAATCCGACAGGCCTCTTTAATTTTTCGGACTTCGTCACGTCGCCGACTCCGAACAGCGACACGGATGCGTCTGGAAATGCGACTGGCAATCCGTTCGCCAGCCTTCTCTTTGGTTACGCCGACAATGTAAATCCCTTCCCAGATGCTCCAACTTCGCTCAATCTGTATCCCTCGGTGGCTAACCGATCGGCGGAGACGGGGTTCTATTTCCAGGACGACTGGAAGGTTACTTCGAAACTCACTCTCAACCTGGGCTTGCGCTATCAGTGGAGCACGCCATACAACGAGCGCCACAACCGGCTCGAATTCAGCGATTTCACCGCCAACACTGGCGTCAATATCGATCTGAGCGGAGCTAGTGGTGCTCAGGCAGCTCTGCAGCAGGTCGGCGTGAATTTCCCTTCCTCTGAGCAGTTGCTAGGCACGACAGTATTTTCCACTTCCAGCAACAGGAGTGTTCCGGTATACCGCAAAGATCTTGGACCGAGGCTGGGTTTCGCCTATCAGATCGATTCGAAGACGGTTGTGCGCGGCGGGGCAGGCGTGTATTTCGGAATGAGCCCAGCCACAAACTTTCAATATCCCGGCACCGCCTTCCGCAAAACCGCAACCATGTTTTTTACAAACGACAATTTTGCGACTCAATCCGCTACCCTGGAAAATCCGTTTTCGGGCGGATTCACTGGTCCGCAGAATATGCAGTACGGCAAGCTAGCGAATTGGGGGTACGCGAACAATAACGATCTGGGCACAACCTACGCGCGAGACGCCAACATTTATCAGTGGAACGTCGGCATTCAGCGGGAATTGCCCAGCCAGATCGTGCTGGGTGTGGACTACTCCGCAAACCGGAGCACACATCTGCCGTGGTCCGGCACGAATAACCGGGATTTCATTCCGTCGGCTCTGTTGGCGAAGATTTCAGCTGCAGTAACTCCCACTGATCCGACCTGCCAGGCAGACAGTTGCGTGAGCAACTTTCTGCAGACGCAGGTTACCAATCCATTTGCCGCCATGTTCAGCGCGACTTGCACTCCGACACCTTCCACCCCGTGCTTCAACGAGCCCGATTCGAACTACGGCCAGTCCACCCTGCCGTTGGGAAATCTGCTCAACTCCTACCCGCAATTCGCGGGAGACTTTGAAGGCCTAATGCTGGAGGAAGCTAGTTCCTGGTACAACGCGATACAGATTCGCTTCCAGAAGCGCACTACGCACCACATTAGTTTCGATGGCAGTTACACGGTGTCGAAGTCGACCGATAATTCTTCGGCAGGCAGGAACAATTTCATCGGGTCGCTCGCTAACGGAACGGTGCAACAACTGGACCGCTTGAACTTGGAGCACAGCATCAGCGCCAACGACACGCCGCAGCGTCTGGCGGTCGCCGTTATCGTTGACTTGCCGGTCGGCCGGAAGCAATGGATTGGTGGCGATATGAACCGCGTTCTCGACGCAGCCGTCGGAGGCTGGTCGATCTCGACCTTGATCACAGAACAATCGGGTCAACCCATGGCGCTCAACCTGGCCAACGCGCGGCTGGCGAATGGCAGCCAGCGTCCCAACGTCGTGTGTTCCCAACTCAAGACCGGGTTGAGCATGAATGACGTAGCCCTGAGCTGGCAAAACGCGACACCACTCTCGTTCCTTAACTCCAACTGTTTCGCCGACCCTGGCGACCAGAATCCCGGAAATGCTCCACGCTACTTTTCCGGACTGCGCGTCGACGGCATCCACAATGTCGATCTGAGCCTTTACAAGTCGTTCGTGCCCAAGGAAGGCGCGAGGCTGGAAGTGCGAGCGGACATGTTCAACTTCACCAATCATCCTCGCTTCGGACGGCCGAATTCGGCACTGGGAGATCCTCTTTTCGGGACTATTACCGGCGATGCGCCAGGGGAAACGCCCCGATACTTCCAGTTCGGAGTAAGGTTCGAGTTCTAAGCGTGTCGCTTCACAAAATGACAGAGGTTTAACCATGACAAGCGCGCAGCGCGGCGTGAGGTTCAGGGGATGGCTCATCATCCTCTTCCTTTTCACAGCCGCGATGGCCGTAGGCCAAGCACGGCTGGGTGTGCCGTCGTATCAGGACCCCGGGTCGGGGCAATGGACAGCGTGGGCTGCGCCGGGAGCAAAGGCGGTCGGCGTGATGATCGTCAACCTCAACAACGGAGACGACGAACATTACTATGCCAGCGTAGACCGGGCAATCCGCGCCACTCGCAAGCAGGGCATTTTCGTGCTCGGATATACCTACACGGGCTATGGCACCCGCGATCCGAAGATCGTCCGGCGGAAGATCAATGCGGTGTACCGCAACTACCTGGTCGATGGCATGTTCTTCGATGAAGCGCCCACCGATTGCAACGCCAGCAATCCATTTCTTCCCACTCAGTTTTTATATTACGAGGCGCTAACCAACTACGTGCGCGAGAAGGCTGGTGCGCGGATCACAGTACTCAATCCAGGAACCTACAGTGCAAGCGACTGCTGGATGGGGATCACCAACATCCTGATGAACTGGGAAGACCAGGGTCTGGCGAATTATAAAAGCAACTATGTCGACTACGCGTGGGTGCATAAGTATCCACCCGACCGCTTCTGGCACATCGTCTATGGCATGAGCGCAGATCAAGTCCAAGCAGCGTTGGAACTGGCGAAGCAGCGTAACGCCGGATGGGTTTACCTGACGGAGGAGACCGGCAATCCCTATGCAGGCCCACCTCAATACTGGGCCGCAGAATCAAGAGCGGTGAAAGAACAAGCTGTGCAGGCACCGTTTGCTACTGCATGGCCGAAATCCTTCGACGCCCAGGGCGCTCGGGCGCGGGGGCGCACCTCGATTCGTTGGGGCGGTGACAGCGCGGCGAACTGGGAGATATTTCTTGACACCGATCAGAATTCGAAGACCGGGTACAACGGCGACGGCATTGCAGTTGGCGCGGAATACTTGTTGGAAAGCGACGGCGGCACAGCCCATCTATGGCGGTACGCGGGCAAAGGCACAGATTGGAACTGGACGGAAGTCGCCGCGAATGCCGAGCTCGACTCCCTCGATGCAGGCGTCCAGGCTGCAAGCTTCGACACGGCAGGCCTCGGCGTCACGCAGGCTCTAAATTTTCAGATTCGTGCCTTGGACGCCGCCAGTCATTCGATCCATGACAGCTACGTCTTGCCGCTTAGTTTGAGCAACACCGGGCTGGTGTTCGACATCACCAACCATAAGCAGTAAGTAGTGATCAGAGTTGTAATTATGAAACGGAAGTATGCACTTAACGCAAGGGGCCTAGAATTAAAGCTTCAACGGTAATCCGTTGGGTCTAAACAGGCGTCGTAGGTGGGTCGTTCGATCTTAATCCAGTCGCTATGATTAATTCCTCGCTTGTTCCTAGTAGTGGGGCTAACTGGATAAGCGCAAGAAATATGAATCCATCGCTTTTGAAGCTTGGCGATTACCCTGATTTCGTCAGCCTCCTCTGACAAATCCTGATCTTGCGAGAAAATAATAGCTACATCGTATTCGTTGGCAACAGCCAAGCTTATTACGTCGAGAGCTATGCGAACGTCGATGCCTTTTTCGCTTCCCCGCAGGAATGTTTGGGTAGTGCCATCCGGTAGCTTTACTTGATCGTTCCGATAACGCAACGGCCTACTGAAAACTTTAATCCCAGCTTTCCCCATTACAGCCAGTTTGCCGATCCAAAAATGATTCCACCGTGAGTCGTCAGCCTTGTCTGGAACGCCCGTATAGAATCTAACCTGAGCCATGCTTAGACCGCGATCTTTACGGATCGCCTCGGACAGTTTCTTAACATCGTAGTTTGGATAGTGATAGCCAAACGCCTCTTTGCTGCTTCGGTACAAATTCTGACCGTCAATAAATGTGATGGCGCGCTTTGTGGCCGGTTCGGCGTCAAGCGTGGGACAATGAACCATAAATAAATAACCCCGTCCGAGGCCTTGCGGCATGTCGGGCGGGGAGCAATTACCTGCTCAGGTTAAGCCAGTTCGCCAAAAGATGCAAGCGAAAAATTTCCGTATCCAATTGAAAAATATCACTCGGCAAGAAAAAGCCCACTCAAGGCTGGTCGAAATAAATTTTAGAGCGCTGCTAACGCGAAGCCATTTTTTTACCAACCCTTACGTCAAGAAGAAACTTCCGTTATGAAAATGCGTGGAACCTGGGTTGCGACGGTGGTGGTTCCCTCCCTTATAAAGGACAGTGCGACTATTTTCTTGTCAGCGCCAGACGAGGATCGGGCTCGACCAACAGCCAAGCAAGGCCTCCAACCCCACTGAAGATCGCGGCTACCAGAAAAGAAGACGTCCAACCGTAGTGTTGTGCGATCACGGGTGTTAGCGACGCGGTTAGCGCTCCTCCCAACTGGCCACCCATGTTCATGAATCCAGACGCAAGTCCAGCGCTGTTACCGGCGATATCCGCGATGACGGACCAATAAGAGCTTTGGGCGAGATAGAGAGCGCCAACACCTCCCGACAGCACGATGCTGGCGAGGGGAGCGCTGGCGACGCGAGATCCAAGCACAAGAATCACCGAGGCCAAAACCAGCGCAAAACCGGCTACTCCACAGCGGCCGATGCGCTTGCCGTAAGCCTTCGACATTGCGTCGCAAATGGCGCCACCACTGAGGCTGCAAACTACGATAGCCAGAGGTGGCAGAGTGCTATAAAAGGCACTCGTTTTCAGATCTAAGCCGCGCACCTTCACCAGGTAGATATAGAACCAACTAAAGAAAATCCAAGCGACGTATCCGAAACAAAAATAACTGATGGTAACCGCGAGAATATTTTTGTTGGTGGCAATTTGTTGCCAACTGAGGCGGGACGAAGTAGTGCTTACGGACTTTTCAGGCAGAAAATCGGAAGTCGAATTCGTGACAGGTTTTGGCCCGCGGAACTCCTGGATGTAAGAGAGTTCAGCTGGCGAAACAAGTGGATGTTTCTCCGGGACATCGCGAGCAACTACATACCAGACAACGCCGACAATCAATCCCAGAATAGTGCTGGCCCAAAAAGGCGCTCGCCAACCGTAGTGCACCATCAGGTAGGTAACAAGAATAGGAGCGCTGGCTGTACCTGCCCCAACACCCGCGAAGATCAAGCCGGTGGCTAAGCCGCGCTCCTGCGAGGGAATCCATTGCGAAACGAATCGGTTGCAAGCGGGATAGATGATGGCTTCGCCCGCACCTAGCAGGAAGCGAATAAGAATAAGGTAGGAAAGGACCCCAGTAATCGTCGAAGACAGAGATGCCGTAAGCGCCGTCAAGACTCCCCACCAAACAACGCCGATCGTGAGCACGTAGCGTGGGCCGAGTCTGTCCGCCAGCCATCCGCAAGGTGTCTGAAAAAGTGCATACCCGATCAGAAAAGCGCTGAAGATCGAGCCGAGCTGGACTTGGCTGAGATGGTATTCCTCGGCCAGGGCGCTACCAGCAATGGCGATATTAACCCGATCAAGGTAGGAAACGGCGCCCAGAACGAACAGCCAGAAAACCAGGAACCAGCGCACTCGTCCGGTGGGCAGGTCAGCCACTGGCATCTTCCATATCAAAAAATGGCTGGCAGTAGATACCTGCCACACGGCGACGGGTTGGCTTCGAACTGATATTCATGGCTGTGATTTCAAAAGTTATTTGCGAACAACAGCAGCTGTGCAGTTGATTTCGACAAGAGACTGACCAGGAAGTGCCGCCACCGCAACCGTCGTTCTGGCAGGGCCGCCATGGAGAAAATAGGTTTTAAAGACTTTGTTCATCTCGTCGTAGTCTTCGATCTTCGTCAGGAATACAGTGAGTTGCAGGACGCTGTCCATGGCCCCGCCGCCTGCTTCAACTAAAGTCTTCACGTTATCCAGAACCTTCGTCGTGTGCGTCCCGACATCGGTGGGAAATTGTTCCTGCGGGTTGCGAGAGTGCGCTCCCTGCCCGGCGATATAAATGACTCCGTTGTGAACAATCAACGGCGTGATAAATCCGGTGCCATCGGTCGGCTTACCGTCGTAGCTGAGTTTGCGGACACCGCCCTGCTCTTCGGTGGTTCGAGCGGTGGTTGCAGCATGGGCTGAGCCGCCGAAGAGGCTGGCCAATCCCATGCCTGTGAATCCGGAAGCAATTCGGGTTGCAAAACTCCTACGCGTTGTTGAAGACATTGGTCGATTCTCCTTTTAACAGCAAAGTACTTGTACCTCAGAACAAGTCGAACAGGTTAGAGCCGCCCGACTTGTTTTACTGCTTCGACGATCGATTTTGCTTTTTCTATGATGGCGTACATGGAGTGCTCCTTGAAGTCCAATTGCTGGGCGAGGGCAAGGGTCTTTTCTGCCGCTGCGCGCGGTACTACGGCGATGCCATCGGCATCGGCGACGATAATGTCTCCGGGATTGACCGCCACACCGTCGCATACGACAGGCACGTTAGCACCGGCGAAACGATAGTGGTGAACCGAGGTGGACGGTACGATGCCTAGGGCAAAGACAGGGAACCCAATTTTCTGCAAGTAGGCCACGTCGCGAACTCCGCCATCGATTACCGCACCGGCATAATTCCGGGCTGACATGGCTGTGCCCATCAGTCCACCCATGCCAGCGATGTCGGCCCCATCATCCACCACCATGACATAGACGGAGTCTTTTTGGCCCTCATCAATGGCCGCAAGCATGCCATTTAGGGCAGCGGGATCGTCATTTTCTTCTTTTTTCAAGTGCACCGTTAGCGCTATGCCGGCAAACTTGCTTGAGAAAATGGGCCTCATGCGGTGCGACATGTACATTTTCTTGCCGACAACCTGCTCAAGGGCATCGGAAACGGACGCGACTTCGACATGTCGAAAAGCTTCGACCAGCGAGGTTTCATCTTTATTGCTAGCCGTATTATTGGTAGCCGTTTGCGCCGTAACCGTGTAGAGCCCCCATATCAGCGAGATCGTACCCAAAAGTAGAAGTGTGAGCAGAGGCAGCTTGGAGGTCTGCTTCAGCGCTTTCAGTCGGCGAAAGAATATGAACACGGCGTAATCCCCCTTGCACTGCAGGCATTGCATTGCAGACCTAAAAATTCTGCGCAACCTGGCCGACGCGCTCATTTCGCCATGTAGGGTACGAAACCCGGTGCATTCGTCTTGAGCTTGTACAGCGACGTTGTGGCAGTAATGTACATTGTTTTTGAGTCAGAATCTCCCCATGCGAGATTTGCTGGCTGTTCGGGCAGGATGATTGTTCCCAGGTGATTTCCGCCGGAATCCCATACCCAAATTCCTCCGGGACCGGTCACATAGAGGTTGCCGGCCAAGTCTAGTTTCATCCCATCGGGAACCCCTTCTCCCTTCCCCCCTGGTTCTTCCCCAAAAATGCGGCCATTGCGAAGCGTCCCGTCCGGTTGAAAATCGTAAACACGAATATTTCTTTGCGCGCTGTCGTCCACATACAACTTCTTCCCGTCGGGAGAAAAGGCGAGGCCGTTCGGTTCGGTGAGTTCCTTGGTCAGCAGCGTGACTCGTCCCTGCGCATCCAATCGGAACACTCCCTTGAAGTCCAGTTCCTGTTTCTGATCCTTTGGCAAATCTGACGTGGGGTCTGTGAAGTAGATCGCCCCATCCGGACCGATTACTACGTCGTTGGGACTATTGAGCCGCTTGCCCTGATAACGATCAGCCAGAACCGTGTACGTGCCGTCAGGCTTGATGCGAATAATGGCACGGAGAACGCTTGCGCAGTCGATGAGCTGGCGATGCTCGTCGTAGGTATTGCCATCCGGATCGCCCAGCGAAATGAGTTCTTCTTTGCGCCCGTCTGGATAAATACGAAATATCTTGTTTATTACTTCGTCGCTCACATAAACGAAACCAGCCGGGTCCCAGACCGGCCCTTCTGTGAACCCCATTCCGCCAGCCACCAACTCCAACTTAGCCTCTTTCGGAACAAGCTCCCAAAATTTGGCCGATCCTCCCTTCAACTCGAACTGCCGAGGCCGTTCTTTCGCAGTTGCCGACGCCAGCGCAATCAGCAACCCCACACGCATGGCCAACCTGAACTGTCTTTTCATACGATTCAGCCTTGAAGGCAACAAGCAGCGCCAAAGCTACTCCTTGTTTGATTTTTCCTTCCTTCATTTACTCGTCACAACTTGTCGATCTTGTTTAGCATCCACAACGTTCAACAGATAGCCCACGAGTTGGTCTAGTTCTGACTTGCTAAGCTTCGAGCCATAGCTGTCCGACATCAGGGGCTCCGAATCGAACATAAGTTCAGAGAGGTCGGATTTCTCCAGGGAGTAGAACGCCGCATCTTGCGCTTTCAACTGCACTGAGAAATTATCCTCATTCCTTACCAAGCCAGAAATCTGTCGGCCATCTCTGGTTGTTGCTTTGGCCAATCCTTTGCGAATCCCCGGTCTTTTGTCTGCGCTCACTATGGCGCTGCGGATGTCGTCGGCGGAGTGACTTGCTCCGTAATCCGAGAGATCGGGGCCGAGAAATCCCCCCGAACCGTGCACCATGTGGCACTCCGAACAGCCGCCTTTGCCTGAGAAAATTTCTTTGCCTTTTTCGGCGCTTACCACCACCATTGGCGTTCCCCGCTTGCCTTGAAGGAATCGCAAATAACTCAGTGCGTCGGAGAGTTTCGCCGGACCCAGCCCAGCAAACGGAGGCATTCCCGCTTGGGGTTTTCCCTCCCGCAGCACTTTAAGAATTCCGCTGTCCGACAGCCTCACGATTTCGGGCCTAGTTGCAATGTTCGGCGCGTGTTCGCCCCCTTTTCCATTCAATCCATGGCACGGCGCACAAATAGATTCAAACGTCCGCCGCCCGGCGCTATGCGCCATTGTTTGAGCCGGGCTTGCAGCAACAGCGAAAATAAGCACAACCGCATACCTTGCTCCGAGCCGCTGGATGAGTCGCGCAGTCTCGGAATACTCGGTATCTTCTCGCGCGCTTACTTTCACCTGACAAAACCTCGATTTATCAATGCGCGGATTTACCGCGGACGGCGATCAGTGAAACTTGCTCCAGATCGGGATAGTTGTCATTCTCATCCGCTTTACGTTCTGCGGGAGCGATCTGTTGAACCGTGGTGCTCGCCGGCATCATGCTGAAATATTGACCGTAAACTTCGTTAAAGATTGACGCATCGGCGAGATTGTCCAAATAAACATTCGTGGAAACAACCTGACTGAAATCCATTCCAGCTTCTTCGAGGTTGTCGAGAAGATTGCGCATGGTCTGCCGAGCCTGATGCTGAGTGGTCGTCGCATAGACGCCGCCGTGTGGCCCAGGAATGAAGCCGCTCTTGGCCGAGCAGTACAAGGTGTCACCAGCAAAAACGCAGGGGCTGGCCGTGGGACTGGGAGGTATATTCTTCGGCCGCACCGCTTTGCGCTGCTGAAGATCACGAACAGCTACACCCGTGTACTCAATGCGAGCGCCCCCAGGAAGGCTCGACACCTCGATTGTGGCGCGGGCGGGTGTATTGCCGAACTCGAACCGCTTGGCGTACCGCTCATTCATGATGCGTGACGGAATATCCGCGGTCAGATAGGGATTGACGAAAACTACGTGGCTCATTTCCAGACAGGCGGTTTTCACGACAGCCTGCATTCCGTCGAGCGCCAGATCCACCTGCGCAGCGGGATCATCGGGAACCTTGCCAGTTGCGGGATCAATCCCAGCCATGCCGGAAATAAAAAGACGATCGTGCGTAAGGATGCCCGACGACGCGAACTCGTCTGCGGGAAAATTTGGAGTATGAATTGCCTTCCGGCCGTCCAAGTTGCGAACAGCAACTGCGTTGATTTGGATCGACGGATCAGGAAGCGCAGAGACTCCGAGGACTGCTCGAGCTGGCGGGGTTTTCGGGAAGTACTCGCGGAATACTCGATTCATCTCTGAGTACGAGTTCATATCCGTCAGGTACACCTGGACATAGACGACGTTTTCAAGCTTCAACCCGGCAGATTCCACGACGGCTTTCACATTGTCGAGGGCTTGCCGAAATTGCGCGTCGGATGTAGACGGTACGACACCGTCTGGGCGGCGCGGCCCTTGGCCCGAGATGTAGAGATAGTCGCCGGTATCCACGCCTGGCGAGAGAAAACGATTGCCGCTCGAAGGAGAGTGTGCAGGTGTCACGGCGCGCACTCGCTCTTGCGCGATGAGAAGAGTAGCCAGCAGCAGGGAAATACCTAAGTGCCGAGCGATTGTTGACAGGTGCACGCGTTTCCTTTCGAGTTGCCTAGGCAGCCTTCTTCTGAGCGGCACCCAGGACGGCGCGCAATCTTTGCCCGACAATAATTTCCTCTCCGGGCTTGATCGTCATGGAAACCAGTTCGATATGATCGGGTTCCTTGAGTTCCTTGGCGTTGGGATTGCCTTCACGCACCGCAGTCACCAAGCTGGGATTGTCCGCGCCCAACACTTCAATGACGGGATCGCTGGCGCGAAGTTCGCGTACACAATCGGAGATGGAAAAGCCCCAGGCTTGCTGGTCCCACTTAACTGTCAGGGTTGGGTACCGATTTCCATCATCGGGAACATAGGTGGTCGTCGTAACACCAGGTACTGTTTCGACCAGCTTGCGGATGCGGTCGATGCGAGCATTCCATTCCGCGTAGAGTTTCTTTTCGTCGATCTTCAGCCATGTTTCAAGCGCAGTCAGACAGCCGATGACTTCTTCCTTGCCGACCTTCATGGGGCGGCAAACGGCACCTTCGCGCGGGCTGCTATTCAGGAGAGCGGCTTCGATAAGATCCTTGCGGCCCAGGAGCAAACCGCTGCACTGCGGCCCGCGAAGTCCTTTGCCTCCGGAAAAGCAATACATGTCAATTCCCATCCTGGCGTAGAGTTTTGCGTTTTCTACGGGAGGAATACCGGCGGCGTCATCGAGCAGCAGGGGTACTTTGCGCTCTTTGGAGATCGCAACTTGCTGTTGCAGCTTTTCGCCGAGGTCGGTTGTGTAAATCATCGCCGTGTTTTCGTTGATGGCGTTGGCGATTTCTTCCGGGGAGCGCGCGAGAACAAGTTTCGCTCCGGTAAGTCGAATGGCGCTGTCAAAAGCGCTACGGCCTCCCGCCATGACAACTTCATGTTTCATGCCGGTAATATCGGGAAGCTGCCAGATCAGTTTGTCGTCCGTACCGGCCATGCAGGCAGCCGTTGCCACGGCCATGGCTCCGGCGGAACCCGAGGTTACGATGCCTGACTCCGCGCCCGTCAACTCCGCCAAGCGGCGTCCCACAGCACGCTGGAGGTCGAGCATGTTTACGAAATATTCACTGGCTTCTAGCTGGGCTTTGCGGACCTCTGGAAACTCAAGGGATCCGCTGAGATAGGTCCAAGTGCCGCGGCAATTGATGACGGTCTTCACGCCGAGCCGGGAATAGACGTTCTGCTGGGCCTTAATTCCCATCGCGATGGTGGCTTGTGCGTAAAGATCGTGAGCCGCAATTTGACTCAGGAACGGTGTCGCAGCCAAAAATTTGACGAAAGAACGCCGACTAGAACCATTTCCAGCCATAATAATTTCCCCTGATGGTCTTGCCATCTGCCACGTCCGAACGCGAGCTGAACTTTCTAGCGAGCGAGTCTGTATCTACGGAAGGAAAGCCGCCAAGATATGAACTGAAGGTTCTTGGTTTAACACAGAACTTTCCTGACGCCAATCTTTTTCTTTTGTTTTATATTGAATTATTTCCTTTTGGCAGTTTTGCGGGGTATATTCCGTAGTTCTTGGCGGCGGTATCCGCTTGGTTGGAGGGGGTATGACGGGTACATCAAAAAGGCGGCAAGATCCATCTTCGGTTGGTGCGAGGATTGGTGCGAGCTATGCAAGTCGCCCGTTCAGCCGTCGGGGATTTAGCGGTGTTCTGGGCAAGCTTTCGCGAGCCTCGCTTGGTAGTCCATGTTCGTTAGAAGACACGGTGGCGGAACGGAGCATGGGCGTGTGCAGGCAAATCGCTGCAGCAGTTTTTACGGTGGCGGTCTTGCTGGGCGGATGCCAAACGCTATCGGCTGCGGCGCAGATGGCATCGCAAGCTAAATCGGTAGTGAACGCGAAGTGTCGAGTAGAAAGTGTTGACTATCAAGGGTGGCAGGCGCAACGGGTTTCCAACCAATGGATTCAACTAGTCATCGTGCCACAAAATGGTGGACGCCTGTTGCAGGTTAGTTTCGACGGGCATGCTTATCTTTTCGTCAATCCCAAGCTCGCGGGAAAGTACATTCCACCATCCCAAGACGAGTGGTTCAACTACGGCGGGGACAAACTTTGGTTGTTGCCTGAGGGCGACGATGACGAACAACATTGGCGTGGCAATTCTGACTTGCTCGATGACGGACCCTACGACTTTCGAAAACTTTCGGATGGACCGGGGTGTGGGATCGAACTCACCGGACCGCTTGACGCCCACACTGGAATCCAATTTTCACGCACCATTCGCCTGGACCTGGACTCGCCTCATATAGCTTTTCGCGCGTCCATGAAGAACGTGAGCGGACACGTTGTCGAGTGGTCGATGCAGTCGGTTTCGCAGTACGACACAAGCGATGGAGCGGATCCCTCACGCAGCAATCGCGAGCTTTGGGGATTTACTCCGACCAATCGATCCAGCGGATACTTAAATCGTTATCACGTTCGCTATGGTCCGGCGGAGAACCCTGCCGCCGCGGTGCGGGATGATGGTTTATTTTCGGTGCGCTATGCGCACTTGGCGGCGGAGCTGTGGGTGGATACGACTGATGGTTGGCTCGCCGTCGTGGATGGAAGCAGCCGCTATGCCATGGTAGAGCGTTTTCAATACGAAAAAGGCAAACCCTATCCGGGGAATGCTTCTGTCATTTTCTGGACGAATGGCCCTGAACTGAGGTTGAGCAGCGACGGTGTGGCGTCGGTGACGGACGGTTCCAAGGGCGTTTCCCCGTTCTACATGGAAGCGGAGATCAATAGTCCGATGTGCCGCTTGCGTCCGGGAGAGGCCTGCCAACTGGAAACAGATTGGTTCCCGACGCGGGCCGATAGCGAATTCCATGGAGTGACGGACGCTGGAATCGTGACCAAATCACTGTCGGGAGTGCGCCTGGAGAATGGCAAGGTGAGACTGTCAGGTTCTTTTGGAGTATTTTTTTCCGGCAGGCTCGTAGCGCACTTCTATAACGAACACGGCTCGATGACTGGAACCATGCCGCTGGCCGCAGTGACTCCAACGAATCTCGCTGTATTGGATATAGAGATCGCTCCCCAAGGAAGGCCAACGCGGGTCTCTCTGCAATTGGAAGATCAGGACGGACTGGATCGAGGCGCGCTCCAGGAAGTTCCAATCAAGACGGAGGAAGTTCGCTGAAATGAAATTGCAAAATGCAGCGTTGTTCCTGCTTCAAGCCGTACTAATTAGCGGATCATTGACGGGACAGGCATTGACGGGCCAGACATTGACCGGACAGGCATTGACCGGACAGGCATTGACGGGACAGGAACGTTCGGTGACCTCCGCCACCACAGTGCGCGCAGAAGACTTGCTGGCTCCGGTCGGAGGAAATTGGACCTCCTACAACGGAGACTACACTGGTCGCCGCTACAGCGCATTGCGGGAAATCAACACTGCAAATGTCCACCAACTCCGAGTTGCTTGGGTCTTCCATCCCGGCAACTCCCAGAACCTGGAAGCAACACCGGTGGTAATTCGAGGCGTGATGTTCGTGACATCGGCTAACGATGTGTTTGCTCTGGATGCCCGGACCGGACGCCAGTTGTGGCACTATCATCGGCCCGTGAGTTCCGGGCTGTTGGACGATGCCGCAGCGCACAAGAATCGCGGGGTAGCGGTATGGCAGAATTCCGTTTTTGTCGAAACCGATGACGCGCATCTGCTGTCTCTCGATGCGCGTTCGGGTGGCCTGCTGTGGGACGTGGAATACGCTGACAAGACCAAGGGCTATGGAGCGACCAGCGCCCCGCTGGTGGTGATGAATGAGGTTATTGTGGGAACTTCCGGCGGAGACTCCGGCGTAAGAGGATTTGTGGCGGCGTACGATGCGGCCGCCGGAACGAGAAAATGGCAGCGCTGGACGATTCCGGGACCGGGAGAATTTGGCTCCTCCAGCTGGCCGGGCGACTCCTATCTGCGCGGCGGGGGCACCACCTGGATGCCCGGGACGTATGATCCGGCACTCAACACTCTGTATTGGACAACTAGCAACGCGTCACCCGATTTTGTGGGCGATTCGCGCCCTGGCGACGACCTTTATACTGCCTGCATCCTGGCCCTTGACGCGGACAATGGTCAACTGAAGTGGTACTTTCAATTCACGCCGCACGATTTGTATGACTACGATGCGACGGAAACTCCGGTTCTGATGGATACCATCGAGGACGGAACGGTACGGCACCTTTTGGTGCAGGCCAACCGGAATGGATATCTTTATGTCCTCGACCGCACGAATGGCAAGTTTCTTCGCGCGACGCCATTTGTCCAGAAATTGAATTGGGCCAAAGGCGTGGACGCATCGGGGCGCCCCATTCTCACCGGACGAATTCCGACGCCTGAAGGCACGTATATCTGCCCGGGAATCAACGGGGCTACGAATTGGTTTTCGCCTTCTTACAATCCGGATACTGGTCTCTTTTACGTGGTTGCATTGGAGAGCTGTGATCTTTTTTTCGCAAAGACCAGCAAATTCGTACCAGGCGAGACGTTTTATAATACCGGTACCACTCTTCCACCAACGGAAAAGTCCCAGAAGATCTTGCTGGCACTTTCCCCGACAGATGGAAAAGCGGTCTGGAGTTACCCTCAAGTAGGCTCTGGAAAATCCTGGGGCGGGACGTTGACGACGGCTGGGGGGATATTGTTCTTTGGGGACGATAGCGAATCCTTCGAAGCGGTGGACGCGAGTACGGGCCAGAAGTTGTGGCACTTCAATACGGGCCAGATGATCCGCGCATCGCCGATGAGCTACTCCATGGATGGTGTTCAGTATGTAGCGGTGTCTGCAGGGAGCGATGTATTCAGTTTCTCGTTGTTGCAGTGAATCGCGCCACAGTGAATCGTCTTATTGTGGTTTCACTTCCAAAAGCAGATATCCGTTGAACTCAGTCGGCAGATGTGCGCTGTGTCCTGGCACGGTGCCGAGGCTTTTTCCTGTGACGTAGTCCACTACGCTGTAGTTGCGGTCTTCGAGGCCGCGCATTTCGACTGGCCCTTTCCACCGCTTGGCAAAGAAAGCGTAATACATGGTCTGGCCCTTACGAATGGCATGCGCCTCCGGCACATCGAAGCCGATGTCATAGAGTTGCCCGAGATATTCTCCCTTTGACAACATCTTTTCGCGATAAATGCGAAGCCACTTTTCGAATTCCTTCTCCCGCTCCGGAGTCAGATCGGACTGACTTCTTTTCTTGACAAGAGACGGAATGACAAACTGCGATCCCACGACGCCTCCCACGCCCAAAGTGGACGCAAAGTCATTGCCGCCATCGCTCAGTTCGACGTGATCGCCGAAAAAAGGGATCGTGTCTCCCATCAGAGCTTTTAAAGTTTTCGCCTTGGAGCGAACCTGAAAGGAGCTTGTGGGGTCGGAAGCCACCGACATATTGAAGTGCGGCATGGTGAAAAAGGAGAACGTCGTGCCGCAAGGGCAGAACTCGACCAGTGCACCGGGCTTTACAGCCTGTGCAGTTTCGTAAATTGCCTGGAAGAAATCAGGGAGGGCTTCGACCGATTCCTCCGGTTGTGCGTGATGATGCGCCGGGTTGTAGCAGGCTGGAACTCCGTTCATGTGCTGGCCATCGAGCTTCAGTCCGTCAAATCCCCAATCCACCAAAATTTTTCGCACCAATGCCTTGTGGTACTCCACGACACGGCGGTCCGCTGGGCACAAATAATAGGAATTCCACCAGGAAACCTTTCTCTTGGAGCCATCGCTGTTCAGTAGTTCGTAATCGGGATGATCGCGGAGCAGTTCCGAGTCTGGCACAGCGCTGAGCGGTGACCACCAAAGCTGAGCCTTGAATCCTTCCTGATGAATGCGGTCTACCAGAGCCTTGATGTCAGCGTCGCCGTGGGGAAATTTCTTGGGGTCGAGTGCCCAATCGCCCACATTGTTCTGCCAACCGTCGTCGAGCGTGACCCACCCAAATCCCAGACGCTTTACGGTCGGAAGTGTGTCATACACCTGCTGAGGCTGAACCGATCGGCCATATCCCCACGCGCACCAGATGCCGCCGAAAGCGTCATCTGGTGCCGTGGCTGGATGGAAGCCTTGTTTCATCATGAAGCGCCGGTAGTCGGCAAGCGTCCAGAAGTAGTCTCCCTGGTGAACAGCGACGAAGGTGCGAAATGTATGAAAACTTTCTCCAGAGCCAAGAGTGATCGCTTTGTTGAAGCGAACAGCAATCCTGGCGTGCGCGGGATCGGGCATGGATACGGGTAGGGAAACCAGCTTGGGCCGCGGCTCGACATGTCCCACGGCCATGCCAACGTCACGCCGCCAGACATCAAGAATCGGCGTGCCGCCACCATAGTCGCTGGCGTTCATGCCTTGATAATTCTCCTGTCGAAAATTAGCGCGCAGAGGTAATACCCAGTTGGGGCGTTTTTCATACGAGCCGGTCTGGTAAGACCAGAAAGCTGGCGGGCCCGCATTACTCTGTGCGTTCACTGTGTACGCGTTGTTGGTCCAACTTTTAATCGCAAGCTTCGTCGTTCCAGTATTGGTGTACTGAACATCGAAGAACGCCATTGCTGGAAAGTCGTCATATATGGTGACGGCGACTACCTTTGCGAGTGTTCCCGCCTTTCCTTCCACGGTGAGCCGCTCACCCTCTCCGAAAGCGTCTTTTGTACGCTCGCGTTTTTGCGAGGTCAGGAGAAATCCGGCCCAAGTCTTGTCGGCGGTTGTCACAGTCTCAGAGGCAGTGAATGGCCCCATGACCGTCTCCTTCTTATCGAAACGGGCAACCACCCGGCTGCGCAAGTTGTTGTCAAATTCAATCCGCAGATTGCAGCCTTGAATCTGCGGCTTGCCGGTGGGGGCATCCGCAGCGGCCGCGGATGCGCAGAACGCTAACACAATGGCGAGAGCGACCCAAAGGTTGGTCGTAGTCGTGGCGTTCGGCTTTCGAAGCTGGTTGCTGTCAGATTGCAAAATCTCTATTTTGGTTAACAACATTGAGCATCCTCTTCTTGATCTTCGCACGGCATCTATAAAGGACAGCCTCTGTGTGGCTTATTTCTGGACGCATAGAATTTGCCGAATGTGATCCTGACACCACAGAGCTCCAGAACTGCGTGTAGTTCATGGTTCCTGTTATTAAATGAAATCAAAAGAAGATATTCGTAATACAAGGGGGTGTTGTAGAGTCAAGCCCTTTTGAGCAAGCTTCACAGCACAACAACTCGTTCCATTCACTGAATCGGCCCACGTCGCTGTAATCCCCACGATCTATCCGACCCTCATGGTTGGCCTTTTTTCAAGGCGCCGCAATAAATTTATCAAAGCTATCCAAAAATTGTTAATCTTTGTTCCTAAACAACGCAACGAATCGATACAAATAGTAAATGGTCCGAGAGTCGTAGCGTCGGATTCAGTTTGCCCAGAATGGAGTTTTAAGCAGCTCGTCCGAAATCTGATCGAACGATCAAGAAGGACATCATTCCGATGAAGCGTAGAGATTTCCTGAAAAGCAGCGTTGCTATTGCGGTAGCTGGAGAACTTGGAATCGGCAAAGCGCAGGGTATGGTTCCCGCCCACAACTGGGGAAGCTATGACTTCGGCGGTGGCCCCCAGGTGACTGATCGGCTCAATCAGGGACCGTTCCCGCAATACCCGCCCGATGCCGTGATCCCCACTGACGACGTCGTGATGAGCACAACTTCGTCCGATGAAGTTGTGCCGAACTATGGCAAGGGACTGATCACCTACATCACAGCGGACATGGGCACGGAGGAAATC
>Ga0182024_10006295_pt1 | contig 26148 bp, 25 predicted proteins | sample P32metaG_FD_120480 | JGI IMG/M metagenome (GOLD analysis project Ga0182024, IMG submission 120480) | Permafrost microbial communities from Stordalen Mire, Sweden - P3-2 metaG (Illumina Assembly) | ecosystem: Environmental > Terrestrial > Soil > Wetlands > Permafrost | place: Sweden: Stordalen... | reverse complement strand
TCCGCAAATCGCGCAGTCGACCGGGTCGGTCGAGTCACTCACATCGATTTCGTCGTGAGGACAGAAGCGCCCTTGATATTGCCCCTTATAAATGGCTTGCCGGGAGTGCCTGATGCTGCGCTGGGCCATGGTCTGAAGCGCCAGGACATGCTGGGCAGATCCACTACGGCAAAAGTGATCGCCGTGAACCTCAACCAGGCCCAAAAGGTCGTCAAATTCCCTCTCTTTCGGACCCAGGAGATTGGCTCGGCCGACGCCACTTCGCTCCTTCGAATATTCGGCGCTGATTTGGTAAGTTTCCGCCCCGGCGAAGTGGGCCACGTCGAAGCCGCACATCCGTTTGTGCCGAGCGATCGCGTCGCACAGGATCGCTGTATAGAGCGACCCGATCGATGGTTCGAATGCAGGGTCATAGACCGGCGCAGTGACGTAATACTTTGGTTTGGACATCGTTCAGCGCTCCACCTGGAGAATGACTTCGGCGGTTCTGCGGCCGAGTCGGTTGGGATGAATCGTGTGGATGGCGATCCGGTTTCGAGAACGTCATAAATTCGTGTTCAGAACTCTGACTTCCATTTTACCGCGACCCAGCCCGCCAGCTTCCGCACGCGAATCACGCCATTTTCACGGCTACCCGTGTAACTTTTGCCTGAGTGGCCTTGGGCATGCTGAGGGACAGGATGCCCTCCTTCAGGGTTGCCGTTGTCTTCGCTGCGTCCACCTCGGCCGGCAAATCGATGATTCGAAGAAGCTCGCTGCAGCATTTCTCCTGGTACACTTTCTTGCCCCTGTCTTGAGTTTCCTTGCGGGTTTGCCTCTTTCCGCTGATTGTCAGCAGGCTGGGAGCGAGACTCACTTGGAGGTCATTGGCGTTGAATCCGGGTACCTCCACGTGAACGTTCACGGCCTCTTCCGATTCGTTAATGGTGATGTGAGCCGGGTGCAAAATGTCCGCCTCGGCCCTGAACCAATGCTCCAGGTCTTTGGCCCCCGGGCCACCGTCGGCCTGGAAAATCTCGAACGCCCGCCGCGCGATGTTCTCGTGAATGCGGCTGATCCGATCAACCAGGGTCTGCGGTTCCACGAGGCTTAACGATCTCGGCTCCTGAGCCGTTTGTACTGCGAGAGATTTATCGCTCATTTTCGCGCTTCTCCTTTTCTTGGTTTTTTGGTTGCTGCGCTGGCTTCGAGCCGGCGTTCTCAGCGGGAGCCATGGCGACATCCACGGACCAATTGTCCGCTCGATCGGCATTCGATTCTGTGAGACCCATCACATTACAGTGCGATGAACGACTCGGCTGATGGGCTCTAATACGTTAAGAGTGGCACCCCGCAAACTCCGGGGCTGGCTAATGGGAGCAGCTAGCCTTAGGCGTTCGGATTGCGTATACTCGCGCCTGCAGCCCGTTGGGACGTGTGCGCACCATTGGAATGGCGCTCTGTCACGGGTCCGGGCGGACTTTCCCGCTGACGCCCAGTGAATAAGGATGACTGACGCAAAGCCCCAGGAATCTCCCATCTCCCAGACTCTCGCCGACAAATTCCTCGAATTTTCGCCGGACGGTATTCTCGTAACCAGCGAGGATGGACGAATTGCGGAAGCAAATACGCAAATTGAGAGAATGTTCGGCTATACCCGCGCAGAATTGCTGTCCTTTGCGGTAGAAACGCTCATTCCTGAGCGACTTCGAGACAAGCACCGCGCAGATCGAGCAAGCTATAACGCTCAACCAACCGTGCGCACCATGGGTATAGGCTTGGAACTTCATGGCCGGCGCAAGGACGGTACTGAATTCCCGGTTGATATCATGCTGAGCCCACTCGAAGTCGGCGCCGAAATATATTCCTTAGCGGTGGTTCGCGATATCACCGAACGCAAGCGAATGGAGTCGATCTTACGTCGAAGCGAGGAGAGCTTTCGTTTACTCGTAGAAGGTGTCAGGGACTACGGCATTTTCATGCTCGATCCATCCGGGCGAGTGGTGAGCTGGAATGCCGGGGCCCAGCTGATTAAGGGATATGCTGCGGAAGAAATCATCGGTCATCATTTCTCCCAGTTCTATACGCAAGAGGATATCGACCGCGGCAAGCCCGCCCGAGAATTGGAAATTGCTGCGGCCCAGGGAAAATGGGAAGATGAGGGTTGGCGAGTCCGAAAGGACGGTTCCAGGTTCTGGGCGAATGTGTTGATCACCGCGATTCGGGATGACCACGGCGAATTGCTGGGATTCTCAAAAGTTACACGGGATTTTACCGATCGCAAGTCCGCTGAAGAGGCGCTCCGAGTCAGCGAGGGTCGGTTTCGGGCGCTTTACGAATTCTCGCCAGACGCGATTCTCGTTACCGGCCAGGACGGCGAAATTACCGAAGCCAACTCACAAGTTGAGCGATTTTTCGGTTATAGCCGCGCGGAATTGCTAGGCAAGCCCGTAGAAATCTTGATTCCGGAGCGATTCCGAAAGGCTCATCCCGGCCACCGAAAGGAATACAGTGCCCATTCGCGTACGCGCACGATGGGGGCTGGTTTAGAACTGTACGGCAGGCGCGACGACGGTTCCGAATTCCCGATTGATATTATGCTCAGCACCGTTGGGACAGGATCCGGTCGAATGGTGCTCAGTGTGATCCGTGACCTTTCGGAGAAGGCACGCGCTCAACAGGAATTGGAGCGCAGGGAACAAGAAAAACGCTACCTCGAAGACGAGCTGTATACCGAAAACCGTTTCGAAGACATTATTGGCGAGAGTCTCGCTCTGAGAGGGGTGCTGAAGCAGGTGGAGACGGTCGCCGCAACGGATGTAACCGTCTTGATTCTGGGGGAAACGGGTACCGGGAAAGACTTGATTGCCCGGGCGATCCATCAGCTCAGTAGAAGGAATCAGCGAAGCCTTATCAAGCTAAACTGTGCCGCGATTCCCACAGGACTTTTGGAAAGCGAACTATTCGGCCACGAAAGGGGCGCATTTACCGGTGCAATTTCTCAGAAGGTTGGGCGGTTGGAGCTGGCCAATCAGGGAACTTTTTTCCTGGATGAGGTTGGAGATCTCTCGCTGGAGCTGCAGCCAAAACTCTTGCGCGCGATACAAGAGAAGGAATTCGAAAGACTGGGAGCAACGCGCACGATTTCTGTGGATGTTCGGCTCATCGCTGCCACCAATCGCGATCTCGGCAAGATGGTTGCGGAGCGCCAGTTCCGCAGTGACCTCTACTATCGCCTGAGGGTGTTCCCCATCTACCTGCCGCCTCTGCGAGAGCGCCGAGAGGACATTCCCCTGCTGGTTCGACATTTCGTCAGCAAGCATGCCCGCAGTTTGAACCGCCACATAGAGACGATTCCAGCGAATGTTATGAACGCCCTCACGCGTTGGGGCTGGCCGGGGAATATTCGGGAGCTGGAGAACTTCATTGAAAGAGCGGTCATTCTTTCGAACGGTCCGATATTACGAGCGCCGTTAGCGGAACTCGCATCTTCCGATCCGCAGCCTTACTCCTCATCGAACCTCGAAAGCAACGAGCGGGAGCATATCCTGCGAGTTCTACGTGAAACCAAAGGCGTCGTCGCGGGTCCCACAGGTGCCGCCGCTCGTCTGGGTCTGAAACGAACCACTCTGAACTCAAAATTGAAAAAGCTTGGGATTGAACGGGCCGACTGCATCGAGGACTGACGAAACCGTCATCATTAGACGATATCTCGTCAGTCTAGCTCGTCACTACGCTCTGTGCCCTCCCGCACAAAATCCCGTAACTAGCCCGTAACTCATTACCCCTATTAGACATAGCTGATATTTGGCAAGTGCTATAGCTTTGGTCACCCGGGTGCAAGTACAAGAATCGGGTAGGTTAGACACCCTCAAAATCATGATGAAAATCACCCTTCACGAACAACCAGAGGCGACCACGATACAGCTGGAAGGAAGAGTCGTCGGGCCTTGGGCCAGCGTGCTCGACCAAACCTGGCGATCCTTGGCGCAATCGCTTGGAGCAAAGAAGCTTCACGTTGATTTGCGCGATGTCATTCAGATGGACGCCGAGGGAAAGCGGGTACTTTCCGAAATCTACAAATCTACTGGCGCGCACTTTCTAGCCGATACGCCGATGACCAAGTATTTGGCCCATGAAGCCCGGCTAGCAAATCAGAAATACCCGATGGGAGGAGAATGACATGCGAGGTCCATATGGTTTTGAAATGAATGAGAATTGCCAGACCTGCAAACGCAAGAAGACCGGGTTTTTCTGCAATCTGACTCCCAAAGCGGTGAAGGACTATGATTCGATAAAATCCGCCTCCGCTTATCCCGAAGGCGCCGTTCTGTTTCTCGAGAGGCAAGAGCCGCATGGCATCTTTGTGCTCTGCGAAGGAGAGGTAAAACTCACCATAAGTTCGAGTGAAGGCAAAACGCTGATCCTGAGAATCGCCAAACCTGGCGAAATCCTTGGGCTCATGTCGGTTCTATCGGGCAAGCCGTACGAGGTCACCGCAGAGACTCTCCGCCCGTGCAAGCTCACTTTCGTTCGCCGCGCCGATTTCCTGCATTTCAATGCCCAGCATCCCGAGGTGTCTCAAGCAATCGTTGGGCAATTGAGCGCGAACTATCATGGAGCTTGCGAGCAACTACGCGCCGTAGGGCTCTCGGCAAACGCACAGGGAAGGCTCGCCAAGCTGCTATTGGACTGGTCCGCCGGAGCGGAACAGACCAAACTCGGAACCCGCATCCGAGTGCCGTTGACCCATCAAGAGATTGCCGAATTCATCGGCAGCTCTCGCGAAACCGTGACCCGCACATTCAGTGACTTCCGAAGCCGGCATTTGGTGACGATCAGTGGGTCGAGTTTGATGATTTCAGATCGGGCAGCCCTGCAGAGTTTCGTAACGGTTTGACCACTTATTTGTGCCGCCTTCTCGGCGGCACGCCCGGCATCAGCCAGTGATGGTTGTTGAGCTAGCGCGGGTTTGGAAAGCGGAGGAAGGCGAATGTCTAACTACTCCAAAGAACTTGCCGGAAAGTTTCACGGTGCAAAGCAAAAACAAGTGATGGCTGAATTGAAAAGCCCTAAGCCGGAAAGGATTCTGGACGAGGGATTCTTCAGATTGAAATGCGAGCTGTTACAGCACCTGAAAATGCAGTGCGAAGAGCTAAATCAAGAACCGCAAATCGGAAATATCCTGGTTTGCGACCTGACACACAACGCTCCGCAAATTACTCGTACCGATACCGGAGCAGTTCTCTCGGTTAAAATTGATGCAGCTGGTCGTACCGTTGCCTTCCAATGCGACAAGCCCGTCAAATTTGAGTACGTTCTTAGAGTTAAACCAACAATCAGTGGCGGGGGTTCATGGTATGAAGGAAACGGGGCCAGCATTGGCAACAGCCTCGATGCGGTAGCTCAGAAGGCGGTATCCGCACTATTGGGAATTGAAACTGATCCACGACCAAACCCTTGGATGCCGCTCAAGCCACGTTTGAGTTCGCTACTCGGCCGTGGTCCCATAGACAATTAGGGGAGTTCTCGGCGACAATTGATCAACGGCGACGGTCGATACGGCCCGCTGCTTCAACAGAAACGCCGAATATGGCCGCACCACGGTTGCCGTTCCGGCTCATGAAGACGAATACCACTCAAACACTCAGGGGGGGCGTGACCACCACGCTGCTGCTGGTTTTTGCCTCGATCGCTGTTTCCGCCCGGCCAATGCCCGCGGTGCCGGCTCGAGATACGCCGCCTCAGGAGTATAGGCTCAGCCTGTATCACACCCATACTGGTGAGAAACTCGACATTGTTTACCGCCGAGGGGATCAATACGATCCAGCCGCTATCGCAAAGGTTGACCACTTCCTTCGGGACCACCGCACCGGCGACGTGCATCATTTCGACCTAAAACTGTATGACATCTTGGAAGAGCTGACGGCGGCTGCAGGCCGTCCTGGCGCTGAAATTGACGTTGTTTGCGGATATCGTACGCCTGGGAGCAATGAATTCCTCCGTTCGCATACCGACGGCGTCGCGAAGAATAGCCTGCACATCCAGGCCCAGGCGATCGATCTCCGCATACCGGGGATAGAAACTCAACGCCTGCGCGATATTGCCATCTCCCTTCATCGCGGGGGCGTGGGCTATTATCCCCATGCGGATTTCATCCACGTGGATACAGGACGAGTCCGTCAGTGGTGCTTTCAGTGCGGCACCCGGTAGCTCACCGAGCACCTCGGGAGTGGGCCCCAACAGCAAGTACCGAATCAGGTGTCTAGGCCGAACGTGCAAATCACCGCGGCGTGGATTGTGGATTGATGAAGACAGCACCGGCTGGTCCCGACTCAAATCTCAACCCCCAGGAGCGCAAACAAGTACTCCGCATTTTGGCAGCCAATTGGCAGGCCGAGATACGTGGATCGAAGACCTACACAGCCCTAGCGAAACGAGAATCCGACCCCCAGCGGAAACTGGTCTTCCGAGAACTTGCCGACGCAGAACAACGGCACGCCGATCTCTGGGCCGAGCGTGTTCACGCGCTGGGCGGGGGCCCACTTACCTATAACGGCCCAAAGTCTGGCGACGCAGGCAATCTCGCGAGTTGGATCGGAGGTATCGAAGTAGCCCTTCGCCGGTTGGAGTTGGACGAAAGCCAGGACATCGCCAAGTACGCCAAGCAAATTCACAGTATTGGCGACCCCTCCAGCATCGCCATCCTTGGAAAAGTACTCAAAGACGAGCGCGAGCATTATGGCTTGCTCAGCAATATGATTCGCAAACGACGATCGCACCCACCGTTCTCACCAGATCAGGCCAAAGAGGCTCTTGATGAATTGCTCGCCACCAGGCAGACGAGACGTCCCAAGGTCGCAGGCTGGATTGGGGACGCCATCTACGGCGTTAACGATGGGCTGGGGTCCATCTTCGGCATCGTATCTGGCGTCTCAGGCGCCACGCTTGGCAACAGCAAAGTGGTGGTCCTTACCGGGATAGTGGGCATGATCGCCAGCGCGCTTTCCATGGGTTCGGGCGCATATCTTGCAGCCAAAAGTGAGCGAGAGATTTACGAAGCGGAGTACTCGCGCGAACGAGACACGGTGGAATACAACGAACCCGAGGCTCGCGAGGTTCTGTCTCTCAGTTATCAAGTCCGTGGGCTATCAGCAGACGACGCCAATCGTTTTGTCGACCAAATTGCCCGAGACAAGGCCCAGCTCGTCCAAGCGCTTGCGCGAGAACGATTGAACACCACCGTAGATGCCCTCCGCAAACCGTGGACCTCGGCAATCTCAGGTTCGCTTTCGACAGCCGTCGGCGCCATCATTCCCATCGCGCCGTTCTTTTTCTTAACCGGCTACCCGGCAGTCATCGCCGCCGCGGTCATTTCCCTCCTGGCGCATTTCGTGGTCGGTGCGGCCAAATCCCTGATCACGATCCGTTCCTGGTGGTCCAGCGGACTTGAGATGACTTTGGTTGGCGCCATTGAGGGCGGCGTAACATACCTGATCGGAATCGCGCTGGGGCGAATCGTCGGAGGCGGCTTCATATAGTTGCCGGCCATCCGCTGTAATACTTTCCTGAGTGCCTTGCGGGGGCCTTAGCGCGGGTAGGGATAGCCTTGACCCAGGGCTTGCTCAAGAGCGGCGTCGTGCTGGTAGATATCGTCGTAGAAGTGCACTACGCCGTCTTCCGACACAATCACGGTTCCGTACACGATGAGCACCGAGATAGGATGGGTAAGGTGCACGTCCTCGGTCTGAGTTCCGTTCATCGCGGCGCGAATCCGATCATTTGTCCAACCTGGGTTATCGCGCAGAACCCACACGGCCAAGTCGACCGGCTTCTCCAACCGAATGCATCCGTGGCTGAAGTCACGGCGTGATTTCGAAAACAGCTCGGTGGCCGGGGTGTCATGCATATAGATGTCGTATTCGTTGGGGAACATGAATTTGATGAGCCCTAACGAGTTTGTTGGTCCGGGTCTTTGTCGGAATGAGAGCTTCCCCCTCCGAACGTCTTGAAGCATGTCGTCAGTGATTTCCCCAGAGGCGACGACATTCTCATGAGCATCAACAACGTCCATATTTTCTTGTGTCAAATATGCGGAATTTCGCTCAAGGCTCGGGATAATTTCCGCCCTCGCAATCGATGGCGGAACATTCCAGTACGGCCGGAATGTCACGTATTGCATCTTATTCATGAAGACCGGGGTGCTGTGCCCGTAGGCTTTGCCCACTACTACGTTCATGGTTACCGCAATCCTGAATTGGTCGTCGTACGCGCGGAGCCGAAACTCGGGAATATTGACCACGATTGACGAATGCTGGTAGTCATCCGGGAGCCAACGCCAGCGTTCGAGGGTCAGTTCCATCTGTCGGATGCGACTGGGCACGGGAACGTTCAGCTCCATCAAAGTGTGGCTGTCGATTTGTCCGTCTGCCGTCAGGCCATGGCGCTTTTGGAAATTCTTAACCGCATCCACCAACGGGCCTCGGTACGCCGTTTCGTCGGGCCGGACATCGCTCTGCTGCAGATCCCCGAGAAGTACAAGCAAGCGTGACAAACGCTGCACATCTGGATAGAGATCCCCGAGTTTAGTGGGCGACTTGATCGCGGAAAGGTCTCCGTCGTTGTCCTCGCGGGCGATTTCGCGGTATCTGCTGAGGGCCCGAATTGTCCGTTGATAGCCGGGATAGGGAGGCTCGACCTGGCGCAATATGTCTGGAACATTTGAGGCATCCACTACATCTTCTCGCAAGAATTCCGGCAAATTGTATCGGCGCGCGGCGGTATCAACTGCAAAATTCAGATGTCGCGGGTTCACCCGGCCGATGTGTAGGTCGGATATGTACCGCATGGCCGAAACGGTCAGCGCGACATCGAAATGCACAAGATCTGACGGCTTAGGACTTCGGGCCGTTGGTTTGAGATGTCTCAAGCGTTCTGACCAACGCGAACCATCATAGTCCTCTGCCACCAGGCCTTTCTCGTCGGCATTCTGGAGTAGCGCAATTGTGGCCCTTGCTTGCGGAGTCGGCTGCATGTCTCTCACCCAAGGCAGCGCGCGGTCATAGGTTTCGTAGAATTTAGCCACATCGTCCTGATAATCGCTGAAATCTGCCCAACGCAGATCAGCCAACGTGCCGGCTTCCACAATGGTGCGCAGCTCAGCTTGGCCTTCGGTTCCCAGCGCCTCGGCACTGCGGTTTGACGAACTCCGCGCTTCGGTCGAAGGCGGCAGGTCTGGACCGTGATGGCAGCCCACCATGAGCAAAATCAGCAGAAAGAAGACACGCAGGGTCCAATGATCAGTGTCTGACGATTGTGGGTATGGCGTCATTTCAGTGGTTTCTAAGCAGGGTCAGGCCAAATAGAACCACGGAAACAATCACAATGCTGGGACCAACGGTCGAGTTCTTGAATATCAGATCGCATAACACAAACCCAACTGCGACCGCGAACAAGCTGGTTGCCGACGCGACCAACACAAATTGATTCATTGTGCTGGTAACCTGGCGCGCCGTTGCCGCGGGAATGATAATCAGGGCGCTCGAAAGTAATGCTCCCATAAACCGCAGGCCAACCAATACCGTAAGGCTAAAAAGCATAAGGAAACCGAGCTCCAAACGTACGACCTTCACACCAGTGGCTGCGGCCAGCTCGCTCGAAAACAAATGCAAGACCAACTGATCTTTCATGTATACAAGGCAGAGTACAACCAAAAGGACGGCGGCGGCTCCGAGCAGGAAACCTGCCAGCGATAGTTTTTGGAAGTTGCCGAAGAGCGCTTCAACCAGGTCCTCTTGGGGCGTAACCAGCGCTCCAATCCCGAGACACGCAGCGAACACCACGGCGATGGCCGAATCGGTCGCCAACGCGGTCTTTTTTTGAAGCTGCCAAACCAGCAATGTTCCCAGGAATAAGGTTGCCCCACCACCGACGACGGGATTGCCTTTCAGGAGAAATGCTATTCCTAGTCCTGGCAGCGCGAGGTGAGAAATAACGTCGCTCGCCAGCAACATGCGCTTCATCAGGACGACTGATCCCACCATGCCGGCCGCAACAGCAAAAAGCCCAGCAAGCAAGACGGTGTAAATGTGGCTAGGATTCACCTAGATCGGCCTCCCACATTATTTCTTCGAGCAAACTGCTAGTAGCACTTCGGTCAGTGCCCTTGGACGTGGCGATAGTATTTCGGCGCCGGGCCATACAAGCGTTCAAGCATCGCAGGAGTCAGGATTTCTTTCGGTGGCCCCATGCAGGGCCTGTCCTTGCTCAAGCACAAAACCCGGGTCGCATACCGATACACAATACTCAAATCGTGCGACACCAAGAGCACGGTGATCCCTCTTTCAATTTGTAAGCGATCGATCAATTCGTAAATCCGCTCCTCGGTCAGTTCATCCAGACTTGCTGTCGGCTCGTCGAACAGAAGTACATTAGGGCGCCCAAGCAATGCAAACGCAATCAGGGCTTTCTGAAACTGCCCTCCCGAGAGAGTATCGATTCCGGCGTTCAGAAATTCAGAGGACAGATTCAGCTCGGAACAAACCTGCTGCATCTCCTGATCCGCTAGCTTCAGGAACCGAGCCTTCGCTGCGAGCAGTTCCTTCACTTTCAAGGGAAGTTGCCGGTTGGCGGCCACACTTTGAGGCACATAACCGACGCGCGCCTCCCGGCTCCAGCGAATTTCCCCCTGATATGGAATAAGGTTTTGTAGAGCCTTGAGCAAAACTGTCTTTCCCGAACCGTTCGGTCCAATGATGGCGATACACTCGCTGCAATGTACGTCGAAACTCAATTCGCCGAGAATGGCACGGGTCCCGAACGAAATTTGGAGATCTCGTACCGAAAGTAAACGGTCGGTCATAGCCATGCACTGCTTGCTCCGCTTCGTTTTCAGGCTACGGTATCGGCGGCTCTTAAATCGAGAGGTTCCACCCTACGCGCAAGTCTCGAAACACAAAGAAGATAAACCACGCCTTAATTTCGAGCTGTGACGCGCGTCACCTCCGCCGTGTGACGCGCACCGTATGTTTACGGCCGCTTATCTCCGAAGATTGGGGTATCAAACGGGAGGAACGGTCTTGAAAGGGATTCTGAGACTTGCCTACAAGCTGCTTGTCAACGACAAGTCCAAGTTCACCGCACTGTTGCTCGGCATCACTTTTGCCGTGTTCCTCATGATGTTCGTCACCTCCATGTTCAGCGGAGTCTTAAATCATGCGTCGGCCACCGTAATCAACATTGGCGCTTCCATGTGGGTCATGGATCCGGCCGTTCAAACCGTATCGAACTCTGTGGGCATGCCCGACTACGTCCTGGACGCGGTTCGCAGCATACCAGGCGTTCAATACGCAGTTCCTCTCTATTCGGGCGGAGCTCTGGTCAAACTCTCAGACGGCACATATCAAGCCGTCACGGTTATTGGATTGGACGATACAAGCCTATTGGGCAGACCAGAACTCAGCGCAGGAAAGATCGAAGACATTTATGCGGAAAGTGGATTCATTGCCGTGCAGGATGCCGAGTTTTCGAAGCTCGAGAGTCCTCATGTGGGCTCGGAACTCGAACTGAACGACTATCGCGGCGTCATCGTAGGGATTGGCAAGGTCACAACTTCCGGCTTGTACGGCACTCCAACCCTGTACACCACCTACCAGCGCGCCATTCAGTACATCCCGAACCCCCGTTATACGATTTCGTACGTGCTCGTAGAGCCGAAAAGCGCAAACGACATACCTGGGATCAAGCGAAAAGTCGAGGCGCTCGGCTATCGGGCGCGGACCAAAGAAGAGTTTATGGAGAGAACTGCGAACTTCTTTATCTATCAAACAGGTGGCGGTACCAACATGCTCATCATGACCGCCATCAGCTTTATCGTCGGCCTGTCGATCTCGGGTCAAACGTTCTACACCTTCATCCTGGAAAATCTGGAGCGGTTCGGAGCTCTAAAGGCCATCGGCACAAAGAGCCGCGACCTGGTGGCCATGATCATGTTCCAGGCCACATTCACAGCATTCACGGGCTATGGTCTCGGGGTTGGACTGTGCGCCTTTCTGATTTGGCTTGCAAAGCTTCGGCTGCCTAGCTACGCGGCAATGGTCACCTACAGCAATTTGGGGATTGCCGTCGGAATGGTTGTGGTGATCGCAGCGGTATCCAGCTATGTCGCGGTCCGGCGAGTTCTAAGAATCGAGCCGTTCGATATTTTCCGAGGATAAAGAAATGCCAGAGATAGCCATTCAAGCGAGCGGATTGATGAAGTGGTTTGGCGAACATGACGCCAAGACAATCGCGCTCAATAACGTGGCCCTCGAAGCAAGATTCGGCGAAATGGTTTACATCGTGGGTCCCTCCGGTAGTGGCAAAACCACTTTGCTCAGCGTTCTTTCAGGCATTCTCAGGCCGAATAACGGGAAGGTCCTGGTCGAAGGCGTGGATATCTGGGCTTTGAATGCCGACCGGCTAGCTGATTTTCGGTTACAGAAAATCGGTTTTGTCTTTCAGGACTATCACCTCTTTCCACGTCTAACCACCGCCGAAAATGTGGCCATTCCACTCATCCTCAAGAGAAAAGCATGGAATGAATCCATTCATGAGGCTGAAAAGTATCTGGAAATCGTCGGCTTGAAGAGCCGCACGGGATTACCTCCAGTCAAATTAAGTGGAGGCGAACAGCAACGCGTGGCGATTGCGCGCGCCATTGCGAGCCAGCCGGACATTCTGATCATGGATGAGCCGACGGCCTCGCTCGACGGAGATACCGGCCAATCGATCTTGCGTTTCGTGCGCGACAAAATTCTCAACAAAAACCGGTGCATCGTCGTTGTGACACATGACGACCGCATTTTTGAATTCGCCACGCAGATTCTGAAAATGGAGGACGGCTGCCTGAAAGCCTCGGAAGGGAGAGCGGCATGAAAAACCGAATTATTATGATCGTATCTGTTATCGGAATTGTGGGTGGGATTGCGACTGCCATCATGTCCGGTTTTACAAAACCGGCCCTCCCGCCGGCCTTCCATCCAGCGTCAAGCCCGTACTCCACTGCGATCTATGCCGAGGGCATCGTCGAGAGCGCGCAAACCAGCGGGGAGAACATCAGTGTCTATCCGGAAGTCGCTGGCACGGTGAAAGAAATACTTGTTTCGGAGGGCCAACCGGTCAGGGCCGGCGATCCGCTGCTGCGTATTGATGACTCGATCCAAAGAGCGACGACAGAGCAGCAGAGTTCACAAGCGGAAGCTGCGAAAGCGCTTCTCGAAGAGCTCAAAGCAGAACCAAGAAAAGAAAGTCTCGACGTAGTCGATGCACAAATGGTCTCCGCCGAAGCCATGTGGAAAACCGCCACGGATACTTTGCAGAAAGAGCAAGTCTCTTACCAGATGGATCCGAGGTCTGTGAGCAAAGAATCGCTGGACTCCGCCATCAATGCAGCTGCCGTTGCGAAAGCAAATCTTGAAGTTGCCAGGAGGCAGGACCAGTTGACGAAAGCCGGGGCCTGGGTGTACGACGTTCAAAATCAGGAACGGCAGGAAAACGCCCTGAACAAAGCCTATGCCGCGTCCAACGCGCTCCTCGCCAAGTATACGTTGCGGGCCCCGCGCGATGGGATCGTGCTCTCAATAAATACGATCGTCGGCAACTATGCATCCCCTCAGGGATCGTACGACACCTACACGCAGGGCGCGGACCCGATCATTACCCTGGGGAGCCCTCCGACCTCTCTTCATGTTCGCTGCTATGTGGACGAAATTCTGGTTCCGCGGCTGCCTGCGCCAGCCAATATCAAAGCGCAAATGTCCATTCGGGGAGCAGACGTTAAGATTCCCATGACATTTGTTCGAGTCCAACCTCTGGTCTCTCCGAAAATCGAGCTTTCGGACCAGCGCCAAGAGCGAGTGGATGTGCGGGTCTTACCGGTGATTTTCAAGATCGAGAAGCCCGCAGACGTAAATCTCTATCCGGGTGAGTTGGTGGATGTATACATCGGCGAAAGGACCAAATAACCATGAGATGCCGCACCGCTCTTCGCCAGTTACGTTTGGTGCCGGTCGCCATTCTGATCTTTGTGTTTACGGGATGCAGCGTTGGTCCTAAGTATGTTCGTCCCGCGATTCAGACCCCAGCTGCTTACCAGGAGGTTTCCGAATCCCCCGCCAATGGGTCGGATGCTTGGCGACGGGCCCAGCCAAGCGACGAGACAAACCGCGGGAGATGGTGGGAGTCCTTCAACGATTCGAAATTGAACGAACTCGAAGAGCAAGCCAGCTCGTCCAACCGGGACATCGCCGCAGCCGCAGCCAGCTTTCTCGCCGCGCGGGCCATGGTCCGTGAAGCTCGCTCCCAGTATTTCCCGACGGTCAGTACGAATCCAAGCATTATCAACTCCCGTCCGTCACCTGCCCAATTTGGGGGACTACAAACGGGAAACATATCGAGTTCCGGATTGACGGTCAAATCGTTCACCAATTACTCCCTACCCTTTGATGCGTCTTGGGAACCGGACTTTTGGGGACGCATTCGGAACAGCACGGCGAGCACTATCTACGCCGCCCAGGTCAGCGCCGCCGATCTCGAAAACGTTCGGTTGAGTGTTCAAGCGGAGCTGGCCGTTGACTACTATGAGTTGCGTGCGCAGGATTCTCTGAAAGAAGTGTTCGACTCCACGGTCCGCGCCTACCAGGAGACTTTGGACCTCACTCGCAGCCAGTATAGTGCCGGCGTTAGCGCAGATGAAGCAGTAGCGCAGGCGGAGGCTCAGTTGAGGGCGGCACAAGCCGAAGATACGAACCTGGGAATTCTCAGGGCCGAGTATGAACACGCTATCGCGACTCTGACCGGGCAACCTGCCGCGCTCTTCTCCCTGCAAGCGAACACTTTGGTCGGAAATCCGCCGGTAATCCCAGCTAGAATTCCGTCCGATCTCCTCGAACGACGCCCGGACATTGCAGCGTCAGAGCGTTCGGTCGCTCAGGCGAACGCGCAGATTGGGGTGGCGAAGGCGGCCTATTTTCCCACTATTTTGCTCAGTGCCTCGGGCGGCTTCGGAACTTCATCGTTCGCGACCTGGCTCACGTGGCCAAGTCGCTTTTGGTCCGTCGGTCCAAGTCTAGCCGAAGCTCTTTTTGATGCAGGGTTGCGGAGGGCAACTGTTCAGCAGTATCGGGCCACCTACGACCAAACCGTGGCTAACTATCAGCAGACCGTCCTGACGGCGTTTCAGCAGGTCGAAGATAATCTCGTGTCGCTCCGGATTTTGGCGCGAGATGTCGGGCAACAGGACGCGGCAGTCGAAGCAGCGACCCGGAGTCTCCAGGAAGCCACGGTGCGCTATAAAGCTGGGTTGGATCCCTACCTGGACGTTATTGCGGCCCAAACCGCGCAACTAAACGATCAGCAAACCGCGGTCACTTTTCGAATGCAACAAATGGTTGCCGCAGTCCAACTCATCAAGGCCCTCGGTGGTGGCTGGGATGCGGCGAAGCTTCCGTCGGCGAAGGAAGTAGGGCTCAACCCTGCGAACAGCCCATCACAACTGCCCCGCCAGTGACAGAATCGAGATTCGGCTAATCCAGGCGAACACTCCTCGAGTAAGAGCGCAGTAGCCGCGGGGCGGCGAGGAGCTAGTTCCGCGTTCACAAATGGATCGGCGACTGAAATCACGCGCAGCTCCGAGCCCAAAGGCCAGGGACGTGTCGCGACTGCCTGTACTACTGACTGAGAACTGCGGGAACCATCGATCCCTAACAGGATCTTCACGCTCCGCCTCCCAAGCCCGCTAAACGGTTGCGGCTCGCAATACTTCGCCACGCCACGCGCTGGGTCGCGATGAACCTTCCAGCTTACCGCGCCCCCATCTGACGGTCAGCGGTCTAATTTTAGCGGGATGCGAGGGCCGTGACCTGCGTCACGTTAGGTGGTGATGTTCATCACAGCGACTTTTTGATTGCGAAGAGCATTATGATCGCGGAGGTGGGATATGAAAGCTGCCGAAGCTCGAACGCGAATGCAGCTGAAGAACATTCTTTACCTTACGGACTTTTCGGAACCTTCGGAAGCGGCGCTGCCTTTTGCGGCCTCTATCGCCCGCGAATACGCGAGCACGATCCGCGCGCTGCACGTTCTGGTCCCAGCCATGTGCCCGTACACTCCACCCGAGTTAGTGAAGCGCGCCGCCGCAGCGCAAGAAGAATGCGCCAAAAGCGGCATGCAGCGGTTAGCCGATCAGCTTACCGGATTGCCCCACAACACTATCGTCGAGAGGGGCGCGGACGTCTGGGAGACTCTGGAACGCGCGCTAAAGGCATATCACATTGACCTCATCGTGCTGGGTACTCACGGACGCACCGGTGCGGGAAAATTGCTGCTTGGTTCGGTCGCTGAAGAGGTGTTCCGCCGTTCGAGCGTGCCGGTTCTCACGATCGGCCCGCGGGTCCATCAGGATACACACAACAATGCGAAGTTCCAGCGAGTTCTGTTCGCTACGGATTTCACACCCGAGTCAATCGCAGCAGTGCCATGCGCCATCTTATTCGCGGAGGAACATCAAGCCCGGCTGACTCTCTTGCATATAATCCCCGAACGTCCAACCGATATAGCCCGAAAACAAGCCGAAGACAATGTGGCCACCGCAATGTATGAACTGAGCGAGCTGGTTCCGAGCGATGCGGTGTGGTGGTGCCAACCGGAAGCGGTCGTTGAATACGGCAACCCAGCGCAGAAGATCCTCGAGGTTGCCAAACAGCGCGGGGCTGATCTGATCGTGCTGGGTGTTCGTGATGCTAACAAGCGTATGGGCGCCGCCACGCATCTGGAGTGGAGCACAGCTCACAAGGTGGTCGCGCAGGCGACCTGTCCGGTGCTGACCGTTCGCGGTCAAGAGCGTTGAATTGTAAAATTTTCATTCGCGAGGCGACTCTTGATGCTTGTCAGTTAGTTTGCAGCCACGAGAATGTTACGAATTTCTTGCGCGCGTGGGATTTGGATCGCTGGCTTGCAGCCGTGAGAACCAGCCTTACATCGTGCCGATCCACCTCGCCTACCAGCCTTACCGCCTTCTCCACCGGAGCAGGTGACGGGCGTCACGTCCCTTGGTGATAGGTGTCACAGAAGGGCAGGCCTAAAGTGGGGATAGTTGAGAGGAAAGGGAGGGTCCCGTGCAAAACGATGAGAGAGACCTACTGGAAGTCCTTAAGTTTGAGCTGGAGTTCTTGAAGAAGGGTGGGTACGGCCGTTCACCAAGAGAGGCTTGGAGACCCATGCTTATCTTCGAAGACTCTCCCACGTGCATGAACTACGACAGCAAGCAGAGTCCGGCACCATGCAGTAATTGCATACTGATGGAGTTAGTGCCGCCCGAGCTTCGCTTCGGGAAAATCCCGTGCCGTCAGATTCCACTTAACCATGCGGGGGAGACGCTGGATTCCCTCTATCGGTATGGCGATCAACCTGAGATCGAGGAGACACTGCGAAACTGGCTGGTAGCCAATATTGCCCAATTGGAAGAGCGGCGGAGAGGCGCGGCTCCTGATTACGGCGAGCGGTTGCCCGCCAGCGGCAAAGTCACGCCAGGAACCGCTTTACATGAGAACCTTCATCCAAAATGCGCAAACCCGGCTTGTCCGACTGCGTTTCATTGGCTTGAAGGTGGGAAGTTCTTCCGCTTTCGGCCCGATGCTGTTGTCCGAGACTCGGGGCATCAGGGGTCGGATTCACCAAATAATGTGCACGGTGTGACGCACTTTTGGCTCTGTGAACGCTGCTCTCACGTCTTCACGTTGGTATGCGACGGGGAGTCTGGAGTAATAGTCAAGTTACTCCTGCCGGAGCTCCCGCTGACCGAAGCTTGCAAGCAATTGCCGGATGGGCGCAGGAATTGAAGCATCGTTGCCGGGCGCTTTCTGAAGGGGGTGCAGCCAGGCAAGCCGCTGGGGGCTTCGAGAATATCCTGCTCACATCGGAACGATAGAGCAGGGTTCCGTTTCCTCTCTGTGGCCTGGTGCGGCTTGCAGCCGTCGTTTTAGCTGCATTCGGCTCAGTCTTGGCGGTGTTGGGACTCCAGCCTCGGTGCCGCATCCCGGTGGTATTCGTCCGGCAGGTCTTTGTAATCGCTGTTGAGGTTTGAGTTTTGTCCAGAACCTATTTCGCCTGCCGTGACATGATGTAGTCAGGTTCACAATTCGGATCTTAACAAGCTCAGGATCCGTTCCGCGAATCGATCCGAACAGTGGCCCCATAATGGCATCTCCGTGTTTCCATGCGACGGCTTTTTCACGCCCTTTCGGAGGACATCCTCGACATATCCCGCCGGGAATTTCCCTTCGTGGCGTCAGGCTAGTGTTCAGGTGCGACGGCGGATTCTTGAATGCGGGCGAGATGGGACCGTTGGCCTTTAAATCATCTCCGCGACAAACGGCGCAAAATCGATTGTATAGTTGGGCGCCGGAATCTGAATTCGATTCCGGCGGGTGTCTAATCCGCGCGCCGTACACCTTTCCTGTCCTGACATAATCTACCAGGCTCCAAAGAAATCGCCGGCCTCCGACCACTGCGGAAAGCGAATGACGCCGGTGAGGGACCGGCGCATTCCGACCCCCCACCCGTGGATATATCCGAGACTCTAAGATCCACCAATCGGGCCGCAGGGCGCCACCACCGGCCCAAAAGCAAATAATGCCAGCGCTCTAGAGCTGTATCTCCCGCCGCCTGTTTGGCCAGATGCTTCTCGCTTCGATGTATTCAACCCCGAACGGTTAACATCGGACATATTGCGTGCGCCACCACCGTGAACGCAGTGCTAGGCTCGAGATGGGTGGGGGCGCCCATGTGCTTGCTGGACTCACAAATACCAAGCACGATCAGATCCGCGCCGCGCTGTTTCGCAATTTCGAGGATTCTCTCGGCTGGTTCGCCGTAGTCAACAACTGTGTCCGGTTGCCACCACGACTCCGCTTCCTGGGGAACCAACTTCCTGAGTTCATATATGGCGTTAGCAACGTTGTCGGCCTTAACGTTCCCATCCGTCTCGATTTGGCGTCCGCGGATCACATGCAAAAGAATCAACTGGGCTTCGTGTTCCTGCGCAAGTGAGTTGGCGTAGGGTGCGGCCGACAGCGACCCGGACGTGAAGTCCGTGGCGTATAGAACTCGACGGAACCTAGCGTTGTTTTGGTATCCCTTCGGTACGAGTGGGCCGATGGTAAGAACCGGCACACCCGAACGTCGGAATACTTCTTCGGCCACCGAACCCGGTAGAAACCTCTCCGCGCCGGTGCGCCCATGGGTACCCAGCACGATGAGGTCGATGTCATGTTCCTTTAGCGTGCGTTCCAGAGTCTCCCCAATATCCACACCCCTCTGGACGATCGTAGCGTGATGCAATTCAGCGAGCTGGTAGGCAACGCGCCGCATGTCTTTTTCGGCGCATTCCTCTTGAATCGCAGCGGCCGCGTCTACCCATTCGGCCGGAGTGTTGGGGTATATAGCCGGAACCAGGACGTGCAGGGCGTAGATCGTGCTGTCGTATTCACGGGCGATGGAAGCGGCAAAAGGTAGTGCCCCTTGGGAAGATTCCGAAAAGTCCGTGAGGTAAAGAATGTTCTTCAGTGGCGTTCGCCTTCGAGCCTCGACGGCTTTCATGTGCCACCTTTCACTGTCACGATGCGCTTTGCTGCCCTGAAGCTGATGTGACCGGCATCACGATCCAAGGCGACGCCCGGCACGCCTCGATAGCCTCCGCCAGCCTTACGCTGCCGGGTCGTGGATGGCGGGTACCGACATGGCAAGGGGATGTTCGGTTTCCGAGACGCGCGGTTTACCCGCGAACTAGACAGCAGCTGTCCTGAAAACATGGCCATTAATTAGGTGATTCAGGCTGGTGCTTGGTCAGATTTGCGCTCTGCGCTGTATCCACAAGCCAAATACCCGGCACAGAGCGGCGTCTTTCGAAGTATCGTTTCTATGCCCGTGTTCATCTCCAGACTCCTCCACTGTTGTGCCTACCATAACGAAAAACGCTAATACTGGTGGATTAAACTGCTGCTGACTGTTGGTGTCGCCGATGGACCAAATGCCGGGCACATTCGCCTCCAGCGAATCATTGATCTTCACGAAGCGCTTATCTGCCCAAGAGTCTTCTTGACGGACACCCAGCTTGGCTTGTTTGTATGGGACTGCGGGGCGCATGGACGGCATCGCAAGTCGCCGAGCGACAAGCACTTAACTTCTCGGTTCGAGGTCCGGAGGTCGGCAATTCAAATCAACTCGTCCCGATCATTGCAGCGTGCACTTAGGTTCAAGTTAGGTTCGATTAAGAGATCCGAAGAAAAGTGGTCTTGGTCTCTATGCGACACCACCAAAACGACGTAGGCTTTTCGGCTTCTCGGTTCGGGATCAGGAGGCCGAAGGTTAAAATCCTTTCGCCCCGACCACTTCATTTCCCGCTCTCAGATAGACTCGACGGTTTTCATGAAATCCAAAATCATGCGAACGACGGCATCATCGCCGATCGCGGTGTTGATCATGGTGTGGTAAATGGCGCGGTCAGGCCATTCGACATGGAAATATTTCTGGATGAAATCGTGACGCTCGCGGTCAACGGTGTCCACGAGCTGCTGGGCGTCCTTCTCATTTTTGCCGCGAGCCAGGAGGCGCTGCACTTTATTTGCTCTGGGAGCGTAAAGAAACACGCGCAGCGTGTCGGGGCGGTTGCGTAGAAAATGCTGCGATCCCCTTCCGACGATGACCGCATTTCCGGCCTGAGCGGCGTGCTGAACGACCCGTTCTGTAGTCTTCAAAATGCTTTCGCTGTCGACCACATTAAGCTTGTGCGCATTGAGGCTGCCTTCATAACTTCCGCGCAAAAAGGATTTGAAGAGTCGGTAGTAGAGCGGATCGGTGCGTTCCTCTCGAACCTCGACGACCGCTTTGGGACAATTCGCAAGCCTGGCGATCTCCTCGGTCAGCAACTGATCCCAAAGCTTCCAGCCCAGGCGCGTCGCAAGCGAATGGGCGATTTCGCCTCCGCCGCTTCCGTACTCCCGTTCGATGGTGACGATTTTGATCATGTAGATTCTCGACGAGGACTATTCGCTGCACGCCATCCTATTGCCTATTATTCCACTTCGCTTAACCCACCGCCATTTCCCCGCCACCGTCGGGATCATTCTTCTTCAAAACCCAACTGAGACAGAACATGATCGCTGCTCCGACGGCAAGAACCATGAAGGTATCGATGTATGCCAGGCTCGCGGCCTGCGCTTGCAGACCTTGGTAAATCCTGGCAAAGGCCCCCAGGCGCGCCTCATGCGCGCTCAATCCCGATTGAGCCAAACGCTGGGCAAGACCGTTAGCCGCGTTCTGGAAATTAGGATTGTCGGGCCTGGCGTACTGGACCAGCCTCGCTTGATGGAATTGCGCGCGACGCGCAATCAATGTTGTGACTAGCGAGGTTCCCACGCTGCTTCCCATATTGCGCATGAAATTGACGATTCCGGCGACGGCGTTGTTTTTCTCCGGCGAAATTCCAATGTAAGCCACAAGGGTAATCGGCACGAACAGAAAACCCAGACCAATAACCTGGGCGATGCGCAGCAACACGGCGGCATGGAAGCTAATCTGCAAGTCAATCCGCTTGGTGGAATAAAACATGGCGATGGACAAGGCTAGCCAGCCGAAGGCGATCAGGTAGCGTGCCTGGAACTTCGTTGTCAGCTTGCCCATGATGGGCATCTCGAACAGCAAGACAAGACCTCCAGCCGAAAGCGCAAGCCCGGCCAGTTGGGAGGTGTACCCCAAAAGCGTCTGGAGGAACTGCGGCATCAGGACCAGGCTGCTGAACAACAAGATTCCCAGGGTGAACATCATCAAATTAGAACTGGCGAAGTTAAAACTCTTGAACATGCGGACGTCGATGATCGGCGCCTTTTGAAACCACTCCCAGATAACCAGTGAGACCAAGCATACCGTGGCCACGACGGCTAGGGTGGTAATGAAGTGCGAGCCGAACCAATCATCTTCCTGGCCCTTGTCGAGCAGCACCTGCAAAGCCCCGATTCCCAGAGTCAGCAGACCGATGCCGATGTAGTCCAACTTGACGCCAGCGCTCTTGAGCCGGCTCAAATAGGGCGGATCTTCGACAACGCGGCGCACCAGAAACCATGTGGCTATGCCAACCGGGATATTGATGAAAAATATCCACCGCCAGGAATAGCTGAAGGTGATCCAACCGCCCAGGGTTGGCCCGATCGTGGGCGCCATAATGGCGGTAATGCCATACAGCGCAAAAGCCAAGCCTCGCTGATGCGGCGGAAATGTGTCCGCCAGGATGGCTTGAGCCATCGGCTGCAGCCCGCCGCCACCCGCTCCTTGCAGCACTCGGAAGAAGAGCAGAAGCCCGAGACTTGGCGCCAAGCCGCAAAGCAAAGAACTCACAGTAAAGACGCCCAGGCAGGCCATGAAAAAGCGCTTCCGTCCAAAGGTACCGGCGAGCCAGCCGCTGATTGGCAGAATGATGGCATTGGAGACCAGATACGAGGTGAGCACCCAGGTGCTCTGGTCGTTGCTCGCCCCCAAACTCCCGGCCATGTACGGCAGGGCCACGTTGGCGATGCTGGTGTCGAGCACCTCCATGAAGGCCGCCAGCGCGACGACCACAGCAATCAGCCAGGGATTGAATTTAGGCACCCAAACGTATTGGTCGATGGGCAGTGCCGCGGAACTCATCGGAGGTATACGTCCGGCACGACATTCATGCCGGGCCGAAGCAGACGATTCCGGTTCTCGCCCGGCTCGAGAACAATTTTTACCGGAATTCTTTGCACAATTTTCACGTAGTTGCCGGTGGCATTCTCCGGCGGAAGCAAACTGAAGAGGGGACCGGTTGCCCCTGCGATGCTGTCTACGTGCCCCCGCAAGATGAGGCCGCTCGAATCCACATGGATTTCCGCTTTCTGTCCAACTCGCATATGCCGGAGCTGCGTCTCTTTGAAATTGGCGGTAACCCACAATTCATCGAGCGGCACCACGGTGAGGAGCTGCTGGCCAGGCTGAATGTTTAGCCCGACGACCACCGTTTTGTTCACTTCACCAGTGACCGGCGCAATGATTTTGGTGTATTGGAGGTTCAGCTCGGCCAGGTCGAGCAGCGCGCGCCTTTGCTCCACATCGGCGATCGCCGCACGCACGCGGGCCCGGGCGGAGGATACTTGCTGCGGTCCGGTCTCCGCGGATTGGTGATTGGCATCCGCTTGCGCCAGACGGCTGCTGGCCTGGTGCACGAATTGTTGCGCGGCGGATTCATTCGCACGGGCCGCCGCTACCGCCGCGGTGCTGGATTTGGCCGTGGCCAATGCCTGATCGTAAACCTGCTGAGCCACTTCCCGTTTGTCGACCAGAAGTTTGTAGCGGTGGAGATCGTCTTGCGCCCGCACATCGTTGGCCTCGGCCGCCTCCACTTGGGCATGGGCGGCGGTGCGTTGCCGCTCGGCGGCGATAACTCCGGCGTCGGCGTTTTCGATGTCCGAGGCAGCGAACTTGAGCTGGCTCGAAGTGTTCACCGAAGTAATGGGAACGGTGATATTCAGCGATTGGGCTGTCGCTTCGGCACTGGCCAGATTGGCTTGCGCCTGCGCCACCGCAACCTCATAGTCTTTCGGATCGATCTCCACCAATACGGTGCCTTGCTGCACCCACTGGTTGTCGTCCACGTTGACCTTCACCACATACCCGGAAATACGCGCGCTGACTGGATACAGGTGAACATCGGCCTGGGCATCGTCGGTTGATTCATAACTGTTGAAATGGCGCCACAGAAACACGCCGCCCACGATCACCACGAGAACGGCGATCACAATCAAAATGTTTCGGCGGCGCTGGGGACTCTTGTAGGTCGGCGGCGCATACGCTGTGTCCTTCAAGGGCAACGGTTCGATCGGGGATTCTTGGCCTGCCTCAGGCCCAGAATGGGGTGGGTTCTCGTCCGCCATGTTCATTGTCCTTTGAAATATTCCTTGACGCCCTCTTCAGCGACGCCTAGAGCGCGAGCCAGGGAAATTCTTGCAAAATTGTAGTTGTAGAGACTCGATATGTATTGTTCATGGGCGCTGGCTACGAGCTCTTGTGATTGTCCACCGTATCGGTGACACCCGCGCTGAAACGATCGCGCGACTGGATCAGCGTCTTTTCTGCCAAATCAACGTTACTGCGCGCGACGTTCACTCGATCGGCCGACGACTGCAGATTCAGCAGAGCGGCGCGAACGTCGGAGTCGATCTGCGCTAGGAGATTATCCAGGCGTTCGCGGCTCTGCTCGAGTCTTGCATCGGCCTGCAAAACGTCACCGTGAACGCTGCCTCCTTGAAAGATAGGAATCGTCAGCGTTCCGCGCACGTCGGATAGTTGCGTTGCCGTGGAGGGATGCGCGCCTCCGCTACCGTAGTCCGCGTTAAAGGAAAGCGACGGGAGATAGCCGGCCACCGTAGCCTTCCGTAAGTATTCGGCTGCGCGTACATCGGTCATGGCCGCTTGGTAATCGGAACGCGAAGCGTATGCGCGTTTCAGAGCCTCATCAAGGGTGATCGCCTCAAAAGGCTGGTAACGCGACTTGTCGGTCAATTCGAATTCCTGCCCGGGAGCCAAGCCGATCACCCGTGCCATGGTCAGCTTTTGAATGGCGAAGTCGTTCTTCGCTTGAATCAACTGCTGCTGGCGGGTCTGGAGCTCAACCTTGGCGCGCAGCTCATCGATTTCCGGCGAGGTGCCGGCGTTCAACTGATCGGCGGCTTGATCGTGGAGCGCCTGGGCGGTCTGCAATTGCGCTTCCGCCGTTTCGATGCGGGCCTCATCGGCGACGGCCTGCAAATAGGTATAGCCCACGGCGAGCACAACCAGATCGCGTGCGTCATTCTTGGTGTATGCAGCGGACTGCAAGCTCTGGCTGGCGGCGCGAGTAACGTTGATTGACTTCCAATCAAACAAAGACTGGGTCACCGCTACGCGGGCGTCAAAATAAGAGAAAGGGCCAACGGAGGGCGGTATCTTAAGTCCACCGAGGCTGGTAAATCCGAGCTCAGCAAGATTAATCTCCGAGGCCGCCACATACGACTCCGCGGTCACGTGCGGCAAGAGCGCGCTTAATTGCTCCCAGCGCTGCCCGCGGGCCGAACGGATCCCTGCGTTCGAGAGCAGCAGCCCGAGATTTTGTTTCAATCCGCGGTCGATGGCGTCTTTTAATGAAAGCGGCATCACCCCGGGAACGAGCTTTGCCGGCACACTGCTCGAGAACGGGCTCACTCCAAGTGTTCCAGGTATGGCTTGGCCTGGGGCGCTCGAACTGGGTGTTACCTCGGTCTGCGCAAGGGATGTGGCTGCTCCGCACAACAAGACTCCAGCCAGCAGGAACGTGCGGCCTGGTCCGCGACTGAGTCTCAAAGGAGCCCCCTTTTGCCGCCAATTCCTGCGGCGGCGCTGCCAAGGTGGCAATATCCTAGTCCGGCCATTTATTTCGGGCAACCGGTATCTGCCCGCTAACCCCGCCGCAGGAATCTGCGGTTGATTAGCTTGGCTGCAGCTACGCTGCGCGAGTCCGAGCGTCGCCGACGGGCGGGAGGCGGCGCATTCGCAAGGCATGGTGCGCCGCCTCCAAGCTTCCGGATGATGCGGTGGTGCGAGACGTTCAGGTCAATCACGCAGAGCCGCCCAGAAGAGTTTCAATGGGTGCTGGTTGCGCCCCGACCACTTTTCTTCAAATCATTCAAATAGCGGCAACTTTCTGCTTCAACCACGGCTGCGGGTTAGGTTCATTGCTTTCAATTGAAGCCAAAGCGCCAACCGCGAAGGGGCGGCGCAAGAGGGGTAACCAGGGTGCAACGTTGCTTGCTACCGCAGCGCTCGACGGCGTTATTTCGAAGACGGCACGATTCCAGGGATCCATCGGACAGCGTTATCGTGGTAAATACGGTGCAGAACCTGCTGGGGCAAATTTAGGCCTTCGATTTTCCGGCCTTTGTACTCCAGGATTCGATCGGTGGCCAAGAATTTCCAATCCCTGGCATATGTCTCTTGCCAATCTTTTAGCGCGTCAGGCGTGGATTCGTTGTCGAGGAATTCCAGGTCAGTGCCGTATAGCACCCGATCCTGATATTTAATGAGAAAGTTTCGCACCTTTTCTCGCGG
>Ga0182024_10006294_pt1 | contig 26150 bp, 16 predicted proteins | sample P32metaG_FD_120480 | JGI IMG/M metagenome (GOLD analysis project Ga0182024, IMG submission 120480) | Permafrost microbial communities from Stordalen Mire, Sweden - P3-2 metaG (Illumina Assembly) | ecosystem: Environmental > Terrestrial > Soil > Wetlands > Permafrost | place: Sweden: Stordalen... | reverse complement strand
AGTTGACTGGCGCCAAAACCTGCCACATAGCCACCACCTAGAGTGCCCAGACAGCAAAGGCGAATGCCAAAATAAACGGCCAGGCAGCCCCACAAGGGCGCACTGAATATGGCAGCCCGGCGACATCTTTCAGTCAGACTGGCATAGCTCTTTTCGCCGTCAACGTTCAGAGCCTCAAGAAGAAAGAGCACTGCGGGCAAACCAACAGCCATTTCTTTTGTGCCGAGCGCCACCACGAACGAAGCACTACCAAGCGCCTTGAGCATCGCCGAACCGGCAACCTTGCTACGCAGAAACAAATAGAAACTGAGCAGGTAGAAGAAGCAACAAATTATATCGACACGACCGACTACCCAGGAAACGCTCTCGCATCTAAGCGGGTTGACGGCAAATAATGCCGCGCTGGCAAGGGCAGCCAGAGATCCTCGGGAAGCCGTCCATGACCGGGTCAGCCATCGCGCCACGGCGTAGACAAGCAAGACATCGCCCATGAAATAAAGCAGATTGGTGGCGTAATAGCCGACTGAATTTGCGCGGTACAGGAGGAAATCCACAACCAGGCTGACCAAAAGATATGGTCGATAAACATTCATGCCCGGGATTTGCATGTAGTTACCCGTAAAGTTCGACCAAAACAGATGCGGCTCGCCGCTGAATATCCGCGAAACATAGGAGATTTCGCCAAAATCGTCGGCCAAGAAATAGCCAGTCAATGTCTTTCCAAAACAAAGGAGCACCAGGATGAGCAAAAGCGCACAATGAAAGTAACCGCTCGAAGCAATAGTGCTAAACGTGCTGGTTTGCGAGTGTGCGCTTGCCGATTGCGGATTCGAATGCGGATGCGCTTGCTTGGGTGCTTCAGTCGACATGGAATTCGTCTGCATCGCTAATATAGCTGAAACCTCGCCAGGGGATTTTGCGACAACTTCACGATCTCAATCTTGAGATCACGCGTTTCCGAGGCACTGGTGCTGGTATCAGCGGTCCTGGTTTTCCATTGCGGCGTATGCAGATTCAATGTCAGGTCGACAGAGTCTAGATGCCCAGGCAATCTGCCTGGGCAGAAGGGAATTGTCATGTCGAACGCTCTCCAGTCGTTGCTGGCGGGCAAGGTTCGCAGCGTCCATGGAGAGTTATATAGATAGGTTTGTTGCTTGTCGCTTGAAGTTGCAGTAAGGCGAAGATTGGCATCTCCGGTACCGGATATGGTGCGAGCTTGGCCGGTTATTCGCAACATCCACAGGGCGTACGCAGGAAATTTCGGAAAGTGCTTTATGGTGAATAATTGCTGAGGATGAGCATTGTTCACAGAAAGAGAAGGAACGGGATAGATTGCCAGCGTCGGCGAGACGGCGGGCGAGACGACTGCGCTCTTGGTTGAGGTACTACTAGATGCAGGCGGGACGCCTGCGCTCCCGGGCGAGCTCCCGGGTGAGGACTGAGGAACGAGCAACCTTATATTCGGTTCCTTTTTTCTTGCTGAAGCTATCGGAAAACCTTGGTCCAATCTTGGATCGGTCAATCCCGCCTCATTTTCCACACCATAAAATGCTTTTTCCCAGGAATAAACACCGGGGCTGGGAATGCTCAATTGGTGCTGTTTTTCCGGATACGAGCCAAACAAAAGTCCCGCCTGCGGCTGAGCCGGGCTGATGCGGATGTGGAGGGTCCCGCCGGCATTTGCCAATGTATCCGCGGACACGGGAATGAAAAACCATTGCCTGACCTGACTGTTGGCTGTATCTGCGGGTTGCGTCATGCAATCGAAAATATACTCGCCTTCCCAGTAGACCTTTCCGTCTGTAACGTGACGGAGCGCAGAGTAATTCTGAGTCAGTGCCAAACCGGGAATGACCGGCGCATTCAACGGTTTGCCGTCGATAGCAACGCTGCCACCAGTCAATATCAATGGATTATCAGCATCGACAATCAGATAACTCTGCGGCATCTTGCGCCAGTCAACACCGGCAGGCAATGCGATAGTCTGTTCAATTGCTCCACTTTGTACTTGATGGTGCCATTCGTTCCAGCGACCCTGGACGCGATTGGGGAACACCAGAAGTGGTGTCATCAAGACAAAGACCAACGGAACTGTGAAACGAGCCAACCGTCGATAACCAACGCCAAGCGACAGACATTGCCAGCTGGCGAAGGCACAGTTGGCGATCGCAGCCAATTTCAGCGCGGCTGCGCAGATAAGAGCAATTGTTGCCGAGAACGGAATTGGCGAGTCCAGCAACAGTGGCACGAGATTCCACTTTATTGCTGCCCAGAGGATCAAATACGAGAAAAGAACATAAGCGGCTGCTCGCGCTTTACCAGCACAGGCCATGCGCAGAACAAGAACCAGACCAGCTGCTGCAAAGGCAATCACGCATGGCATTGCCGTCAATCCATAGCGCGGGACAGTAATGAACAACGCGTACAGACCGTGCAGGGCAAAGAATGAGAGTAAGAGAATTCGAGCCCGCACCTGCGACAGCGAGGGCTCACGAGAGCCAAAGGTGGTGAATAGAGACAGGCACAGACCAACGCCGGCAAGCAAAAAAATCAGTTGATGAAGAGAGGATTGCCATGCCGCTGAAAACGGTCCGATACTCGTGCGGAAGTCGTTCCATGGCGCCTGGAAAAGTCTAGCCGGCTTATCGAGCATTAACCTGACAAACTTGCCCGGATTCGGAGCAGCGCTTTTCAGCATCAAACCGGGCAGCGAATCCTTTTCTATACCGGTGCCATCAGGATAAGGAAAGGTAAGCCAGCCTTGCGTGCCCGTATTGGTGCCGATGAACAAGTTGTAATTACCCACCCGATCGACCAGAAAGCCGCCTTGTCCGAACGCCACTTTCTGCAGCACCACCCACGGTGCAATGACCACAAACAATCCCGCGATGAATGCACAAACAGTGGCAACAGATTTCTTCCTGCCGCTCTGCCATGCCAGCAAGGGCGTCAATGCCACTGTAAATATGATCAGGATGGAGCGGGTCAGCTGCAGTGCGCATGCTAGCACTCCAATCCAAAAGCCGCGAATCAGATGCGTTTGGGCGAAGAAGCCGCGTACGGTAAGACAAAGAAGCGCACAAGAGAGAAAGGTGGCAAACGATTCGCTATACAGTCGTCCACTGTTGATAATGAAACCAGGATATATCGCCGCCGCCAGCCCCGACAAAAGCCCGACGCGGCTGTCCCAGGCTTTGGAGGAAAAGTCGAAGATCAGACAGCAAGTAAAAGCGGCCAATATACATTGCAGCAAAACTGGTGCATCAAGCGCCGGCTGCGCAAAGAAGCTACCAAAGACAGATGTGGCAATTGCCAGCACGACTGGAAAAACTGGACCAGCCTGATGTAATTCATGCAAAGGAGCTAGTGCCGCCCGAACACCTTCCCATGCTACACCATTGGCGGTGCCGGATGCACATTGAGAGAATTGCTGCCAGAAACTGTCCGGCAGCCGCATAGTTTCATTAATCCCCGCGGCTAAACGCACATACTCCGATGCATCGGCGCAACCCGCGCAATTTGCGTGCACGCTCATAAAGTTGAACCAGATCTGAATCACAAACGCGATCGTGAAAATCACCGGCAAAGCGACCAGGTTTTCGGGAAGCGTTTTCTTCTTTGGTGGTTTAGCTAGTGCCGCTGGCGTTGTTTTAGCCTCTACGGGTTGAGCCTCTACATGTGCAGCTTGTTCGGTTGTGTTCACGCTTCAACCGCCTTATTTTTTGACCAATACGTTGGCACTTGCCGAACTCGATGCAGGCGGGACGCCTGCGCTCCCGGGATTTGCCGAACTCGATGCAGGCGGGACGCCTGCGCTCCCGGCACTTGTCGAACTAGATGCAGGCGGGACGCCTGCGCTCCCGGGAATTGCCGAACTCGATGCAGGCGGGACGCCTGCGCTCCCGGGAATTGTCGAACTCGATGCAGGCGGGACGCCTGCGCTCCCGGGAATTGTCGAACTCGATGCAGGCGAGACGCCTGCGCTCCCGGGTATAGCGTTGCGCGAAGATGCTTTAGTTGATCTCTGCTTAAGTTTAATTTCCTGCTCCAACCGGAGCATCGCCTCCGATGGACCCTCTTGCGGGGCAAATAGCTTGCCCAAAGTCTTCATCGCCGCCAGCACCACAATCGCTCCAAACAGTCGCGGTCTCGCTTTGCCCAGTTTGAACCAATGCCTGAGCCGGAAGCGATACGATTGCTGATACAACAAGTCATAGATCATTTTGTCGAACGAGTACATGAACGCATCGGCATCAGGAGTGAACTTTTGGCTCTCCTTCAGATACAAGCCGTTGCTGGCGTTGAACCTCGCCTTTGCCAGGTCGTACAAAACTGTTGTCTGCCGCGCGATCTCTTTGCGCTGAAATTTCTCCAGCACACGGGCGCGAGCGTTTTCTCCCAGGCGCTTTTGCTCCTTCTCATCAGACAAGATTCGCACAACGGCATCGGCTATAGCACTTGGATCGCGCGGAGGAACCAACAATCCCGACTCACCATCTGTCATATATTCTCTGGTGCCACCAGCAAAACTGCCGATCACAGCGCGCCCGCAAGACATGGCTTCCAGACAGGTGTAGGGCGAGTTGTCGTAGACAGAGGGAACGACACAGACATCTGCCGATCTGTAATAATCCGGCAATGAGGTGAGCGGTACGCGATCGATAAATTGCACCAGCGGCAAACATCCACTTGCCGAAAGCAACTCTTTAATCAGCGCCAACATTGAGGTCTTTCCGCCAGAAGCGTAGACTGTGTCGTCGCCAATGATGATGAAACGCACATTGCTGTAGCGCTTGGCGATCATAGGAATCGCTTCCACCAGGTAACGCACACCTTTTCGCTCTTCCAGGCGGCCGACGAAAAGCACTGTTTTACGCCCGTCAGGCGCGATCGCCACTTCACCTTGCGGAGCAAAAACTTCCGGGTCGATCGGGTTGCGAACAATTTGAATTTGCTCGCGCGGATAATTCATATCATTAGCCACGAAGTCGGCCAGGTCTTCGCTGGGCGATGTAATAACATCTGCACAGCGCATGGCTATGCGTTCCAGCATGGCGACAAACTGATGGTCGAATGTCGGACTAACATTGTGCAAACCTTCAGCCATAAATTTGGAGTGCGGTGTGTAAAGACGAATGAGCAAAGGCACTGCCTTGGTAATAGCCGGCACCAACCCCTCAGCCAAAAGCTCAGGCGTGTCCACGACATCGAACGGCTTCTCTTCATGCACCTCAAAAAATTTGTACCAGAGCGCCGATGTGGCGCGCAAAACAAAACGGCTGACCGGCATGCACATTGAAACGGCACCAAGCTCGCCCTCAATTTCATAGGGCTCCACTCGATGCACCGTGATTCCGTATTCAGTGACGGTTTTAGCCGCCTCGCCATCTTTCACCATGGAGATGACGACAACATCGTGACCCAGGTCCTTGAGACCGTAAGCCAGGTGTTTGGCAAACGTAGCGATGCCGCCAAAGCCGGTATCAGGCGGAAACTCTCGTGAAATCAGACAAATTCGCATGCCATTATTTTACAAACTGCTCTTGTAATCTATTTGAGAGGATTCTTACTGAAGCGCATCAACGGTGTATGATTTGGTATTGTTGTCAACCGCCGCATGAAAAGAGTTTTACTTACCGTGCACAAATTCTTTCCCGAGCACAAAGCCGGGACAGAAGTTTTGACGCTTAAAGTGGCTCAGAATCTGGTTGCTCGAGGATATGAGGTGCTGGTCGTTACAGCCAATCCTCCAGATCTTGATGCTCGCCACCCCAGTGAAAGTGAGACAAAAGATTATGTTCATGAAGGGATAAATGTTCACTCTATCGAAGAAGCGCTCAGATTGAAGGGATACAACTTCAAACATGAGTTTCATCATGATGCGATTAAGAAACATTTTGGCGAAATTTTGCAATCATTCCGCCCGGATCTCTTGCACATATTTCATTGCCAAAATCTGACTGCCGGCATTATTGATGCAGCCACTGAAAACAACGTACCGGTCGTCTGTTCACTGACCGACTTCTGGTTCGTCTGCCCGGTTGTACAGCTGAAGAAGCGCGACGGCAGCATGTGTCGCGGTCCGGAGCCGGGTGCGCGAAATTGTCTCACCTGTTATACGCCTGAATTAATTCCGCCCGCCGACCAACTTTTACAGGCCGTCTCAAACAAAAGTGCTCTCGCTAAATCGGCTATCGGCAGTCTTCCTGCACCTGTAAAAGCTTTGACAGCAAAGGTTTTGCAGCTTGGCTATTGCGCTGTGAAGGTCAAATCAGCAATCGATGCCACCACTGAGCGTCCTGCCGTTTTGAGAGATGCGTTAAACCGGACCAAATCGGTCATGATCCCCACGAAATTGATGAAAGACATATTTGTGGAAAACGGCATCAATCCACAGATTATCGAACACGTGCCCTTCGGCTTGGACACGTCGAGCCTGACCGCCCACCAAAAGAAAACGCGGTCGCAGCAAGTTACGTTCGGATTTGTCGGCACCATTTTTGAACATAAAGGTTTGGATTTGCTTATTGAAGCCTTCCAGAATTTGCCGCCAAACTGCCCTGCCAGCCTCAAAATCTATGGAGATTTGAAGCAATTCCCGGATTATGGGCAACGCATTGAAGATATGGTTGTGAGGGGCGGCACAAAGTCTCAAAACATTGAATTCTGTGGCACTTTTCCAAACTCGCAACTGGGGGCGGTGCTGCAAAACCTGGATGTGCTCGTGGTGCCATCACGTTGGTACGAGAACACACCGCTTGTGATTCAGTCTGCTTTTGCGACCAAGACACCTGTCGTAGCCACGAATTTGGGTGGCATGTCTGAATTGATAAAGCATGAGCAAAACGGGCTTCTTTTCGAGCTCAACGATGCAAAATCTCTCCAAGTCCAATTGGAGCGCCTGGTCGCTGATCGCCAATTGCTCGAAAAGATCACAGATAACATTGCCGCAGAACGAACAATCGAAGAGATGGTAGATGATATTGAAAATATTTATGAAAAGGTTTTGAGATCGGCTCGCCCAGATAAGCCCAGCCCGACGACCGGAGCACACCCCGTCAGTGGTATCATATCGACCTGATGAAATCTTTAGTTATCGGTGGAAACGGCTTCATAGGCACAAATCTCGTTGACGCCCTCTTGCGCGACGGACATGGTGTTCGCGTCTTCGATAGGTATCCAAGCCGTTTCAGAGAGCCAAATGGCAAAGTCGAATATGTCACCGGCGACCTCGGCAATCATGGCGAAGTGCAAGAAGTCGTCCAGGGAGTCGATTTTGTTTTTCACCTGGCCTATACGAGCTTGCCCCACACGAGTAACGAAGATCCCATTTACGACATCAGATCAAACGTCGTAGACACAGTGCAGATGCTGCAGCAATGCCATCGCGCTGCTGTGCAAAAGGTCATCTTTATCTCCTCTGGTGGCACCGTATACGGTATCCCCCAACAGACGCCGATACCAGAAAATCATCCCACTGATCCGATTTGCTCATATGGGATTACTAAATTGGCGATCGAAAAATATCTCCATTTATTCAACCGCCTGCATGGTCTGGACTACGTTGTGGCGCGCATCTCCAACCCTTATGGCGAGCAGCAGAACCCCAACGCTAAGCAAGGAGCGGTAACCGTATTCCTCGGCAACCTCCTTTCCCGCTCACCGATCACCATCTGGGGAGATGGCGAAGTCGTCAGAGATTACATATATATCGGCGATGCAGTTGATGCGTTGGTCAAATCAGCCAGTTACAAGCCGGCAGACGGAAATCCGCGCGTCTTCAATATTGGCGCCGGTCGAGGCTATTCGCTCAATCAGTTGATTGCGGCGATGCGCAAGGTTCTTAATGTGGAAGTCGAGGTGCGTTACACGCCCGGCAGACCAGAGGACGTGCCCTCAAATGTACTGGATATCACGCGGGCCACGGCTGAGCTGGGCTGGCAACCGAAGGTAAAGCTGGAGGAGGGACTGGCGCGCACCTGGGAGTGGCTCCAATCGCTGCCGAAAGCCGAAGCCCGCTAGGCTTTTAAGAATTACCTGAGTCTGCGGAATTCTGAACGCTCAGGTTGGCTACCTGAGTCTGCGGAATTCTGAACGCTCAGGTTGGCTACCTGAGTCTGCGGAATTCTGGACGCTCAGGTTGGCTACCTGAGTCTGCGGAATTCTGAACGCTCAGGTAAGAATAATGAGCAATCTATTCAAAAGCGGATTGAGCGGCAAGCCAGCGAAAAGATTAGAATTGCCAAGTTGACCGCCAGCCAAATTTCTTGGGACAATCTGGCAGTTGTTGAGTACCAGGAATCTGTAATGCTTTTGGACCTATCCGTCATTGTCGCCGTCTACAACGAAGATCCACGCAATCTGGATCTGTTGTTGAAACGGCTGGCGGCTGCGATTACCCCTGAAGGACTGTCCTACGAAGTCATATTCGTAAACGACGGCAGCCGGGCACCGACCAGCAAGGCTTTGCGCAATGTCGCCGGCAAATATGATTACGTTAAACTCATAGAGCTGTCCAGAAATTTTGGTCAGCAAGCGGCGATTTCTGCCGGACTCGATCATTCTGAAGGACAGGCGGTCATTAATCTGGACTCAGATTTGCAGGATCCGCCCGAGCTAATTCCCGAGATGGTGCGGCGCTGGCGCGACGGCTACGATGTTGTCTACGCACAACGCTCAACAAGGCGCGACAAGTTCGGCAAGCGATTATGCGCCTATATCTTTTACAGAATCCTCGGATCTGTATCATCGGTGCATATACCCTGGGATACCGGCGATTTCAGGCTGCTGGACCGTAAAGTTGTAAACGAACTTCGTAACATGCCCGAGCGCACACGTTTCTTGCGCGGCTTGATCCCCTGGCTGGGCTTCAGGCAAATAGGCATTCCCATCGATCGAGATGCCCGAGAAGTCGGAGAAAGCACATACACTCTCAAGAAATTGATCAACCTGGCGCTCGATGGTTTGCTGTCATTTAGTGTCGCGCCACTATATATGGTGCCAGTAGTGGGCGCAACCATGTTTGGCGTTGGACTGCTGATGCTCGCGGTCTGGGTGGCATTGCACTTGAGCAGCCTCACAGCTCTGGACAGTGCCTTTGTCGTTTCCGCCATCACAGCTGTGGCCGGTTTGCAGATTTTGTGCACTGGCTCAGTGGCGATCTACCTGTCCAAAGTGGTGGATGAAGTAAGAGCGCGCCCGACATACGTGGTCGCCGAACGGCTGGGATTAGCCTTTGCCCGCTCGCGCGAAGAATCTAAGTACGAAGAATCTCAGTACGCGCTCTCAGAACATCCGGACCGCGCGTAAGCAGCTGGCTTAATTTGGTACCCCCCTGCCTAGGTTTTTGGAAAACTGCACCTGAGGTACCTTCACGCGATCCGTTATCAGGTGTACTGGCGTCACTCTCGCAAGAGTTCATTGTTTACGACCGGCAAAAATCCCCAGCAGTTTTTGCCCAAATGAAGATCCATTTTTGTCCGACAGCTTATCCAGCCAGTGCTTCAGCCGGAACTCTCTTGACTCGATAAAGAGGCAGTCGTACAGCATTTTGTCGTATGACACAACCAATCGTTTCGATGCCTCGATCAATTCAACCATCGCTAAAGCGCGTGCGCTTGCCCGTTCAACTGACGAGAAATTCTCAATACTGAGTTTGTATATTTGTTCCAACTTGTCCACGATTTGGCTGCGATCATGATTCTTGGTCACCTTCGATGCCGCCTGTTGAGACAGTTTTGCTCTCAACTCGGCATTTGCCTTCAAGGTGAGGATGGTTTTGCAAACGCTGTCTGAATCAAACTCTTTCACAACCATGGAGTCGACATCATTGGTCAAATATCGACTGGTTAGATCCCCGCCGCTAGCGATGAGGGCGCGTTGGCAAGCCATGGACTCCAGCCAGATGTGAGGCAGACGCTCAGATCCGGGCGCCACAAAAACGATCGGAGCAGACCGCAAAAGCTCCGGCAAAAGCTCATGATATGCCCGGCTGACTGTGATCTGGGCCGGTTCTTTGAGCAAATTCTTAAACGAATCTTGAGCATGAAATTCGTCGTCGTCGCTGGTTATGTCCTCAGCCAGCAGCAGAAATTGGGTCGTCGTCGACTTTTCGTTGACTGCCAAAGCGACATCACGGATTAGACTGGAGACCTTCTCGTCTTGAAGACGGGCAACGATGACGACTCTGTCGTCCACATCTTTGGCAAAGGCGACTGCACCACTGGCAGTGAATCTTGATAGATCGATTGCTTCTTCGATCACTGCCGCTGTCACGCTCAAACGCTCCTGCAGCTGTTGTGCCAGAGATTGGTCAGCAACATAAACTGAGTCAGAAAATCTAAACGCAACGTCGGATAATGAATCAATAAGCTGTCTATTCAAATCGAAAGCACCGCCTCCGGTGAAACATTTGCGGTCATAGGTGGAGAGATGCTCCTGATGCCTTACCACCAGGGGCAAAAGTCCTGGCAGCCCCGGCACCAGAGCGTCCCAAACCGTGCTCGGTGCATCTACCAGATCGAAGGGTTGGCGCGCATGTTCTTGCAAGAATGATTTCCACAAAGCATTGCGGCTGCTCATCATCGTCAAAAGATGAGGAGTTGTTTTTGCCACCATTTTCAGCGTGGTAAAACTCTGATCGACCAGTTGACGATGAACGGTCAGTCCATCTTGTCGAGTTACAGCGCTGACCTCATTGGCGATGGCGAAAACATTGACCTGGTGTCCTGCATCCCTCATGCCCAGCGCCAACTCATAAGCGCGATTGGCTCCTTTGTCCCAATCGAGATCGGGAGGAAAACTGGGGCTGATGTAAGCTATTTTCATATGTGACAGATCGCCGGATTCATTGAGGCAACACCAGCACGTCGTAAATCTCCACAACAGGAAGAGGAATAAACTGGGTGCACGCCAGGTCAACTCGCGCCACCACCGCCAATCCAGCCTTTGCTTCTTCTGCTTTCAACATATCGACTCGTCGCGATTGGCTCAAGCCAACATACAAATTCTCCGCACCAAACGAAAGACCGCGCGGATACTTGTTTGGAAAATCAACGGCTTGGATCTCGCCGCCACGATCGACAAGCAATCGCTGGGCCTGAGAATCACAGATGCATTTGCTGCCGTCCGGTAGCATGCGCGGTGAATGTGGCTGCGACAAACCAGACCACAAAACCTCACGGCTGCCCACGTCAACAACGATGCCCTGTCCCTTGTAGTTTCCTTTCCACTGCCTGTGCCAGTCAAAGACTCCAAAAGCAGACACCACTAAGCGGTCGTGCCAGACATCCAGACAGTTCAAGTGCCAGGCATCGCCACAGCCAGGAAATTTGGTGCTTCTAGAGATGGTGCCTTCTTTTTCAATGACACTAATTTCGTTGGTTACTGTGGAGACTGCCAAAAGCTCTCCTTCGAAGCTGCGAATATCGTGAATATCACCGACTTGCGTATTTACTATATAGTCTTTCTCACCCTGCTCATCCCACTGCCCAATGCGCAAATGATCGTGGTAGACATAAGCGTAAGACAGCAAGCCGGCCTCCATCCACAACCCGGTAATGGAGCCTCTTTTTACACGATGGATCTTTCCGTCGTAAAACAAAAACATACCGTTATTGTGCTGCGCTGATACCAGCAAAACATCGGGAATATTCTGGTAAGTTCCAACCTGCTCGCAGGAATTAGCCGCTAGAGCCTTAGCAAGAGCCATTTGCAACGCCGTTTATATGGGCACGCCATAGTATAACATCTGCTCAACTGGCGCACCGAAGATGGGCGCCTGATTGGCAGTTGAGACTATCGTGGCGACCACATTCTTTGCTATTTCCTGCGCTTGCACCCTCAACTCCGGCACGGCAGTCGTTTCCCATAAATGCCCTTTGCGCAAGGCGCCCATGGCTGAAATGCAAGGGGACGGTCCTTGCCTGGTCAAGACAACGCCCTCCTCCGCCGTCTTCAGCCCCAATCCCAGTGGATCCGGTTGAACACAGTTGCTCTCGATCAACGATGCGATAAAGCTGTCTTGGCAATTTCGCAAATCAATGTCGGGACCGGTGCAATTGATGATGCGAGCGACTGTTAAAGTCTGCGGAGGTTCTGAGCCCAAGGGCGCCTGCCCAGAAAGCGTATGGACGCTCAGCGCCTGGCCGGAGATCGCATGTGCCTGGAACCCAGGCGTCTTGCCTGCCTCGACTGCCTCGGTGGAACAGCGACGACGACGAATTGAAATCGCCAAATGTGTGGAGGCAGACTCAATGTGCGCGATTCTAGCCGCTACAATTTCAAGCTGTCCTTTCTTAATCAGACTGGCGATGATTGCCGCCACATCTGGTGCCATGCGGTGCCTGTGCGTTTCCCAAATGCTTTTGCAATGACGCAAGAGCCGTTTCTTTTCCGGATCTGGCATGGCTTTCCATATAGATTGGGTGTGCGGACGCAGGCTGTTTACGCACGATCGCCAGGCGCCACGAGATAGGGCTTCAGATTGAGCGCAAGACCGTCGCACAAGCTGGAACATCGCCCTCGCTGTTGCTGGGAAGGGTGGATCGATGACAACAAAGGGTGCGCTGGCGGGTGTCTGCCTGTCATCTAAGTGGGCTTGGGGCAGCAAGCCTTTGCGAGACAGAGCGGTGATCCTTCCCTTGTGACCGCGTGCATAAAGATCGAGAATCAAATCGACAGTTGTCAGCCCGGTACCGATTAGAAGAATGTCTTCGTTCTCGCGCAATCCGGCAAGAGCCTCGTTAGACCAGGGATCATTAATGTACTGAGGCGGCTGCAACGGCGCCGCACTGGCGGGCAAAACAGTTTTGGGAGCAAGATTTCCCGTCGCCAGGATTAATCTGTTCACTACAAGCTCCCTTCCGGATGCCAGTTTGAGCACGTTGCGTTCCCTGTCGAACGAGCAAGCAGTGTCCTTGATCACTTCGACCGTCACTTTAACTTTCGAAGCAGGCGGGACGGCTGCGCTGCCGGGTTGGTTCGAAGCAGGCGGGACGGCTGCGCTGCCGGGTTGGTTCGAAGCAGGCGGGACGCCTGCGCTGCCGGCGGCTGCGCCGGATGCGCGCTTGATCGAGGATTGGAAGAGTTCGCTCAAGTAGCGCCCATAGATCTTTCGCGACAAGAATGACGACGGTGTCACGCCATGATAACGAGCTGCCGCCCAATTGTAGAAGTGCAACCTGTCAAACGGCAAGGCACTCATATCTTCAGCCGGCACATTCAAGAGATGCAGATCTACTTCAGTGTCGTAAGCAATCCCACGATTTAAGCGATCGGTTTTGTCTATCAAAAAGAGGTTCGCACTGATACCACGTGCGGTGAGCTCAGCAATCAGTTGGACAATCAACAATGTGCCGCTGAAACCGGCACCAACCACAGCTATTCGAGGACGGGTCGCCTCATCCATCGCTGTGCGCTGAGAGTGTGAACTTATCTTTGATCAAGTATTGATCCGCCTCAGCCTTAGCATTCTCAAGCACCTGTTTCTCTTCCAGCAGAGAAATTATCATGCTCACTTCTTGACTGACTGTCATCTTGCTAGAATCGAGCCGCAAAGCCGGTCTCTGCGGAGATTGATAGGGCGAGTCGAAGCCCGTCACTGCTTTGATTTGACCAGACGAGGCTTTGCTGTAAAGTCCTTTTGGATCGCGACGTTGGCACTCTTCCAGAGGGCAAAAGACAAAGATTTCGTTGAAATCGTCAGCTCCGACGATTTCGCGGGCCAGCTCGCGGTCTCTGGCAAATGGAGAGATGCAGGCGCTGACGACGATAAAACCAGTGTCTAGAAACATTCGCGCACTATGGGCGATGCGGCGGATATTTTCAGAGCGCTCATCGGCAGAGAAGCCCAGGTCGGCACACAGGCCAAAGCGCAAGTTGTCTCCGTCAAGCACGACAACGCGGCAGGAGCGCTCGAAAAGCGCTGCTTCCAACTCTTTGGCCAGACTGCTCTTGCCCGCTCCGGACAGACCGGTCATCCACAATACCGTGCCTCGATGACCGTTCAACTCCTCAAAGCGCTTGCGTTCGACATAACCGCGTTCCCGACGCAAATTCGGATTCACCTTCAAACTGCGTTTTGTGTGCACAGGGCGATTGTCTACCACTCCTGCGGCGACGGTTTCAAAAGTAGAGCAGATCACAAAATTGTCGATCACACCGCCGGTGGTAGCACGATCGAAAGCAACCTGTCTGGTGGCGCGAATGATCGCCTCGGCAAAGGCTCCGTTGCTCAAACTACCGCTCTCAGGCTGAGCAGCTGCATCGTCACCATCTTTGAGCAGTTCCACTTTGCACGCCGATTCGGCCGTGCCAATTTTCAAAAGATAATCTTGATCAGGATTAAATGGGGCAAGAGAGAGCCACGCCAGTCGTGCCCTGAACTCATTGTCTACTTCCGGTGCATTGTCGACAAGAGAGATAACCTCACCACGTTCGACAAAAATCTGCTCCGACAGACGTAGCGCCACCGACTCACTGGCAGATGCCGACTGGCACTCAGGCTGACCAAATTTCTCAATAGACTCTACGCGCGAAACTTTACCAGAAGGGGAAAAGAATATATCTTGCCCGACGCGAATCGTTCCCGATTCGACACGGCCGGCAAAGAAACGCTCGCTGCTGCTGAATCGATACACATCCTGCAAAACCATACGAAATGGAGTAACTTCTTTTTCAATTAGAGCGATCTTTTGCGCCACACAGATGAGTGTGGGCAACAGCGGCTTGCCCACATACCATTCCAAATTGGCTGAGGCGGTCACTATGTTGTCACCGGCCAGGGCACAAATAGGAACAATCTCTTCGCAGGCAATATCTTGTTGCTCGATAATCTTTCGCGTGCTCTCACACAATTGCTCAAATATGGATTGGTCATAATTGATCTGATCCACTTTATTGAGCGCCACGATGACACTGCGCACTCCCAGCATGCTGAGGATTTTCAGATGCCGTTCCGTCTGCGAACGTACGCCCTGATTGCAGTCCACGACCAGAATGCCCAGATCAGCCTCGGACGCGCCCGATGTCATGTTCTTGAGAAACTCAAGATGCCCCGGCGCATCAATGAGAATAAACCTGTGCCCTTCATATTCGAAATTGACCCGCGTGGTATCAATACTGATGCCTTGCTCTTGCTCTTCCTGCAGGGCATCGAATAGAAAAGCCGGCTCGAACTGCACGCTCCTGTCCTGGCAAATCTTTTCTACGTGAGCGATTCGGTCTTCGGGCACTTTGCCGCAAGCAAGCAGAATGCGCCCCAACAATGTCGATTTACCATGATCGACGTGACCGACTACAACTACTTTGTTCAATTGGGCTTCCGCTGTCTGCGCCATTACATGTAGCCTCCGCTGCGAAGCTTTTGCATAGCGTAAGTGTCGACCTTATCCTGGGCCCGTCCGGCGCGCTCTGTGGTGTTTGTCGAGCGCAGTTCTTCAATTATTTGATCGAGAGTGGTGGCACTGGAATCGATCGTGCCTGTGCAGGGCGAACAGCCCAGACTGCGATAACGGCGCCCATCTTTAGCGAAATACAAAGGCATGATGTCTAATTTTTCGCGACGTATGTACTCCCAGACATCCATCTCGGTCCACTGCAAAAGAGGATGCACTCGCAAATGCACAGTCTCTGGAACATGCATGTTGTAGTAATGCCAGATTTCAGCAGGCTGTTCTTTATATGTCCAGGTGCCGGACTCCGGACGCGGCGAGGCGACTCGCTCTTTGCCCCGCGACCCTTCTTCATCACGGCGAATTCCGACCAGAAGTGCCTGGATTTTGTGCTCCTTGATCGTGTCAAGCAGCGCTTGAGTTTTAAGCGCACCACAACAGGTCAAGCGTCCCCGCGATGGATGCATCCCGTCAGCAAGAGCTTCTTTGTTGGCGCCGACGATCAATCGCAGGCTGTGCTCTTTTGTATATCGATCGCGCCATTCGATCATTTCCGGGATCTTGTAACTGGTATCAATATGCACCAACGGAATCGGCACATTGCCCAGAAATGCTTTGCGCACCAGATGCAAAAGCACCGTAGAATCTTTGCCCATAGACCAGAGCAAGCCCAGATTCTTCGTCCTGCTGTATGCCTCTCTAATAATGAAAATGCTTTCGTTCTCGAGTGAATCGAGGTAATTGCTCATAAATATCGGTTGGTCGCCGCCCGCCTAGTACTGTTTTTGTCAGGAACCCAGTGAACCACAGGCATACCGGGAAATCAAGAACCGTACCCGTAATTGTTGCTCATCGAAGGCAAACCCTTAATTCATCCTGGTCTTGGCGGAGGCTTTAGACATAATTGGTCGTTAACTTTAGAAGCGATTTCGTGAGTCAAAACTAATTTTTCGAATTATCCACCTCGGTTTGCCACCTTCCTAAGGCTGCCGGATCAAGACCAAATTTCATGCCCCGCTGCCTGATCTGATCGACAAATTCTTGCCCAGAGTTGATCGGCACTATATCTCCATGGGGAGGAATAATCAGGTAAGACTTGCCAAATTCGTAAGTGTTGCAAATACTCCCTTTCGCTATATCTTTGAGGTTATTTCCGGCAATCACCATGCGCTCGGAAACGACACCACCCTTAATGGCTTTGTTTTTCAGAGCCAGCTGAAGCATCGGCTGAAAATCCCAGACGCCATCAAATAGCGGGCTCCACATCACATAGCGGGGGCAGTTGGCGAGAATGACGGAATCGCCGGCTTTGAACCTATTTTCCTGACCTTTGAGCGAGTCTCTGATCACAGTCTGCGTGTACCAGCAAAGTTCCCAGGCTCTGGCATAGCCACGGTTGGCAAGGAAACTCAAGCTGACAATGGGTAAGAGGAAAAGGCAGCAGATAAGGGCAGTTTGCCTGCGCTTGCCCGTCTGGAGAAACCGCAAAACCAATGCCACCGCACCCGATACCATGAGAGCGATGCCGACTGCTGCTCCTTCGTTTATTCTGCTCAGAATTGTTTGAAAAGTCGGCGTATATTCAGGGTTCAGCCCAAATATTGAATAGGAAGCGATAAATGTTAAAGCTCCCAAAGGCAAAAGGAATACAGGCTGCTGAGGCTGCTCTTCGCCTGCCGCCAGCCAGTAAATGCCGCAACCTAAAACAAGGCAAGCGATCAACACTTCAGTGACAAGAGTCCTGATCGATTCGTAAAGGAACGCCTGCGAGGCCAGCTGTCCGAAAAAGGGCAGCGCATAAACCGGTGAGTTGATGCGAATGCCTTCCCATATTGTGCCAATCATGTGCCCGGGGTCGAAGGAAACGGGGTGCACCTGCCAAAACGCAGCAATATGAGGGACGACCAGGCGACTGTATACCAATAGCGATATAACAAAAACCAAAAATGGTGCCACGACCAGGCAGATTTGCTTGATAGCGGCACGGCGGTTGGATTTACCTGGGCAAGCCAGATACGCAAAAACAACATTCAACAAGATAAGGGGCAGAAAGGTCTCATAACAGAAAAGAGAAAGAGCAATCGCAAGCGCTGAAAGAGCATGGAATGCCAGGCTTTTGCTGCCGGCGGCGACAACAGTGCAGTATAAACTGGCCATAACCAGAAGCAGGGATAGATTTTCTGAGCTGCAAGTTGCCCAATAGTGCGTGACGTCATGGTTGGGATAGATGATCAAAATAAGACCAGCCACCGCCGCCAGTGCCCGACGGCCGGTCAATCTGGAGATGGCCAGGTAGAGAAAGAAGGCGGCCCCTATCTCCAATCCGGCATTGAGAACGTGATAACCAAGCGGTTTCAAGCCAAACATGAAGTAGAGCACGACGTAATAGAAGGCTTCCACCGGGCGAGCCACCACGCGCGGATCGCTTATCAAGTATTGCCAACAGGCGCTCAAGAATGACTTGGGACCAAAGTCCAACAAGTTGAGGGTGATCCAATCATCCAGATAAAACCCAACCCGCTTAAAAATAGGGGCGAAGCAAAGCAACTCCAGGGTGGTAAACAAAACCGCAGCGACGAGATTTTGCCTGACCGCGAGGCTGCGCGACAAAACTTGCGGCTGCATTTGGCCCTTACTTGCATTCATGAGAGCCTGCATCTCATAATCCCTGCTTTTTCCTGGCGAATCTAACAGACGAATCAGACTGAGGCATGACAATATGCATAAAATATTTGCAACCTGCGCCTTAAATGCTCCTTAAAAGATTAGGCTATTTCGATCTAGTCAAGGAGCGAGATTCTGCCGGTCGACGAAAAGCTTACTATTTCCGACGCCTACCCATCACCTGGCCAGGGCTGCGCAGCATTGGGCGATGATATCACTGTTGCCATGAGCCTCAAAACAGGGGAGCCTGAAATTGGGCATCGAATCAATCTTGCCCCTGACAATGTAAAGGAATGCCCCCTACCCAGACCCCGCCCGCGCGCAGCGGCTGCTTTTATGCTGGCCTTGTTGGTCTTCGCTGCCGCCAACCTATTATTCTCTTGTTTCTCAACCAAAGAAGGCAGCCTGGCGGCAATAGGCAACAGGACTTGGAGTTGGTGGACGCTCAATGATTTGAACCAGCTGCGCTCTTGCCCAAACGTGGTGCTTTTGGGATCATCGCTGATGGTGGCAGGAATTGCCGAATGCGATGCGAATTACCGACAAAAGAATCTTGACCTGGCTTATTACCGTGATGCTGCCTACCTGAGCGCCTGCCTGCAAAAAGCATTTGGTGGTCAGTTCCAATCCCTGAACCTTTCAGCACCCGGTCAGATGCCATCGGATGCTTATTTGACACTGAGCGCTGCCATCAAACAAGGGTTGCAACCAAAGATTGTCTTCTATGGCCTAGCACCGCGGGACTTTATGGACGGGACCATGCAAAACCCCTCTGAGTCAGAGGCGTTCCAGGTCTTGCGGCACTTTGTGGAGACAGACAATTACTGTTTTGACTTTTACGTAACACCAGTGGGCAGATTGGATTGGATCTTGCAGAAGTGTTCGGCTTTATATGGAGGTTCCTTTTCGGTCAGAAGGGCGATGGTTGACGCTGTTGCCAATGCCTTTCCTCTGGCAGAAAAAGGCGAGCCTCAAAGGGTGGTGCAGTTGTATTTGAAGCGCAGACTGACACCATTGGCAGTGGATCCAGGCACCTCCTTCGCCCTGCCAACCACGCCAAACACGCCGCTGCTCGATGATACGGCTGACTACAAGGCGCGCTACAAGAATCCGGCCAAATCAATCTACCAGGCCCAATTTAAGTTCTTGCAGCGCCTGGCCGATGTCTGCAAACAAAACAAGATTAAGCTGGTTTTGCTGCAGATGCCCATTACCAGGAAGAATGTAAAATTGCTGAAACCGGCACTGTACAACGCATATAACACGGATCTGCAACTGTTGGCTGAGCGCAACAACCTGCCCTTGATGGATCTTTGCCAGTTTGAAGACTACGATCAATCAGACTACAAAGACACTGTGCACCTAAATGGATATGGTGGCAAGAAATTCGTGGACAATCTGGTCTCACATCTGTCCGCCTGCGCTTACCTGGCTGATGACATGGTGGCTGCCTCGAATTCTCATAACCAGCGAGCCCTTGCTGCCACAGGCGGCACTGGAATGTAAGCAACTGCCCCTGCGGTTTGCATCCCAAAGTGCCTAAACAAAGGTAATATGTAGTGGTGCAACGCTCGCAGCTTGCCATGAGCTAATCAATGTTTGGTACTTCTAAACAACCGGATCCTTCAAAAATAAGGCTGCCCAAAGCAGCAGCGGCCCCGCGCATGCCGGAGCTGCAGTTCATCGGCGCTCAGGCTCAGTCAAATGTCGGTCGCGAAGTAGAGATGATGTGGAGCGAGCCCAGCGTTAACAAGACATATTGCATGAGTGCCAAGATGGACATTGGCATGGCAGATCCGATGTGGACGCTCTTGGAAGATGACGGCAGCGAAACCAAACTGGTGTGGCGATTTGAAACATCGGATTACGACTTGATCAATGACGTAGTCAGCATGCTGCATAAACAGTCCAGCACAGACATTTTTAGCGCGCCACCTCCAGCTGCCCCCGAGCCCAATTTTGCCAACACCATTTATCCGGCCAAGAAGCCTGCTCCTCCCCCCACTGCTGCTGCCCCGACAACCTTCCAGGCAGGATTTTTTCAGCAACAGAGCCAAGCTCCGTCAGGCGATTATCAACCCGGATATTTCCAGCAGACTATCCCACCGCAAGGTTTTGGTTCTACAACCGGGCCAAATAAAACTCTACCCAGTGTCACCGACACACAAGGCGGACTTTCCACTCATCAACGCCCTCTATCGACCGGGCACGTGCCGCCATTTTCACCGGCGGCAAGGAAGGATGCCGAGAATCCTTTTGTGGCAGTTCAGCCAGTGGCGGAAGTGATTGAAGGATCGCTGGAAGAAACTCCTGTTGCTGCCGTCTTGTACAACCTTTCACAAAGCCGAGTTACCGGCAAACTGGAGGTGATGGGCGAAGATTCAACAGGCGATGTCTTTTTCGAAAACGGCATGCCCAAACATGCAGGCACGCCAAGTGAATATGGTGACAGCGCGATCAAGGAGCTGGTCACCTGGGAGAAGGGCAGTTTTGTCTTCAAGCCCAATGTTCGCACCGACATGAAGTCAGTTGAAAAACCGCTTGCCACAACGGTGGCCGAAGGCAATCAGCTACTGGATCAAAAGCGACATTTGAAAAAGTCTGGCTTGAGTTACGAATCGGTTCTGGTGCGCCGGCACAAAAACGTCAGTGACACTGAATTGAGGTTGATGCTTTCTAAAGGCGCACCGCTTGATTTTGATTTTCAACGTGACATCTATTCCTACTTGAACCATAAGCGCACCTTTACAGACCTTTTGCGTGATAAGCCGATGGATAGCTCAGCCTGGAGCACCGTGCTTTTCAACTTTCTTTCTTGTGGATTGATCGAGATCAAACCGCCTGATGCCATCAAAGGCTCGCAGCTCGATTTTCTGGGCGATGCCCATGCGCAGGTCAACGCAATTTCTGAGTCTTTCACCAGACCGGAGACAGGCATTTATTCATTTCCAGCCCTCATGTTTTTCATGGAATATGAATTCCATCGCTATGAAGCCTACAATTTCCCCATGTCGCTCATCGTCTTCCAGATGCACAGGCGGCGCCCCGATTCTATGGGCACAGATCTCTTGAATGCAGCCGCATGCAGCATAGCGGCTATGCGCATCGACTTAGTGAAGCGCAACCTCGATGTGCTGGGGCATTTCGAGACTGTCGATTTCGGCTTGCTCTTACCAAACACAGGCGCGTCGTCGGCGGCATTTGTGGCAAACAGAATCTACGAAGCACTAACGGCGACACCACTGGTGCAGGGATTGGAACGTGAGCAGTTGGCTCTGGCCTTTGGTGTGGCCAGTCTTCCCGCAGATGGCGAAGATCTCGAAAGTCTTGTATATAATGCGAAAGCGGCTCTGGCGCAAGCGAAGATTGGCACCTTCCCGATTGTCTTATCACGCCCGGTGAAGAGAGACTGATGCCAGACGAAGTTGATGTCGCTTTAAAAATAGGCGATCTTCTTTTAAGAAGCGATGTGATAACGCTGGAGGCGCTTGAAGATGCGGTCACGCTTGCCGGCAAAATGCACATGTCTCTTGGTCGGGTGCTCGAGATGCAAGGGTCGATGACCGAATACGCAGTTGCTTGTGCGCTTCACATCGCGTCGATGATCGATGACCAGTCCCTCAGTCTTGACCACGGCGTCAAGGCACTAATGATGGTGGCAAAGCAAAATATCGAATTAGAAACGGCCTTGCGAAAAGTTGCAGCACCGGCGGCGAAGGTGTCAAAGTCTCAAACCAATGCCCTGGCCAGCCTCCTGTCTGCGGCAGGATTTGTCACGGCCAGGCAGCTGGAAGAGGGGATGAGTCAGTCCTTGAACACCGGACTGCCACTAGGAATGGTGCTAATCAATCTAAATTCACTGACGACCGAGAATTTGCAGTTGGCGCTGCAAGGACTGGCCCTTGTTAAGCTGCTGGGCATGGACAAGGACACCTGCATCCAGGTAACCAGGTTGGCACGATTGAGATCAGCCACTCTGAGACGATCGCTGGAGATGCACAACCTCAATCCGGCCATGGTCGATGAGCTCTTTTCTCTGGCTGACTTACTGCGCATGGCCGGCTTCATCTCTCAATTACAGGCACTTTCAGCTCGGGAGTTGAGTCTGGTGTCAGATCAGCCCATTGAAGAGGTGATTGGCGAATGCGCCTATGCCAGCGAAATAGGACTTGCCGCCGGCGCTCACCTGATGAAGATGATCCATGAGGGCACTTTGGCGACTGAGCACGCCGCTCTTATTCTGAAGCGCTTGAAGGCAGCGACGACGCCTGAGGAAATGGCACAAGTACTTGCTAATTTAGATGAAGAAGAGGAACTGCCTGAGAGGTCGCTAGAGATGACTGACTTGTTGAAGTTGTCTGGAGTCTTGTCCGAGAAGGAAGTCCAGATCGCTACGCCCATAGCCCTGGCAGGTCGTATTCCCCTGGTCAAGACACTGGTTGATGCAAACATCATCAGCTCCCAGACTGTTTCACTGGCCAGCGAGTGCAAAGATTATTTGGATGAGGGCATGATCTCATTGGAACAGGCAATCATCGCCCTGGTTTATGCCATTGAGAACAGTGTCAAATTCTCTCACGCCCTCAACCTGTTTGGCTGGAGCCAATAATGAGCAGACCATAACCTGTACATTTGCTTAGTGCAAAGGCATCACTTTGAAAGTGCGGATAGAATTACTCTGTGCTTGAAGAGACAGGGCTCAGCGCTAAGAATAAAGATCTACAATGTCCAGCGGCTGCCACGGCGCTCAGTTGGCGCATCTATCTGGCTATTTTTTTGCTTGCTGCCGCCATTTCGGCAATGCACCATACTCTGGAGCCCGGCATAAAAACTGCCCTGCAGTTCGACGGCAGGCATTATTTTGAGTCGTGCCAACGCACAACCGCCCTGGTGTTGAGCCTCTTCAGCGGCAATGCGGCAAGCATCGCGGCGGCGGAGCAGGCGTTGCGACCTTGGATCTTGTTGGATGGTCCGGTTTTGCCGGTTGTTTTTGGTCTGGGCTTTTCCTTGTTCGGACACGTTCCCGCCAGTTCGGATTGGTCGCTTTTATTGATAGGGCAAACAATTTTACAAGCGATCAGTGCCACCGCCATCGCCAGACTTGTCTTAGCGCTGACGGGCAGCCGCATGGCATCTTGTTTAGCGGCCCTTGGTTGGGCTTTGTACCCGGCGGCCATAATCGCATCAGGACGATTGATGACTGAAACGCTGGCATCTTGTTTGCTGCTGGCGCTGCCCCTGTCTTGCTACTGGGCAAGACGGAGCAAAGCAGGTGGTATTGCCGGTGGTTTGGTCGCCGCTGCCCTGATTCTCCTAAAACCGGGGATGATACCATCTGTAGTGCTAACGATCGCCATACTTTTAGCTTTCAGCAAGAAACGTGCATTGCTGGCAATCACACTTGCGGCTGGGCTTGCGATCGGATTGAGCCCCTGGATGGGATACACAAAGTTTGGCACGGGCATTACCTCATTAACTGTGCAGCGGTTGCCCGTACACAATGCTCTGATCGGCTGGGATCCGGAGACAGGCGGCTGGCAGACCAGCCCTCCGTCAGCTTTTGAGCGGGTCATGAACAGCGGTTCAGAGCCACTGCCTGTAGTGGCGGGAATCTGGCGCAGTTTTCCCCTGGAGTCTTTGCGCATATTGTGCGAAAAACCTGGACACTTATATCTGGTTCCCTGGAACGACTATCGGGCCACTGTTTGGGGCATGGATGCCAAACTGCAGCAAGTGATTCATGTACTCTATGTGGCCATGCTTCTATTTGGATCTGCTTGTTTAATCATAAGGCGCAGACAAGAGTCGGTGGACGAAGCCATGTTGCCCATTCTTTGTCTGTCTTCAGCTGCTGGACAATTCATTTACATCATGTTCGAGCCAGTTTGCCGCTATGCCTTTCCCCTTATGGTGTTTGCGCCCGTGCTTGGCAGCGCCGGAGTGCACGGTTTATTTTGCGCTAAACCTGGACAACGCAAGGCTACCGCCCTGATTGCCACATCATTCACTGCCGTCATTCTTATCCTGCTTGCTTTGAGCGCCGGCAGCGCCTCACGGCGGCAGATAGTGATATCTAAGAACCTCTCACCTGGCGATAAGCTGGACATACAATTGCTGTTGAGAAAACCTATCGATACCAGATGCGATACCGCAATGCTTCTTATTGATTGCGATCGACGGTTTGCGCCAACTGATTTAAGGGTTGACAATCATTCGCTGGGAGCCCCACCATTGCTGCCGTTTGCGCTTTTCGACGAGCAAAAGAGCAAATCCTTCAACCTTCTACGCGAATTTGCTTACACGTTTGGCAAGGAGATTGACGACTTTAGGCAGTGGCGGGCCATGCCTGTGCCGATCGAAGATTTGCAGGGCAAAACCTCGATCAACGTGTCTATACGCCAGGGAAATGCTCCTGCCACCATATATGGTCTGGCAGCCCGCCCATCACGAGCGATGCTGTCATCAGACTATCTCGACGTCAATCGCATGATCAATTCGCCCGATTCTCTTGAGCCGCGCGTGCTCGACCCGGTGCAAACGGGCGGCTCCAACCGAATGATGGTCAACGGCAATCTTGAGACGGCAACTTTCATGGGCACTGCGGTGCATCTTGCTTTAGGAATGCCAAAGACGGGGACGGTGCTGCCAAAGACGGGGACGGTGCTGCCAAGGACGGGGACGGTGCTGCCAAAGACGGGGACGGTGCTGCCAAAGACAGGGACGGTGCTGCCAAGGACGGATGAGCGCACAAATTCTCATAGCTCGCCAGACCAGGCGCCATGGTCATTAGACATAGATCCCCATCTGTTCGATCCTCTGCTGAGAGATCGCAACATTGGCACACTGATTATCAACCGCGCCATTCTAAAGGCGGCTCAAACTAATGCAGCAATCGTTACCGTGCCTAAATCACCCTCTGCGTGTCTATCTCTAAAACTGACTGGGTCACTGAAATGCGATCGCAAAATCGGATCTCTGGGTCTGGTCGTCTCATCAGTCACCGCATCTGGTGCGCAAAGCATCCTCTGCCGGCTGCCTAAAGCCATTGCTGCCACCCAAGAGTGGCAAAGTTTTGAGATCGCGGATCTTTTGCCGAACAACAATCTCAAAGATCCAATCGAGAAGCTTTCCATCTCGGTTTTCCCCGGGCCCTGGCAGCAAGTGGCTGGCTACGGCTGCGACAAAAGTTGCTCAACTGTTTGGATTCGCAGTTTGAAACTTACGCTTAAGCCCACAGATCTTCCATCTTTCACCAATAGACAAGTCTTCTATTATTAACACTTCGCTGCCCGCCGACTTGAGCTGCCCCGCAAAAGCTATCGAATCAGTCGCCCCGGGAGCAAGAGGTCGCAAACGACCACAATCAACACTTTGCTAGCTTCTTTACGAAATCGGCATGCTCAGTCGATTGAAGTCCCTTATTGAGAACTTTCATCGCTAGTTTGTGATTGCAACCGCCAACTAATGACTCGTTGCTGAGCCAGAGCCCCGGAAACACCTTTGACTTTATGATGTCTCTGTCATCCGCTTGATATTTGGCGTTGTTTGGCAAGTCAAACCAGCGAATCTCCTTTAGATGCGTGCAAATCACAAGATATTCCATTACACCGCCAAGCATATAACGCTTTCGTTTGCCACCGAGATCAAGCGAGGCACTTGAATGTGCAATCTCTACAACAAGCTCTGGTGGTCCATTGACATAGTTGTCGCTGGTGTTTTGAGTTCGCCCGCCAAATTCAGGAAGCACCCGCAACAGAAGGTCTGGTTCCACCTCATCTTGGTCGCTCAGCAGGACGGTGACACTGCCCAAGGACTGGACACCTGGTGTCTGAACCGCATATGAGGCGAGAATGAGACCCAACAAGGAGTGGTGCTCACCGTGGCTGATACTGATTGGCGGTGGCTCATACACTACTCCGCCGATCAATTCGACTCGAAAGTCCTCAGGAGTTTGGAGATACAAATGGTGAAAACGCTCACGGTTCATACGAGCACCATGCTTCAATTGGGATGATTTGTCTTTCGACGTTTTTTCCCGGCCCGTGGTCATCGCCGCCACCTCCAAAAAGCAGTTTAACATGGGCGCCAAATGTT
>Ga0182024_10006293_pt1 | contig 26154 bp, 21 predicted proteins | sample P32metaG_FD_120480 | JGI IMG/M metagenome (GOLD analysis project Ga0182024, IMG submission 120480) | Permafrost microbial communities from Stordalen Mire, Sweden - P3-2 metaG (Illumina Assembly) | ecosystem: Environmental > Terrestrial > Soil > Wetlands > Permafrost | place: Sweden: Stordalen... | reverse complement strand
TGACATGGAAAAGGGTCCACAGACCCTGGCGGATGTAACCAAAACTCTCGCCTTAGTCACAAAGATCGCCAACACTGGACAGCATTTCCAGCCGCACACGCGTTTTTCCGCAGCCTGCTAGACGGGGCAAGCCCCGTCTCTACATGACATTTTCCACAGCCTTCGAAGTGTGCCCCTTCCCGTTCATTCGTTTCCCATACAGCAACTCACGAACTGCTCTAGAATCGAACATCCATGCAGAGTGCGACGGGCCATTTCTCACGGGTAGTGCTGGGTGTCCTCTTTTTCACGCTCACTCTGTTCATGCTCACTCCGTCGGCTCGTGCCCAGGACAACTACGAAATCCAGGTCTACTCCGCCGAACTGGTCCCGAAGAACGTCACCATGGTGGAAATACATTCCAACTTCACCGTTGACGGCTCGAAGCAGGTCATCAATGGCGTTGCCCCTACGAATCACGCCGAGCACGAGACTCTGGAGATCACTCATGGCTGGACAAACTGGTTCGAAACCGGGTTTTATGTGTTTACGAGCCTTCAGTACGGTGACGGTTGGGACTGGGTAGGCGATCACATTCGCCCGCGGCTCACCGCTCCCGAGTCCTGGCACTTGCCGGTGGGCATGAGCATTTCGCAGGAAATTGGGTATCAGCGCCGGAAGTTTGCCGAGGACAGCTGGAACTACGAGCTTCGTCCTATCATCGACAAGAAACTGGGGCGCTGGTATTTGGACTTCAACCCGACGTTCGACCGCGCGCTGCATGGGCTGAACACGGGGAAGGGTTGGGAATTTTCTCCGAATGTGAAAGTGAGTTTTGATTTCACCAAGAAAATCACCGGCGGCTTCGAGTACTACGGAGCGCTGGGGCCAGTCTCACAATTCGATCCTATTTCTCAACAATCGCAGCAGATATTCCCCGTGATCGACCTCAATGTTTCGCCGAACTGGGAGTTTAATTTTGGCGCTGGCGTGGATGTAACCAACTCCGCCGATCATTTGATCGTAAAGTGCATCGTCGGAAGGCGTTTTAGTTGGGGGCATAAGCGCGCTACGCAAAAATAGTCTCCAGACCAGATTTGCCATTGCGGCAGCACAAGCCCGTGTGGAGGGGGCTCCGACCCGCTTGGACGGGGCGCTTCGGCTCCGCTCGGGGCAGGCGCCGCGCGTCACCACACGACGTGGCCACTAGCCGATGGGCTCGGTCGACGGGGGCAGCGGAGGCGCTTCGAACGGTGGCGGAAATTGTGGAACGGGTGGCAATTCCGGCGCTGAAGGCGTAGGCGCGGGATTCAACAGCGCGTTGAGATTTGGATATCGAGCGGCGAGGAAGTACAGCGCGTAGGCAGGGAAGAAAACGGTGGCGGGCACACTCACCAGAGCGATCAGGTAAATCAGCAGAAGTAGGAGCATCGTTCCGAAGATGATGGCCAGACTGATGGTCGTCACGCTCCATCCCAGCCCGGCGACTTTGCCAGCCACCACGGCGATCACCCCTGGGATCACGACTATAAGCGCTGGAATGAGTGCGATGATGCTGAACAGGATGGTTGCCGCTATCGAAAGCACCAGCTTGAGCAGCAGGTAAACGGCGAATCGTCCCTTCTCCGGCCGGATCATCGCCAGCAAACGGTGCCAACCGTCGGCAAAATCGAGATTATCGAGAGCCATAATCGGCACCAGAAAATCTCTAGCCAGCACTTGAACCACGGCGGCCGTCAGCACGAACACCAGGAACAAGCCCACCAGCAGAATCACTCCGACAATCAACCGCCCTACGTGTCCTTTCAGCTCCGTCGTCCACCCCGCAGCCATAGCCAGGGCCAGCGGCACGCCAACGAGAACCGCCAGAAAAAGCATGGCGGTAATCTGAAACACAATCTGCCACAGAAAGAATCGGCCGCCGGTGCGCCGCCATTTTTGCCATCCCTCGCCAATCGAACAGTGCCGTCGCAGAACCGAGTCGAAAAGGATGAACCGGAACACACTGCTGATATATAGGAAGACGAACGCCAGCACGATTGCGACGAAGATTCCGACCACGATTAGTCCGATGAACTGTGCGATGTGCTCGGAGATGTGCGCGGAATTAAAGGGAGGCCAACCTGACGCCAGGCTCGAAGAGGGGAGAAACTCGCCGTTGTTTTTGCGAGGGACCCGTGGCCAACTGCCACCCATGTTTCCGAAATTGCAGCCGCCGACATGCAGTTCCGCCGCCAGAATTCCAACCAGCGCCAGGCGAGACCATTGTCCCCAGCGGAAATTGGTGAAGAGCTGGGCCCGGGTGTGCTGCAGGGCGGGTTGTACGCAATCAACGGCAGAAACCGGCACGGGCCCAACCTCACTCCTACATCAGCACCCTAATGTGAATCTCCGGAAAAAACAACTGTGAATGCTTAAGAAGTTGTCATCCCGACCTGAGCGACGTCGAAGGGGAGACCTCTGCGGTTTGCTCATTGCACCGGCTGAACCACTCGTCGAATTCGCGCAATGCCAATTCGCACTGGTGCTGGTGGCGTTCCTTGCGGTCGCGTACGCGTGCGTCGAGCGCGGGCAAGAGGTCGAATGTGATATTCGCCGGCTGAAAATTCTTGCTGTCCGACTGCGTGATGTAGTGGACAAGCGAGCCAAATGCGGTTGCTCGCGGCGGAGGAATCGGCTCGCCTCCGGTGGCCAGCGCTGCCGCATTGATTCCTGCCATCAGGCCGGTCGTGATCGATTCGACATAGCCTTCGACGCCGCTGATTTGTCCTGCGAACAGCACATGGGGATGCGTCTTCATTTGCAGCGTCGGTCTCAAAAGCGCGGGCGCGTTGATATACGTGTTGCGATGAATCTGTCCGTAGCGCAGAAAGCGCGCGTTTTCTAGACCTGGAATCAAACTCAGCACGCGCGCCTGCTCGCCAAATTTCAGGTGATTCTGGAAGCCGACGAGATTGTAGGAATCGGCGCGCAGATTTTCCTGGCGCAATTGCACGACGGCATACGGCATCCGGCCGGTGCGCGGGTCCTTGAGCCCGACCGGCTTCATCGGCCCGAAGCGCAGCGTGTCGCGCCCGCGCCTGGCGATCTCTTCGATGGGAAGACAGCTCTCGAAGTAGTTCAGGCTCTCCCAGTCTTTCTGCTCCACCGATTGCGCCGCGAGGAGCGCTTCATAGAAGCGGTCGTACTCTTCTCTCGACATCGGACAATTGATGTAGTCGGCCGATCCTTTGTCGTAGCGGGCCGCGAGGTACACCCTGCTCATATCGATGGAATCGGCTTCGACAATGGGGCTGATCGAATCATAAAAATAAAGATTGCTGGGTGGTGGCGGGGCTTCGCCCCGCGAAGGATCGCGATCGGGTTCTGCCGTCAAGCCGCCCGAGATCAAAGAAGAACTCAAGCGCACGATCTCCTGCGAGAGCGCATCCGAAGTCAGAGGGCCGGTAGCGATAATCGTGAGCTGGCCGTCTTCTATTTCCGTGACCTCTTCGCGGCGAATGGTGATGAGCGGTTCGCGGGAGATCGCCTCCGTTACTCTTCGTGAAAACTCAGCTCGATCAACGGCCAGAGCATGTCCGGCGGGCACCGCGGTTTCCCCCGCGATTTCCAGCAGCCGAGAACCGGCTCGCCGCATTTCTTCCTTCAGCAGCCAGGGCGCAGTATTCTCGCTCGTGGATTTCAGGGAATTCGAGCAGACCAATTCGGCGAAATCCTCCGTCTGGTGAGCTGGAGTTGGGCGCACGGGCCGCATTTCGAACAATTCGACGGCGACGCCGCGCCGGGCACACTGCCACGCCGCTTCCGATCCCGCCAGGCCAGCACCGATAATGCGTACTCGCATCAAGAAGCTCTCCCAGCCAATTTCCGCAGCCCTTCTCCGGTGAGAAGAGCGCTTCGCCACTCGTCGAGAAAATAGGCGCCCACTCCCTTATACATATCGATGGCCGGCTGATTCCAATTCAATACTTCCCATTTAATGAATACACGATTTTCCCGCTCCGCGATCCGGGCGACATGTGCCATCAGCGTCTGGCCAATTCCTCGCCCGCGAAAATCGGGACGGACAAAGAGATCCTCCAGATGAAATCCGGCGCCCCGCCAGGTGGAGTAGTAACCGAAAAAGAGCGCGAAGCCCGCAGGCTGCCCGTTCCATTCGGCGATTAGGGTACGAAATTGAGGTTCGGAACCAAAGCCGTCGCGCGCGATGTCGGCCTCCGTGGTTCGGACCTGATCGGGTTCCTTCTCGAAGTCCGCAAGCTCCCAGATCAGTCTTCTTATCAGGGCGATGTCGGCGATAGTAGCGGTACGAATAACCAGCATGGGTTTGAGCGGCAACAATTTCCAGCGGTTATTATATTTGTTATTTAGAGATAGTATTCGGAGGCGGAGGCGTACAAATGGCCCGAATTAGTCTGATTGAACCTGCGCAAGCCAGCCCGGAGGTTAAGGAGATTTATGATGGCAAGCTGAAAGGCAAGCCGGGCAGCATCCAGAAAGCTCTCGCGCATCGTCCGGCCATGCTCAGCAACTTTCTCGGATTCTATGCCAGCGTGGGACGTTCGCTCGACCGCAAGCTGTACGAGGCCGTGTACCTGCGAGTCTCGCTGATCAACGGATGCCACTATTGCACGCAGCACCACATCCAAGGTGCGAAACGCGCCGGACTTACGCCGGAACAGATGAAGGCTCTGAAGGAGGGGAACTACTCGGGATTCGCCGCGCCCGAGCAGGCCGCGCTTCGCTATGCGGAAAAGCTGACGCGCACTCCCGACGCTGCCTGCGATGGCGACTTTTCGGAACTCAAGAAATATTTTTCCGATGAGCAGATTGTCGATCTGCACATGCTGATTGGACTCGCGAACCTGACCAACCGCGTCACTGGGCCGCTGGCGTTGGAAGTCGAGTTCCCGGAAGAAAAGATCTAGCTCGGTGGAAGGTCAGAGGTCAGAGGGCAGATTGCAGAGGGTAAAACCAATGGCGCGAAGGTTGTCGGTGAGCATGGGATTTTAACCTCTGCAATCCGACCTCTTGACCTCTGACCTGAGGGGCAAAAGCGCCGACACCACACCGTCAAAGGATCACTCGCTCGTCTCCCACTCTTCGCGTCACGTGCTCGCGATCCAGGTATTCGAGCAGCGGAATTGCGTATTTGCGGCTGACTCCTGTCATATCTTTGAAGCGGCCGACGTCAATTTTTGGCTCGGTATTCTTGAGCGCGGCGACTTTCTGGCGAAGATCCGTGAGCGCGCTCTGGTGGAAGACCAGTTCCTCAGAGATCTTGATCAGAACTCTGTCGCGCAGAAGCAGAGTGACAATCTTCTGAGCGCGAATCTTATCGACCTTCAGACCCGCCAATACCTCTTTCAGTGATGGAACTTTCAACCCGGCGGAAGCGAACGCCTGCTCGATGATTTTCTTGGACTCGGCTTCTTCGTCTTTCATGATCACGCCACGGCCCGGCAGGTGGACGAGTTTGCCGGCAACTTCCAGGTTTTTTTCTTCCGCCAAGTTTCCCAGCACGCTGTAGAACACCTCCGGGCCCAGATTGACCCGATCGCGCAGCTCTTCCTTGCTCATCCCGGCTACAAGAGAATTGGCATCGTGGAATTTCTTCAGGGCCTGAACTACATCTGTCTTTATTTCTGCAAATGCTGTCGCCGCAACCAGCACGGAATTGCACCAAAGCAATCCGGCCCTTGCGGCTAGTCTCGTGGCTTCTTCCCGCCGGATGTTCATTTCTCCCGCGATCTCGTCCAGGCGCAGCCCGATTGCCCCCCGCCGGGCCACGCGCGCTGCCAGCACTTGTTCCGGAGAACCATCGCGCATGATTTTGAGAAATGCGATCGCGTCTTCCGCGCGTTGCTTGCGGGTCGCAGGTGAAGCATCCAGCACAACGCCCCCGCCAATGGTTATCACCGGGGAAAACTGCCGCACGATGAAACGATCGCCGGGCAGAAGCAGCATGGGTTCCGCGAATCGCAGTTGCGCGTACGCTTCGTTGCCTGGTTTCAACTGACTGGTTCCATAGAGCCGAGCTTCCGCAATCGTTTCCGTCGTGTAGGCGTGAAAGTGCACGCGGGCGCCATTCTTGAACGGCTTCGCCGAAGGAAGAAGGGAAAGAAGCGCATCGACTCGCGACGTGGAGTGAAAGGTATCCGCGGTCGCGAGCGTCATTCCGCGGGCCAGGTCTTCGGTGGAAACGCCTGCGAGATTCAGTGCGGTGCGCTGGCCCGCGACTGCGGTTTCCGCTGGCGAGCCGTGAACCTGCACTCCACGAACGCGCACGCGCTTGCCGGAGGGAAACACTTCGAGTTCTTCTTCTTGGCGGATCGTCCCGGCGACGAGCGTGCCGGTTACGACCGTGCCGAAGCCTTTGATGGTGAACACGCGATCGATGGGAAGCCGCGCCAGCGCCGCCGAGTTCTTCGCCGCAACTTCCGACGCGACGCGGGCGAGTGCGGATTTCAACTCGTTCAGACCTGCGCCCGTAAGCGAACTCACCGCTACGATCGGCGATTTGGCCGGATCGAGAAAAGATCCGCGTACATAATCTTCCACTTCGAGCCTCACCACTTCGAGGGTTTCCGCATCCACGGCATCGGATTTTGTGAGGACGGTAATGCCCTTGGGGACCGCAAGCAGGCGGCAGATATCGAAGTGTTCGCGAGTTTGCGGCTTGATCCCTTCATCGGCGGCGATTACCAGCAGCACCAGGTCGATGCTGCCAATGCCGGCGAGCATGTTGCGCACAAAGCGCTCGTGGCCGGGGACATCCACGAATCCCAAGCGAATTCTGCCGCCGTCGGCGGTGGGGAGTTCGAAGTGGGCAAACCCGATGTCAATCGTAATGCCGCGCCGCTTCTCTTCTTCTAGACGGTCGGCATCAATGCCGGTCAGGGCTTTCACGAGCGACGTTTTGCCGTGATCGATATGTCCGGCGGTGCCGACGATGACGGACTTCATCTGCGACAGTATAGACGGGCGCGTAGGGCGGACACTGTTGTTCGCGAGCCTTTGATCTTGATCCTGAGCTTGGGCTTAATCTGGTTTCAACTTCTAGAATCGACGTCAAATGCAGCGGACAAGAGTGTCCGCTCTACACAACCCGATTTTCTCCTATGTTTTTTGCGTTTCTTGGACGATTCCGCATGCGAAAACTTAGTGGAGATGCGACAATAAAGATTCCCCGATGACCACCTCTGCGATCAGTGTCATTGCCATTACGCCGGAGATGATACGGGAGCACGGTCTCACTCCGGAAGAATTCAAAAAAATCAAGCAGCTGCTCGGCGGACGCGAACCCACGCGGACCGAACTCGGCATTTTCAGCGTGATGTGGAGCGAGCACTGCTCCTATAAGTCCTCGCGCGTTCATTTAAAGCGTCTGCCCACGCTCAGCAAGCTGGTGGTGCAGGGGCCGGGGGAAAATGCCGGCATCGTTGACATTGGCGATGGCTGGGCCTGCGCATTCAAAATCGAGTCGCACAATCATCCGTCCTTTATCGAACCGTTTCAGGGAGCCGCGACGGGCGTCGGCGGAATTCTGCGCGACATTTTTACCATGGGCGCGCGGCCGGTGGCGGTGATGGACTCGCTGCGCTTCGGACCGATTTCTTCTTCTGGAGCAGAGAATTCTGGAACGGATCATGTGGTGACGGGGCTTCGCCCCGTCCCAGCGGGGCAAAGCCCCGCCACCACACAAACTTTGCCCACTCAAGCTGTGCCTACGCAAGCGGAGATTCACAAGAATCATTCTGTTATGGAGGGCGTCGTCGCCGGCGTCGCTTTCTACTCCAACTGTTTTGGCGTGCCCAACCTCGGCGGCGAAGTGAAGTTCGAGCCCTGCTATTCGGGCAATCCGCTGGTGAACGCGTTCGCTCTTGGGTTGGTCCGCCGTGACCAGATTTTCTACGGACGCGCTTCGGGCGTGGGGAATCCGGTAATTTATGTGGGCTCAAAAACGGGGCGTGACGGTATCCACGGCGCCACCATGGCGAGCGAAGAGTTCAGCGAAGGCTCGGAGGCGAAGCGGCCCAACGTTCAAGTCGGAGATCCATTCCTCGAGAAACTGTTGCTGGAAGCCTGCATGGAAGCGATGCAAACCGGCGCAATCGTTGGAATACAGGACATGGGCGCGGCGGGGCTGACCTGCTCGAGCTGCGAAATGGGCGCGCGGGGCGGCACTGGCGTCGAAATCGAACTGGACCGCGTCCCACAACGCGAAACCGGCATGACTCCTTACGAGATCATGCTCAGCGAGTCGCAGGAGCGCATGCTGCTGGTCGCGCAGAAGGGCCGCGAACTTGAGGTCTTTAACGTCTTCGAGAAGTGGGGACTGGATGCGGCGGAAATCGGCCGGGTTACTTCCGATGCGAAGATGCGGGTGCTCGAACACGGCGAAGTGGTAGCTGAAATTCCTAACGCCGCATTGACTGATGATGCGCCGGTGTACAAGCGACCGCTAGCGCGCTGGGAACCGCCGGTGGATCGGGAAATGCCGGAGCATATCAGGCTTTCATTCGTTCGCGGCCCTCAGGGGCTAAAACCCACGGCTTCTGGAGCGGTTAGTGGCACGGCTGAAGCAGTGCCCTTCCCGAAAGCTTCTTTTGAAAACGCGGTCGGTGCTAAACACGGCGAGGGCGATTTCAATCTGAAGCGTTTGCTTGCGAGCCCCAACATTTGTTCGAAGCGCTGGGTCTGGCAGCAATATGACCATATGGTGCAGACCAATACGGTTGAAGCGCCGGGAGCGGGCGATGCTGGTGTCATCCGCATCAAGGGCTCAAAGCGTGGGCTGGCCATGGCGCTCGATGGCAATGGTCGCTGGTGCTATCTCGATCCTCGTCTCGGAGCGATGCACGCGGTCGCCGAAGCGGCCCGCAAGGTGGCTTGCGCGGGGGCGACTCCGATTGGCGCTACTAACTGCCTCAACTTCGGCAACCCCGAAAAACCGCATATCATGTGGCAGTTTTCGCAGGTGATTGACGGCATCACCAAAGCCTGCGAGGAACTTGACGCGCCGATTACGGGCGGCAATGTCAGCTTCTACAACGAGACTCTCGGGGAGGAGATTTATCCGACTCCCGTGATTGGGGTCGTGGGTCTTCTCGAAGACGTCCACAAGGCGGCGAAAATGCACTTCGCGCAGGCTGGGAGAACAATTGTCCTGTTGCGCGCGAATGAAGCTGGGGATGCGGTCGATGCCGAAGTGGAGTTTGGGTCGTCAGAGTACGCGAAAGAAATTCTCGGAGCGGTGTGGGGCTACCCGCCTGCATTGGATCTCGAAAGGGAGGCCACCCTGCAACGGGCTCTGATCACCATAATCCAGGCGGGGCTGGTCGAGTCCGCGCACGATTGCGCCGATGGCGGGCTGGCCGTGGCGCTGGTGGAATCTGCGCTGCCAGCCGGAGTCGGGCTGAGCGTCAGATTGCCTTCGCAGCACGTCGCCCTCGAGTTTCTGCTGTTTGGAGAGGACGCCAGCCGCGTCATACTAAGCTGCGACCCAAGCCACCTGCCTCGAATCCAACAAATAGCGGAGGAGTATGGCGTCTTCGCGGATGTGCTAGGAGAGACGGGATCGGACAGGGTTGAGATCAGCGTGGGCGACGATTCCGTGATTTCCGCGAGCGTGCACGAGTTGCGGGAAGCTTATGAAGGCGCGCTGGAGTGGGCGTTACGGACGGAGCCAAGCGTTGTTGCAGCGGACTGAGGGTAGCGGGCTTTACCCGGCTGGGACGGGCGAATGCGTCCGTCCATACGTGACCGATTTTTAATTGGCTGAGTGCTAAAGTCTAAGTGCAAAATGGTGACTTCCGATAAATTTCGTGATGAGTGCGGCGTGGTCGCCATCCACGGCCATCCCGAGGCGGAAAAGCTTGCCTATCTCGGTCTGCATGCTCTGCAGCATCGCGGACAAGAATCGGCGGGCATCGTCACCTCCGATGGCGAGCGCCTGCGCCAGCACAAAGCCATGGGTCTGGTTGCCGATATTTTCAGCCATGAGGTGCTGGCTTCATTGCGCGGGGTTCTCGCCATCGGCCACACGCGATATTCCACCGCGGGTGATTCGGCTTTGTTGAACGCCCAGCCCATTATGGTGCAGTCGAATAAGGGCACGATCGCGATTGCTCACAATGGCAACCTGGTGAATGCGCTGGCGATTCGCGCCAAACTGGAGGGCCAGGGGTCGATCTTCCAGACCAACAGCGACACGGAAGTGCTGGTTCACCTGATTGCGCTCTCGCGCGAGGAGACCCTGCCCGATGCCATCGCCGACGCGTTGCGTCGCGTGGAAGGCGCCTTTTCGCTGGTCATGATCAGCCGCGACCGCATCTTCGCGGCCCGCGATCCGCGCGGCTTCCGGCCGCTGGCCATGGGCAGAATTCCGGCTCTGACCAGCGAGAAAAAAGACACCATCGTTTTTGCCTCGGAAACTTGCGCTTTTGATTTGCTCGGCGCGACCTACGAACGCGACGTTAAACCGGGCGAACTGGTCATCGTCGGACCCGAAGGGATCAGCTCGCGTTTTTACTCGCCGTCCCCGGCGCAATCGAGCTGCATTTTTGAGCACGTTTATTTTTCGCGGCCCGACAGCCTGGTTTTTGGCCGCTCGGTCGATCAAAGCCGCGACGCCATGGGTCGCCAGCTGGCGCGAGAAGCTCCGGTGGACGCCGACATCGTCGTTCCGGTTCCCGATTCCGGCAATACCGCGGCCATCGGATACGCCGCTGAAAGTGGCATCCCGTTCCGGCTTGCCCTTATCCGCAACCATTACATTGGCCGTACTTTTATCGAACCGCAGCAGTCGGTTCGCGACTTTGGCGTGAAGCTGAAGCTGAACGCGGTTCGCAGCCTGCTCGAAGGCAAACGAGTGATTCTGGTCGATGACTCCATCGTGCGCGGCACCACCAGCAAGAAGATTGTCCGCATGATTCGTAACGCGGGCGCGAAGGAAGTCCACATGCGGATCTCCTGCCCCCCAACCATATCCCCATGCTTTTACGGTGTGGATACGCCTTCCAAGAAAGAGCTCATCGCCGCCAACAAGACGATCGCGGAGATTCGCGATTTCATCATCGCCGACTCACTCGCCTATCTCTCGATCGAAGGTCTCAAGAAAGCTTGCGGGGACGGGGAGAAAACGACTTACTGCTCCGCTTGCTATACGGGAAAGTATCCTACCAAGGTGGACGTGGAAGAGATCCTGCCCGCTGGCGTATCGCCATAACAGAATCCGCGGGAAAGCGGGTTCCGCCCCGTCACCACACGAACAATTTAGGTGCAAGGCGCGCGCTCCGAATGGTATCCTCTTGCGGCAGATGCCTTCGCGTCTGTGCCCTTCGAATGACGAAAAAGTCTTCAATTTTCGGGTCGAGGCCTCAACTGGGTCCCTTCGAGCAGCAAGTGCTGCAAGAGCTTTGGTCGCATGGAAGCGCCACGGTTCGCGAGCTGCTTGCGGATGGCAAGATCCATCAGGCCTATACCACCGTCATGACGACCATGGACCGGCTCTACAAGAAAGGGCTGCTCGATCGCGTCGCCGAAGGCAGGGCGTTCCGCTACACACCGCGCCACACCGCCGAAGAGTTGCAACGGGGCACAGCGCTCGAGAGCATCCGGCAATTGTTGGGTTCGGGTGACCCTTCTTCGCTGCCTCTTTCGTATCTGGTGGAAGCGCTCGGCACTCATGACGCGCAACTGCTCGATGAACTGCAACGCCTGGTCGAACGCAAACGCCGCGAGCTCCAAGGCGGGGAACTCAAGAACCGCAGCAAACCCCGGGAGCAAAGCTGATGTTCGCACTGCGTGGAATTGCCGTTTCGCTCACTTGTTTCGTTCTGCTCTATTGTCTATTGTCGGCGCTAGTAGCGATCATATGGCGCCCCCTAAAACTGTTGCATGTCGCGCAACAGAGCGTGGCCGACCTGCTCTTCGAGTTGCGGATTCTACCGCTGCTAGCTTCCGTGGTCATTACATTCGCCCTTGTCGTACCGTCGTTTCAACGGCTGGAACCGCGATCGATTGATGAAGGCATGGGCATAATGCCGCTCACGCTCGGTGTTTGGGCTCTCCTTTTGATTGCTTATGGCTGCTTCAGTGTAATCGCTGCCGAAATCAGGTCCACACGGGTGGTTACTCGCTGGCTGGAGGGCGCCCGTCCTCTGAAAGACAATGCCGGCTCCCTTGTCGCTTTTCAGTCTCGACGCGAAGCGCCGCCTCTCACCCTGGTGGGTGTGCGCAAACCAAGAGTGGTGGTTTCAGAGTGTACGGTTGCCCTGTTAAGTCATGACGAACTCTGCATCGCGCTCAAACATGAACTCCAGCACATGAAATCTCACGATAACTTGAAAAAGCTGATCTTCCGTTGTTGTCCCTTTCCCGGCATGGCCAAACTGGAGAGTGCCTGGTCGGAAGCGTCGGAACTCGCCGCTGACGATGCGGCCGTCTCGAATCAGTCCGATGCCGTTGACCTGGCCGCAGCATTGGTCAAGCTTTCTCGCCTGGCTCCCGTCGAAGCTGTTCCGGTTTGCACCGTAAGCTTCGTCGCCGGTTCCCTCAGTCGGCGTGTCGAATTTCTTCTTGCCTGGGATGAAGCGAGCAAAGCGCGGCGCGTGCGAATTCGCACCTGGTTCGTAGTTCCACTTGTGGTTGCCGCCTCGTTGTTGGTGGCCGTTGCGTATGGCCCGGTGCTGGCGTTCACTCATGAAGTCACTGAGTGGCTTAGGTGGTAACTTTCGACCCCATCAACGAAATTTGTTATTTGTCGCTGCTACTGTGAGTTTCACTATCATTAAGGTAGTAGCTTTCTCATTTCACTACGCTAGATGAGCTAGTCTCGTTTGCCGCGCAGGCGGTTTCCCGTAGCAAGTCTGAATAGCGGCAGACTCTTTTGTTCGCCGGACGGTTCTTAATGGTTGCAAGGTTTTTGTTTTCTGAAAGACGCAAATTGAGTTCGCTAAGCTGCATTGTCATCCTCCCGATTTCACTCCTGATTTTCGTCTTTTGTCCCTTGCTTGTTCGTGGGCAGAATTCTAACGGCGCGCTTCGTGGCGAAGTCCAGGACGCAAGCGGCGCGCGATTGCCAGGTGCTCGCGTCGTGGTGCAGTCCACTGGATCTTCCATCACCCGCGAGGCCAGGTCGAATGAACGGGGAGAGTTTCGTATTGAGGGGCTGCTCCCCGGTTCCTATCGCGTCACGGTGACGGCCAAGGACTTTGCCCAAGCCACCGCCGGTGTAGACGTTGCGGTCAGCCTGGTGCGCGATATTGCAGTCACGCTCAAGCCGGAAAGCGGACGCGAGACGGTCAATGTGCAAGGGAGTTCTTCCTCGATTACGACCGAAACGATTGACACGGCGAGCGCGGTGCGCGGGGGCGTAGCGGGCAGCCGGGATCTGGAGACTCTTCCGCTTGCGGCACGCAGCTTCGCCAACATCGCTTACCTGGTGCCCGGAACCGAACCTGTCGAGCCTTCCGATCCCACCAAGGCGCGGATCACTGCCGTCTCCACCGGCGGAAGTTCTGGCTTGAATAATGAACTGTCGGTCGACGGCGCCGACAACTCCGACGACTGGATCGGCGGCTTCCTGCAAAATTTCTCGCCCGACGGCATTCAGGAATTCGCCGTGCGCACCTCGAATGAGGACGCGGACACGGGGGGAACCACCGCGGGGTCGGTCGTGATCACCACCAAACACGGTACCAACGAGTGGCACGGCGCCGGCGCTTTCTACGAGCGCGCGGCAGCGCTCAATGCCCGCTTCCCGATTGAGAATCCGGCGCCCGATCCCAAGCAGCCATTTTCCCGGCAAAACTATGTTGCTACAATTGGCGGGCCGCTCGCGAAAGATAAAGTTTGGGTTTTCGCCTCCTTCGAGCATGTTCATGAAAATGCCAGCATTGCCTACAGTCCGACCAGCATTACGGAATTCGACGCGTTGTCACAGTTGGCCGCTGACGGCCTGATCGACGTGGACGGGACAACCATCTCTTCCATTCCGGTGCCGCCCAATGTTCCTATTCCCTTCCGCGATTACATCGGCTCGCTACGTTTTGACTGGGCGCAGTCATCCAAAGCGCAATGGTTCCTGCGCTCCTCGGAAGATAGTTATATTACACACAACGCCCTGGTGCAGCAGGGGATCCTGCCCTCCACTGGCTTGACCACGCACAATAATTACTGGAACACGGCGCTCAGCAATACTTATTCTTTCAGTTCAACATGGGTAGGCACTCTGGTTCTCGATGCGAGTTTGTTGCACCTCACGCAGACACGCAACTCGGATCTTGGTTTTGCGTTGGCGTTTCCATTCAGCACCACTACCCAGACCATTTCCGGCTTTGAGACTTTTGGCGACAATCAGTTTGACACTCCCATCACTCTTTTTCCGGACCTCCGCAATCAGGACAAATATCAGGTGCGTTATGATCTGACCCACGTTGCGGGCAGTCACGCGCTTAAGTTTGGAGTCAACTTCATTCACGAACCGGTGCTGGGCGGCGCGTTCGCCTCCAACCAGGAGACGCTGTACACGCTTCCCAACAACCCTTCCTTCTGGATACAAAATCCAGTCAACATGACCGCCTTTGCCGCAATTGTGCAGTGCAACCCGGCGCTTGCGGCCAACGAACCCCCCAACCCGCCGTGCCCGGACACTACTTTCACTCCCGCCGGCAATGGCGCCTTCTCCCAAAACGTGCAGCGCCTTGGGCTCTACGCGCAGGATTCCTGGCGCGTCTCGCATCACCTGACCGTCAACTACGGCTTGCGCTATCAGACAACGTTCGGGCTCTTTAACGCTTCCGGACAAAGCCAGGCTGCCAATCCTTCTTTCCCGTCGATGCTCAGGGAGTGGGGCTATCCTGCGGCAGTCCCTCACGATTATCACAAGCAGATCGCGCCTCGACTCGGAATCGCCTACACGCCCGGCAGCAGCGAGAAGACCGTGATTCGCGCGGGATTTGGGATGTTTTATAACGACCTCGCCCAGAACGGATGGGCCACCGCATTTCAGGCGGTGAATCCGAATAGCGTTGCGCCCCCATCGCTCATCGATCCCAACTACAAAACGCCTTATGCCATCCATGTGACCGGCGGCGTGCAGCACGCTTTCAACGAGCACTGGATCGGCAGCGCGGACTATACCCATGAACAGGGAAACCACGGCTATCGAGCCTACATCTACCCGGATGTCACTGTCTTCCGCTCCGACAACCGCTCCAGCTTTAACGCGCTGATGCTGCATTTGCAGGGCAACGTTTCGCGCCGCTTCAGCCTGACCGCGAACTACACGCTCTCGAAGGCGCAGACGTGGGGCTGCCTGCTCGGCGAACTGTTCGACTATGTGAATGGAGTTTGCGATCCGCTGAACGCGTTCAATCGCGGCGACTACGGCCCGTCCGGCGAAGACGTTCGCCATCGCTTTGTTCTTGCTGGCACGGTGCACATTCCGGGCGGTTTCGAACTGACCACGATTACGCAGGCCGAAAGCGCCCGCCCATTCACCATTACCAACGCTGACAACAGCGGCCGTATTTCCGTCCTTTTTGCCGGAGCGACGCAACCAGTGCAGACCAGCCTCGACGAATTCCGCGGCAAGGCTTACATTCAGGCGGATCTGCGCGTCAGCCATCCTATTAAAGTGGGCGAGCGCTGGCAGATCGATCCATTCGCCGAGTTCTTCAACCTTTTCAATCGCAAGAATCCCGGCGCCAACTATGTTGCCAGCATTACCCTGCTCCCGGTGGTGGCGCAGGACGGCACAACTGTCACGGCCCTTTGCACGGTTCCAGATTGCTCAGCGACGGCGCCTATTACCAGCCTGAAGCAACTTGAGATACCGGCGGGCGGGTTGGGAGATTTTTTCGGTCCGGGGACTACGGTGGGAATCCCGTTCGCCGCGCAGCTTGGAGTGCGGGTGACGTTCTAGGGCTTGACGGTATTGGCCAGTCGCTGCGGCGGAGATGCGGCAAGCCGCGTCTCTACAGGGGACTTCGGTAGCTCAACGCGCTTAGCCACTCATTGCTTTTCTCGCGACGGCTACCCGCGAGATTTCCTGCAGATCGTTTCTGATCTCGACTTCATTCCAACCGGAGAGTTGGCGCCGTACTCGATCGGCAATCGTCCCGCTGATCTCGAATAGAAGCCAGCCGCCGGGCTTGAGCACCATCTGAGCTTGCGGAATGAGCCGCTCGATGACTTCCAGACCTGTTGGTCCTGCAAACACCGCCTTGCGCGGCTCAAATTTGCGGACTTCGAGTTGCACTGCATCTTCTTCCGACTCGCCGACATAAGGAGGATTCGAGACCACGATGTCGAATGAGGCGGGCGGAAATCCGGCCAGCAGGTCCGCCTGGCGGAATTCGACTCGCGAAGTAAGTTCGTGCCGCGCGGCATTGGCCCGCGCCACTTCGAGCGTTTCGGGAGAAATGTCGGTGGCGTGAATCTGCGCTGTCGGGAGTTCCTTGGCCAGCGCAAGCGCAATCGCTCCGGAGCCGGTGCCCACGTCGACGATCCGCAGTATGTGTGGCGCGGACGCTCCTGTCCGGGGCCGTTGATTTTGACTTTGACTTGAGTCAGCACCCGAGACCAGCTCCAGCACTGCCTCCACCACATGCTCCGTCTCCGGACGCGGAATCAGCACTGCCGGCGACACGATCAAATCGAGGCCCCAGAACTCCTGATGGCCGGTGATGTACTGTGCCGGCACGCCGGCGGCGCGTCGGGCGAGTGCTTCCTGGTAGCGCTGCATCTCTTCGGGAGTCAGTTCCCGCTCCGGATGGGCATAAAGGTACGCTCGGTCACAGTCGAGCGTGAACATGATTAGGAGTTCCGCGTTCATGCGCGGGGAGGGAACCTGCACGGAAGTTAGCCGCTCGATCGCCGAGTTTAGAGCCTGCCTAAGTTGCACGTCCTTATTTCAACACGGAGGAGGCAGGACGGTGAAAAAACAAAAGCGGAATGTGACCCGTCGCGCCACGGAGAGCGGCAGGCCGTTTGCAGTAGAATCTAAGGAGGTGTCAGGACAGTCCGCGATGAAGCTCTCGGCCATAACTCTGGTCGCCGCCTTGTCTCTACGCGCAACTGCATCCGGGCAAGCCGTGAAGTCTCCGAGTGCTTCTCAGAGCTTTCACGTCCGGGGTACTGTTACTGATCCGCTCGGGGCCGTAATCCAAGGAGTCGAGGTCACGTTCAACAGCAAGCAACCGACCAGGAGCACGACGACGAATGCGAGTGGGAAATACGAAATCGATCTTCCACTTGGTCGTTACACCATGAAAGCGGAACGCCGGGGTTTTAGGACCTACCGCCGCCCTTTGTTTCTCGTCCCATTGCCGGTCGACCTGACGTTTGACATCACCTTGCCTGTGGGGAAGATCGTTGACCGGGTTGTTGTCGGAAGGTTAGAATAACCGTTCAATTATTACGGGGAGGAGTTCCTGCCAGTCCCTTCCAGGGACGGTGTGCCGTTCCAACTGTACGTCCGCTACACCAGGCGCGCGTCGATTGACAACAGCCTCGACTACACTTGCGAGAAAACTCCGTGCGAAGACCCGGTCTTCGTGGCTTACAACCTGTTCTCGTTGCAGGCGGATCATGTCATTTTCAATGTGAAGCGAAAGCTCGTCCAAGCGAGTGGTAATGTGGTCGTTTCAGATGAAACTGGAACTGTGCAACACGCAGAGCCCATCACCCTCAATATCGAGAATGGTCACGCTACGCCACTACGGTAGATCGTAAGGGAGCCTCGCCTCACACCACGCCCGCCGTTTCTTGCTTCATCTTCTCCGCCTGATAGTGGGTGATCAGCGCGTCGATAATCGGTTGCAGCTTTCCGTCCATCACCTGTTCTAGTTGGTGAATGGTGAAGCCGATGCGATGATCGGTGAGCCGGTTCTGGGGAAAATTGTAGGTTCGGATCTTCTCCGAGCGGTCGCCCGATCCGACCATCTGCTTACGTTCTTTCGCCAGCGCATCCTGCTGCTTCTGCATCTCGCCTTCGTAGAGCCGCGAGCGCAGCACGCGCATGCCTTTTTCGCGGTTTTTGATCTGCGACTTCTCATCCTGGCAGCTGACCACTGTATTCGTCGGAATGTGTGTGATCCGCACCGCCGAATACGTTGTGTTCACCGACTGCCCGCCCGGGCCGGAAGAGCAGAACGTGTCGATGCGTAGGTCTTTGGCTTCGATCTTGACGTCCACTTCTTCCGCTTCCGGCAGCACCGCGACCGTGATCGCCGAGGTATGCACTCGTCCTTGCTGTTCGGTTGCGGGAACGCGCTGCACGCGATGCACGCCGCTTTCATATTTGAGACGCGAATAGACGCGGTCGCCCTCGATCAGCGCAATCACTTCCTTCAACCCGCCGACACCCGACTCCGATGTGGAGAGCACTTCGACCTTCCACTTCTGCGTTTCGGCATAGCGGTTGTACATGCGAAAGACCTCCGCCACGAACAGGGTGGCTTCATCGCCACCCGTTCCGGCGCGAATTTCCAGAACCACGTTCTTCTCGTCGTTCGGATCCTTCGGCAGCAGCAGGATCTTGAGGTCTTCCTCAACGGTTACCAGGCGAGCGTCGAGCTTCGTCAGTTCCTCTTCGGCGTAGGCCCGCATCTCGGCGTCTTTTTCGCCAGCCAGCATGGCCTTGCTCTCGGCGATGCCGCGCTTCAAATCCTTGTACTCGCGATACTTTTCGACGATGCCCGCAACTTCGCTGTGCGCCCGGGCGGTCTTCTGGTATTTCGCCGAATCGTTGGTGATGTCTGGAGACAGCAATGCCTGCGTCAGCTCTTCGTAGCGAACTTCGATTTGGTCAAGTCGTTCAAACATTGTCGTGGGTGCCGCTATTCGTCGTTCGCTGTTCGTCTTTCGCTATTCGTCGCTCTCGAAAAGCCGCGTTTTCCTCGGACCGCTTGTATAAGGCCATTCAATCCGCGCCCAAGATCGTCGGTGATGCGCGTGAGATTCGCCGATTGCTCCTTCGTCAGATATGCTAAACCCCCCGCAATCAAAATCTGCGTCTGAAGTTCGAGCAGCGAACCCCTCGCAGGGAAGAGAAAACGACCAAAATCTCCGTCTGAACTGTGCCCTTTACCTTCGGCTATATTACTTGAAACGGAAACGGCGGCGCGGCGCATCTGCGACGTCAGACCGTAGAGTTCGTGCTTCGGAAACTCCGCCGTGGCGCGATATATCACCAAAGCTAGATCAACAGCCTCCTGCCAAATCCGCAAATCTCGATAAGAGAAGTTCGTCGCCATGTACTGCCCCCTTCCGCAGACTAAGCGAACGAAAGCACCGTTAGCAGCGACGGATGAACAATGACTTTGTGATATTTCTTGAAATGGAGGCCACGATGATTGCGCCGTAGCGAAAAGCGAACGACGAACAGCGAAACGACTGTCTACGCAATTACCAGTTCGCCGCCGTGCGTTTTTTCCAGTTTCATCGCCTCATCGAGAGCGACGATTGCGCACTCGACCTCGCGGTCATCCGGCGGTTGCGTGGTGATCCGCTGCAGCCAGAGGCCCGGCGCCGTCATCAGCGCGAACAGCGAGCCGCGATGCTTGGCCGCAAAGCGAATGATTTCGTAGGAGACGCCTGCAATCACCGGCAGGAGCGCGATGCGAATGCCGAATCGTGTCCAGAAGGTATGCACGGGTATCGCCATATACACGAGCATAGAGATGATCATCACCGTCATCAGGAAGCTGGTTCCGCAGCGCGGATGGTACGTTGAATACTTCTGCACAGCGGCGGTTTCGAGCGGATCGTCATTCTCAAACGCAAATACCGTCTTATGCTCGGCCCCGTGGTACTCGTACACGCGCCGGATGTCCTTCCACAGCGAAACGCCCCACACAAACAGCAGGAACATCGTGATCCGTATGAGCCCGTCGACCAGATTAAACATGATCTGCTGCCCGAAAATCGGATTCACCCTCTTCAGTTCTGTCGTAGCCAGCAGCGGCAGGTACTTGTACATGAAGATGAAAAAGGCGATGGAGAAGGCCATATTCAAGGCCGCCATCCAGCCGGTAATTTCAAACTTTTTGCCCTGACTTTTATTATCTGGATCGTTATTGCCAGGATCGCTGACGGATATTTCTTCCAGCGCCGCATTCGCGGAGAACTTGAGCGCGCGGAATCCGAGCGTCATCGCGTGTCCCAGCGTCATTACCCCGCGCACCACCGGCCAGCCCATCCATTTGTGCCGTTCGGAAGGTCGCTCCAGAGGCTCGCTATGCGTCACAATTTCACCGGAAGGCTTGCGCACGGCAATTCCCCAGGCATGGGGCGAACGCATCATTACACCCTCGAGGACCGCCTGCCCGCCGACGAGGGTTTCCTCACCGCTCTCCAGGGCTGGAAGCAGCTGCACCGCCGCCAAAAAACGCAAAATTTGCCGCCAACGTCGCATAGGCATTGGATGTTACTTCGCGGAGGGAGGACTCCAATGTCAAGAGTATCACAGGTCAGGTCAGAGGTTAGAGGTCAGATTTCAGAGGTAAATCCTCTCACTTCGCCAAGAATTTCGACGTTGGAACGTTGAGAGAAAGAACGACATACACTTCTATATCAATAAGTTACGCGAGATCTTTGTGAAACGAGCGCTTGCATTCTACTACCCGCAGTCGCAAACGGCGGTCTTAGAATCCAATGGACCATGCTGCGCTTGGCCCAAATCTGCGATGCGATCGGCGCAACCACCAAGAAGCTGGAGAAAACGGCGCTGGTCGCTGCCTATCTGCGATCGTTGCCGGTGGATGAAGCCGCGCTCGCTGCCATTTTTCTTTCCGGGCGGCCTTTTCCCGCTTATGAGGAAGCGACCTTGCAGGTGGGCGGAGCGCTACTCTGGCGCGAGATTGCAGAACTTTCGGGAAAATCGGAGCAGGAACTGACCGCGATTTATCGCAAGTATGGCGACGCGGGCTGCGTCGCAGCCGAGGCGCTTCCCGAACGGGGGGAATCCGGCGTTTCGCTCGCCGCACTACAGCGAACATTTTCAGAAATCGCCACCGCGCGGGGTCCTGCCGCTAAAGCTGCTCTTCTGAAACAACTTCTAGAGCGCGTCACACCGCTCGAAGCCAAGTACATCGTGAAAATCATCAGCGGAGACCTCCGCATCGGATTGAAAGAGAGTCTGGTCGAGGAAGGCATCGCCCGCGCTTTTGAAGCGCCGCTCGATCGCGTTAAGCGCGCCAACATGTTGCTCGGCGATCTCGGCGAAACGCTGCGCTTCGCCTCCGAAGGGAAATTGGCCGACGCGCATCTTCGGCTCTTTCATCCCATCGACTTCATGCTCGCGAGTCCCGTCGAATCTTCCGCGGAGGCCCTGAGCCATTTTCAGAATGCGTCGGTTGAAGACAAATACGATGGCATCCGCGCCCAGGCCCACGTCGGGCGGGGTGAAGTCCGCATTTTTTCGCGCACGCGCGATGAAATCACCGAGTCATTCCCGGAATTGCCGGTTGCCCTTGCCGGTCTGCCCAAAGACGCGATTCTCGACGGCGAAATTGTCGCTTGGACGTTGACTTCGACTTCGGGAGCCGGTGGCGTTCCAGCTCGAGCCTCGCCTTTTAGCGTCCTCCAGCAGCGCCTTGGCCGGAAAAAAGTGAGCGCCAAACTCATGCGTGACGTTCCTGTCGCCTACCTCGTTTTCGATGTTCTGTATGCAGACGGCGAGCTTATGCTCGACCATCCTCTGCGCGAGCGCGCAAAGGTTCTCGACGAACTCATGGGGTGCTTGGAGACTTCTGGTCTCTCCACGGTTCGCGTAGGGACAGCCGCCCCTTCGGCAAGCTCAGGGCAGGCTCTCGGTCGTCCAGCCGAGCGAAGCTCGGCAACCTTCGCACGGCCATCCCAAAATCTCTTCGCCTTCGCTGCTCCAGAACTTCCCTCGGCGACAGTCCTCCGCGCCCCGGTCGCACCCGCCCACTCGGAGCAAGGTCTCGAGACCCTCTTCACCGCCGCGCGCAATCGCGGCAACGAGGGGCTGATGATCAAAGATCTCGACTCTTTCTACACTCCCGGACGCCGCGGCAAATCGTGGCTCAAGATGAAGCGAGAACTGGCTACCCTCGACGTGGTCGTAACCGCCGTCGAATACGGACACGGCAAGCGCATCGGCGTGCTCAGCGACTACACATTCGCGGTCTGGGAGGGAGAACGTCTGGTAAATATCGGCAAAGCATACTCAGGACTGACGGTTGCTGAGATCGCGGAAATGACGCAATGGTTTCTCGCGCATAAGATCAGCGAACAAGGATTAAGGCTTGAAGTTGAACCGAAGATTGTCTTGGAAGTTGCCTTCAACAACATAATGCGGTCCACGCGCCACGAGAGCGGCTACGCCTTGCGTTTTCCACGTATCGTTCGCCTGCGCCCCGACAAGCGAGCTGAAGATGCGGACATGATCGAAACCGTGAAGGAGATTTACGGGCGGCAGCGGTAGGCAGTCGTTGGTCGTCGGTCGATAGTCGTCGGTCAAAGCGTTCGATAACGACTGTCGACAACGACCGACGGCTGTTCTAGATCAATCGCGCTAAGCATTGTCACTGAGCGTGATCGTGGTGATCCCGGTGCGAGTGCGCCTGCTCGCGGTGATCTTCATCCCCCACCGCAATCACACAACTATGCGCCGTCTCGCAGACGACGTGTTCCAACTGGATGGTTGTATGGCGGATTCCAAAACCCTGGCCGAGTTTTTCGTTGATCTCGCGGAGAATCGTATCGCTTTCCGACGTCGCCATGTCTGCGATCTTTACATGCGCCGAGAGCGCGTGATTTTCCGATCCGATGCTCCAGACATGCAGATCGTGCACATCGCTCACGCCCACGATCGTCCGCATCACCGATTCCACCGCCTGTAGGCTCATCCCGCGCGGAGTGCCTTCCAGCAGAATGTTCAGCGTCTCGCGCACGATCCCGAAGCTCGACCATAGAATCAGTGCGCCGATCCCAAATGACAGGGCCGCATCGATCCAGTACCGCCCGGTCCACAGGATGGCAGAGCCTCCTACAATCACGGCTGCGGTCGAGAGCGTGTCGCCCACTTCATGCAGCAACGCGCTGCGGATATTTACGTCCCGACCCGAACGCCACAATAGCAGCGCGATCGCGCCGTTCATCACCACGCCTGCCGCCGCCACCCAAATCATCACCGCGGCGCGCACATGCTCGGGATGCTGAATCCGCTGGAACGCCTCGTAGAAGATAAGAAATGACACCGCCACCAGCGACAGCGCATTGACCAGCGCCGCCAGCACTCCCGCGCGCCGGTAGCCATAAGTTTTGGTCGCGCTCGGCGGACGGCCTTCCAGAAAGACTGCCACCAACGACAGCAGCAGCGCAAGAAAATCGGAAAGATTATGTCCCGCCTCGGAAAGCAACGCCAGCGAATGCGCGCGGATGCCAGCCACCAACAACAGGACAACATAAAGTATGGTGACGCCCAGCGAGATGCGCAGCACTCGCCCCGTCCCATGAGAATGTCCGTGGCTGCCGTGCGCGTGCATGTTAGTAGGATAGCGCAAGCGTGGCCGTATGTAGGCCATGCTTGTGTGGTGACGGGGCTCAGCCCCGTGCTAACGGGGCAAAGCCCGCGCCACCACACAGGCAGTTGCGCGTGGTCTCAGAAACTCTGTTCCCGCTCTTGCTGGCGCAAACACTGCCGACCGCGCTATGCTTCTTCGTCATAAGGAGAACAAGATAATGAAGAAAACTCTCGTGATCCCGGCCTTGTTGTTAGTCGCCGCATCCGCGATTGCACAAACAACGCCTGCACCAGCAGCGCCTTCACCAATCAAGGATCCCGTCAGCAGCGCCCTCAGAGAAGTTCTGCCCGGCCGCCAGAAAAACACCATCGCAGCCGTCGAAGCCATGCCTGCCGACAAATTCAACTACAAACCCACCCCCGAGCAGAACACATTCGGCCATCTCGTCGGCCACATGGTCGAAGCGAATAACATGCTGTGCAGCAAAGCCGCCGCCGTCCCGGCTCCCAAGGTTGAAGAAGTGAAGGAGACGGATGCGAAAGACAAGCTAGTCGCCGCGCTCAAGACATCGTTCGATTTCTGTGCCGATGCCCTCTCGAAAATGGATGATTCGAAACTGGGAGAAACAACCGACGGCGGCCCAGGCGGCCAGCAAGTCTCGCGCGCCCGATTCGCCCTGGGCATCGCCAGCAATTGGGCCGATCACTACGCCGAAGCCGCAATGTATCTGCGGCTGAATGGAGTGCTGCCGCCGACGGCGAAGAAGTGAAAAGAGCGTATGATCGGTACTGTTCGCTATCCGGAGATTTCGGCCCATGATAGCCGCATTAGTATCACTTCGTCCACGCTATCCTTCGTACCTCCTGACAGGTTCACTCATCTCGCTTGTCGCACTTAGTACGATCTTCACTACAGGCTGTGGTTCTGGGGGCAGCTCCTCCGGCCCAAAGCTGAGCGGCAACACCGACGTTACCGTGATGGTATCGGGTACAGCCAACGATCAGCTGCAACTGATGCAAGTCGGCTTCAGCAACCTAACTCTGACCAGCCAGAGTGGTAAGAGCGTCAATTTGCTGTCGACACAGGTATCGCAATCCGCGGAATTTATTCACATCAATGGCAGCGCGGAGCCGTTACTCACAGTAAGCGTGCCCCAGGATATCTACACCGCAGCCGCGACAACTAATTTGAGCTACCAATTTGCGTGTGCGACGCTCTATCCTCCAAACAACCTCATCACCAGTACATTTGGGGATCCCTTCGGCGGCTCAAACGCTACCATTAACTTTCCCGGCCCCATCACCATCACCGGCGATAGCATGGTGCTCTCGCTCGAACTGCTCGTCTCACAGTCGGTGACCCTCTCCAGTTGTTACAACCCCGACGGTCAGTACACCTATGGATTTGCCTCAATCTTCAACCTGACCCCGCTCACTTTGTCGCCTGAGCCAACGAATCCGAAAAACGGCAAGTTGTCGGGCGTACACGGCGAGGTCGCAACCCTGGACGCGGGTAGTAATAGCTTCACAATCTCGCTGCCGGTCGAGGAGGGGCCGGAGACGCTGTCGATTGCTCCCAATGGCGCGACGGTCTATCAGGGCCTCAACGATTTTTCTGCGCTCGCTGTGGGAACATTCGTCGATATGGACGTCGCGATTCAATCCGACGGCTCGCTGCTCGCCACGCGTGTCGCGGTTGAAGACCCAGGCGCTACCAATGTACTCACCGGGCCGCTGATTTATGTGGTTGCATCGGTAACTGACATAAACATGGTGCCACGCCAGGAAATTGGCGCGAGCTTTTTGAGTCAAGAAGTATTTGGTGGCTATCCCTTCAACTACGGGAGCGCAGTCTTTCAGATTTCCGGGCAGCAGTCGAACCTGCAAACGCTTCCCTTCACGGCCAGTTTTACCGCGTCGAACATGGTCGCGGGACAGAATGTCTATGTTTCTGCCCCAACACTGCCCGAAGGGGGCCCGTTCGTTGACGCGAGAACCATTACGCTGATACCGCAGACCATCGACGGAACCATTGCCGCAACCTCCAATAGCGGCACCATCGCGGTCTATAGCGTCATGCTTGCACCCTACGACCTTTTCCCCGAACTCGCGGTCCAGCCGGAGCAGATTACCCTTCTCACCGATCCCAGCCAGGTGGAAGTGTACATGGACAGCAACACACAGATGCTCAATTCGGAGGCGCTCGCCGTGGCAGCACGCTGCGATTCTACGGCCTGGTGTTTAATGACAACGGCACGCTGCGCATGGACTGCGCGCAGGTCAATGACGGCGTGACAGAATAGCCTACTCCACTAACTTTTCCACCTCCGCTTCCCCAATCACGGTAACGCCCAGTTCTCGAGCCTTGTCCAGCTTCGATCCGGCATCGCTCCCAGCCACGACGTAATCCGTCTTCTTGCTCACGGAGCCGGAGACGCGTCCGCCTGCATCTTCGATCATCTTTTTTGCTTCGTCGCGTGTGTGGCGCTCAAGCGTTCCCGTCAGTACAAAAGTTTTCCCTACCAGCTTCGTGCCTTTTTCTTTTTTCTGCCCGGTGAAGGTGAGCCCCGCCTTGCGCAGATCGCTTACCAGTTTGCGATTGTGTTCGTCGGCAAAAAATTCTACGATACTCTCCGCGATTCGCGGACCTACTTCGTTTACTTCTTCTAATTCCT
>Ga0182024_10006292_pt1 | contig 26154 bp, 30 predicted proteins | sample P32metaG_FD_120480 | JGI IMG/M metagenome (GOLD analysis project Ga0182024, IMG submission 120480) | Permafrost microbial communities from Stordalen Mire, Sweden - P3-2 metaG (Illumina Assembly) | ecosystem: Environmental > Terrestrial > Soil > Wetlands > Permafrost | place: Sweden: Stordalen... | reverse complement strand
GCAGCCTGGTCGCGGTGTCCGCCGCGATCGGAGGTCTGGTCCCAGGCACCGAATACCACTACCGGATCGTCGCGACCAACCCGACAGGCACCAGCCACGGCGCCGACGGCAGCCTGACCACGAAGCCGGCCGCTCCGACGGTGGAAACTGGTGCGGCGTCGCTGGTCGCGCAGACCTCGGCGACGTTGAACGCGACGGTCAACCCGAACGGTGACTCCGTCAGCGACTGCCAGTTCGAATACGGCACAACAGGCGCCTACGGCGCCAGCGCTCCGTGCGCCACGCCTCCGGGCTCGGGCAGCGGCGCGGTCGCTGTCTCTGCGCCGGTCGAAGGGCTGAAACCGGGCACGACCTACGACTACCGGATCGTCGCGAGCAACTCGCTGGGCACCGCCGACGGCCTCGCCGCGACCCTCACAACGCTTGCGGCGACGAGCACCGGGCCGCTCACTGGGGTGCTTCCGGACATCGAAACCATGATCGCGCCGGCGCTCCCGAGCGCGGTGCTCGGCAGCACCGCGCTGAACGCCAGCGCCAACGGCACGATCATCGTCAGGGTGGGCTGCCCGCAGGACGTGGCCAACTGCGCGGGCACGCTGACGCTGCGCACGCTCACGGCCGTCACAGCGAAGCATTCTCAGCCGGCGAAGGCGATCCTGACGCTCGCCAGTGGCTCATTCACGCTCGTCGGCGGCCACGCCACGACCGTCAAGCTGCATCTCTCTTCCAGGGCCCGCAGGCTGCTCCAGCGCGAGCGCGAGCATCGACTGCGGGCGAGCGCAACCCTCACGGTCCATGACACGGCCGGCACCAAGGACACCAGTCACGCGGTCGTCACGATCCGCCTGGCGACGCCAAAGCGCCGTGGCTAGGGTTCAGGCTGCGCGCGCGCTCGGAACGAGTCGCACACGGTTGGGCAGAAACGGGATCACCGCGCGCTTGAGGTAGTCGGCGCCGCCCGCGACGAGCACCTTGCGCATCGCCGTCGGCGGCAGCGGCGAGAAGCCGTACTGCTCGCGGATCCGGTCGGGCAGCAGCGCGATCGTCACGAAGTTCACCGTCTCCAGCAGCGGGCGCGCGAGCAGCGGCACCGGTGGCGCCAGCACGATCTGACGCGCGCGACGCCGCGCCCAGTCGGTCACGAGCAGCTCCTCGCCCTCGAGCATCCGCACGCGATAGGCGTCCAGGTCATCGAGCGTGGCCGGCATGTCCTCGAGGCTCAGCCCGAACAGTCGCCCGACGACCTTGTAGTCCTCCCAGAACGCCGCCTGCTCCGCGCGCGACAGCGAGCGCACGTAGCGCCGGTAGACGACCAGCGCCGAGTCCACCAGCGTGAACAGCACCCACAGCAAAAGGCCCGGATCGTCTGCTTTGTAGGTGGTGCCGGCCGCGTAGGAGCCGATCGCCTCGGGGATCTGCCCGCGCACGCGCCGGTGCATCGCGCGCACGCGCCGGGTGATTCGGTCCGCGTCCGAGCGCGAGCCGAACGCGATCGTGTTCATCGTCTCCGCCGTGCGCGCAAGCCGGTCATACGGCTCCTCGAGCGCGCTGGAATGGGCGAGCAGGCCGAACACCGCCAGCGGGTGCGCCGCCTGCATCAGCAGCGCCCGCGGACCTGAGAGCGCGACCGCGCGCTCCCGGTAGACCCGTCGGAACATCGAGTCGTCGTCGAAGTAGCCGTTCATCGCGCCCCTTACAGACTAGGACGCCGGTTGCTCAGCGTTTGTCGCGCTGTCGGGCGCTGATCCTGCCGGAGACGTCATTCGAGCCCAGGCGCCGCGACAGGCTCGACGCCAGCTCCGGCGCAACGCCCGAGAGGATCGCGGCCGCGCGCAGCCCCAGCGGTGCGACGTCGACCTCGCCGCGGTTGCGCTCGATCGCGGTCACGACCGCGCGAGCCACGTCCTGCGGCGTGCGCGTGCCGACGCCCCTTGGCAGCTCGACCTCAGTTTCGGCGAACATCCCCGCATCGCGGATGAAGCCTGGGAAGACCGCCGAGACACCCACGCCGCTGCCGTGAAGATCGCGGCGCAGTCCCGCGGTGAAGCCGCGCAGACCGGCCTTGGAGGCGCTGTAGACCGAGGCGCCGGGCGCCGGCGCCTTGCCCGCGAGCGAGGACATGAACAGCAGGTGCCCGCGGTCACGCTCGAGCATTCCCGCCAGCAGCGCTCGAGCGAGCACGATCGGTGCGCGCAGGTTGACCTCGAGCGCCCGATCGAGCTCCTCGATGGAGAACGACTCCAGGAGCCCTGTCGCGGGCAGCGCGGCGTTGGCCACGAGGATGTCGACAGCGCCGGCGCCGTCGAGCAGGCGCTCGAGTGAGACACGTTCGCTGAGATCGGATACCAGCGCCCGTGCACCTAGCTCGACTGCCAGTGGCTCGAGCACCTCCGCGCGCCGATCGCTCAGGATCAGCGTTGCGCCGCGGGCGTGCAGCGCCCTCGCGACCGCGTGGCCGATGCCGCCCGCCGCACCAGTGAGCAGCACCGAGGAGCCAGCGATCTCCACAAGCTGTGAGCCTACGCCGATGCAGATCATCGCGCTGTTCGGACCGACCGGTGTGGGCAAGACCGCCGTGGCCATCGCCCTGGCGCAGCAGTTGCGCGCAGAGGGCGAGGATCCGGTCGCGGTCTCGGCCGATGCGATGCAGGTGTACGCGGGCCTCGAGCTGCTCACGGGCGTGGCCACGCCCGCCGAGCGCGCGCGCCTCGAGCACCGGCTCGTGTCCTTCCTGCCATTGGATGCGACCTTCAGCGCCGGGCAGTACGCGCAGCTCGCGCACGCCCAGATCGACGAGCTGCTCGCTGCCGGCAGGCGACCGATCGTCGTCGGCGGCACCGGCCTGTACCTACGTGCCGCGCTCAGCGAGCTGAGCCTGCGCCCGCCGCCGCCCGAGGGCGTGCGCGAGCGCTGGACCTCGGAGCTGGAACGCAACGGATCGCCCGCGCTGCACGCGATCCTGGGTGAGCGCGCGCCACAGACCGCCGCCGCGCTCAACCCCAACGACCGCCAGCGGATCGTGCGGGCGCTCGAGCTGCTCGATGCGGGCGAGCTGCCTCACCCCGAGACGCCAGGCGCAGGAGAGCTCTCGCAGCTGTGGAGCGCTGAGTTGCGCAGGCCGACGCTGCTCGCCGGGCTGACGATGGAGCGCGAGGCGCTGTATGCGGCGATCAACGCCCGCGTCGATGCGATGCTCGCAGCTGGCGCACGCGAGGAGGTGTTGCGCGCGCACGCCGCCGGCGCCTCCGAGACCGCCCGCAAGGCGCTCGGCTTTCAGGAGCTGCTCACGGGCGACGTCGAGGCGATGAAGCGGCGCACACGCAACTACGCCAAGCGCCAGCTCACATGGATGCGCAAGCTCGCAGGCGTGCGCGTGATCGACGCCACCGCTCGCGACCCGGTCGCGCTTGCGCGCGAGATCCTTCACGCTACGCCTGACCTTCACGCTACGCCTGACCTAGACTCCCGCGCCTGATGGCCCCGATCAGATTCGAGAAGTGGCAGGCGCTCGGCAACGACTACCTGATCCTCGAGCGCGACGAGCTGGCGTTCGAGCTGACGCCCGCGCGCGTGCGCAAGCTCTGCGCGGGGCACTTCGGCGTGTTCGCCGACGGCGTGCTGCTGCTCTCGCCGCCGGCCGATCCCGCCCACGTGGCCGACCTGCGCATCTTCAACCCCGACGGCTCGGAGGCAGAGCTGTCCGGCAACGGCGCGCGCGAGGCGATCCTGTACCTCCGCTGGCGCGGCTGGACCGACGCGGACACGTTCGCGATCAACACCGCCGCCGGCGAGATCCGCCCGACGATCACCGGCGCTGACACCTGCACCGTCGACATGGGCAGGGCGAGCCTGACGTCCGCAGATTTCCCCGACGGTCCGCCAGACGGCCAGGGAGCGGTCATGTCAGGCGGTCGCCTGTGGGGCTTTCGCCACGTCTCGATCGGCAACCCGCAGTGCGCGATCCACGTCGGATCGCTCGCCGAGCTGCAAGCGCTGGACCTACCCGCGATCGGGCCGGCGATCGAAGCCGACAAGCAGTTTCCCAACCGCACGAACGTCTCCTGGTACACAGAGCTCACCGCCGGAGAGCCCGGTCGCATCTGCGCGAGGATCTTCGAGCGCGGTGTGGGGGAGACGCTGTCCTCGGGCACGGGCGCCACGGGAGCCGCCGTCGCGCACGCCCAGGAATATCGCGCGCCGCTGCGCCCGACCCACATCACCGTGCTGCTCGACGGCGGCGAGCTGGAGGTCGAGGTGGGGGAGGATCTGCGCGTCAACCTGACAGGCTGGGCGCGACCCGTGTTCGAGGGTCGCCTCAGCGAGGACTTCGAAAAGGAGCTGCATGAGACCTAGTAGACGACTGGAGCGCATCCCGCCGTATGCCTTCGCGCAACTGGAGCGCAAGATCGCGGACAAGCGCGCAGCCGGGGTGGACGTGATCAGCCTGGGCATCGGCGACCCCGATCGCCCGACGCCGGCGCTGATCGTCGCGGCGATGCAACAGGCCGTGACCGAGCCCGAGACGCATCGCTACCCCACCAACCGCGGCCGCGCGGACTTCAGGGGCGCGGTGCGCGACTTCTACGCGCGCCGCTTCGGCGTCGCGCTCGACCCCGAGAACGAGATCATCCCCGCGCTCGGCGCCAAGGAGGCGATCTTCAACCTCAGCCTCGCGTTCCTCGACCCCGAGGACTACGCGCTGGCGGCCGATCCCGGCTACCCCGTCTACACCGGCGGCCCGTGGCTGGCGGGCGCGGAGCCGGTGCTGATGGCGCTCGAGCCAGAGCAGGGCTTCGTCCCGGACCTCGATGCGATCGACGAGGACGTCGCGCGCCGATCCAAGCTGATGTTCCTGAACTACCCCAACAACCCCACCGGCGCGGTCGTGCCGGACGGCTTCTTCGAGCGGGTGGTCGAGTTCGCGCGCGCTCACGAGATCCTCGTCGTGCACGACAACGCCTACTCCGAGATCGTCTTCGACGGCTACCACGCGCCCTCGTTCCTGCAGACGCCCGGCGCCAGGGAGGTCGGCATCGAGGTGTTCTCGCTGTCCAAGGGCTACAACATGACCGGCTGGCGCTGTGGCGTGCTGGTCGGAAACGCCGAGGCCCTCGAGACCTACTGGCGGCTGAAGACGAACATCGACTCGGGGATGTTCGAGGCCGTGCAGCTCGCAGGCATCGCGGCGCTCTCACCGGACGCCGACCCGGAGGTCGCCGCGATGAACGAGCTGTACCGGCGCAGACGCGACCTCGTCTGCGACGCGCTGCGCAAGATCGGCGTGAACGTCACGCCGCCACACAGCACGATCTACGTATGGGCGCCGGTGCCAGCCGGCTTCGACAGCTCCGAGGCCTACTGCGAGCACGTGCTCGAGCGCACCGGCGTGGTGCTCACGCCCGGCGCCGTCTACGGGCCGGCCGGCGAGGGCTGGTTCCGGATCTCGCTGACCACACCCGACGAGCGGCTGCTGGAGGCCGTCGAGAGACTGGGAACCCTTGGCGGGAGTGCCTAGACTTGAGCCTGGATGGATTCCGGCCATAACGGCACCGAGCCCACGCAGCGCGCGGCCCAGCGCGCGTTCTGCATTGCCGCGCTGCCCGATGGAGATGACCTCGCCGAGCTGAGCGAGCTGCTGCGAACCGCCGGCGTCGCGGTCGTGGGGGAGATGGTCCAGCGCCGCGAGCAGCCGCACCCGAACACCTACCTCGGTCCCGGCAAGGTCGCCGAGGCGAAGGCCGCCGCGGCCGCAGCCGACGCGAACCTGATCGCCTGCGACGACGAGCTCAGCGCACGCCAGGAGCGCAACCTCGAGGAGGCGCTCGGGCTGCCGGTCGTCGACCGCACGACCGTGATCCTCGACATCTTCGCCTCGCACGCAAACAGCGCCGAGGGCAAGCTCCAGGTCGAGCTTGCGCAGCTCGAGTACAACCTCGCGCGAATGCGCGGCCTGTGGACCCACCTCGAGCGCCTCGGCGGCGGCATCGGCACGAGGGGCCCCGGAGAGACTCAGATCGAGACCGATCGAAGGCTCGCGCGCGACCGCATCGCCGTGCTGCGCCGGCGCCTGGAGCACGTCAAGGGAACGCGCGCCGTGCAACGCGCCGAGCGCGAGCGCGCGGCGCTGCCGACGATCGCGCTCGTCGGCTACACCAACGCCGGCAAGTCCACGCTGCTCAACGCGCTCACCGGCTCAGACGTCGGCGTGCGCGATCGCCTGTTCCACACGCTCGACCCGACCACCAGGACACTCAAGCTGGGCGGCCGCACGCACCTGCTGACAGACACCGTGGGCTTCATCAGCAAGCTCCCGCACCAGCTGGTCGACGCGTTCGGCGCGACGCTCGAGGAGACCGCCCGCGCGGAGCTGCTCGCACACGTGCTCGACGCCTCCGCGCCCGAGGCCCAGCAGGAGGTCATGAAGCGCTCCGTCGAGAGCACGCTCGAGGAGATCGGCGCCGGCGAGCGACCGCGCCTGCTGGTGCTCAACAAGATCGACCTGCTCGACGACGACGCCCGCGAGGAACTGCGCTTTCGCTATCCCGACGCGGTGGCGGTCAGCGGCGTCACCGGTGAGGGCCTGGAGGAGCTGCGCGAGCGCCTCGAGCACGAGCTCGAGCACACGCTGCGCCCGCTCGACCTGCTCGTTCCCTATGCCGACGGCGGCAGCCTCGCCGAGCTGCACGAGCTCGCCGGAGAGGTCAGCCGCGAGGACACCGCCGAGGGCGTGCGCGTCCACGCGCTCGTGCCCGCCCGCCTCGCCGGCCGCTTCGCGCGCTTCGCCGTGGCCTCGTAGGGCACCGGCCGTTCAGACGCCCGCGGCCCGGCGCGCGCTCAGATGCGTCTGCCGCTCGATTCCGTCCTCCAGCGGCGCCAGCTCAACCGGATCGATGCCGAGCGCGCGCGCGATCAGCCAGTCGGCGAACCAGACGTTCTTCGGCAGCAGCGGCCCGTGCAGGTAGGTGCCGATCGTGTTGTGAGTGCGCGCGCCCTCCGCACCACTGTGCCCATCGTTGCCGTGCCCCTTCAGCACGCGGCCCAGGGGCTGCTGACCCGTGCCCAGATACGTGCGCCCACCGTGGTTCTCGAACCCCGCCAGCACGCGATCGCCGCCGGAGGCGGCGCCCTCAAAATCGTCAACTTCGATCGCCACGTTGCCGATCAGGCGCGGGCCGTCCTCGCGTACCGTGCGCACGTCCAACAGCCCCACGCCCGGGATCTCCTCAGCGCCCAGCGTGTAGGAGTGCCCGAGCAGCTGGTAGCCGCCGCACACGCCCAGCACCACCGCGCCGCGCGCTGCCGCCGCGTGCAGGCCGTCGCGCTTGGTCTCGATCAGGTCCTGCGCACACAGGCGCTGGTCGCGGTCCTGGCCGCCGCCGATGTAGAACAGCTCGTGCGCGCCCGCGTCCAGCTGCTCGCCGAGACCGCTGGCCACCAGCTCGAAGCCGATCCCGCGCCATGCGCAGCGGCGCTCGAGCACGATCAGGTTGCCGCGATCGGCATAGATGTTCATCAGGTCCGGGTACAGCGCGCACACGCGCAGCACGCGGGGGACAGCGGGCTCAGGCATCGAACAGCACCGCCACGCTCGCCGTATGCTCCTCGGTCGCCGGGATCGCGCGGGTGCCCGCCGGCGTCAGACCCGCCTCGCGGCCCTCGCGCTGCAGCCGGCTGACGCTCAGCTGATCGAGCTCCACCACATCGCGCACCCACGCCGGCTGGCGCTGCGCCGCCGGATCCTCGCCCGCCAGCACAGCGCGCTCGCGCTCGATGCGCACCACACGCCTGCCCACCCGTACGCGCGTCGCGCGGCTGATGTAGGTGACGCCGTCCAGCCGCGCGATCTCCGGCGAGGGGCCCACGTCTCCCGCATCGCAGTCGAACGGCTCGATGTCGGTGGCGATCGCGCATGCGAGCACGCCGCCCGGGCGCAGATGCGCACGTGCGCGTCCCAAGAACTGCAGGCGCCCCGCGCTGCCTCCGAGCAGCTGCACCGTCTGCATCGGCGCCATGCACAGCGCGAAGTCATCGCGACCCAGCTCGAACGTACGCGCATCCGCGCACACCGTCTCAACGTGCATCCCCGCTGTGCGCTCGCGCAGCGCCGCCAGCAGCTGCGCGTCGAGGTCCAGTGCCGTCACCGCGCGGCCGGCGCGCGCAAGATCGACGGTCACGCGGCCGCTGCCGGCACCGACGTCGAGCACCGCCGCGCCAGGCGCGCCCGCGTCGCTCGTCGCGGCGGTGGGCTCCGCAGCCTGCGCGAGCTCTCGCCACAGCGGCAGATCCGCGGTGTAGGAGCCGCACTCCAGGTCGTGCCACACGACCGCATCAGCGTCGCTTACGACCATGCGCTGCTCGCCTCCCCGCGCGCCACCAGCAGCTCGCGCAGCAACAGCATCGCCGTGTACGTCGGCAGCGCGAACAGCGGTGCCGAGGGCTCAGCGCGGTCTGCCGCGGCGCTGCGTAGAGCCTCATCGACGTCCTCGCGCACCTCGATGCGCGCAGGGTCGATGCCCGCGTACTTCAGCCGTGCCGCCAGGTCAGCCGCGCGCGTGCCGCTGCAGGTCGCGCGCCGCACGCGACCCGCCAGCAGCTCGAAGTCCGCGTCCCAGATCCACGACACGTCGCGCCCGTCCGCGATGTGGTCGTTGAGCACCCCCAGCAGGTCGTGCTCGCCGGGCTCCAGCGCCAGCGTGCGCAGCACCTCGTTGGCGCCCGCCGGGTTCTTCACCAGCAGGATGCGAAGCTCGCGCGTGTCAGACGCGGTGGCGGCGGCAGGGAGCGCTGGGACCGACAGCGTCACCGTCTCAGCGCGGCCGAACGCGGCCCTGGTCGCCTCCAGGCCCGCGACGATCGTCTCGAACGGAACTTCCAGCGCCGTCGCCAGCGCCGCAGCGGCAAGCGCGTTGTAGACGTTGTAGAGGCCCGGCAGCGCCAGCGAGACCTCCGCGCGCCCCGCCGGCGTTCGCAGCGTGAAGCGCGCAGCGCGCACGCCCTGCAGGCGCACATCCGTCGCGACCACCGCCGGCGCCGGCCGCGCCTGGCCGCAGCCGGCGCAGTGGTAGTGCCCGAGATGGCCCAGGTAGATCGAGTCGAACACATACGGCGCGCCGCAGCGCCGGCAGTGCTTGGCATCGGCCGCATGCGCCATCCCCGCCAGCGCCAGCGAGTGATCGTCCATGCCGAAGTACAGGGCCCCCGCGTGCTCGCGGCCGAGGTCCGCGATCAGCGGGTCATCCGCGTTCAGCACCAGCCGGCGCGCGCCGTCGCTCGCGCCATCCTCGAGCACCTGCTGCCAGCGCTCGGCGATCGTGTCGAGCTCGCCGTAGCGATCCAGCTGGTCGCGGAACAGGTTGCCGAGCAGGATCGCGCGCGGGTGAAGCTCCGAGGCAAGCTGCGCCAGCCACAGCTCGTCCACCTCGAACAGGCCCAGCTCGCCCGCGATCGCGCCATGCGGGCGCGCCGCCGCCAGCAGCGTCGTTGCGATCCCGCCGGCCATGTTCGCGCCCGCCTGGTTGTGCACCAGCGAGATGCCCGCCTGCTCGAAGATCCCCGCCGCCATCGCCGCGGTCGTGGTCTTGCCGTTCGTCGCCGAGATCAGCACGCTGCCGCGCTGCAGGCGCCCGCCGAGCTCGCCGATCGCACCGGGGGCAAGGCGCATCAGCAGCTTGCCCGGAGCGCTCGTGCCACCGCCGCCGCGCAGGCGCGAGATTGCCCCGACGCCGCGAGCCAGCGCAAGCTTCACAGCGAGCGTGTTCGCCATCAGCTCTCCGCGAAGGCCGAGCCGGCATGCGCGGGGGTGAGCATCGTGATCGCGCCGGCAAGCGCGCGCACGCGCAGCGGCAGCTCGCCGATCGGATCGCCGTCCGCGTACATCGTGAACGGGCGGTCCGCGCTCAGCGCGATCTCGCGCGCGCGGAACACGTGCACGCCGGGCTCGCGAACGTGCGTGCCCTTGAACACCTTCGGCAGGATCCGCGTCAGGAACCTCAGCTTGCTGACGCTCTCGAGCACCACCACCTCCAGCAGGCCGTCGTCGAGCAGCGCGTCCGGCGCCGCGCGCATGCCCCCGCCGTATGTCTTCGAGTTGCAGGCGCCGACCGTGAAGGCCGTGAACGCGCGCCGCTCGCCCGGCGGGTCGAGCTCGATCTCAAAACGCGCGGGCTTCCACGAGATCAGCGCGCCGAGCGCGCCGTACACGTACACCAGGCCGCCGAGCCACGCCGGCGCCTCGTTGGCGATGCGGTTGGCGTCGCTGTCAAAGCCCGCCGACGCGATTCCCACGAACGCTCGCCCGCCGGCATCGGGCGCGCTCCCGTCCGCCGGCTCGCCGGCACCCACGACCCCGAGATCGACCGCGCGCGTGTGGCCCGCGGCGATGATCGCGGCCGCCGCCTCGCGGTCATCCGGGATCCCCAGCACCCGCGCCAGATCGTTGCCGCGCCCACCTGGGATCACTCCCAGTACCGCGCCCGGGAGTCCCCGCAGCACGTCCGCGAGCGCGCCGATCATGCCATCGCCGCTCAGCGCCACGACCGTCTCACCGCGGCCAACCGCCTCGATCGCCAGCTCGCGCGCGTGCTCGAGATCGCGCGTGTCCACGCGACGCACCGTCAGGCCCTGCCCGCGCAGCGCCCGCTCCGCCTCAGGCGCCAAGCGCTCGGCTCTGCCGCCGCCCGCGGCGGGGTTCACGACCAGGCAGACAGGTGCGGACACGGTGAAGGCAAGCCTAGTGTTCGTGAGCGACGCGGCAGCGCAGCCGCGTCAAGAGGAGCTGGCGCCGCGCGCGCGGTCGCGCCGGCGTTTCCCGATCACGCTGACGACCGCCAGCACCGCGATCACCAGGAACAGTCCCAGCAGGATTCCCGGCGCGATACCCAGGCCGCCGAACGGAAGCGAGATCAGCTCGACGATCCCAAGGCCCGCGGCGAGCAGCGCCACGATCAGCAAGATGATCAGCAGCACGCCGCGAATGCGCACGAGGATGCCCGCCGAGGAGGTCGGCACCAGCAGCCCCATCGCGCGCAGCGCGAACATCTGACGCCCGGTCGGAGGTGCCTGGCCGAGGCGCTCGACCGCGCTCTTGAGATCCCCGGCGCGACGTTCGGCGAGCGCCAGCGACGCATCCGCCATGCGCCTGATCTGCATCCGCTCCTGCGGGCGCGCAGCTGCGATCGCACGCTGGAAGTACGAACGCGCGGCCTCCGCGTCGAAGCGCTCGGACGCGCGGGCGCCCAGGATCGCCATCGCTGCCGACTTGTATTTGGTCTCGGCCTCGAGCTCCTCGTCGGTGCGCTGCTCGAGCGCCTGGATCGCCTCGAGGCCGCCGCGCTGCTCCATCCGGACCTGGCGTTGTTTGGGGGCCATGGCCGGCCATTCTATGGCGTCGCGAGATCGCAGCGCGGGAGCGCCCACGGATGCGCGTCGATGCCAGCCGCGCAGACGCTCAGACTGTATGCTCGCCGCGTGGGGAGCCGTTTCCGTTTGACACCGCGGAGCCTGCGCGCGAGCTCGTGCGCGCTGCTGCTGGCAGCGCTGCTGGCGCTGGCGGCCACGCCCGCGCCGACAGCGCTCGCCGCAGGCCTCGGCAGCGGCGGTGCGCTCAGCGAACTGACGAAACCCTCAGAAACAGAAGAAGCCGAAACGACCACGGCCAAAACGGCCACGACGTCGAGCACCTCCGAACCGCAGAACTCCTCCGACGTGCTGGTGATCGGCCTCGGCGTCGCGGCCGCGCTGCTGATCGGGATCGTGTTCGTGATCATGCGCGACGTGCGCAAAGTCGCGCCGGCGAGCGCCGAGGACCTGCTCGAGAGCAGCACCTCCCGTCGCTCCGAGGCCGCCATGCGCAAACGTCGCGCCGCCGCCAAGGCCGCGCGCCAGCAGCGCAAGCGCAACCGCTGAGCCTCAGTGCGAGACGCGCAGCGGGCCAGTCCGCAGCGGGCGCACGTTCGTGCGCACACGCGGCGGCGAGGCAGGCGAGGGGGAACCGTGGGGGTCGCGCCGCGGCCGCGGCGGGCGCGGGGAGCGGGGGTGGGGGTCCAGCGGGCCGCCCGGCAGAGCCTTGGAGCCGCCGTCTTCTTCGGATGAGTCGGGGATGTCCGTCGGGACCGCCGCCTCGTCGTTGCGAAACGGTATCCACAGCATCAGACCCGCCAGCGGAATCTTGACCAGCGCCGCGAAGAAGATGATCCACACCCAGAACGGCATCTCCACCGCGATGGTACTACTGCTGTGTGCAATCGCAAAGAGCCTTCGCGCTGAGCGATCTCGCGGACGAGGTCAGCCGCTGCCGGCGCTGCCCGCGCCTGGTCGCCTGGCGCGAGCAGGTCGCCCGCGAGCGGCGCGCGGCGTTCGCCCACGAGCACTACTGGGGACGGCCGCTGCCGGGCTTCGGCGACCCCTCGGCACGCGTGCTGCTGCTCGGCCTTGCGCCCGCCGCGCACGGCGCCAATCGCACCGGGCGCATGTTCACCGGTGACCGCTCCGGCGACTTCCTGTTCGCGGCGCTCGCGCGCACCGGCTTCGCCAACCAGGCGCTGTCGCGCAGCCGCGACGATGGCCTGGAGCTCAGCGACGCATGGATCACCGCGGCGGTGCGCTGCGCGCCGCCGGCGAACCGCCCGACGCCCGACGAGCGCGACCGCTGCCTGCCGTGGAGCCTCGCGGAGCTGCGGCTGCTCGGCGACGTGCGCGTCGTGGTCTGCCTCGGCGCCTTCGCCTGGGACGCCGCGCTGCGCCTGACCGACGCCGTCAGCGAGCCGCCGCGCGCGCCGCGCCGCCCGCGCCCGCGCTTCGGCCACGGCGTCGAGCTCCCGGACGCGGACTACGACCTGATCGGCTGCTACCACCCAAGCCAACAGAACACGTTCACCGGCAGGCTCACCGAGCCGATGATCGACGCCGTACTAGTACGCGCCCGGGAGCTGGCCAGTAGGCCGCGCTAGCATCACTTGCAACGATGAGAAACGCGATTGCCGCGACAGTGGTTGTGCTGGTTGGGCTGGTGCTCGCGAACATGCTCGGCGTCGCCGCCGCCGAAGCACCCACGACGGGCACCGCCACGGCCGTGCGCGCGATCAGCGTCGAGGGCGTCGCGGCCGTGCCGATCGCACAGGGCGCGAACCTGGCCACGGCGGACCTGATCTACCGCGACGCGATGGCCGCCGCGCTCACCGACGGCCAGGGCAAGGCCGAATTCCTGGCGAGCAAGGCGGGCGTGACGCTCGGCGTCGTGCAGAGCATCGTCGAAGGCGGCGGCTCGATCAGCTGCACCGGCGGCGAAGAATCGAGCTACGTCGAATACCTTGGCGAACAGCCGGACTTCGGCTCGCCGAGCGAGTCGGTCACACCGCTCGAGGCCGCCGCGGCGCCGTCCACGGCGAAGCTCGGCAAACCGACGGTCAAGAAGCAACGCAAGAAGAAGCACGTCGCCGCCAAGAAGGCCAGCGCGACCGCCTGCACGCTCAGTACCCAGATCTCGCTCGCGTTCGCCATCAACTGAGCGCGCGCACTAACCTGGCTCGAATGTCGTACACGACCGCCGACGCCCGCCAGCAGCTGCTCGACACGATCGCCGCAGCCGCCGAAAAGCTCGGAGCTGCCGTCTCATCGCTGAGCGAGGCCTACGAACTGCTCGACGAGCACAACGCCGACGCCGTCGAGGAGGCGCTGTTTCGCCCGGTGCAGATGGCCTACGGGCGCGCGCAGCGTGCGCACTCCGGCTTCGCCGAGCGCCACGGGCTGCCCGGTCGCACGTTCGAGGCGGCGATCGCCGGCGCGCCCGCACGAGGAGCGCGAGGCTTCCTCGATAGCGCCGTCGCCGCGGTCGGCGACGCCGACCAGCTGCTGGCAACGCTGCAGGACTCGATGCTGCCGGTCGAGGTCGGCGACCAGGAGCTGCGAGCCGACCTCGAGCAGGTCCGCTCGCTGATCGGCGGTCTCGGCGCACGCGCACGCGAGCTCGAGCGCACGCTCGGGCGCTAGTCGACCGCGGCGCCGTTGGCGGTGAGCACGACCTCGATGTTGCCGCGCGTCGCGTTCGAGTACGGGCAGACCTGGTGTGCGGCGCGCACCAGCTCAACGGCCGCCGCCGCGTCGGTGACCGACGGCAGCGTCACGTCGAGGCCGACCGACAGCACGAAGCCGCCGTGGCCATCGGGGGACAGCGAGACCTCGGAGTCGATCGCCGCGTCGTCGGCCTCGACCTTGGCGCGCCGCGCGACCACGCCGAGCGCACCCTCGAAGCACGCCGCATAGCCGACCGCGAACAGCTCCTCGGGGTTGGTGCCGCCGCCCGGACCGCCCATCTCCGGCGGTAGCCGTAGGTCGACTTCGAGTGCGCCGTCGCTGCTGAGGCCATGCCCAGCGGCGCGTCCTCCGGTCACGTGCGCTTTGGCCGTGTAGAGCTTGTCTGGCATTGGATCCCTCTCGTTCGCGGTCCCGATCGGCTCAGATGCTAGAAGGTCGCCGCCGCCCGGTCCCGGCGCTCGCAGGTGCTAGACCAGCAGCGGTGAAACGTCTGGGACCGGCGCTCGCAGAGCGCGACTTCGCGCTGCTGTGGCTGGCGCTGCTCGGCATGGTGCTGAGCGTGCAGATGCTCGAGGTCGCGATCGGCTGGGAGGTCTACACCAACCATCGCAGCGCCCTCGACCTCGGCTGGATCGGCCTGGCTGAGTTCATTCCGATGTTCATGCTCGCGCTGCCGGCGGGACATCTCGCCGACCGCCTGCCCAGGCGCCTGGTGTTCGGCGCCTCGCTGCTCATGAGCGCCGGCGTGGCCGTTGGCCTGGTGCTCGTCAGCACCGCGGGCGTCACCGCGGTGCTGCCCTACCTGGCGCTCGCGTTCGGCGCCGGCGCGGCAAGCGCGATCGGCACGCCGGCCGCGCGGGCGCTGCCGCCGACGCTCGTACCGAGCGAGCTGCTGGAGAGCGCGATGACGCTGCGCTCGATCGCGATCCAGGTCGGCGCGGTCGCGGGACCGGCGATCGGCGGGCTGCTCTACCCGGTCTCGCCCGGGTTCGTATACGGGGTCTCCGCGGGCATGTGCGTGGCGGCGGCCTGCTGCGTGGCGGCGATCTCGCACTCGCCCGCAGCCGATCAGGTGCCCGCCACCGACACCGCGCCCGGCCTGGCCAGCGTGCTCGGCGGGATTCGTTTCGTGCGCCACACCCAGATCCTGTTCGGCGCGATCCTGCTCGACCTGCTGGCGGTGCTGTTCGGCGGTGCGGTGGCGCTGCTGCCGCTGTTCGCACGCTCGATCCTGCACGTCGGGCCGACCGGCCTGGGCGTGCTGCGCAGCGCGCCCGCCGTCGGCGCGCTGTGCGCCGCAGCGCTGCTCACGCGCCGCCCGCTCGGTGCCCGCGCCGGGCGCAAGCTGCTGCTCGCGGTCGGCGTGTTCGGCGCGAGCATGGTCGTCTTCGGCCTCTCACACTCGTTCCTGCTGTCGCTGCTCGCGCTCGCCGTGAGCGGCTTCGTCGACATGTTCAGCATGAACATCCGCTCGACGACCGTCGCCCTCGCCACGCCCGATCGTCTGCGCGGGCGCGTGCTCGCGGTGGAGATGGTGTTCATCAGCGCCTCCAACCAGCTGGGTGCGTTCGAGTCCGGGCTCGCCGCGTTCGTCCTGGGCGCCGTCCCCGCGGTTGTGATCGGCGGTGCGCTGACGGTCGCGGTCGCGCTCAGCTGGAGCCGGCTGTTCCCAGCGCTAGCCGGCGTCGATCGACTGCGCGATCTGCACCCGGTCGAAAGCCAACCGCAGGAGCGGCCGGTCGAGGCGGCTGCGTAGCGACCTCGCCATAAGGCGGCGCGGCCACCGGTGCACTGTCACAGAATTCCCGCCAAACCGCCTATATGGATATTGACATCGATTCAGCCGACAGGATGAGCCTCGATGCGGACGGCGTCGCACGTCTGTACACGGCGCACGCCGAGGCGATGCTGGGGTTCTTCATGAGGCGTACATTTCAACCCGAGGCCGCGATGGATCTGGTCGCCGAGACGTTCGCATGCGCGTTTCGAGATCGGCATCGCTTCCGCGGCTCGGGCGAGCGTGAGCAGGCCGCGTGGCTGTACGGGATCGCGCGTCACCGCCTGATCGACTTCGCGCGCCGCGGCCGGGTCGAGCGTGCCGCGCTGGAGCGCCTGGGCTTTCAGCGGCGGTCGCTGACCGACAGCGAATACGAGCGCGTCGAGGAGCTCGCGGGGCTGGCCGAGGTGCGCGAGCAGCTGGCCACCGGCTTGGATGGGCTCGGTAGCGACCAGCGCGCGGCGCTGCATCTGCGGGTGGTGCAGGAGCTCAGCTACGCGCAGATCGCCGAGGCGCTGGACGTCAGCGAGCAGACCGCGCGGGCGCGAGTCAGCCGGGCGCTGCGCGCGATGCGCGGCTCGGGTGCGCTGAGCGAGCTGGTGGAGAGCGACGAGCATGTCTGAGCAGCCGCACACGCCGGCCGAGCTGCCGCTGCTGCGGGAGATGGGGGAGGAGCTACACCGGCTGTTCCTGGCCGACGAACGGGCGAGCGCCGCGCCGCGGGCGCGAGGGTTCTCACGGCTGCGAGTGCGCCCGGGGGCGGTTCGCCTGCACCTGCGGTTGGTGCTGGCGCTGGTCGTGCTGCTGCTCGCCGCTGCGGCGGCGGCGCTCGCCGCCGGCGGCCTGCTCTCGGGCTCGCCGGTCAAGCCGCGGCTGCATGTGCAGCCCCGCGCATTCGACGGGGCGCCGCTTGCCGGGAGCGCGACGCTGCTCGCGCTATCGGTGCCCGATCCCGGCGGCGGCCTACCGTGGGGGCTGCGCATCCTCCATACGACCCGCGACCTGGGCTGCCTGCAGTACGGGCGCCTATACAACGGTCAGCTCGGCGTGCTCGGCCAGGACGGCGCGTTCGGCGACGACCAGCGCTTCCACGCACTGTCGCTTGCCGACGCCGTCACCGGGACCGACGCCTGCGGCCCACTGGACGCGAACGGCAGGCTGTCCCTGGCGGTGCAGAGCCAGGCGATGCCCGCGAGCGCCGATCCTGAAGCATGCCTGCCGCGCGTGGACTACCAACGCGGCATGCGTATGCCGGGACACCTGGCCCCACCTCGAGGCACAACCCTGTGCCCGGCAGCCGACGAACGTGCGCTGTTCTTCGGCGCTCTCGGGCCGGACGTAAAGAGCATCAGCTACTCGCTGCAGACCCGGCGCGAAGCCGTCCGCGGGCTGGGGCGCGCCGGCGAGTTCTTTGTCACTCGCTCGGTCTACGCGCTGCACGGGCCGACGGTGACGGCCCCGACCGTGGGCTCGCAGGGCGCCTATCTGATCGTCGCGCGCGCCTTGCCCGAAGCGCAGTCGGGCACATTCGGTCCCAGCGCCCCCAACGGCTCGGCCACGCTGCCCGAAGGCCAGTATCAGCCGATCCGCGCGATCACCTACAAGGACGGCACCGTCTGTCACGTCGGCGCCACGCAGGACCTCGACGGCCACGGGCGCCCCTGCGCGCCGATCGGGATGCTCGCGCCGGCGAGGCCCACGGGCGCGCAGGTACGCGCTCCGCTGAACGCAACGATCCTCTATGAACATCCCGATCCGCCGCTACACCCCGAAGACGTCGTTCGCGTGCAGTTCACCGCGCGTGCTCCGATCACCACCGCCGCCAACTACTACGTGGCCCTGATGCGCGATCCATGCCAGGGCGCCAGCGGCGGCAGCGCGCTCGACGAAGACATCGCCGCCGGCCAGCGCGTCACGTTCTATATGCAGATGAGCAACGGCCCGCCAGGCTCCAAGCCGTGCCCTGGCGTCTACTCCGGCGAGGTGCTCTACGGCAACCGCTCCACGCAAGGGCTGGCGCGTGGCGGCGGCATCCCGGTCGGGTACTTCTCGGTACGGCTGCGCTGAGCGATCCACGGGCCGTGCGTCGCCCGCGCGAAAGCGCCGAACAGATCCATGTTTCAATATGCGTGCATGGGATCGCGCGGTGCAGCCAGCCCGACTGCGGCTCAGCGCGTGTGCGTGATCGGCGCAGGGATGTCGGGGCTCGCGGCGCTGCGCGCTTTGCTCGAGGCCGGACATGACGTCACCGCCTATGAGGCCGGCTCTGAGCTCGGCGGGATGTGGCGCTACGCAAACGACAGCGGCCTGTCGGCGGCCTACGCCTCGCTCTCAACGAACACGTCGCGCAGGCGCATGCAGTACCCCAGCCTGCCGATGTCCCGGGCGGCGGGGGAGTTCCCTCACCACAGCGCGATGCTCGCCTATCTCGAGGCCTATGCCGCCGCGAACAATCTGCAGCGCCACATCGTCTGTGGCGCCTCGGTGCTGGAGGCCCAAGCGGAGGATGGTGGCTGGGAGGTGGCGGTTCGCGATCGCCCGACCGAGCGGTTCGACGCGGTGGTCGTGGCCAGCGGGCACTACTGGGACGCTCAGATCCCACAGTTGCCCGGCGAGTTCACCGGCACGGTCATGCACGCGCGCGACTACCGCACACCGGAGCAGTTCGCGGGCCAGCGAGTCGTGGTGGTTGGCGGCGCGCAGTCGGCGCTTGACCTCGTTGCCGAGATCTCGACGACGGCAGGGCAGGCGTATCTGGCATGTAGCCAGGCCCACCACCTCGTGCCGCGCCGTGTCCTCGGTCGGCCGTTCGACGAGTTCGACATCCCTGCGGCGCTGCTGCTGCCGCTGCCACTGACGCGGCTGATGATGCGCGCGATGATGGGCGTCTCGCGATCCGTCCCCGATCGCGCGGGGCTGACCCCGCCGAGCCACCGCCTGTTCGAGACGCGCTGGCCGATCGTCGTCTCGCCGACCGCCGATGCTGCGCTCAGAGCGCGCTCGTTCGAGAGTCGTCCCCACGTGAGAGCCCTCGACGGTGACCGCGTGCGCTTCGCCGACGGCAGCGAGGAGCGGGTGGACGCGATCGTCTTCGCGACCGGCTACAGGATCAACTTCCCGTTCCTGCCTGACGATCTGGGCCGCGGCCGCGGCTGGGAGTTCCCGCTGTATCGGCGCATCCTCTCCCCGGACGCTCCCGGCCTCGCGTTCATCGGCGTGCTCGAGCCCGGCCCCGGGCTGTTCGCGATCGTCGAGCGCCAGGCCGCGTGGCTGGGCGAGATGCTCGCCGGGCGGCTGCAGGTGCCCGAGCGCAAGCGGATGTGGCAGGCGATCGACGCCGGCGGCGAGCGCCGGTCCCGCCAGCAGTTCGGCGCGACCGGCCCACACACGATCCTCTGCAATCGCCACGCCTACCTGCGTCTGCTCGCACGCGATCTTCGCCGCCACGAGGCTCGGTGAGCGCTACACGAGCGGGCGCACCTCGACCGCGCCGCCCATACTCGCCGCCGGGATCTTCGCGGCCAGTTCGATCGCGGCGTCGAGGTCGTCGGTCTCGAAGAACAGATAGCCGCCGATCGCCTCCTTGACCTCGACGAACGGGCCGTCGGTCGTCAACGTCTTGCCGTCGGCCACGCGCACAGTGGTGGCCGTCTCCGGCGGTTGCATCCACACTCCCGGCGTCACGCCAGGAGTCTCGTTGATCGCTTGGTAAGCGCCGGCAGCAGCGCCCTTCTGCTCGTCGGTAAGGGCATCCCACTCGGGCGAGGGCGGCGTCGGGGTGGTGCCATGGTGGATCAACAGCATGTACTTCATCTCGCTGCCTCCTTTTCGATGGTCTACGCCCCTAAAACGAACGGCACACGCCGATATCGACAGCCAGCCGAGCTACATGTGTGACTGATATAACGTACAGACATCTGTTATCACGACTAGTCGAGGTTGGTATGGAGCTCCTGGAGTGGGACGCAAGCACGTATGACTCGTTGGATCTGCCGCACAAGCGGTGGGGGAGGGGTGCGCTCGAGCGCCTGGCTCTGCGCGGCGATGAGACCGTATTGGAGCTCGGCTGCGGTAGCGGGCGCGACAGCGAGCGCCTGCTCGAGGCGCTTCCGTGCGGCCGGCTCGTGGCGGTCGACGGCTCACGCCGGATGCTCGAGCAGCTACGCGCGCGCCTCGGCGACGGTGACGGGCGCCTGCAGGTGCTCCATCGTGATCTGCGTGAGCCGTTCCAGCTCGACGGGCCATTCGACGCGGTCATGAGCGTCGCCACGCTGCACTGGCTGGGAGACCATCAGCACGTGTTCGACGAACTCGCTGGAACGCTGCGCCCAGGCGGGCGGATCGTGATCGAGGCCGGCGGCCACGGGAACATCGCCGGGTTCCTGCGGGTGCTCGGCGAGATCCACGACGACGACGGCTCGCGCTTCTGGAACTTCGCCGACGTTGTTGAGACGCGAGCGCGGCTGCAGCGGGCCGGGTTCGAGCAAATCCAGGTGCGGCTCGTGGCAGATGAGGCGCGGCTGGGAGATCACGCGCAGCTGGAGGCGTTCGTGGCGACGGTGATGCTCGCGGCGGAGCTGCGCGAGATGCCGCGCGAGGACCACGCGGCGTTTGTGGCGGAGGTTTGCGAGCGACTGCCCGAGCCGGCGATTGACTTCGTGCGGCTGCAGATCGAGGCGCGGCGTGGGGCCGTGGGCGCTGCCATCGAGCAGTAGGCTCGAACGATGGCCAGCTCGCTGGGCGTCTTGACTAGGCCGAGAAGGCCGTGCCGCCTGCCCGCACGGCCTCCGCTACCTGCCTTACCCGCCAGGCGAGCAGCGGACTGTGCCACACGACTTGACCGTCGGAGAACGTGAGCTTCCCACGGACGCGTGTGACCGAGTCCGGGCCGAGCGGATATTTCCCGAGTTGCGCGCCCGGCTGATGGAATGGAAGATCGCGATACACGTACACGTGCTGATCGGTCACGAGCACGGTCCTGTGAAAGTGGAAGAACAGCAGCGCGAACAGGAGCCCCACATACGGCAACTCCTCCAGCACCCCAGCGAGGATCGCGATCGCGATCGAACTGAACCCGAACGAGATCGTGACGGCGTCCTCACCCGAAATCTTCGCTCGCCTGGCATACCGCATCGCCATCCGCTTGCGCCTGCTTCTCATCCCTGTCCCTCCGGCTTATCGACTGACGAGGCCTGGGCATCGTATCTGCTCTAGAGGGGTGAGTTGCGCCCATCTGCCATCCCGAGGACTCGAAAGTCTTCGCGCCCAAAGTGTCCGGCGAGCACAGCCGCGTCCAAGGCTATCTCGCTCGCGCCTGCTGGCGTTAGGCGGCCTTGATGCCCTCGCGCGTGGCCGCCTTCAGGATCTTCTGATCGAATGACGAGACCGTCGAGCTCGTGTGCTTCGCGGTCGCGAGGCAGTATGCGTCGGGGAGGCTGATTGGGTGGCGTTGTCGCAGGCGCGCCGCCTCGACCCCGATCGCCTCGTTCGGCTGGTGCACGGTGACGCCGAGCGCGGCGATCGCCTCCCGGGCGGTGGCGAGCTTCGACACGTCCGCTGAGGGAGCGATCAGCACCTCGGTCAGGTTCACCACGCTGACAGCGCAAGAGTCTTGGTCGTCGCGCCATTTGGTGAACAGCGCGCGGGCGCGATCATGATGCGGATCGCTGCCGTCAAGCGCTCCGATCAGGATGTCCGCGTCGAGGACCAGCTTCACCGCAGTTCCTCTTCGGCGTCGAGTTGCTCGAGATAACCGGCAGGGTAGGTGCCCGTCAGCGTCCCGAAGGCATCCTCGAAGGTCGTGGTCGTGCGGCGGATCCGGAGCTCCCCGTCGCCGGCCGGCTCGACCGTGACTCGCTCGCCGGCGTGCAGCCCGACCTCGTCGAGCGCCGCGACGGGGATCGTGATCTGGTTCTTGGTCGAGATTCGCGTCATTCCTTTACTCTATCAGTAAAGGCCCTTGTTCGCGCTTGCTTTGCCTGGGGGAGCGAACGTGTCCATCATGTGCGTGAGTTTGCGAGGGAGACCGCTTGGTCTCGCCGAGCACGGGGTTCGCGTGTCTTGACGCGAATGGCTCACTGAATACAAACTAGGAGTGCCGGTGCGGGTTTGTGCTTCAACGCCGAAGGAGACCGATGGCCGCCTGCTCGATCTGGCCGATCAAATCTTCGGCTCTACCTCCGTGTCGCATCGGCTCCGTCCCCGGTGGCCTCTCACAGGGGGCGTGTAGGACGACACGGAGATGACACCGGTTGACGACACGCGAATGAAACCGCGATGCGACACCCGGTTGCGACCGCGAGCGGCATCAAGGTCACGCGTGATCACCAGAAGCGGCAGGGCGTCCAGGCCGGCTGACGTGAGGCCCTGCCTCGACGAGGTTGCGGCGCCGCTTGGGATCCAGGCAGACCGCGACCTCGTAGGATCTACTCGATGGGTTCCAGCCTGACCGGCGGTTGTAACTGCGGCGCAGTTCGCTTTGAAATCACCGAGCCGCTGTTCGGCGCGCGCTACTGCCACTGCACGCGTTGCCAGCGGCGCACGGGCACCGCGGCGTCGGCCAACGCAACCGTTGTGCCCGGCTCGTTTCGCATCGTGAGCGGAGAGGCGGCGCTGAAGGCCTGGAAACCACCCGATGGGCACGAGAAGTGGTTCTGCGGCGAGTGCGGCTCGGCGGTTTTCACCCGCGATCCCACCGACCACGCCAAGACGGGGGTGAGACTGGGGGCCCTCGATGGCGACCCTGGGGTGCGGCCCGAATTCCGGCAGTTCGTTGCCTACTCCGCGCCCTGGGAGGAGATCCCGAACGACGGGCTGCCGCGGTACCCGGAGCGCGCGCTCGCCTGAACGGGCGACGCTCGGGAGGGCGACGCGGCAGACCGGCCCCCGCCGTCCTGGGGCGTAAGTGCTCGTGTTCGTCCCAGGCGCGTAACGTTCCCGGCATGGCGGTCACGTTATGCGTCTTCCTCTGGGCAGTCCCCGGACGAGAGGAGGAACTGGTCGCCTACGAGGACCGGGTTCTCAGGCTCCTGGCCGACCATGGAGGACTGCTGCTAACTCGGGCCAGAGCGCTCGAGGATGGACCGACCGAGGTGCAGGTCCTCGAGTTCGCATCAGAGCAGGCCCTGTCTGAGTTCATGAGCGACCCCCAGCGCGAAGCGCTCTCCGCGCTTCGCGAACGAGCCATTGAGCGCACCGAAGTCATCCGCGTCGAGCTGGTGGAGCATGCTCGCCTCGACGCACCACCCCAATGAACCGCTGTGATTGCCAAAGTCGGCTCGTCATCCCAACGTCGCACACGCTGGCAAGGGACGAAGCTGTGAGAGCGCGGCTGGCCTCGGAGGCGCTTCTCTTTGCAATAGCGCTCGGCACGAAGCGGAAGCTGGCGGGGGTCGATGAGGCGACGGGTTTCATTCTGGTGTCGCGAGCCGGTTTCATCTCCGTGTCGCATCGGTTTCCAGCCTTCAGTGCCTCATCGAGCTGGGAGATCGCTTCGGACCGCTCAACCAGATCTGCCGACACGACAGCAATGTAGTTCGTGCCCTCGCGCAACGCTCAAATGCTGGTGCGCGCGCGGTTAGTCTACGGCGGAATGATGCGGCCGCCACCAACCAGGTTCGCTCACAGCGGCGATGCGAGAGTCGCGTTCCACCAATTGCGCAGCGGACTCTTCGAGCAAGGGTTCAGACTCTCGTGCCGACGCGGTTCCTATCGTGCGCGAACGCTCGCGGCGCCGGGCTTGCAAAGGTCTCTCACGCCACGTGAGAGATCACCGCCGACCGGTTTCATTCTGGTGTCGCGACGCCACAGGCGTGTCACCTGCCAAATCAGTCCCTCTTTCCGTACAGGTTTACATAACATGCATTATCGGGCGTGAGCAGGTAGTGCATCGGTTTGGGCAACGCCCATGCGGGGTCTCATCCATATGAGACCCTCTCGCTCGCGTAGTTGATCCCGTGGTCTAGGCCGAGATCACTCAGGTGCGCGTTCAGCGACGAGAAGCTCCCACTACCAGCGCGAGCCGGCGAGCGCTTGGGGTTGGCTGACCGGTCGGCACCGGGCCAACTTGCAGGGTCCGGGAAGGACGTGTCCTGAGAAAGCCGCCTTCAGTGATTGCTGGAGCGTTTGGTAACGCTCGATGGCCCGTCGCAAGCTTTCCTTAGAGACGATCTCGACAGTGTCATGGCCGTGACTCTCCCGTTCGACGAGCATGTTGAATCGCTTGGCAGCGCGGCTCCTAGTTCGCTCGGCTTGGGCGACTGGCCACCGCAGCCCGCTAGGGCCATAGCGCAGGCAAGCGCGGCCGACGAGGTGACTGACGGCGGGCACCCAACCCGGCTGGCGACCTACGCTCGCCTGCTCTCAGCAGCAGGTCGCCAGGTGCGTGCGGCCGTCCGAGCTGCGTGCGAGGACGCGCTTGAAGGGACACGTGTCCATTTGATGGCATTTCGATCTATCGCCGGAGAGACCCGACGGCTCGGCCGCGCCCTACTGGAGGCACTCGGCGGGGACCTGTAAGTCTCATCTCCTGCTGGCCGTGGCTCCAACAAGCCCTGACCGGGACGATCCAGCCGAGCAGGCGTCCTCACTCGCCGGCCGCTAGCCCTCGGGCATGATCTCTGAACCGCGGACCTCCCCCCTACACTTCAGGGATCGTGTCGACACATCCTGCGAGTCAGAGCGAACCCGAGCACTTGGAGCTTCCAGTCGAGGAGCTGTTGCGCCGGGTGCGTCCGTTGCCTGACCACGATGAGATGGTGATCGAGGATCTCAGCGAAGAGGAGGGCGAGGCCTTCCTAGCAGCCGTCCAGTCGTGACCGCGCCCGGATCGCGCGGCGCGATCGTGATCGATACTGATGTCTTCAGCGCTGACCTGGTCCCGACGTCACGGTTGGCTGAACGCTACGCGCCGATCATCACTGGCCGTCCGGCGTTCATCTCCTTCCAAACGGCCGCGGAGCTGCGCTACGGGGCGATCCGGCGCGGCTGGGGGGAGGCGCGGATGCTGAAGCTCGACAGCAAGATCCGGCGCGCGGAGGTCGTCCACACCGGCCCCGAGCTCGTAGCGATCTGTGCCCAGCTGCGGGCCAACTGCGCCGCGATCGGTCACGCTCTCGCGCAGCGCGAGCACAACGCCGACCGCTGGATCGCCGCGACCGCGATCCGTCTCGGGATCCCGCTCGTCTCCAACGACACAATCTTCAAGGCCGTACCCGGCCTCACACGCGAATCGCTCACGTAAAACGGCCGTCGCCGAGCGGAAGCGCAGCGAGCGTCCTCGCAGGTCGTCTCGCGGACCCGCGCCGTTGAGGTCGTCGCGTCGGTCTCATATGGATGAGACGCCACAGTCTCATATGGGTGAGACTCAGCCGTCTCAGATCGGCGGGACGCCGCGAGCTGAGCTAGCGGTGGGCCTTGACCACCCACTTGAAGGCCAAGGCCCGCCCGCTAGATCGGCGGTGCGAGTCCGCCACGCGCATGAGAACCGGGGGCGCCCTCGGGCAGGGCGCCCCCGGTGAAGCGCGCTACGCCGCGGCGAACTGCGGCGCGAGCTGAGCGAGCCGCAACTGATTACCGGACGGGTCGCGCAGCCCGCAATCGCGGCCGTAGGGCATGTCGGTCGGCGCCGTTGTGAACTCCACCCCGGCCTCGCTGAGGCGCTTGTACTCGGCGTCTACATCTTCGGTCACCAGGAAGACGGTCCCGGCGAACCCCTTCGCCATCAACGAGCGCACCTGGTCGGCGGTCTCTGGGTCCATCACCGGCGGGCCTGGGATTGCCATCAGCACGACGGCGAAGTCGGGCTGGCTCGGCGGGCTGACCGTCAGCCAGCGGAAGCCACCAAGCTCGGGCATCGTGACGTCGCTGCGGACCTCCCAGCCGAGCTTGCCGACATAGAAGTCGAGCGCCTCGCCCTGGTCGTGGACCCAGAGTTGTGCGTTTTGTACCTGCATCGTTGCTCCTTTCAGTGGTGTGCTGAGGAACGCTAATCCGCCGCCACCGCCCGGTCTTCTCCCTTTGTGCTGTGTTGCGGGCGGCCGTACAGGCGCATGTAACAGGCAGGGACGATCACCTGGGCGGAGGCCGGCGGGAAGCACGCGCGGTACTCCGTCGGCGTCTTGCTGAAGTGGCGCTTGAAACTCGTGGTGAACGACCCGAGCCCGACCAGCCCGACATCGAGGCAGATCTCACTCACCGACCGGTCGGTGTTGCGCAGGAGCGCGGCGGCACGCTCGAGCCGGCGGGTCATCAGGTAGGCCTTCGGTGACTCGCCGAACGTGCGGCTGAACTCGCGGCTGAAGTGCGCCCGCGACAGCCCGGCGGCGGCCGCCAGCTCGCCGACGCCG
>Ga0182024_10006291_pt1 | contig 26155 bp, 25 predicted proteins | sample P32metaG_FD_120480 | JGI IMG/M metagenome (GOLD analysis project Ga0182024, IMG submission 120480) | Permafrost microbial communities from Stordalen Mire, Sweden - P3-2 metaG (Illumina Assembly) | ecosystem: Environmental > Terrestrial > Soil > Wetlands > Permafrost | place: Sweden: Stordalen... | reverse complement strand
GAGGTTCAAAAGCCGACGCACATCAGCGCCAGAGAGTTTGTTCATTGGCTAGCGCCTGAGAGCCGTATTGATGACGATTCTTTGCGAATGCTATTTAAGCTGTAAGAGTCTCCTGCTGAGAGCGCGAACTCCACTTTCCACACTCGTAGATTCCCATTATTGGTCCTCATGTCGGTTCGGCGTTTCCGTCGCGTATGCCGTTGCAATCACACGATGGCCGACGCCGACCGCATCCAAGGTACCCCAGGCACTGGCAAATATTGATAGGCGTTTCACCAAATGCATAAAAGCAGGCAAAGCCGCGTAGTTGCGAGGAAATCAGAGGAGTAGTCTCGGATGAGCCGAACAACGTATACTCGCGACATACTCTGATCTCGCTTCGGAGGCGGTGCTCAAGCAGCGTCTCTATTCAGCCGCCAGACCGAGTTTTTCAGCAGCCTGCTTAGGATCCGATCTCTTTCGTCAGATACACTTTCCCGCGCGACACTTTGTGTTGCAAAGTAGCGGCCAGATGATCGATGTCGGTAGCGGCAATGTTCACTGACATCGTATCCAGCAACGGAGTTCGGCTGCTGCCCACCGCGTCGCGGCGCACCTGAATCAGTAGGCCCTGCACGACATTCGGATCATATTTCTCAGGCGCCAATCGCACCAGATCGCTGAGGGCGCTGCCTACCGAGAGCGGAGCGCGATAGGGGCGTGCGCTGGTCATCGCATCAAAAGAGTCGGCGAGACCGACAATGCGCACGGGCATGGGCAACTCATCTTGCGCGAGCCTGTCGGGATAACCGGAGCCGTCGCTGCGCTCGTGGTGCCAGCGGACAATCTCGGGAATCTTGGGCCAGGGGAATTGCACGCTGCTGACGATCTGGTGGCCGACGACCGTGTGGTCTGCCATCTCACGAAACTCTTCAGGATCGAGCGCTCCGGCCTTGCCGAACAGGCGGCGATCCACGGCAACTTTTCCGATGTCGTGCAAATACCCCGCGCTGCGCAGCGCTGCTACCTCGCCCGGTTCCATGCCGATGGCCTCGCCGATGGCTGCGGCATAACGCCCTACGCGTAGAGAATGTCCGTGAATGTTGACGTGCTTCACGTCGATGGCGGTGGCAAAGGCTTCAAGCGCGTTGTCGTAGAAACCGTGCAGCGACGCCATCAGACGCAGATTTTCAGAAACGCGTTGCGCAATGGATTGCGTCAGAGCATGATTCTGCACGGCCAGCGCAACGTAACTGCACAGCAGTCCCAGCGCGTCGAGTTCGCTGTCTTCGTAAAGCGCATCGCCGGGGCGGCGCCCCAGGGCGACCACTCCCGCCAGCCGTCCTCCAGCTTTTAAAGGGGCCACGCATTTGAACAGTTCCGGTGCGACGTTGCCGTTGGAACTCAGGAACTCCGAATAGGTTGAAGAATTGAGCACAATGGGACCACGCGCCGCCGTCAGCGCATGCACGTGTTTGGGAAGGAGAGGAATGAAGGCGGGATCGGGCATCAGCGCGAATCCCAGCGCCGCCGCGGAGGTCAGCAAGGCAGGCTTGTCATGGAACAGGAGGAGCACACCTTCGCGCGCGCCCGCCGCTTCCATGATGGCAGACAGCATGAGGCGCGAAGTCTCCGAGAAGTCGCGCTCCGCCGTGAGCGCGGGCCCGAGCTCGGAAAGCGCCTCAACCGTATGCAACAGCCGCCGTAAATTGTTTGTCTGAATCGCCACTGACGAAGTGGGAGCCAGATCGCAGAGCAAGATCAGCGTAACATGCAGGAAATACCCAAAGCGATAGCGCGTGTTGGTTAGTTTGATGCGGTCGCGAGGACATCGAAAGCCTACGGACTGCACGTTCATTGGAAAAACTGTTACAGCGTTAAAAGCTCAACCACAGAGGGCACAGAGTCCCACAGAGGTTTTTTATCACCCCGTGTTCCCCTGTGTCCTCTGCGGTTAAGATCTAGAAGTGGTCTCGCAGCTCCGCGAAGCGGCCTACGATGAGCAGTTTCTGGGGCGGAGGAGCCGGGTTGACCTCCTCGTGCTCCAGTATCCACGTGTTGCCGTGAGGCACGAAGACCGCATGCAGCCCGGCAGCTAACGCGGGATTGATGTCGGACTTCGGGCTGTTGCCTACCATCCACGTCGCAGCGAGATCGAGCTCATGTTTTTCCACCACGCGTGCGTAGGCTGCCGGGTCCTTCTCGGCCACGATTTCGACGGCGGCGAAATATTTCTTCAGGTCTGAGCGCTCGACTTTTCCCGTCTGCTCCGCGAGCGCTCCCTTGGTCATCAGGATCAGATGATGGTGCTTCGACAAATACTGCAGAGTTTCGGGTACTTCGGGCAAATTCTCGAGGGGCTGATCTGCAATGGAGTGGGCAAAGCTGTGGATCTGGGCGTGCAACTCAGGCGTGACCGGTTCGACGCTCAAGCGCTCAAAGGTATCGACCAGGGCATGAGCGAAGCTGTGCAGTCCGTAGCCGTGTTTCAAGATGCATTCGCGCTCCACATCGTTGATCACTTCGCGCACCTGCTCGGCAGAAAACTCGTGATGATTCAGAAACGAAATAAATCGAGTGATAGCCCGCTCGAAGTAGATGTTGTTTTCCCAGAGCGTGTCGTCGGCGTCGATGAGGAGGGTTTGGGGGGGCAAGCTCTTGGCTCTTGGCTTTTGGCTCACGTCGCGGCGTAGCCGATCAATTGTGGATTTCTATAAGGATCGGCCAAAAGTCTAACCGAAATCAACGGGGGCGAGGCTACAAGCCAAGAGCCAAGAGCCTTCTACCCCACCCAATCCACGCGCGCTTCCGGCCCGATGATCCCCGCCTTGTGGCCCATATCGAGCAGGCGGCGAACCGCTTCGCGGCCGTCGGGGCCGTAGTCGAGGGTGCGCTCGTTCACGTACATGCCGATGAACTTGTCCGCCGATTGCGTGTCGAGGTCACGGGCAAACTGCATGGCATAAGAGAGCGCTTCCTCGCGGTGGTCGAGTGCGTACAGGATGCTCTCGCGCAATGCAGTGGAGACCGCCGATATCAGTTCGGGGCCAAGGGCGCGGCGAATCGCGTTGCCTCCCAGGGGCAAAGGCAGCCCGGTCACCTTCTGCCACCACCTTCCGAGATCCACAATGCGGTGCAGGCCCGACTTGTCGTAGGTTAACTGTCCTTCGTGAATGATCAACCCAGCTTCGTATTTTCCTTCTAACACCTGCGGGATGATCTGGTCGAACGGAACGACCTCGGTTTCCACCCCGGGCGCAAACAGTTGCAGCGCGAGGTAAGCGGTGGTGAGCATGCCCGGCACGGCAATCCGCTTGGTCTTGATTTCGCTCGCGGTAAAAGCACGCGGCGAGACGATCATCGGCCCGTAGCCCTCGCCCACGCTGCCTCCGCAACTCATCAGCGCGTATTTATCCTGAACGTAAGGGTAGGCGTGAAAGGAAATCGCGCTCACGTCATAGACGCCTTCGCGCGCCTTCTGGTTCAGTGTTTCAATGTCACAAAGGGTATGGCTGAAGCGCAACCCCGCGGCGCGAACTTTGTTCGTGGCCAGACCGTAAAACATGAAGGCGTCGTCGGAGTCCGGACTGTGGGCCACGGTAATCTCGCGCACTTGGCCTGCGATACTGCTGCCCGGCGCTTTTGCTGTTTCGGATACGGCTGTCATTTGTGAACTCCCCGGAATCTACTGCTTGATTGCGCTATGTCGCCAGCGAGTAGCAATGGCCGCTGCCACCATCACCTTGATAACCTCGGCGGCTAAAAACCAGTACAGGCCGAGATAGGCTGCCTTCGCCAGCGAATGCGTGAATACATAAAGCCAAGTCAGGCCACCGACGAATAGCAGGATCTCAGCCGAGAACCCTGCGATCGCGGCTCGCAGGAAGGTCTTTGTTCCGCGCTCAAGAATGTATCCCGCAAGGAAGGCGACGAAGGGATACACCATCAGAAATCCGCCGGTTGGGCCGAGGATATGCGCAATACCCACCAGACCCGTGGGACTTTGGCTGAAGACGGGCAAACCAACCGCGCCTTCCATCAGGTAGAGCGCCAGCGCCGCAAAGCCGCGACGGCTGCCCAGCAACAATCCGACTACTAGCACGCCCAGGTTCTGCGCCGTGAGCGGGACGGGAGTGAGAGGCATCAATGGAATTGTGATGCGCGCGCACAACGCAACTACCAGACTCGCGCCCACCACGAGCGCAACCTGGCGCGAAGCTTCTTTGGCCCGGTCCTGCGGAGTGCTCAGGGTCTGAATTGCCGACTTTGCCATAGCTCGATCTCCCAATCGCAACTCAAATTTTCAGCGTTCGATGCTGTCCGGCTGGCGCGGGCGCTCCACTTCAGTCAGCGTTCCGTCGTGCGAGGCGTGCGCCTTCTGCAGGTGGTGCCGCAAATGCACATACAGGGCGATCGCCACGCACACTACGACCAGCGTGCTCCCACCCAGTATCAGAAACCACCAGATCATCCGCACAGCCGATTAGGATAACAGATGCCGTGGAGCGCGAGCGTGATTCCAGTTCGCCGTTGAGCCTGAACAATCCCGCGTTTCTTCGGGATCATCCCGACCGGAGCCGCTTTCCAGGCGAAGGAGGGATCTCGACGCTACGCAGAGCGCCGCATGTGTGGCCACGGCGCCTAACTCGCCTTGCGCTCAGCCCGCTTCTGGCGCATCGTCTCGACCCGCTTCAGCGTTAGTTTCAGCCTTTCCCGGCCGAACTTGGACTTGGTGATGACTTTCTCGATATTTCCGAAGAGTTGCGGGTCATCCATCTTTTCTCGGAGTTCTTTGAGAAATGGATGAACCTTCGCCAATAGGAAATACATTTCGCCGCTCACTGCAGGTTGGATGAATAGATCTTCGCTCAGGGCGCCCTTTAGCACGAAGGTCGCCGCCATGCTCCAGTAGCTACCAACTTGGCGAAGCCAATTGTTTTCCGGCGAGCCCATGGACCCGGCAACTTTCACGAAGTCGTCGGCATTCTGCGGCCAGAATTCGCCGAGCCACCAACTGCGCGCCTTTCGCATTTCGGGTTCGCGGCGCAGATCGTAGAGCTGGAGAATCAAGTGCGCATCAGCGGTAGTCGGTTTTTTCGCCATAACAGCACCTCAACGCTAGATTTGGTAATTGTCAATTGGGTAATTTGGTAATTCGGGTATTGGGCTTGAGCGATTCATCAGGCCAGAGCACTGCTGACACACTTTCGCTTTAAGAATTACTCAATTACCAGATTACCAAATTACCCAATCGAGTTTTACGCCGTGGTCGCGGCCGCTTCCGCCGCCGGATTGGGCCGCTCGTAGTCGCATTCTTTGTTCGGACACACGATCACCGGCCCAGCCTTCAGAAATTTCTCGACCAGATATTCGCTGCCGCAACTCGGACACTTCTCCGGAATCGGCTTGTGCGCCGAGGTGAACTTGCAGTTGGGATAATTGCCGCACCCGTAAAAAGTGTTCCCCTTGCGGGCGCGCTTCTCCACCAGCTCCCCGTCTTTGCACTCGGGACACTTGACCCCGATGAAGTTCTGCTTCACGTACTTGCACTCGGGATAGCCGCTGCAGGTGGTGAACTCGCCGTAACGCCCGTGGCGGATCATCATGTTGCGTCCGCACTTGGGGCAGAGCTCGTCGAGCGGAATGTCCGGAACCTTCTTGCCCTGGTCCAAACGCCGCGTGGTCTTGCAATCCGGATAGCCTGTGCACGCCATGAACTGGCCGAAGCGGCCGCGCTTCAGCACCATCACTCGCCCGCAGTTTTCGCAGTACTCTTCCTGCGTAGTCTCCTGCACGTCGGCCGAATCTAGATCTGGCAGGTTAATCGGATTTTCTTTGGTGAAGGTGCAGGTGTTCGGATCTTCCTTATCGTAAGTACTGCAGGCATAAAACGAGCCGTGCTTGCCCCATTTGATCACCAGCGGCGCTCCACAGCGTTCGCACTTCTCGTCTGTGGGCTTCTCCATCCGCTTGATGTTTTCCATATGCTTTTCGGCATATTTAAGGTCTTTCTGGAATTACTTGTAGAACTCGGCAAGGGTGTCCGTCCACGTCTCTTTGCCCTCTTCGATTTCATCAAGTTCTTCTTCCAGACGCGCCGTATATTGCACGTCGAAAATATCGCGGAAATTCTCGACCAGCAGGTCGGTAACCACCAGCCCAATCTCAGTCGGAGAGAATTTCCCGCCCACCTTCTGCACGTACTGCCGCTCCTGAATGGTCGACAGAATCGCAGCGTAGGTTGACGGGCGGCCGATGCCGCGTTCTTCAAGTTCTTTCACCAGCGACGCCTCGTTGTAGCGCGGCGGCGGCTCGGTGAAATGCTGCTCCGGCTTCAATTCTTTGAGCGTAAGTTTCTGTCCGGCTTCGAGCGCGGGCAGCTTGTGTTTCAGTTCCTCGTCTTCTTCGTCCTTGCCTTCCTTCGACTCTTCATAGACTCGGAGAAATCCGTCGAACTTGAGCACCGATCCGGTCACACGGAACCAGAAAACTTCATTGCCATTTTTGGCGTCGATGTCAACCGTGGTCTGGTCGAAGACCGCGGGATTGATCTGCGACGCGACAAAGCGCTGCCAGATCAGCTTGTAAACCTTGAACTCATCTTCCTTTAAATACTGCTTGAGCTGGTCGGGATGTCGCATCGCTGAAGTCGGGCGGATCGCCTCGTGAGCGCCCTGCGAGTCCTTCTTCTCTTTAAAAGTGTTGGGCGTCTCGGGCAGGTAGGTTGGACCATATTCCTTGCCGACGTATTCGCGCACTTCCTGGATCGCCTCGGGCGCCACCCGGGTCGAATCGGTACGCATGTAGGTGATCAGACCGACCAGTCCTTCGTCGCTGCCGAGTTCCACGCCTTCGTATAAGCGCTGCGCGATCATCATGGAGCGCTTCACGCTGAAACGCAGCTTGCGCGAAGAATCCTGTTGCAGCTTGCTGGTCGTGAAAGGAGGTGCGGCGTTGCGGCGGCGCTCTTTCTTGTCGACGGAGCGCACTACCCAGTCGGCCTTTTCCAGCGCGGCGCGAATCTTTTCCGCGTCTTCGCCGTTCGTGACCTCAACTTTCTCTTCGCCCTTACCCACAAACCGCGCGTCGAACGCCGGCGGCTTGCTGGCTGCGAGGTGCGCGTCAATCGTCCAATATTCTTTTTTCTCGAACGCCTTGATTTCGCGTTCGCGTTCGACAATCAAACGCAGCGCAACCGTCTGCACCCGTCCCGCAGAAAGACCACGGCGAACTTTGTCCCATAGCAACGGAGAGACCTGATATCCCACGAGCCGGTCGAGCACGCGTCGGGCCTGCTGTGCGTCCACCAGATTCTGATCGATCGCCCGCGGATGTTCAAACGCGGCCTGCACCGCGCGCTTGGTAATTTCGTTGAAGGTAACGCGCTGAATGCGCGGCGGAGCTTCCGGCTCGCCTTTCTTCGCTTTCTTAGCTTTTTTCTTTTTGCCGTTCCCGTCGAGTTCGAACGCCAGATGTGCGGCAATCGCCTCGCCCTCGCGGTCCGGGTCAGGCGCCAGATAGATCGCATCCGCCGAGGCCGCCAGTTTTTTCAGCCGGGCTACAACTTTCTCTTTGCCGGGGATGACGACGTAATCCGTCTCGAAGTCGTTCTTGATGTCCACACCCAGAGTGCTCTTGGGCAGATCCTTCACGTGGCCGAGCGAAGCCTCAACCGTGAAGCCCTTCCCCAGATATTTCTGGATGGTCTTCGCCTTGGCCGGCGACTCGACAATGACTAAACCTTTTAACAAGGTATCCTCAATCTCCCTGGAATCCGTTTTCCGAAGCTAGCACGAATGGGACGGCGGCAACAAGTTACTGGAGCGGAAGCTGTCAGCTATCAGCTGTTAGCTCTCAGCCTTTGCATCAGCGATGCGAGCATCCGTTTGACCTCCACAGCCTCATCCGAAAGGCGCTGATAATCCGAGGTTTCCAGTAGCTCCAGGCCGCGCGCAAGGAGCAAGTGATACTCCAATTCGCTGGCCGAACCCACGGCGATCTGCAGGAATCGAACAAAGTCCACGTCGCCCTTCTACATACCCCTCAGCGATGTTGGCGCCGATCGAGACCGACGCTCTCCGCATCTGGCTTGTCAAACCGTACATTTCCTCCCGCGGAAGGGATTTGCTGACTTTATAGACGTCGAGAGTCAGCACGTGCGCCTTTTCCCAAACCTTAAGATTTCTAGAGTCCTGCACGAAAGCCTCCTTCACGGCGAGCAAACTGAAAGCTGACGGCCGATAGCTGATAGCTTTTAGAAGCTTTTCACAAAATTCTTCCCCGGCATCTGCCTGACCTTGCCGCCCAATTCCAGCTCAAACAGCGCGGCAAAGATTTCCGAGGATGACATTTCGTTTTCCAGGCGCTCGACGATTTCGTCGATGTGCGTGGTCTCGTCAGCTTTCAGCAAGCCGAGGAGTCGCCTTTCGTGAGGAGGGAGCCTTTCGTCTGGGAATAGAGATGCGGAGGAGGCGCCTGCGGATTCAGGCGAGGCGGACGGAGTCAGCGCAAGTCGTACTTCTGCCGGGAGATCTTCCCACACGTCTTCCCAGGTCGCAACCAGCTTGGCGCCCTGTTTAATAAGCGTGTTCGGACCCCAGGAATTCTTGTTGGTGACGTTGCCGGGCACGGCAAACACGTCGCGATTCTGCTCCAGCGCGCAACGAGCGGTGATGCGCGTGCCGGAATATTCCGCGGCTTCCACCACCAGCACACCGCACGACATTCCGCTGAGAATCCGGTTGCGGATGGGAAAGTTTTGCGGCGCGGCAAAGGTTCCCAGAGGAAATTCCGAGATCAGCGCCCCGCCCAGAGCAAGGATCTGCTCCGATAGACGCGAATTTTCCTTGGGATAAATCACATCCACGCCTGTGCCAAACACCGCGATGGTCTTGCCTTTGGCGGAGATCGCACCGCGATGGCTGGCGGTATCGATGCCGCGCGCCATGCCACTAATGATGACTAATCCCTGCGCGGCCAGATCGCAAGCCAGCCGCTCGGCCATGCCGGAACCATACGGCGTGGGATGGCGCGTTCCCACCATGGCGATGCCCGGCTTGGTCAGCACTTCGGGATTGCCGCGCACGCGGAGAACGAGTGGCGGATCGTAGATTTCTTTTAGCCGCAGCGGATATGACGGATCGTCCGTCGAGACCATGGTCACGTCCGCAGCAGCGGCGCGCGCAATCTCCTCTCGCGCCAGCTCCGCGGATTTTCCCGTGGCCAACGATTGGGCGGAAACAACTTGAATGCCGGTACTCTCAAGTTCAGTTAATGAAGCGCGGAAAACGGCCTCGGCAGACCCGAAATGTTCGATCAGCTTGCGCGCTCTTGTGGGCCCGAGGCCAGGGGTCAGCGAAATGGCTAGCCACTCCAAAAGATGAGTCGTGGCCGGGGATACCGCGGCGATGGACAAAGGGAACTCCGAGCGGACTGTAATTACCAGCGAACGGCGGTGTCAAGGTCATGCGTCACACTGGTTTGTTAAAATTGTGGAAAGATGAGACGTTTACGCATTTCCGCCATTTCCTACCTTAATACCGCCCCGCTGATGTGGGATTTCGAGCACGGCGAGGCAGGCCGCGAATTCGATATTTCGTACACATTGCCTTCGGCTTGTGCCCGTTCTCTTGCCGAAGGGACCGCCGATATCGGCATCATTCCTGCTGCGGCCTATGCCGAGATTCCTGGATTACAGATACTGCCTGAAGTCGCGATTGCTTCGCGGCGGGCCGTGCGCTCGATTCTGCTGGTCAGCAAAGTTCCGATCGAGCAAGTTCGTACCGTCGCGCTGGATACTTCTTCCATGACCTCGGTGGCGCTGACGAAAATCCTGTTCGAAAAGTGGCTGGGCGGGGGAAGGACATTCGGCGCGATGGCGCCTGACATCGACCAGATGCTGGCCGAGCACGATGCAGGCTTGCTCATCGGCGATCCGGCGCTGAAGATTGACCGCGCACGCTACCACACGCTCGACCTGGCGGAAGAATGGATTCGGCATACCAGCAAGCTTTTTGTCTTCGCTTTTTGGGCAGTGCGCGGTGATGCTTTGCGGGAAGCTGGCCCATCGCCGGATTTATCGACGGTATTTCAGCAATCGCGCGATCACGGGCTGGAACCTTCCAGCCTCAATCAGATTGCTCGCGAATGGGCGCCGCGGCTGGATATAACCGAAGCCGATGTGCGGAGCTATCTGACGCAGAATATTCACTACCAACTCGACGCTGGGTGCCTGGAGGGCTTGCGGTTGTTCTATCGTTACGCGGCGGAGATTGGCGCCCTGCCGGCAGCCCCGGAACTGCAGTTTATGGATACGGCGAAGGAAGTAGCGCCATAGGCGTGTTGTACGTACGATAACGCATTACGTTATTGTGTTGATTCCATAAGTCGAGCTCCAGAATACGCCTTCGGTGTTCCGAATCGTCTCCCAGAATGCCCTTCCCCGGGGCCGGAAACGGCCCTCGCGACGACGATCGCAGCCCGGGACAGGCAAAGCATCGTCTGCAGAGAGTTTGCGCATCCTGCGGCGTCGCAGGGCCGCCCTACGACTTTTCAATCACTTGCACGAAGGCTCAACGACTTACGGCGGAGCACAGTTTGAATTTGGCCGGTGTCCTTTCCAATGGGAGTCATCCTGACCGGAGCCAGTTTTCAGGCCTAGGGAAGGATCTCGCGTGCAGACCCCGCGCATCCGGAAGCTCCTCGCGAGATCCCTCCCCCGGCTGAACTGCGCCGGGGTTCGGAATGACGCCTCCGAAAGAGCGCGGTAAAGAGGCAACTGCTTCTTTGTCTGCGGCTCGCTGGTCGCCCTCGATCCCTCTATGAGTTAAGCTGACACCTGCGCCTGTGCGTGAAAGATTTCCGTGAGTCTCTTCCAGCCCATCCCGAATGCAGGCAGCGCAGACGATGCTCCCCGGCCGCTGGCCGACCGCATGCGCCCGCGCACGCTCGACGAGTACGTCGGGCAGGAGCACCTGATCGGCCCGGGCAAGCCGCTGCGGACGCAGGTCGATCGCGACGACACTGGCTCGCTCATCTTTTGGGGCCCTCCGGGCACGGGAAAAACCACGCTGGCGAAGATCATCGCGCACATGACCAAAGCGGAGTTCATCGAATTCTCCGCCGTGCTCGCGGGAATCAAAGAGATCAAGCAGGTCATGGCCGATGCCGAGCGCGCTCGCCAGTACGGCACCCGCACCATCGTTTTCATCGACGAGATTCATCGCTTCAACAAAGCGCAGCAGGATGCCTTCCTGCCTCACGTGGAAAAGGGCAATATTCGACTGATCGGCGCCACCACGGAGAATCCTTCATTCGAGATTAACTCGGCTTTGCTCTCGCGCTGCCGGGTTTATGTTCTGAAGCCGCTCACCGAAGACCAGATCGTGCTCCTGCTCCGGCGCGCTCTCACAGATCACGAGCGGGGACTCGGCGAAAAGAATCTCACTGCCTCCGACGACGTGTTGAAGAAGATTGCCAGCTACACCAGCGGCGATGCGCGCAGCGCCTATAACGTTCTAGAAGTAGCCGCCGGACTGGCGCAGAAAAACGCCCAGGGGGCGCTGGAAATCACCGACGAGATCGTCCGCGATGCGCTGCAGAAACGCATTCTGCTCTACGACAAGTCCGGCGAAGAACACTACAACCTGATTTCCGCTCTGCACAAGTCGGTACGCAACAGCGATCCCGATGCGGCTCTTTACTGGCTCGGCCGTATGCTCGAAGCTGGAGAAGATCCGCTCTACGTCGCGCGGCGCGTGGTGCGCATGGCCGTGGAAGATATTGGGCTGGCGGATCCGAATGCGCTCTCTCTGTGCATGGCGGCCCGCGACGCGGTCGACTTTATTGGCATGCCGGAAGGCAATCTCGCGCTGGCCCAGGCCGTCGTCTATCTTTCGGTCGCGCCTAAATCGAATGCCCTGTACACCGCCTACGGCGAGGTTCAGCAGGATGTAGAGCAGACCGCGGCCGATTCAGTCCCGCTGCATCTGCGCAACGCTCCTACCGGCCTGATGAAAGGACTCGGCTACGGCCACGGCTATCAGTATGCGCACGACCTTGAAGCCAAGGTCGCCGACATGCAATGCCTGCCCGACAATCTGCGCGATCGCGTGTACTACCGGCCCGCGAATGAAGGCATTGAGAAGCGCATCCGGGAGCGGTTGGACGACATAAAACGCCAGCGTTCGCGGGCCCGCGAAGGCGATCCGCCACGCCCAAAGAAAGAATCGTAACGCCTCCGCGCAACATCCTAGTTGTCATCAGCACGCCTTTGCTTAAGCCGCTTTTCGCGGCGAGGATTGGTTCTCATGGCTACGATTCCCAGTGCCGCCGAAAACGAGTTTGCTCCCGCGCGCGCTCTGCCCGCCGATCTCGTAGAAGACCTGCAGCGTGTACAAAAAGCAGCGCAAAGAATCACGTCGATTCTCGATCTCGACCAACTGATCGACAGCGTGGTCAATGAAGTGACTCAATCCTTTGGCTGCCTGGAAGCGAGCGTCTATTTGCACGACGAAGACCGCGGCGAGATGGTGCTGAGCGGAGTTCGTGGATGCAGTCTGCATCGCAAAGGACATCGCCTGAAGATTGGGCAGGAAGGCATGGTTGGATATGTCGCTTCCACCGGGCAGACGCGGTATGCGCCCGACGTGCGCCAGGATCAGTACTACTTCGCGTGCGAAGCATCGACGCTGTCGGAAGTAGCCATTCCGCTGCGGGTCGGCGAGCGACTGGTGGGCGTGTTTACGGCCTCGCATCCCGAGGTGGACGGCTTTCCTCGTCAGCAATTGAGAATCTTGCAGGCACTGTGCGATCACATCGCCATCGCTGTTCACAATGCGCGTCGCTTTCAGTCGGAGCGGGCCGAACGCGCGGTCATGGACCGTGAAGCCCAAGAGGCTCGCGCCATTCAGCAAGCGCTGTTGCCCAAGAGTTCTCCCTATATTCCCGGCTTTGTGGTTTCCGGTCTGAGCGTGCCGGCACGTGCCGTGGGCGGAGACTGGTACGACTTCATTCCCTTCCCCGACGGGCGCTGGGGGCTGGTTCTGGCCGACGTCTCTGGCAAAGGCACTGCCGCCGCTCTGCTCATGTCGGCCACGCGCGGCGTGTTGCGCTCGCTGGCCGAGGCCTGCTGCACGCCCGGCGAAGTTCTCACCAGGCTGAACCAGTTGTTGGTAGACGATTTTCCCGCGGGAAAGTTCGTGACCATGGTATACGCCGTGTTCGATCCTGCGGCGCGCACCATAGATTTTGCCAATGCCGGGCATTTGCGGCCGCTATTCATCGACGAACAAGGTAAGCGCTTCCTGGATACGGAACGCGGTTTGCCGCTTGGCCTGGGCTGCGGAGACTATTCCGAAACCCAGATCACTCTGCCGAAGGGTTCAAAGCTTGTCTTTTACAGTGACGGCATTACCGAGGCCGAGAACGCAGACGAAGAAGAGTACGGTCTCTCGCGCCTTGCGGAGCACGCGGCGAAGCCGGGTTCGTCGGCGGTGAGCATCCTGGATGACGTTCGATCTTTCGCCAACGGTTCAAGTCAGCGCGACGACGCCAGTGTGGTTTTTGTTGGCGTTGGGCGTTAATTCATCGCATGCGCGCGCGATGTTCCTTCAGGATGCAGAGGTCCATCACGACAAAGATCCCGGCCTGGCGCGCCTTCTCCGCGGCTTTCTCGTGGATCACGTCTTCCTGCATCCAGATGGCCGGGACTTTGAGTTGGATCGCCTGGTCAACAACTTCTTCCACAAACTCGGGACGGCGGAAGATATTCACGATGTCGATTTTGTCGGGCACGTCGAGCAGAGACGCGTAAGCCTTTTCGCCCAGGCACTCCTCTACCTGCGGATTCACTGGAATGATGCGATATCCGTGGGTCTGCATATACGCCGAGACGCCATGGCTGGGCCGCAGCGGGTTGTCCGAAAGGCCGACCACGGCAATCGTCTTGGAGCGCTTCAGCACTGCGGCAATGGAATCGGATTGCGGTAAGGAAGCCATGTGCCCTCGGGATTATTTCTTGGCCGCTGCGTCCAGTTTCTGCTTGTACATTTTCAGCGCGAGCTTGCGAATGGTTTCTGAAACTTCCTTGTTGCCGGAAATGTTCTTCAAATCCGTGATTAACAGATTTTTCATCAGGCCCAGGCCGAGATCGAGCGGCGTCCGTGGATTTGCTACCAGGTTGCGCACCACGATGTAGTTCTTCATAAAGCGCCGCTTCAGCGGAATCTGGCGCAGCACCGCCTCCAACACGTTCTTCTGGCTGGCAAATTTTTCTACCTCGCCGTCGGAAAGCTTGGGGGCTTCGAGCACGGCCAGCGCCACGACTTTTGTACCGTCTCGAATAAGCAGGGAGCGCTCCTCTTTGTTGCCCTTCAACGCCAGCTGGATGCGGCCCTTCACGTCGAGATGGCTGATTTTCTGGAGTGCGTTCTCGCGTTTGGGCTCAGCCTGCGGCCTCTTCGTGGCAGCGGCAGTTCTTGTCTCGGCAGCATCGGCCGATGCTGCGGGCGTCTCAGGTGCGGGCGCTTGCTCGGTGGGTATCACCGGAAAATAATCTGAACCCAGCAATTCAACAATCCCGCCGATTGCCTGGAATGGCTTTTCCCCTTCCGCTTCAATGTCGTGCATGTGGTCGTTGAGGTAGGCGGAAACGGTCTCATCGTCGGCTCCGTCGCCGTAAATGTTCGGACCCGCCGACTTTGGCCCTTCTATCGGGGCTTCGGGTTGATCGATTACAGGCTCGCTACTCGGTGTGGCCGCGGCAGTATCGCCCGCGTTCAACACCTTCCCCATTTCTTCGACCTCTTCCTTCTTCAGGTACGGGCTTGACCTGAGAGCCTCAAGGACGCCACTCAGCGACCGAATCCGCGCGCTCTTGAGCATGGCTTCGATCGATTCCCGCGAAGCAGAGAGTGCGAGTTTGATTAGTTGACCTTCGGGTACCGAAGGATTCTCAAGAAGCGTGGGCAACAACTTCGGCCGCAAATTGTCGGGTGAAACGAGGTAGTCCAGCACTTCGACCGGGGTCTGAGGATCGGCCGCTGCCGCTTGCGAGGCCTTTTCGTCCCATCCGGCAAGGGTCATGCGAGCCTGTTCGCCAAAGACCTTGTTGTGCCGTGCCAGATAGACCAGGATCTCAATGTTCTCGGCCGCCGGCACCTGGAGGGCGCCGCGAGCGGCAAACTGCATCATGTTCGAGGGCAGCTTCGAAGCGCGAATTTGATCGATTGTGCGCGCCATAGGTTATGCCTCGACTAACCGTTGCGAACTTGCGCTTCCCTGAATCGAGTTTCTCCCGGCCAATGAATCGAGTTCGCTCACGGCCAATTCCAAATCTCGCGTGATGCGATTCCGCGGCTGCCGGAGAAATATATCCAGCAAAGTCCGATAGTACCAAAGAGTCCCCTCGCGTCCACCGTTGAACCTTGACCACACTGATTCTCCGATGGCGCGGTAATCGCTCAGAATGGAGCGCACGTTGTTCAGTTTGTCGGCAGCCGAAACCAGCCGCGTATCCGCGTCCGCGGTCCTGAGGTGCCGGAGGTATTGTTCTTTGCGCTCGCGCCATGGCGGCTTGGGATCGGTATCGGCGTCGGTGCAGCCGTCGACAACCTTAGCGACGCGCTTTCCAAAGCGGCGGCGGATCTCTTTCAGCATGGGCGCTCCTCCGCAATCCTCAACGACATCGTGAAGCAGCGCAGCGATCGCCAGATCTTCGTCGCCTCCCGCCTCGAGAACCAGCGACGCAACACCCATCAGGTGCGCAATATAGGGGATGGTGGATGCTTTGCGAGTCTGCCCACAGTGCTTTTCCCCGGCGAACAAAAGTGCACGCACGAAGCGCGGCCCGAGCTTTGGAACGGTCTGCGCCCTCAGTGCCCGGAGCTTGGCCTGAGCGGAACCGAAGGGTGGTTGGCGTTTCTTTACTGCGGTTTTCATCATTTCTCTCCCCGGCGCGCCAGCAGATAGGCCCGAATGAACGGCTGCAGGTCGCCGTCGAGCACGCGGTCGACGTCCCCGACCTCGGTCTTGGTGCGGTGATCTTTGATCATGCGGTAGGGCTGCAGCACGTAGGAACGAATCTGCGATCCGAATTCAATGTCGAGTTTCGAGTCTTCAATTTTCTTCGTGGCGGCGCGCTTCTTCTCCATCTCGAATTCATAGAGTTTCGAGCGCAACATGCTCATGGCGCGCTCGCGATTCTTGTGCTGCGAGCGCTCATTCTGGCAACTGGCGACCAGTCCCGTCGCAATGTGCGTGATGCGCACCGCCGAATCCGTGGTGTTCACATGCTGTCCGCCCTTGCCGCTGGAGCGATACGTGTCGGTGCGAATATCTTCCGGCTTGATGACGATTTCAATACTGTCGTCAATCTCCGGCGACACATAAACGCTGGCAAACGAAGTATGCCGCCGCTTGGCCTGATCGAACGGCGAAATGCGCACCAGGCGGTGCACGCCGATTTCACCCTGCAGAAGGCCGAAGGCGTACTCACCGTTCACGGCAAACGTCGCCGACTTAAGGCCGGCTTCTTCGCCCGGCTGGTAGTCGTAGAGCACGGTTTCGAAGCCCTGCCGCTCGGCCCAGCGTAAATACATCCGCAGCAGCATGTCGGCCCAATCCTGCGATTCGGTCCCGCCTGCTCCGGGATGAATGGTCACGATGGCGTTGCGCCCGTCGTTCTCGCCCGAGAGCAGGGTCTCGGTTTCGAGGCGATCGAGCAACTCGCGCAGCGCGCCGATCTCGCGCTGCAAATCCTCATCGACGCTCTCCCCTTCTTTGGACAGGTCGAAGTAGGCGGCAATGTCATCGCCGCGGCGCGCCAGGTCGGCGTCGGTCGTGAGCACGTGCTCCAACCGCTTCTTTTCGCGCATCACCTGCTGAGATCGCTGCGGGTTCGACCACAGATTCGGATCGGCGGACTGCTTTTCGATCTCGGCTAGTTGCGGACGGACCTTCTCCGCGTCAAAGATACTCCCGAAGTTCGTGGACCTTCTTGCTGAGTTTTTCGTATTCCAGCACGAGCTCTTGATTCATGAGGACGCGTCAGCCTTCTTGCGGTTTTTGGAGAATTTGAAGCGCATGAGCAGCGCTCCAATAGAAATTATCGCACACGCATAGGCGAACCAGTCGCCATGGCGTGTGTAGAAAGTAGTGACGGAAGTGAGGGCATAGGGCGCGACCAGCGCCGTTCGCTCCTTGCGTGGAATCCGCGCCACAACTCGTCCCCACGGGTCGATCGAAGCTGTGACCCCGGTGTCAGTCGCGCTCAGAAGCCAGCGATTGTTCTCGATGGCGCGCATGCGGGTTTGATTCAGGTGCTGCGCGTAGGCACCGCTGTCGCCGTACCATCCGTCATTGGAGATGTTCACGAACACTTGCGCACCCTGATTGGCGAACTGTCGCACTTCGTCTGGAAATATGGATTCGTAGCAGATGAATACGCCGAGCCTCTGGTCTCCGCCGTCCAGCGGCCTGCGCGATGCGCCGCGCTGAAACTCGCCGACTTCCTTGGTCAAGCCTCCGGCAAATGAAAACAAACTCGGAAACGGCAAGTACTCCCCGAATGGCACGAGGTGAACTTTGTCGTAACGGGCAGTCCACTCGCCACTGGGACTGATCCATACAGCGGAGTTAAACACGGGCGAAGTCTGCCCAGAGGCGCCCGCTGCCCATGAAGTACCAATCGATCCACTTCCAATTGATCCTACTACGGTCCAAGTCCTAGCGTCGCGAGCCATTTCGCTGAGCGCCTCGCGGAATCTTGGATCGTTGGTGAAGAACGGCGCGGGCGACTCCGGCCACACGACTAAGTCGATCTTCAACGCGGTGGCAGTCACCGCCTTCACGCTGAGCTCCTTCAATTCATTCAACGTCTGCTGCAAAGATGGCGGCGTCCACTCGGCGGAGACCGGAATATTCTGCTGCACCAGCAGGGCCGCACGATCCGCCTTTGCGGGAGGAGCCTCGACTAGTCTCCCGGCCTGCAGGACCGCTGCCGCAGCCAAGGTGGCGACCAGCATGGCGCCCCGCTTCTCCCGCGGAACCAGAAATGCCGCGGCCAGCGCAATATTCACCAGCGCAATCTCCAGCGAGATCCCGTAAACTCCCGTCCACTCCGTGATGCGGCATAGGGCGATGTTATCGACCTGCGCGATCCCCAGCAGATTCCACGGGAACCCCGTCACCCGGGTGCGCGCCAGTTCCACGGCCACCCATAGAAACGGAGCCATTACCAGCGGCCGCCGAAAATCGCGCCCCGAGCCTGCCAGCAAAGTCACGAGCAACCCGAACAGGCCGTGATAGAGACCCAGATAGCAACAGAAAAGAAAAAGAGCGAGCAGCGCCTCCGCAGCACTGAGTCCGCCGTATTGACGCATCGTGTCGTAAATCCAGTAACACGTCCCCGCGTACCACAGGATTCCGCACACGTAGCCCAGCAGAAAGCCTTGTCCGGGCGAGGCAGGACGCAGCCTCACGGAGCCGGCAATCTCGAGTTCCCCCGCAGGACGCGCCTGCAGCAACGCAATGATCAACGGTGTCAGTGCGAACCACGAGAGAAGATAAACTCCGGGAAGAGGAAAGATGATGACCTGAAGAATGGCCGACAGCACGACCAGCAACCAGGCGCTCAAATGGATTTGCCGCACGAGAAAGGATAGCAAAGAGCAGTTGTCAGTTGTCAGTGTCAGTTGCCAGTTCTCAGTTGGACAACCTTGCCACCAGGTTCGAGCGAACGAAGTGCACAATCTCTGGTGTGATGTATGTCGGCGGCGTGATGCGGAACATGGGGCGCTCCGCCAGCGGTTTCAGGGAAACCGCCTGCCATGCCGCCGCTGCGGGAGATTCGTGCAGAATCACCGCGTTAGCGCGATCCAGAAACTCGCGCGCGGAGGTTTTGAAATCGGCAGTTGAGGGATCGAGCACCGTAAGATATAGATCCGGGCGCAGAAATTTCAACACGCTGTTCGACTCCATGATCACGTTGCGCGCGCCTTCCAGGCGGTGACGCAATGCTGGCATCGCTTCGGCCAGTCGGCCCTGTTCCGTCCGCGTCCACAACGCCTGCACCGCTCCCGCCACGAGAAAGCGCGATGTATCCGAATCGCCCGAACGATCCCGCTCTTCGGAGATCGCCCAGGAATGATCGGAGGTAGCGCAGTCACACGGCTCGCCATTCGCCGAGCAGATCCCATGCCCGTACTGCGTAATCTTGACCGCAGTCCACTCGAACTCGCGCAGCGCCGCGATCAAGCCGGCCACTACGCTGGTCTTGCCCACGCTCCGCGAATGCCCGCCAATGACAACCAATGCCACGGTTAATCCTTTTTCGCCAGCCGCGCCAGGGTCGCCAGTTGCTTCAGATATTGCCGCACGGGCTGCGCTGGAGTGCCCCAGAACGCCACGCCTTTGCCGCGCAACACTTTGTTGGGCAGAACGCCGCCCTGGCCGCCCAGCATGACTCCCTCTCCGATGCGCGCATGCTCCCCAATTCCGACTTGGCCGCCCAGCACCACGCCATTCTCAATCACAATGCTTCCCGACAGGCCCGTTTGCGCCGCTATAACGACGTCCTCACCGATCTGACAGTTGTGTCCGATGTGGACCAAGTTGTCGATCTTCGTACCCCGCCGGATCCGCGTTTCATCGAGCGCACCGCGATCGATGGTCGCATTGGCTCCAATCTCAACGTCATCCTCGATGACCAAACGTCCCACTTGCGGGAATTTTTCATAGTGCCCGGTCTTGCGATCCCGCACATATCCGAAGCCGTCGCTGCCTAGCACCGCGCCCGCATGCACGATCACGCGATCACCCAACGACGTGCCCGGATACATGGTGACGTTGGGATAAATCTCACAGTGATGTCCAATCTTCACGCCGGCGCCAATGGCGCAACCCGCGCCAATCCGCGTGTTCTCCCCGATCTGCGCCCGTTCACCGACCACGGCCCGTTCTTCCACAACGACTCCTGGACCAAGCACGACGGAGGAATCAATCACCGCGGTAGCGTGCCCACTTCCCTGCTGCGCGTTGCCATCGAGGGCAAGTTCCCCGCGCAGCACGCGCGCGGCGCGCGCAAACGCAAGCTTGGGATGAGCGCTGACGAGGAGCGGCCGGTCGCAGGCCACAGAGGCCGCGAACGTTTCTGCGAATTCCCCCGCAATCACCGCGCCCGCGCGAGATTGCAGAGCCGCTGCCAGATGTTTTTCGTCCTCGACGAAAACAAGATCATCCTGCGAAGCCGATTCGATGCTGGCCACCGCACTCACCTCGACGCGGCCCTCGCCAATCAGGCGGGCTCCGACCGCCTCAGCAATCTGTTGCAGAGAGCGCTTCATCGCTCCCACTGTATAGCAGCGGGGCAAGAGGAAGGAAGAGCGGTAAGGAAAGAGCAAGAGTAATTTAAAATGAGGAAAACTCGCAGCCTGAAGTCCACGGCGCCGGATCCGTTCTACGGAACGGTGCAAGTGTTGGTGCCTTGGCACATGATGAAATTGCCGCCGCCGGTACAAGTAGGGTGACCTGCGCCGCCAGTCAAGGTCCAGGTCCCCACGGCAACGCCGTTGCTCAGGGTTCCGGTCGTGGTCGTGGTTCCATTCGACGTACCGGTAAGGCCGCCCTCAGGGCTTGTCAGCGTGAGGACATTGCCCGGCGGCGTTATCGACTTCACGGTATAGGTCAGGCTGCCCGTGACTTGATCCGTCCCCGTATTGGTTGTGAAGGAGGCCGCGCCGGTTTCGGTTGAACCATCCACGCCGTTTGCAAAGCACGCCCCATTATTGAAGAAAGAGAAGCTTGTAATTTCGAGCGGTATACTGGCGGCCCCGTTGTCTTGCACGATAAAGCCGGTCACGAAATTCATTTTGCTGGCCTCGCCCGTGCCTCCGACCAACTGGGCTTCCCATTGTCCACTGGTCGACGTGTTGGTGGGTGCGTTTTCTAGGGTGCTACTGGCGCAGCCGCAAACCGCAAGTTCCAGTGCCAGCACGATCAGGAATGCAAGCTTCTTCATGGACCGTCCTTGAATTGGGATCACTATGAGAATAGAGAGATGCGGGCAGGCCCGTCAATGGATGTAAAGCCCGCGGACCCTGGGACAGAATGCCGCAGGGTCCGCCGAGGCTAGAGGAGAGACGGTCGTGTGCGGCCCGCGTGAAAACAATTCCCGGCATAGTCGATCCCGAGTGCGGCGCCCAGGTTTGGGGAATGAACCTGACGCGAAACCGAATGAAGCATCGGGACGGGTCGACGGTATATATCTTGATCGATATCCTGTGATATACTACGGTATCGACCCAGGGAGACAGTCTAATGTCCCATACTACTGCCAAGCTCTTCCGCAATGGCCGCAGTCAGGCCGTCCGCTTGCCGGCGGACTTTCGTTTCGCTGGGTCGGAAGTCTATGTCCGGCGCGATCCCGCCACCGGCGACGTCATACTTTCCCGCCGGCCTGACTCCTGGCAGGATTTTTTTGATTTGACCCGCACGATCGAGATTCCTGAAGATTTTCTGTCGAACCGCCACGACGCGCCGCCACAAAAACGGAAGCTGTTCTAAATGCCGGTCCGCTATCTTCTCGACACGAACATGGCCAGCTATGTGATCAAGGGCAATGTTCCACACGTGCGGGAGAGGCTGGTGAGGGTCTCCATGTCCGAAGTCGGTGTCTCGGTAATTACAGAGGCGGAGTTGCGGTTTGGCGTCGCTAAGAAACCCGGGGCGACGCGACTTGGTATGGTGGTGGAAGAATTTCTGCTGCGGGTCGAGACTCTGGCTTGGGACTCAGGAGCAGCGAAATCCTACGCGAGGATCCGCGCGGACATTGAGCGCGCCGGCGAACCCATGGGCAACCTCGACAGGATGATTGCCGCGCACGCACTAGCTGCACAAGCCGTGCTAGTCACGCACGACCGGGTGTTCCACCGCGTGAAGGGGCTAAGGCTTGAGGACTGGACGAAGGCAAATTAAGAATAAGACCCAGCGAACGCATTCGGCTCAAGACCAAGAATGCAAGGCCATTCGCCAGTCCCGCGAATACCATCGCGGCTGCGAAGTACGGGAGCCTCCCGTTGGCTTGCAACAGCCTAAACACCGGCATCTTTTCACGCCCCTCTTTTCGTCTTCAACTCCGCCAGCAACTGCTCGATGCGGTCTTCCTTGTCGAGCGCGGCCAGGCGGTCCTCCAGATTGTCGCCGGCAATTTCCGACTTGGCTTGGCTCACGGCCTCCGAGTGCGCCACTTTGCGTTTCATGCGGTCGAACGCTGCAGCCTTCGAGCCGTCGCCCGACGCCAGGCGCGCGTCGCTAGCCTTGCCCACGGCACGGGCGCGGCGATGTTGCGCGATGAGCACGTCGGCCTTGGCCTGAGCCTCGGTCAGCTTCTGCTCCAGTTGCCGCAAGGCGGATTTCAGGTTTTCCGCCTGCGCCTTCTGGTCTGAAACCTGCTGGGTGAAGTTCTCGCTCAGTTCGCGATAGCTTTCCACGCGCAGCAGCGAAGCACGCGCCAGGTCGTCTTCTTTCTTGTCGACGGCGAGTTCGGCCTTGCGCATCCACTCGGCCACTTTGTCTTCGTTTTCTTTCTGCTTTTTTTCCAGCAGATGCTGGTCGGCGATCGTAATCGCGACTTGGGTTTTGACCTGCAGAAGCTGGTTCTGCATGTCGAGAATGACCTGCTTGATCATCTTTTCCGGCTCCTCGGCCTTGTCGATCAGGTCGTTGAGGTTTGCCCGTACTAGTGTGGAAACGCGCTCCAGTAGTGCCATATGGAACCCCTTTCTTAGCTTCTAGCTACTAGCTCCTAGCCAACCCGCGTGAGGTGGGCCTATTAATTCTCGTCATACTTGCCTCTTCAGTTCATGCGCGCCGTGGATCTGCGCACACTGCGGACAGTCTGTTTGCTTGCGCCGGAAGCTGGCGCCGAGCAGCATGCCGATCGCCACGCCAATGGCAAGCCATGCGCCCACGTGACCAGCCACGACGCCGAAGACTGCACCTAACGCCGCTCCCAGCGCTATGCCTAATCCCGTCGGTTTCGATTTGTTCGTCATCATCGTGCTCCTAAGAACCGCCGAGCTTCGCTCTGGCTGGACAGGCGAGGCGCCTGTCGCTACGTATAGTGGGAACGAACCCCGGCTCGTTCCCGCACCCCCGCTAGGCCTTCGGCGCATCGCCCGACTTTCGGGTTTTGTCGCCGATCTGGCGGACCTTGCCCAGCAACTCCGACAGCGGCATGCCCGAGAGCGTCTCGAACAGCGCCGGCACTTGCGCCGCCATCTTGGTGATGTCGCCGGTGATTTTGTTCATGCCTGCCGCGTCACCGTTTCCGGTGGAGACGATGGTGATCTTGTCGACGTTGGCCAGCGGAGCTGCCAAGGCCTTCACGATCTCCGGCATGCTGGCGAACAGCTTGTCGATCACAGCTGCCTGGTTGTATTCCTGATACGCCTCGGCCTTCACGTTCATCGCCTTGGCTTCGGCCTCGCCTTTCTTGAAGATGATTTCGGCTTCGGCCTCGCCCTGCGCGCGAATCGAGGATGCATGGCCTTCGGCTTCGGCGATCAGGCGCTGCTTCTCGGCTGCGGCCAGGGTCTCAATGCGCTGACGCTCGATTTCGGCCGGCTTCAGCACGGTTGCGATTAACTCATTCTCGCGGCGCTTGATTTCCGCTTCCTGCACCTTGACCTGCTGCTCTTTCTCGACCTGCTGCACCTTCACCTGCTCAGCAATCACCTGCTGCTGCATAATGTTGGTCTGGATGTCATAGGCCTTATCGGCCTGCGCCTGCTGACGCTTGGTGACTTCCAGGTATTGCGCCTTCTTGATTTCCAGGTCGCGCTGCGATTCCGCCTGCTTGGCCAGCGACAACGTTTCGGCCAGCACTCGCTCCTGATCGGCCTGCGCCTTGGCCACGGCCGACTCCCGCTGCGCCAACGCACGCTTGATCGCGGTATCGCGGTCGGCTTCCGCGGTGGCGACATCGGCATCGCGCTTGATGCGCGCCACATCCGGCTTGCCCATGTTGGTGATGTACTCGTTCTTGTCCCGCACTTCCTTGATGGTGAACGAGATCACTTCCAGCCCCATCTTGTTCATGTCTTCGGCGCAAGTTCCGCGCATGCGGTCGGAAACCATCTCCGGCTGCTTCACGATCTCTTCCACCGTAAGCTGGCCGATGATGCCGCGCAGGTGGCCTTCCATGACCAGGCGGATCAAGCCTTCGCGCTCCTGATCGCTTTTGGTGAGGAACTGTTCGGCCGCGGTCAGCACAGACTCGCGATCGGACTTCACCTTGATCTGCGCCACGGCTTCGACCGTTACTGCGACGCCTTGTTTGGTGTACAAATCCTGCTGCGGCGCCACGTCGAACGACATTAATTCCAGGGACAGATCGCGGCAGATCTGCACCATGGGCAGCACCAATGTGCCGTGCCCCTGCACCACCCGCGTCCCGCCCAAGCCGTACACGATGAGTGCCTCGTGCGGCCCCGCTTTGCGATAGAGCCTGGCCATTCCGCTCATCAGGAACAGAACGACCATCACTCCCAGGCCAACGAAAATCCAAATCTCGACCATCCGGGACATCTCTGGCATAACGCCTCCTTCTACGAATGCAGTTTTTTATAGACTCTACGTTGGATCGCCTGTTACTGCTTCAGAATCCAGCTCGCCATCTTGTCCAACGCCACCGGCGAAATCGTCTCCTCGATCTCCGCATATTCGGCGGGCGCTCCCGTCTTCGCCGTCTGGAACAAGTGATTCAGCCCAAGGAGTTCATCCACCTCGAAGTGCTTGTTGCCGGCCTGTTCCAGAGCTTTTCGGATCGCCGGGAGATTCTCTTTGGGCGGCACTTGCGTATCCTTCTCGCCGATGATGGCCAGCACCGGGCACGTGACCTTGCGCAGCGCAATCGCCGGATCGTAAGTCAGAAAGTAGTGGAACCACGGCGACGTGAGAGTCTTGATTTGCGCCCCGATCTGCGGCTCGGATGCATCTCCGCTTAATTTTTCTTTCAATTCTTTTTCCAGCGCCGCCTCGTCTTTTTCGGTCTCGATCAGCCTCAGCACCTCGCGCCGGTGAGCCGCATCCTTCGTGGCTTCTTCGTGACTCTTGCCGCTGGCTTCTTCGATCGCCTGCAGTTGTGCGGTCAGGATCTCATCGCCGGGAACGCCGGAGCCCGCCATCATCACGATGAATGCGACATTCGGATTGCGCGCCGCCACCATGGGCGCGATGATCCCGCCTTCGCTGTGGCCGACCAGTCCAATATGGTGCGGATCGATCTCGAAACGCGTCTTCAAGTAGGTAACCCCGGCCTCCACATCAGTAGCAAAGTCCGCCGTGGTCGCAGTTCCAAAGTTCCCCGTGGACCTGCCTGTGCCCCGGTCGTCGGCGCGCAGCACCGCAATCCCTTTGCGCGTGAGATAGTCGGAAAGAACCAGAAACGGCTTGTGCCCCAGCAGGCTCTCATCGCGATCCTGCGGCCCCGAGCCCGTGATCAACAGCACCCCCGGGAACGGCCCCTTGCCTTTCGGCAATGTCAGCGTCGCCGCCAGCGTCACGTTCTGAACTTTGTTCTCGTAGGAAACTTCTTCCTCCCGGTACGGATAAGGCTTCACCGGATTCTGCGGATGCTTCCGCTCCAGTTCCGATTGATCCTTCACCGGCTTGAGCACGAGCGCAAGGCTGCCTCCGCCCTGCGTCCACGTGCCTTCGATCGACGATCGATCCGCGGCAATTTTGCCCTCGAACACGCCGCCAAGCTGTTTGGCTTCCATCTTCAGTGCGGCTCCGTCGCGCGTGACGGAGGTGACCGGCAGCCCCTTCGCGCCTTGATCCGGACTGTCCATCGTCGCGGTCAAACCGTTTTCCGTGTTGACGATGTGGAAGACGACGCGCAGTTTGCTCGCTCTTGTATCCAGCGAGCCCATCCAGGCGCCGTCGATGTCCGACGGCTCGACTGCCTTGTGCTCTGTCTTCCCCGGTACAGCTCGTTTGAAGTCGAGCGGCAGAGACTGGCCCTGCGACCACGTTCCGCTGATCGTCTTGCCGTCGGCCGCAACCTTGCCCTCATAGGTTCCGTGAACCGCATCCACCCCTAAACTCAGTTTCGAGTCTTTCAGCGAGATCGAACTCACTGGAATACCGTTGGCGTTCTGATCCACGCTGTCGAGCG
>Ga0182024_10006290_pt1 | contig 26161 bp, 21 predicted proteins | sample P32metaG_FD_120480 | JGI IMG/M metagenome (GOLD analysis project Ga0182024, IMG submission 120480) | Permafrost microbial communities from Stordalen Mire, Sweden - P3-2 metaG (Illumina Assembly) | ecosystem: Environmental > Terrestrial > Soil > Wetlands > Permafrost | place: Sweden: Stordalen... | reverse complement strand
TCGAATTTGTTCAACAAAGGCGACGGCGTGCTGATCGTGATGCAGAACGGCTACGCCTCCGCCACCGGCCAGCAATACATCCCGTCGAGTGTCACCAGCCGGGACGGCGCGGTGCCCGGCATGGACATCGAAAACACGCTGCGCACCATGGGCGTCAAATGGCTGCGCACGGTGCACACTTACGGCGTGGCCAATATGGTCAAGACGCTGAAGGAGGCGATGAAGACCGCCGAGAAAGGCCTGAAGGTGATCATCGCCGACGGCGAGTGCCAGCTCGCGCGTCAGCGCCGCGTGCGCGTCGAGGATGCCGGCAAGCTCGAGCGTGGCGAGCGCGTCACCAGGACGCGCTACGGCGTCGACGACGAGATCTGCACCGGCGATCATTCCTGCATCCGGCTGTCCGGCTGTCCGTCGCTGACGGTGAAGCCGTCGACCGATCCGCTGCGCAGCGATCCGGTGGCCACCGTGATCGAGAGTTGCGTCGGCTGCGGGCTGTGCGGTGAGGTGGCGCATGCCGCGGTGCTGTGCCCGTCGTTCTACCGCGCCGAAATCGTGCGCAACGCCACCTGGCGCGATCGCATCGCGTTCCGCATCCGGCAGAAAGTCATCGGCTGGCTTGGCGGCTATGGCGGCGAGGCAACCGCAAAGGCCGCCCTATGAGCGCGACGCGGCCGATCACATTGCTCATTGCCGCGCTCGGCGGCGAAGGCGGCGGCGTGCTGACCGATTGGATCGTGACGGCGGCGGAAGCGGCCGGATTCCCGGTGCAGAGCACCTCGATCCCCGGCGTCGCCCAGCGCACCGGCGCCACCACCTATTACATCGAGATTTTCCCGGTCCCGGCGCGCGAACTCGGCGGCAAGCGCCCGGTGCTGGCGCTCACGCCCGGCGTCGGCGATATCGACGTGGCGGTGGCGAGCGAATTGCTCGAAGCCGGCCGCGTGGTGGCGGGCGGCTTCGTTACGCCCGGCCGCACCCACGTCATCGGCTCGCTCAGCCGCTTCTATGCCATGGACGAGAAGATCGCCATGGGCGACGGCCGCTTCGACCAGGACAGGCTGATCAAGACCGTCAAGGACAACGCGCGCGGCACGTTGCTCATCGACATGGACGCGCTCGCCAAACAAAGCGGCTCGATCGTCAACGCGGTCATGCTGGGCGCCATCGCCGGGTCGCAGCGCCTGCCGCTGACCGCCGAGCAACTGGAAGCGGCCATCCGCGCCGACGGCAAGTCGGTCGACAGCAACCTGCGCGGCTTCCGCGCCGGGCTTGACGCCGCGCGCGCGAATTTGCCGCCGGTGAAACAACCCGAGCAAAAGCGCCAGGCCCCGACCACGCCCGACCTGCTCGAGCACGAGGTCACCTATTCGCTACCCGCGCTGGCGCAGCCGGTGGCCACCGAAGGCATCAGGCGGCTCATCGCCTATCAAGGCGTTGGCTATGCCAAGCTCTATCTCGACCGGCTACGCGCCCTGCTCGACGCCGACGCCGCCGGCGGCGCGCCGGGCAAGCTGCTCAAGGAGGTCGCGCGCCAGCTTGCCGTGCGCATGTCGTTTGAGGACGTGGTGCGGGTGGCGCAGGCCAAGATCGCGCCGGAGCGCATGCGCCGCATCGCGCGCGATGAGCTGCGCGTGACGGACGAGCCGTTCTCGGTACACGATTTCCTCAAGCCCGGCATCGAGGAGCTCACCCAGCTTTTGCCGCCGTTCCTGGCGCGCCCGATCCTCTCGCTGAGCGAGCGTCGAGGCTGGCTCGGCCGCGTCTATTTCGGCATGGAGATCGAGGCTACCTCGATCACCGGCTATCTGCGCTTCCTGATGCTGGCCAAGCTGCGCCGGCTTCGCCCCTACGGCCATCGCTTCAAGCAGGAACAGGCGCAGATCGAATCCTGGCTCGGCCTGATCGCCGAGGCCGCGCGGCACTCCGGCGCCTTGGCGCTTGAAGTCGCCGAATGCGCCCGCCTGATCAAGGGCTATGGCGACACCCACGCACGCGGGCTTGCGAACTACCGCACCATCGAGGCGCGCGTGATCCGCCCGGCGCTGGCCGGCACCATCCCGCTGCAACGCGCCGTTGACGCGCTCGCCAGCGCGCGCACCGCCGCTCTGGTCGATCCGGAGGGCGAAAGCCTCGCCAAATGCCTGGCCGAGATCGCGGGCCAAACGGAGTTCCGCGTGGCGGCGGAGTAAGTCCGCCCACCGTTGTCAGCCCCTGCCCCGTCGCGTAAAACATGAAAAACCAATAACCGCGCCCGCATCGAGGCGGGCGCTATACGGGGCGAAGCGCATGGCCGTCACACCGACAGGGCAACGGCCCGCGATCGCCGCCGAGGCGTTCTTGCGCGCGCTCGCCGACCACGGCGTCGATTATTTCTTCTGCAATCCCGGCACCGACTTTCCGCCGATCGTGGAAGCCTTCGGCCGCGCCAAGAAGACCAATGCCAAGGTGCCCAAGCCGATCCTGGTGCCGCACGAGAACCTCGCCGTCGGCATGGCGCACGGCGCCTACTTGATGACCGGCCGCCCGCAGGCGGTGATGGTGCACACCACGGTCGGCACCGCCAATACCATCAACAATCTCATCAACGTCTCGCGCGACCGCGTGCCGCTGATCCTCGCCGCGGGAAGAACGCCGATCACCGAGAAGGGCTCGTTCGGTTCGCGCACCCGTCCGATCCAATGGGGCCAGGAAATGTTCGACCAGGCCGGCATGGTGCGCGAACTGGTGAAATGGGATTACGAATTGCGCATGCCGGGCCAAGTCGGCGATGTGGTCGCGCGCGGCGCCGAAGTTGCGATGGCGCATCCGCGCGGGCCGGTCTATCTGATGCTGCCGCGCGAGCCGCTGTCGGCGCCGCTCACCGAGCCGATCGCGCCGATTAAGCCGCGGCCGCAGGCCGCGCCGGTGCAGCCCGACGGCCAGGCGATCGCGACGCTCGCCGAATGGATCGCCGCCGCCGAGCGTCCGCTGATCGTCGCGTCATTGCTGCTTCCCGAAGGAGTGCCGCTGCTCGCCCATCTCGCCGAGCGCTGCGCCATTCCGGTGGTCATGCATAATTCGCGCACGGTTTGCCTGCCGTCGAGCCATCCGATGCATTTCGGCTTCGAGCCGGGCGCCCTGCTCGCCGACGCCGATCTGGTGATCGTGCTCGAATCCGACGTGCCGTGGATTCCGCATCTGCAGCATCCGCCGGCCGGCTGCCGTGTCGCCCATGTGGCCGAGGATCCGTTCTTCGTGCGCTATCCGATGCGCAGTTTCCCGAGCGATCTCGCCGTGCAGGCCGGCTGCATCAATGCGCTGGACGCGCTGGTCAAGGCGGTCGAGCCGCGCCTGCAAATGGCGGATGCGCGCATCGCGGCGCGGCGCGCCCGTCTGACCGAGCGCATGCGCTTACGGCGCGCGCAATTGGCCAAGGATTCCGCCGCCGGCGGAACAATTTCGCCGGCCTATCTGTCGCGCGTCATCGGCGAGACCGTCGGCGACGACGCCATCATCTTCAACGAATATCCGCTGCGGCCCGACCATTGCGCGCGCGAGAAGCCCGGCAGTTTTTTTGCGCTTGGGCCGGCCGGCGGACTCGGCTGGGGTTTCGGCGCGGCGCTCGGCGCCAAGCTCGCCGCTCCCGATGCCTTCGTGGTCGCGACTTTGGGCGACGGCGCCTACATGTTTGCCAATCCCACCGTCGGCCACTGGGTTTCCGCCACCCACAATCTTCCGATCCTGACCGTGGTGTTCAACAACAGTCGCTACGGCGCCGTGCGAAACGCCACGCTGTCGATGTTCAAGGACGGCGCCGCCGGCGAGAACGACGGCCGCACCTTCGCCGATCTCGACGCGTCGCCGGCCTATGAGGCGATGGCGATGGCGCAAGGCGCCTATGCCGAACGCGTCGAGAAGCCGGCCGACCTGCCCAACGCGCTGCTGCGCGCCCGTGAGGCCGTCGCCAGCGGGCGCCGCCAGGCGCTGCTCAACGTCATCACGCCCTACTGAACCAGTCAGCCTGCACACGAGAAACTTCCGGTACGGAGAAAACTTCATGCGCGTCGACGCCTATACCCACTTCATCCCGGCGAGATTTTTCGAAAAGATCGTGGAAAGCGGCCCCGCCGATATCGGCAAACGGGTACGCGAGATCCCCTGCATCCACGATCTCGACGCGCGCCGGCAGGTTGTCGATCAATTCGACGACTATGCGCAGATCCTGTCCTATCCGATGCCGCCGCTGGCGTCGCTCGCCAAGGGCGCGGAGGTCGAGGAATACGCCAAGCTGATCAACGACGGCTTCGCCGAGATCTGCGAGAAATATCCCGATTATTTCCCCGGCTGGGTGGCGGAAGCCCCGCTCGCCGCGCCCGACGCCGGCGTGCGCGAGTGCCAACGCGCGATCCAAAACGGCGCGCTCGGCGTGCAGATCCACACCAACATCGCCGGCAAGCCGCTCGACGATCCCGAGTTCGACCCGTTCTTCGCCGCCATGAACAAGCTCGGCAAGCCGATCTGGCTGCATCCGGCGCGCGCCGCCAATTTCCCCGATTATCTCAGCGAGAAAAAATCGAAATACGAAATCTGGTGGACCTTGGGCTGGTCCTACGAGACCACGGCGGCGATGGCGCGGCTGGTGTTCTCCGGCATCATGGACAAATACCCCAACCTGAAGATCATCACCCACCATTTCGGCGGTATCGCGCCCATGCTGGAAGGCCGCATCGGCCCGGGCTGGGACCAGCTCGGCGCGCGCACCTCGGACGAGGACTTGAGCCTGGTGCTCAAACGCCTGAAGAAGCGCCCGATCGATTATTTCAAGCACAGCTTCTATGCCGACACCGCGGTGTTCGGCGGCGTGCCGGCAACCCACGCGGGGCTTGCCTTTTACGACCTCGACAAGATCGTGTTCGCCTCCGACTGCCCGTTCGACCCCGAGAAAGGCACCATGTATACGCGCGAGACGCTGCGCATTCTCGACGGCATCGACATGCCGAAGGCCGACAAGGATAAAATCTGGCACGGCAATCTCGAGGCAATCACCGGCGTGAAGTTTCCGGCGTGATACCGGGTTAGGCCGCACGCGGACACGCTCCCCCTCCCGCAATTCGGGGAGAGGCGGCGCGCATTCGTGGCACCGCATTTGGCCTTCTGCTAACCTTCCCGACCATGGCGCTCACCCAACCCATCGGCCTCAACGAACCCGAGCCGCCGCCGCCCGGCGACGGCAACGGGCGCCCGAGCCCTATGCTGGAGCAATACATCGAGATCAAGGCCGCCAATCCGGACTGCCTGCTGTTCTACCGGATGGGCGATTTCTACGAGATGTTCTTCGACGACGCCGAAACCGCTTCGCGCGCGCTCGGCATCGTCCTCACCAAGCGCGGCAAGCATCAGGGCCGCGACATCCCGATGTGCGGCGTGCCCGTCGTGCGCGCCGACGAATATCTGCACCGGCTGATCGCGCTCGGCCACCGCGTCGCGGTCTGCGAGCAGCTCGAGGACCCGGCCGAAGCGCGCAAGCGCGGCTCCAAGAGCGTGGTGCGGCGCGACGTCGTGCGGCTGGTGACGCCCGGCACGCTCACAGAAGACACGCTGCTCGACGCCAAGCGCAACAATTATCTGCTCGCCGTCGCGCGCGCGCGGCTCTCGTCGGCCGACGAGGATGCCCGCTTCGCGCTGGCCTGGATCGACATCTCGACCGGCGAATTCCGCATCGCCGAATGCGACCGGCTGTCGCTGCCGGCCGAGGTCGCGCGGCTGGAGCCGAGCGAGATCATCGTGTCCGACGCGCTGTTTGCCGACGCCGACCTCGTGCCCTATTGGCGCGCGCTGCCGGCGGTGACGCCGCTCCCCCGCGACGTGTTCGATAGCGCCAGCGCCGAGCGGCGGCTGACCGCGTTCTTCGCGGTGGCGACCAGCGAAGCCTTCGGCGCGCTCACGCGGCTCGAGCTGACCGCCGCCGCGGCCTGCGTCACCTACGTCGAGCGCACGCAGATCGGCAAACGCCCGCCGCTGTCGCCGCCATTGCGCGAAAGCGCGGGCGCATCCATCGCCATCGACCAAGCCACCCGCGGCAATCTCGAACTGATGCGCACGCTTTCCGGCGAGCGGCGCGGCTCGTTGCTGGACTCGATCGACCACACGGTCACCTCGGCCGGCTCGCGCCTGCTGGCGCAGCGATTGTCGGCACCGCTCACCGATCCCGAGGCCATCGGGCGGCGGCTCGATGGTGTCGCAAGCTTCGTCGATGACGTGGCGGCACGCGCCGATACGCGCTCGCGGCTGCAGGCGGCGCCCGATCTGGCGCGCGCGCTAGCTCGCTTGGCCGTCGGCCGCGGCGGACCGCGCGATCTCGCCGCCATCCGCGACGGCGTGCTGGCGGCCGCCGACCTCGCCCGCGCTTTGGCGTCGCTCAAGGATATGCCGGCGGACATCGCCGATGCGCTGCAATCCTGCCGCCGCCCCGACGGCATGCTGGCCGCCGAACTGTCGGGCGCGCTTGCCGCCGAGTTGCCCGCGTTCAAACGTGACGGCGGCTTCGTGCGCGAGGGCTACGACGCGAGCCTGGACGAAACGCGCGCGTTGCGCGACGAATCGCGCCGTGTGGTCGCCGCCTTGCAGGCGCGTTACGCCGAAGAAACCGGCGTGCGCGGCCTGAAAATCCGCCACAACAACGTACTCGGCTATTTCGTCGAGGTCACCGCCCAGCATGGCGACAAGCTCACGGCCTCCCCGCTCAACGCCACCTTTATCCATCGCCAAACGCTGGCCGGCCAGGTGCGCTTCACCAGCAGCGAATTGGGCGAGCTGGAAGCCAAGATCGCCAGCGCCGCCGACCGCGCGCTCGGGCTGGAGCTGGAGATTTTCGAGCGGCTGTCGGCGCGCGTGATTGCACAAACTGCGCCGATCAAAGAATGTGCGGAAACGCTCGCGCGCCTCGACGTGGCGAGCGCTCTCGCCCATCTCGCTGCCGAGCGCGACTATGCGCGTCCGGTGGTCGACGACAGCCACGACTTCGTCATCGCCGGCGGCCGCCACCCGGTGGTGGAACAGGCACTGGCGCGCGACGGCACGCCGTTCGTCGCCAACGATTGCGATCTGTCGCCGCCGAAAGACGACCAGTCTGAGATTTTGGCCGGCCGCATCTGGCTGATCACCGGCCCCAACATGGCGGGCAAGTCCACTTTCCTAAGGCAGAACGCACTGATCGCGATCCTGGCGCAGATGGGCTCCTTCGTGCCGGCGAAGTCCGCCCATATCGGCGTGGTCGACCGGCTGTTCTCGCGCGTCGGCGCCGCCGACGATCTGGCGCGCGGGCGCTCCACTTTCATGGTCGAGATGGTCGAGACCGCGGCCATCCTCAATCAGGCCGGTCCGCGCTCGCTGGTGATCCTGGACGAAATCGGCCGCGGCACCGCCACCTTCGACGGGCTGTCGATCGCCTGGGCCACCGTCGAGCATCTGCACGACGTCAATAAATGCCGCGCGCTGTTCGCGACCCATTTCCATGAATTGACCGCGCTGTCCGCCCGCCTCGGCCGGCTACACAATGCGACGGTAAAAGTGAAGGAATGGAAGGGCGACGTGGTGTTCCTGCACGAAGTCATTGCCGGCTCCGCCGACCATTCCTACGGCATCCAGGTCGCCAAACTCGCCGGCCTGCCGGCGAGCGTGATCGAGCGCGCCAAACTGGTGCTCGCCAAACTGGAGCAGGAGGACCGGGCGAAGCCGAAAGGCTTCGAGGACCTGCCGCTGTTCGCGGCGCCCTACAAGCCGCCGCAGGAAACGCAGGACACTGCCTTCGCGCTGATGGCCGCCGCCGTCGCCGCGCTCAACCCGGACGAGATGTCGCCGCGCGAGGCGATGGAAGCTCTCTATCTGCTGAAGACGAAGCTGGCGGAAACAGAAAAGAAGTAACGCCTTACGCCGGCCGGCGCCGCCACTGCCGCAATCCCCACAGCATGGCGTTCCAGGCGATGCCGACGCTTAAGCCGAGCGCGTAGGACCACCACACGCCGATCGGCTCGGCCAAGAGATGAACGACCAAGAGGCTCAAGCCCAACCCGATCAAGGGCGCCAACACATGCGCCGCCACGCTGGCCGAAGCCGGGCCGCCGATGCGCGGATGCAAGATGACGAAATAGGATCCCATCGCCACCGGAAAGAACGCAAACAGACCGGAAGCGAACGAGCCGATCGCGGCGCTCACGCCGGTGACGACAATGACGCAGAGCGTCACGACGCCGGCGCGCCAGGCGAGATCGCCCACAGTCAATTTCACACGGCTGATCGCACCGTCGGCGCGAAAGCCGCGGCCCAATCCACCATCCGTGTCAGCGCGGCGCAGCCAAACCACACCAGCAGAGCCAGCCCCAGGCTGACCGCGAGCGAACGCCGTTGCGCCAGCACGGCATAAGTGAGCGCGAAAATCCCGCACACGGCATTCGATACCATGCTGCCGACCGCGCTTTGTGCGACGAACGCCGGCGGATGTTCCATAGCCAGAATGATCATGGCGGCGCCGCCTGCCGTCGGCAGCGACGCGATCAAGGCGCCGACGAACGGCCCCGAGCGCTCGACCACCACCGAGGCCGCCACCACGATGGTCGCGGTCATCGCGATCTTCAGCAGCAGGCCGAACAGGAACGCCAGTTCGGGCGACATCGTCATTTCGTCATCGAACGCTGGCGCACGAAATAGAGCAGCAGGTTGCAGCCGAGCGAGACCGCGAGCGTCAGCGACAGCGCTGCCGGCGAGCCGAGGCGGTCGGCGGTCAGATGGAGCACGACAACGGCAATGCCGAATCCGCCGAGCCCGATCACGGCATTGGCCATCACCGCCGCCGTGGCCGGCCCGCCGACGCGGTGATGCAGAATGATCATGATGCTGGTGAGCACGATCGGAAACACCGCCAGATTGCCGCTCGCGGTCGGCCCGATACGGAAGCTCAGCGTGACCACCGTCCCGACCAGCAAGGCCACCATCGCCGCGCGCAGCACGAGGTCGTACCAGCGCGTCGTGACGCGCGGCATCGGCGCGTGGCGCAACGGCGCCGACAGCCAAAATGCCAAGCCGATCGTGACGGCGTTGAGCGCGATCGCCGTGGCAAGCGTCCAGGCGACCGCCCCGCTCGCCCAGGTCAGCGCAAACCAGGCCGTGAAGGCGCCGGCCAGACTGACCGACAGGTTGCGCTTTTGCGCGAGCAACGCGTAGGTCAGCGCGAACACGACGTTGAAGGCATTGGTGACCAGGCTGCCGAGCGCGCTTTGCGCGATGAAATGCGCGTCGTGGTCGAGCGCCAGAAAGATGTAGACCGGCCCGGCGCTGATCGGCAGCGTCGCCACCAGCCCGCCGACCAGCGGACCGGCGCGCTCGGCCGTGATCGTCGCCGCCAGCAGAAACGCCGCGGTGACGGCCATTTTGACGATGAGCATGAGCGCGAAATAAAGATCGGGGGACATTAAATTCCAGATACCCGCGCCAGCCTCACCGCGACCGGCGGCCCCGCCTTGATGGTCTGATACACCACGCAATAGCGCTCGGTGAGCTTGAGCAATTGATCGAGTTTGTCCTGTGGCGCATCGGTGTCGAGATCGAAGCGCAGGCGGATATTGGCGAAACTGACGGGCGCGTCCTTGGCGACGCCAAGCGTGCCGCGGAAATCGAGATCGCCTTCCGCCGACACTCGGCCCGATTTGAGCGGAATATCGAGCGCGGTCGCGACCGCCTTCAGCGTGACGCCGGCGCAAGCGACCAAGGCTTCGAGCAACATGTCGCCCGAACACAATTCGAGCCCGGAGCCGCCGGTCGCCGGATGCAGGCCCGCGACGGCGAGAGCGCGCCCAGTCTCGATCTTGCACGCGACATGGGTATCGTCGAGCGAGCCCTTGGCCTTCAGCGTGACCACGGCGGCGTGCGGATCGCTGCGATAACGCTCCTTGATCGGCGCCTGCAGCGCGCGCAGTTCGTTGGCATCCATTGTTGTGCTTCCTTGCGTCAGCCGGCCGGCGTCAGCACCACGCGGCCGACCACCTTGCCGGCGCGCAGTTGATCCATCACCGCGTTGACGTCGTCGAGCCGGCGCGTGGTCACCGGCACGTCCGGCAGCCCGGTGCGGCGGACCAGTTCCATCAATTCGGTCATCTCCGGCACGCTGCCGACATAAGACCCCTGGATGGTGAGCGCCCGCATCGGGATCGGCGGCAGCGACATCGTGAGATCGCCGCCATAGAGCCCGACGATGATATATTTGCCGCCCTTGATCAGGCTGTCATAGCCGAGCCGAGCCGATTGCGACGACCCGACCAGGTCGATCACCGCCCAGGCGCCGCCTTTCGTGAGATTCTTTATCTGCTCGACCGCGTCGGCCGCGTTGCCGTCGACCACAGCGGCGGCGCCCGCCTGCTTGGCGGCATCGCGCTTGGCCGGATCGATGTCGACGACGATGGCACTGTGACCGCCCATCGCCTTGTGCAGAGCGAGACACATCAGCCCGAGCCCGCCGGCGCCGATGATCACCGTCGGCTCGCGCTTGAGCGTCGTCACCTTCTTCAAGGCGCCGAAGGTGGTGACGCCCGAGCAGGCGAGCGGCGCGGCGCGTTCCGGCGGCAAGTCGCCGATGTCGAACAGATAGCGCGGGTGCGGCACCATCAGGTAATCGGCATACCCGCCGTTGCTGAACACGCCGAGGCTGCGCATGGCCATGCAGAGGTTGTCCTCGTTGCGCCGGCAGGCCGCGCAGTTGCCGCAGCCGATCCACGGATCGGCGAGCATACGGGCCCCGGCCTTCACGCCGGTGGCGTCGGGGCCGAAGGCTAACACTTCGCCGACGTTCTCGTGCCCGAGCGTCACCGGCAGCTTCATGCCGCGATCCTGCAGGCTCATGCGGTTGCCCCCGCCGAGGTCGAAATAGCCGTCGGCGAGATGCAGGTCGCTGTGGCAGACGCCGGCGGCCAAGACCTTGAGCAGAACCTCAGTGCCCTTCGGCTGCGGCGTCGGCTGCTGGTTGAGCTGCAAGGGCTGACCGCAGACGCAGACCTGGAACATGCGCATTGGCGTCTCTCTCCCGAATCGTCTCGAATGTTGGCGGACTTCCGCCGACGGCGCAGGGAACCATACCCGGCGCCGTTCGTCACGGTGCAGGCGGCCGGCCCTTTCGCAGTTGCAATATGCCGAAAAAATGGCCGCCGCCCGCGACCCCTGCCGGCCTAAACGAATATCTTTGCCGGGAGCGGGTGACTTGAACGCCGCACTCCGCTATCCCGATGCCCCCATGGCCTCGCTCGCCCTCGAAACCGGCACCCATCCAGGACCCGAGTATCCGAACCGGAGCTTGGGCGAACTGATCGACTTCCGTGCCGTCGCCGCCGACCTGGAAAGCCTCGCCGAAACCCACAGCGGCGGCGGGCGCGAATTGCGTTCCGCGCTGGCACAACGGCTGAAGGCCGCCCTCATCGAAGGCCGCGCCAAGGCCGAGCAACTTTTGCTCAAGGACCGGCACGGGCGGGCTTGCGCCGAGCGGCTGTGCAAGCTCGAAGACGAAATCATCCGGCTGCTGTTCGAATTCGCGCGCAAGCATCTTTACCCGTCGCAGAATCCGTCCGAGGCCGAGCACATGGCGGTGATCGCCACCGGCGGCTACGGCCGCGGGCTACAGGCGCCCGGTTCCGACATCGATCTGTTGTTCCTGCTGCCCTACAAGCAGACCGCCTGGGGCGAGTCGATCGCGGAGGCGATTCTCTATTGCCTGTGGGACACCGGGCTGAAGGTCGGCCACGCCACCCGTTCGGTCGACGAATGCATCCGCCAGGCCAAGGCGGACATGACCATCCGCACCGCCATCCTGGAAGCGCGCTTCCTGCTCGGCGACCAGCAGCTGTTCGACGAACTGGTGAAACGCTTCGACAACGAAGTGGTGCGCAACACCGCCACCGAATTCGTCGCCGCCAAGCTCGCCGAGCGCGAGGATCGTGTCCGCCGCTCGGGACAATCGCGCTACCTGGTCGAGCCGAACGTCAAGGACGGCAAAGGCGGCTTGCGCGATCTCCATACCTTGTTCTGGATCGCCAAGTACGTCTACCGCGTGCGCGAGCCGGACGAGCTGATCAAGCGCGGCGTGTTCGACAAGCAGGAATATCAGCTGTTCCGCCGCTGCGAGGATTTCCTCTGGTCGGTGCGCTGCCACATGCATTTCGTCACCGGCCGCGCCGAGGAGCGGCTGTCGTTCGACATCCAGCGCGAGATCGCCGTGCGGCTCGGCTACACCGAGCATCCCGGCCAGCAGGACGTCGAGCGCTTCATGAAGCATTACTTCCTGATCGCCAAGGACGTCGGCGATCTCACCGCCATCCTGTGCGCGGATCTGGAGGACAGCCACGCCAAGAGCGTGCCGGTCTTGAGCCGCGTGATGGCGAAGTTCCGGCCGCTGAAGCGGCGCAAGCTCGCCGAAAGCGACGACTTCATCGTCGACAAGAACCGCATCACGGTTGCCGCCGCCAATGTGCTCAAGCGCGATCCGGTCAACCTGATCCGCGTCTTCTATCTGGCGCAGAAGCACAATCTCGCTTTCCATCCCGACGCCATGCGCGCGATCACCCGTTCGCTCAAGCTGATCGACGCCAAGCTACGCGACGACAAGGAAGCCAACAGACTGCTCCTGGAAATCCTCACCTCCAAGAACGACCCGGAAACCGTGCTGCGGCGGATGAATGAAGCCGGCGTGCTCGGCCATTTCGTGCCGGCCTTCGGCAAGATCGTCGCCATGATGCAATTCAACATGTACCACCACTACACGGTGGACGAGCATCTGTTGCGCTGCATCGGCATCTTGCGCGAGATCGAAACCGGCGGCAGCAAGGACGCGGCGCTCGCCAACGATTTGATTCACAAGCTGCTGCCCGGCAACCGCACCGTGCTCTACGTCACGCTGTTCCTGCACGACATCGCCAAGGGCCGCATCGAGGATCATTCGATCGCCGGCGCGCGCGTGGCGCGGCGGCTCTGCCCGCGGCTGGGCTTCTCCCCGGCCGACACCGAGACCGTCGCCTGGCTGATCGAGAATCATCTGGTGATGTCCAGCGTGGCGCAGTCGCGCGACCTGTCCGACCGCAAAACCATCGAGAACTTCGCCGCGGTGGTGCAGTCGGCCGAACGGCTAAAGTTATTGGCGATCCTCACGACCGCCGATATCCGCGCGGTCGGCCCCGGCGTGTGGAACGGCTGGAAGGCGCAGTTGCTGCGCACGCTTTATTACGAGACCGAGCCGGTGCTCACCGGCGGATTCTCGGAAGTCAATCGCGCCCAGCGCGTCGCCATGGCGCAGACCGAATTCCGCGAGGCGATGACGGATTGGCCGGCGGATCGGCTGGAGCGCTATGTCGCGAAGCACTACGCGCCCTATTGGCTCAAGGTCGATTTGCCGCACAAGATCGAGCACGCCAATTTCTTGCGCGCGGCCGAGGATGCCGAAAAATCGCTTGCCACCACCATCGGCTACGACAGCGGCAACGTGACCGAATTGACCGTACTGGCGCCCGACCATCCCTGGCTGCTGTCGATCATCGCCGGCGCTTGCGCCATGGCCGGCGCCAATATCGTCGACGCGCAGATATTCACCACCACCGACGGGCGCGCGCTCGACACCATTTCGCTGTCGCGCGAATTCGAGCGCGACGAGGACGAGAAGCGGCGCGCCGATCGCATCGCCGATTCGATCGAGAAGGCGCTGCGCGGCGAATTGCGGCTGCCCGACACGGTGGGAACGCGCGCGGCCCCCAAGGGCCGCATCAAGGCCTTCGCCCTCGAGCCCACGGTCGTCGTCAACAACCAGTGGTCGCACCGCTACACCATGGTGGAAATCACCGGCCTCGACCGTACCGGCCTGCTCTATGAGATGACCGCGACGTTGTCGAAGCTCAACCTCAACATCGCCTCCGCCCACGTCGCCACCTTCGGCGAGCGGGTGGTGGACGTGTTCTACGTGACCGACTTGATGGGCGCGCAGATCACCTCGCCGACCCGCCAGGCCGCCATCAAGCGCGCGCTGATCCCATTGTTCACGGCGCAGGAAGCGGAAGCCAAACACGGCAAAGCCCAAAGCGACGCCAAGGCGTAACCTCGGCCCGCAGCATTTTATGGGCGCATGATCTTTACCGAAAACCGGTTCCCGCTTTTCCGGATCATGCGCTAGACGAGGCGCGATGAAAAATTCCCCCGTTGCCATTGTCGGTCTTGGGCTTATGGGCGAAGTCTACGCCAAGCGGCTGCTCGACGCCCGAATCCCCGTCGTCGGCTTCGACATCGACCCGGCCCGGCGCGCACGCCTGAACGAGATAGGCGGGCGCGCCGTAAACAGCATCGCCGAACTGGCAGCGCCGGCGCGCTGCATCATCATCGCCGTGTTCAACACCGATCAGGTCGCGGACGTGATCGAGAACCATCTGTTGCCGGCGCTCGGTGACGGCTCGAACAAGATCGTGCTGTGCATGAGCACCTGCGATCCCGATCACGTGGCGGCACTGGCCGCCCGCGTGATGCCGCGCGGCATCCGCTACCTGGATGTGCCGGTGTCCGGCACCAGCGACCAGGTGCGGCGCGGCGACGGCGTCGCCTTGATCGGCGGCGACAGCGCGATCGCCGGCGAGGTTACCGATGTGTTTGACGCGCTGTTCGCGCGCCGTTTCCACGTCGGAAAGATCGGCGACGGCGGCCGCGCCAAGCTGGCGGTCAATTTGATCCTCGGCCTGAACCGTCTCGCTTTGGCCGAGGGCCTCGTCTTTGCCGAGCGGCTCGGGCTCGATCCGGCCGCTTTCCTCGATGTGGCGCGCGGCTCGGCCTCCTACTCGCAGGTGATGGAGACCAAAGGGCCGAAAATGGTAAGCGGCGATTTCTCGCCGGAAGGCCGCGCCAAGCAGACCCTGAAGGACGTTCAACTTATGCTCGGTCAGGCAGCCGGCGTCGGGCAAAAGCTGGCGATGCTCGAAGTGCACGCCGCGGTGCTGGAAGCCTGCGTCCGCGCCGGCGAAGCCGATTTGGATAACAGCGTCATCATAGAAGAAGTCCGGCGCCGAGGGGCGAAACCTTGAGCGGCACGGCAACATCAAAGGGAGGACGTCATGAAGAAGCTTTTTCTCGCGTTCGCGGCTACACTGCTTGTGAGCGCCGGCATCTGTAATTCCGCGTCGGCGCAGGAATGGCCGCAACGCACGATCCGCATCGTCGTTTCGTTCGGACCGGGCGGCGGCGCCGATATCATCGGCCGCATTCTGGCGGACTCGCTGCAAAGCAAACTCGGCCAGCCGGTGATTGTCGAAAACAAGCCTGGCGCGGGCGGCATCCTGGGCAATGACGTGGTCGCCAAGGCCAGCCGTAAAGAACGGCGCCACGCCGGAGCAGATCCAGGAAGTGCTTCTACTGCTGACGCTTTATTGCGGCATCCCGGCCTCCAACGAGGCGCACGGCATCGCCGCCGAAGTGCTGCGCGAGCACGGCAAATTGTGAACCCGGCCGTTTCCGCAAAGTCCCGTATTTACTCACTAATCAACGCTTAACGGCCCCTTAAACCGCCCCGTTTAGCGTGCCCGCGGGGCCGGCGGAATCACCGGCGTAGTCGAGTCGAGTCGGGTCGCGATGGCGCAGGGCAAGGGACGATCGGGCGCGCGCCGGGAGCCGGTGTTCGACAGCTCCCCCGAGCTGCGCGTCGACGCGGGCGACCGTCCGGGCGGCGGCGGCAAACCGCCGGCAAGAAAAAAACGGCCCCGCAAAGCGCGCAAGGCGCGCCAAAAACGCTCGCTGATCGGCCGCGCGGTCTATTGGAGCCTGGTGCTGGGGCTGTGGCTGGTCATCGGCGCGGTCGGCGTCATCGGCTGGACCGGCGCGCATCTGCCGCCGATCCAATCGCTGGAAATTCCCAAGCGGCCGCCGTCGATCCAGATCGTGGACGCCAACGGCCGTACGCTCGCCACCCGCGGCGACAATGGCGGCGCTGTGCTGCCGCTAAAGCAACTGCCGAGCTATGTGCCGAAGGCCTTCATCGCCATCGAGGATCGGCGCTTCTACGAGCATTACGGCGTCGACCCCTGGGGCATCGCGCGTGCCGCCGTCGCCAACATCCTGTACCGCGGCGTGGCGCAAGGCGCCTCCACCATCACGCAGCAATTGGCTAAAAATCTCTTCTTAACTCAAGAGCGTACCATCCATCGCAAGCTGCAGGAGGCGATGCTCGCGATCTGGCTGGAGCGCAAATTCTCCAAGACGCAGATTCTCGAACTGTATCTCAACCGCGTTTACTTCGGCGCGGGCGCCTATGGCATCGAACAGGCTGCGCAGCGCTATTTCGGCAAGCCTGCCAAGGAGATGAGCCTTCCGGAGGCCGCCCTGCTCGCCGGCTTGGTGAAGTCGCCTTCCCGTCTTGCGCCGACGCGCAATTTCGACGGCGCCGAGCAACGCGCGCATATCGTGCTCGCCGCCATGGCCTCGCTCGGCTTCATTTCGTCATCTAGCGAGAAGATCGCGCTCGCGCATCCGCCGCACATTGCAGCGCAGGCCGGCAACGGCTCGATCAACTATGTCGCCGATTGGGTCATGGACGCGATCAACGACGTGCTCGGCCATGTCGACGAGGACCTGGTGGTGCGGACCACGATCGATAGCAGCCTGCAGGCGGGCGCCGAGCAGGCGCTCACCGAAGAACTGGCGCAGAAGGGCGACAAGAACGGCGTCAGCCAGGGCGCGCTGGTGGCGATGACGCCGGACGGCGCGGTGCGCGCCATGATCGGCGGCCGCAACTACGGCGAAAGCCAGTTCAACCGCGCGGTCGCCGCCAAGCGCCAGCCCGGCTCGGCCTTCAAGCCGTTCGTCTATCTCACCGCGCTTGAACATGGCTTGACGCCCGACAGCGTGCGCGTCGACGCCCCGATCAAGATCAAAGGCTGGCAACCGGAAAACTACGGGCACGAATATTACGGGCCGGTCACGCTCACCAAGGCGCTGGCGCTATCGCTCAATACGGTATCGGTGCGTCTGACCATGGAATTTTCGCCCGCGGCGGTGATCCGCACCGCCTACCGGCTCGGCATCGCCTCAAAGCTCGAACCCAACGCCTCGATTGCGCTCGGCACCTCGGAAGTCTCGCCGCTTGAATTGGTCAGCGCCTATGCGCCGTTCGCCAATGGCGGGCTGGCGGTGGTGCCGCACGTGATCGAGCGCATCGTCGCCGGCAACGGCAAGCTGCTCTATGCGCACAACGATCAGCCGCTCGGCCGCATCGTCGACGCCCGCTATGTGGCGATGATGAATGAGATGATGCAGCAGACTTTGGCGATCGGCACCGCGCACAAGGCGGCGCTGCCAGGCTGGCCGGCGGCCGGCAAGACCGGCACCTCCCAAGATTTCCGCGATGCCTGGTTTGTCGGCTACACCGCCCATCTCGTCACCGGCGTCTGGCTCGGCAATGACGACGGCACGCCGACCAAGAAAGTCACCGGCGGCGGGCTGCCGGTGGAAATCTGGAGCCGTTTCATGCGCGGCGCCCATCAAGGCGTTCCGGTCGCCGCCCTGCCCGGGCCGCCGGCCGGCGGAATGTTCTCCGGATTGTTCAGCAGCAATGCGCCGGCCACTACGGACGGTAGCGCGCCGGTGCCGCCGGCACCCATCCAATCGGCCCGCAATACGCCGGGCGCGCGCGGTTCCAGTCTCGACGGCTGGCTGCTCGATAATCTGTTCGGGCGCGCCAGAAATTAGTGCCGCGCCGCCGCTCGCGCGCGCAGCGCGCGCGTCAAAATCCATAAGCCCAACGTCGCGCAGCCCATCCCCGCCACCGCGCCGGCCAGCGGCCACGCGCTGGTGCCGAGCAGCGCGCCGACCGCAGCCCCGCACAGCGCCGCCAAACTTTGCTGCACGAAGCCGAGCAATGCGGAGGCCGCGCCCGCCCGCTCCGGAAACGGCGTCATGGCGCCGGCGATCGACTGAGGCAGCACCATGCCGAGTCCGGCGAGATAAAGTGCCATCGGCAACACCAGCGAGGCGGCCGAAGTCAGCCCAAACGAAACTGCCAACAACATCGCGAGCCCGCCGGCCGCCATCGCCGCCGCGCCGACGCCGAGCGTCGAGTCGACGCCGTGCCGCATCACCAGCCGCGCCGCCAACGTCGTGCCGACCATGTAGCCGACCGAACCGATCGCGAAGGCGACGCCGAATTGGATTGGCGACTGCCCGTAGAGATATTGCAGCACGAAGGAAGAGCCGGAGATCCAGGCGAACAGTCCTGCAAAGCTGGTCGAGGCGAGACCGAGATAAGCGAGGTAGGCGCCATTGCGCGCCACCACGCGATAGGACCTAAACATGGTGGCCGGCGAGACCGGCTCGGCCGCGCGCAAAGCGAGCGTTTCCGGCATCAACGGCCAGACGATCGCCGCGCCGAGCAAGCCGCCGCCGACCAGCGTGAAAAAAACCGAGCGCCAGCCGAAGCCGGTCTGCAGCACGCCGCCGACGAGCGGCGCCAGCACCGGCGCCAGCGCCATCACCGCGCCGATCAGCGACAATTCACGGCCCGCGCGCGCGCCGGAATACAGATCGCGCACGATGGCGCGCGCCAGCACGATGCCGCCGGAGCCGCCGAGCGCCTGCAGCGCGCGCGCCGCGATCAGCATTTCGATCGAGGTCGAGAGCGCGCAAGCGAGACTCGCCGCACAATAAAGCGCCATCGCGCCCATGAGCACCGGCTTGCGGCCGTGCCGGTCGGCCAGCGGACCGTAGAAAATCTGCCCGACAGCGAAACCGATCAGATAGGACGAGATGGTGAGCTGCACCTGCGCGGTCGAGGCGCCGAGCAGCCGCGCGATGTCCGGCAGCGACGGCAGATACATGTCGGTGGTGAGCGGCCCGATCGCGCTCAACGCCGCCAGCAGAACCGTCAGCGCAAAAGTGCCGGGACGCAGCATGGACGGGTGACTACAGCAAGTGCGCGCGCCGCGCCAGCGCCTCACGGCATGGCTGTCAATCGCTCTGCACGCCGTACCGGTGCAGATCGGCACCGTGGGCATCGAGCCAGGACTTGGCGCGCGCGACGTGCGGGCAGATGCGCTCGACCACGCGCCAGAACCGCCGCGAGTGGTTCATCTCCACCAGATGAGCGGCCTCGTGCGCCGCGAGATAGTCGAGCACGAACGGCGGCGCGAAGATCAGCCGCCATGAATACGACAATACGCCGGTGGTCGAGCATGAGCCCCAGCGGCTCGACGGATCGCGGATCGACACGCGCTTGATCGTGACGCCGAGCGTTTCGGCCGCGCGGGCGCTGGCGGCCTCGAGGTCGCTTTTGACCTCGCGCTTGAGAAAATCGGACACCCGGCGCGCGACATGCGGTTCGGCGCCGGCGACGCAGAGCAGCATTTCGCCCGCTTCGCCGGCTTCGACCCAGACCGTGCCGCGCTGCCCGCGCCGGTGCACGATGCGGTGATCGACGCCGCGCAGCGGGATCGTCGCGCCATGCGCGAAAGGCGCCGGTTCGGGCAGGCGGCCGAGCCGCGCCGCGATCCAGCCGCCGTGCTTCTGGGCGAATTCGTGCGCCTGCTTCAGGCTGCCGCGCGGCGGCATGGTGAGCACCACTTCGCGCGTCACGGAGTGGATGCGCAGCGTATAGCGCCGCGCCGGCCGGTGGCGGCGCACGCGCACCAGATAGATTTCACGCTCGAAGGTGATGCTAATGGCCGGCGGCTCGCTCGGCCGGCGATAGAGCAGCGCGCGCAGTGGCATTCGTAAAGTCCGCGGAATCGCAAATCGTCGCGGAAATAGTGCCATATTCACAGCCATTCGCCACGCGGTTTTGCGCGGCCGGAAATGCCGCTGCTACGCAAGGGCTTACGCTGTCACAAACGGCCGTCGGCGTGGCGCGGCGGCAAAATGCCGATCCTCAGCGCGCGGACACCGCTTTGGCGGGACCGCGTTGCGCACCGCGCCCGCCGTTATGCGACAGCACGAAATCGGAGATGCGCGGGGCAATTTCGGCGCGAAAGCGCGAGCCGTTGAATACGCCGTAGTGGCCGACCGCCGGCTGCAGATAATGCGCCTTGTCCTCGGCCAGAATATTCGGGCACAAAGTATGCGCGGCCTCGGTCTGCCCGACCGCGGAAATATCGTCGTGCTCGCCTTCGACCGTCAGCAGCGCGACGCGCTTGATCTGCGAGGGATCGATGCGGCGGCCGCGATGGGTCATTTCGCCCTTCGGCAGCGCATGGCGGATGAACACCGTATCGACGGTCTGCAGATAGAACTCGGCGGAGAGATCCATGACCGCGAGATATTCGTCGTAGAATTCGCGGTGCTTTTGCGCCGAGTCGCCGTCGCCCTTGACCAGATGCGTGAACAGATTGCGGTGCGCCTCGATGTGGCGGTCCAGATTCATGCTCATGAAGCCGTGCAGCTGCAAAAATCCCGGATAGACGTCGCGCATGAAGCCGGGATGCGGGAACGGCACCTTGGTGATGACGTGGTTGCGGAACCACTCGATGCCGCGATCTTCCGCAAGCTTGTTGACCGCATTGGAATTGATGCGGGTGTCGATCGGCCCGCCCATCAGCACCATGGAATGCGGCACGTAAGGATCCTTATCGGCCTCCATGATGGAGACCGCCGCCATCACCGGCACCGAGGGCTGGCAGACCGCGATGACGTGCACGTCGCCGCCAAGCGCGTGCAGCATGGAGATGACGTAGTCGATGTAATCGTCGAGATCGAAACGGCCGTCGGCCACCGGCACCATGCGCGCGTCGGACCATTCGGTGATGTAGACGTCGTGATTGGGCAGGAACGTCTCCACCGTACCGCGCAGCAGCGTCGCATAGTGGCCCGACATCGGCGCGACGATCAGCAGTTTCGGCTGCGGGCGGCGCGGCGCGCGCGCGAAGGCGCGTTCGAAATGCAGAAGCTTGCAGAAAGGGCGCTCCCAGACGGTCGTGATGTGCACCGGTATGTGCTCGGCGCCGACCGTCACTTGATCGAGGCTCCATTCCGGACGGTGGTAGCGGCGGGTGGAGCGCTCGAACAACTCGGCCGCGGCGGCGACCGACTTGCCATAGGTGGTATGCGCGAACGGATTGGCCGGGTTCTTGAAGAAAAGCCGGGTGGCGTCGGCGATGGCGCGCGACGGATTGAGCGCGGCGTGGCCCATCTCGTAGAGCCAATACATCGGCGTCGACAGCAAAATGCCGTTGTCACCGGGCAGCGTGGCTGCCCCGTCGAACTCGCCAATTGGCATAGACTTCGTCCCCGGCTCTTGCTGCGCCGCAGCACCGTGTCGCTTTTCCGTCATATCGTCAACATAGCGATAAGTCCTTCGCATCCGGTTTATGCCCGGAAATAAGCTCGTAACCTACCGAAAATAAAGGACTTTTCGGGTTATTCACCAGTCTGCAGGAGCGAGCCCTGCGCCCGCGCGCTCTGCAACAGCTTCAGGAAGGCAAACGACGCAGCCGCGAACAGCACGACGTTGAACGCGAAAGCTTCCAGCATCAGGTCGGCGCGGAATACGTGATCAATCAGCAGCGCGCGCATGCCTTCGAATACGTAGGTAGGCGGCAGCGCCCACGCAACAACTTGCAGGAAGCCGGGCAGCACCGTGACCGGATAGTAGACGCAAGTCAGCGGCAGGAACAGGAACATGATGGTCCAGGCCATGCTTTCCGCACCCAAGCCGTTGCGCAGCAACAGGCCGGCGACAAAAATACCGATCGCCCAACTGGTCAGGATCAGGTTGAGAAAGAACGCGGCGAGCGCGAAGCCGAGCGACCACAAGTTGAAACCGAAAAAGAGAATCGCGAGCAGCGTCACCGGGATCATGCCGATCAGCAATCGCACCACGCTCATGATCATCAGGGCGGCGATGAATTCCACCGGGCGCAGCGGCGACATCATGAGATTGGCGAGATTGTGCGCGTACATCTCCTCCAGAAACGAAATCGAGAAGCCGAGCTGGCCGCGAAACAGAATGTCCCACAACAGCACCGCGCCGATGAAGACCCCGGCCGTGCGCACGAACGGCCCGCCATTCTGCGACACGTAGAGCTGCAGGAAGCCCCACATCAGCATCTGCACGGTCGGCCAATAGATCAGGTCGAGCACGCGCGGCCAGGACGAGCGCAGCAAATACCAGTAGCGGCGCACCATGGCGCGCACGCGATTGAACGAGAAGTCTAGGCCGGTGTCGCTGCCTTTCATCGCGCCACCTCGCGGTGGCCGCCGCGGCCGCGCGCGACATCGAGGAACACGTCCTCCAGGGTCTCGCGCCCATAGCGGTCGAGCAGGCGGCCCGGCGTGTCGTCGTCCTCGATGCGCCCCTGCTTCATGATGATGACGCGTTCGCACAACCGCTCGACCTCGGTCATGTTGTGCGAAGCGAGCAGCACGGTCGCGCCCTGCGCATGGCGATAGCGGTCGAGCCGGCCGCGCACCCAGTCGGCGGTATCGGGATCGAGCGACGCCGTCGGCTCGTCGAGCAGCAAGACTTCGGGGCGGTTGAGGAGTGCCTTGGCGAGCGCGACGCGGGTCTTCTGGCCGGCCGACAGCTTGCCGGTCGGCCGGTCGAGGAACTCGGCGAGATCGAGATCGGCGGCGAGGTCGGCGATGCGCTCGTCGATATCGGCCACCGCATAAAGCTGCGCGAACACCGACAGGTTTTGCCGCACGGTGAGCCGCATCGGCAGCGCCACATAGGGGCTTTCGAAATTCATCCGGTGCAGCACGCGATAGCGCTCTTTCGGCATCAGCGCGCCCAGCACCGTGGCCGTGCCGGAGGTCGGCGTGACCAGGCCCATGATCATCGCGATCGTCGTGGTCTTGCCGGCGCCATTGCCGCCGAGCAGTCCGGTGATCGAGCCCGGCGCCAGGCGAAACGAAATGCCATCGACCGCCGCCACGGTCTTGTAGCGTTTGACCAGGCGATCGACGGTAATGGCTGACGTAATCTGCGCGTCCATTATGGCGCAAGATGTGCCGCTCCGCCGCGGGAAGCGCAAGCCCCGCCAATCTGCGAATGCGCTTCAATGCGGCGGATAGAGCCCCTAGACTGCCCGCCATGCCCTCGCTCGGCTTTGCCCAGGATCATCCGCGCCGCAATGTGCGGCTCGACACCCTCGTCCGGCTGCGCTGGCTCGCCGTTATCGGCCAGACGACCGCGGTGCTGGTGGTCAACTACGGGCTCGATTTCACGCTGCCGATCTGGGCCTGCCTTTCCGTCATCGCGCTGTCGGCCTGGCTCAACGTGGCGCTGCGCCTGCGCTTTCACATGACGCAGCGGCTGGAGCCCGACCGCGCCGCCTGGCTGCTGGCCTTCGACATCGCCGAACTCGCTGTTCTGCTGTACCTGACCGGCGGGCTGCAGAATCCCTTCGCCTTCCTGTTCCTCGGCCCGGTGCTGCTGTCGGCGACCGCGCTGCCGCCGCGTTTCACGCTGATGCTCGGCGCCTTCGCGGTGGCCTGCGCGACCGTTCTGGTGTTCGCGCATTATCCGCTGCCCTGGGACAGCGACGACCCGCTGCAGCTGCCGCCGATCTACATGATCGGCGTCTGGCTCTCGATCCTGCTCGCCATCGGATTCATCGGCGTCTACGCCTGGCAGATCACCGAGGAATCCCGCCAGCTCGCCGACGCGCTGGCCGCCACCGAACTGGTGCTGGCGCGCGAGCAGCATCTCTCGCAACTCGACGGTCTGGCGGCCGCCGCCGCGCACGAGCTCGGCACGCCGCTGTCGACCATCTCGGTGATCGCCAAGGAGTTGGAGAACGCGATTGCCGCCGGCGCGCCGCACGGCGACGACGTGCGCTTGCTGCGCGAACAGGCGACGCGCTGCCGCGATATCCTGGCCAAGCTCACCGAATTGTCGTCGAGCGGCGAGCCGTTCGACCGCACGCCGCTCGCGGCGCTGATCGAGGAGGTGGTGGCGCCGCATCGCAATTTCGGGGTCGCCATCGAAGTGTCCGGGCCGGGCGCGCGCGGCGCCGAGCCGGTGAACGCGCGCAACCCGGCGATCCTCTACGGCCTCGGCAATCTGGTGGAAAACGCCGTCGATTTCGCGGGTGAAAGCGTAACGGTCGGCACGCAGTGGAACGGGGATATCGTCGAGGTGACCATCGGCGACGACGGCCCGGGCTTCGCGCCGGAAATTATGGACCGCATCGGCGAGCCCTATGTCACCAGCCGCAAGCGCAACCTGAACGACTCCGACGAGATTCCGGCCGGACTGGGCTTGGGACTTTTCATCGCCAAGACCCTGCTCGAACGCTCGGGCGCCACGCTCGACTTCGGGAACCGTTCGATTCCGGAACGCGGCGCCGTCGTCACGGTGCGCTGGAACCGGAGCGATTTCGAGCGGCCGTTAACGTTCCCGCCGTCTTGAGATCGCGGCGGCTGTACTTATTTTTGGGCTGCGTTTATACGGCAGCGCGCGCTAAGCTCTGCAGCGCAAAGGTGTAACGTGGATATGGCTATCAGCGACGCCGCCGAAGCTGCGGCGCCAGACAAAATACCCGCCGAACGATCCGTGCTGATCGTCGAAGACGACCATTCGTTCCTGCAGCGGCTGGCCAAGGCGCTCGAGAGCCGCGGCTTTAGGGTCACTACCGCGGTGTCGGTGGCCGACGGCTTGCTGCATGTCGAGCAGGCCGCGCCCGCCTTCGCGGTCGTCGACATGCGGCTCGGCGACGGCAACGGGTTCGACGTGATTTCCGCGCTCAAGCGCCGCCGCCCCGACGCGCGCGCGATCATCCTGACCGGCTACGGCAACATCGCCACCGCGGTGAACGCGGTGAAGCTCGGCGCCGTCGATTATCTCGCCAAACCGGTGGACGCCGACGACGTGGTGGCCGCGCTGCTCGCGCGCGACCACAGAAAAATCGAGCCGCCGGAAAATCCGATGTCGGCCGACCGCGTGCGCTGGGAACACATCCAGCGCATCTACGAATTGTGCGGCCGCAACGTCTCGGAAACCGCGCGCCGGCTCAATATGCATCGCCGCACGCTGCAACGCATTCTGGCCAAAAGAGCTCCGCGTTAGCGGATACCGTCTCGAACAATGCGCGCGCCGCGCTCGTCAGACGATTTCCCCGTAAGACCCGTTCGGATCGACCAGCGACTGCAGCCGGAGCGCTGCGGCGCGGGCAAACAGCAGCATCATGGATTTGCGTGTTGCCGCCGCCAGCCGATGCTCGGGCGCCTCGCAGATCACTTGCGCGCCGAAGGCGTCGGCCACGATCAGGCCGGTGTCCTTCGGGAAAATCTCGCACGGCACTTCCATGCAGGTGGCGAAGAACAGCCGGTCGCAGTGGGCCCGGTAATCCTGCCATTTCTGGTCGGCGCGGAAATCGGCGACCGAGGATTTGATTTCGACGATCCAGATTTCGTCGCCCGAATCGAGCGCCACCAGATCCGCTCGACGGCCGGACGGCAGCGGCAATTCGCTCACCACGCAGCGGCCAAGCGCATGCAGCAGCCGCGCCGTGCCGCGCGCGACGGCGACCGCGGTCTCCGACTGGCGGCCGTCGACCGGCAATTCCAGCGGCTGTTTGGCGGCGAGGTTCATGGCGCGAGTTTAGCACGTTCTGGAAAGGCAGCAGCCAGGGCTTCGCGGTTGGCCTGAAGCACGCCGCGCTCGGTGATCAGCCCGGTGATGAGCCGCGCCGGCGTGACGTCGAAGGCGTAGTTGGCCACGGCTGAGCCGTCCGGCACCACCTGCACGGTCTCGATGCGGCCATCCGAGGTCTTGCCGGTCATGTGCGCCACTTCCTCAGCCCCGCGTTGCTCGATCTGAATTTCGCTGAGCCCATCGCTGACCGTGAAATCGATGGTCGGCGACGGCAGCGCCACATAGAATGGCACCTTGTTGTCGGCGGCGGCCAGCGCCTTGAGATAGGTGCCGATCTTGTTGCAGACATCGCCCTGCGCGGTGACGCGGTCGGTGCCGACGATCACCAGATCGACCATGCCGTGCTGCATCAGATGGCCGCCGGTGTTGTCGGGAATGACGGTGTGCGGCACGCCGTGATGGCCGAGTTCCCAGGCGGTGAGCGAAGCGCCCTGGTTGCGCGGCCGGGTCTCGTCGGCGAACACGTGCACCGGCAGACCCAGGTCGTGCGCCAGGAATATCGGCGCGGTCGCGGTGCCGAAATCCACGGTCGCCAGCCAGCCG
>Ga0182024_10006289_pt1 | contig 26167 bp, 18 predicted proteins | sample P32metaG_FD_120480 | JGI IMG/M metagenome (GOLD analysis project Ga0182024, IMG submission 120480) | Permafrost microbial communities from Stordalen Mire, Sweden - P3-2 metaG (Illumina Assembly) | ecosystem: Environmental > Terrestrial > Soil > Wetlands > Permafrost | place: Sweden: Stordalen... | reverse complement strand
TGGCCCAGTTCCTCGAGCCAGGGGCGCAGCAAGTCAATTTGGGTGGTGCGTCCCGCCCCGTCGGTTCCCTCGATCACAATCAGCTTCCCGGAAAGGTCGGAAAGATTCACTCCCGGCAAAAGCTTCCCGTACGTTTCCCTCATCGCAGCATCCTCAATTCTTTCGCGATATCCAGATGCGTTCGGGCAATCTGGCGCACCTGCGCTTGCTGTAGTTCGACGGGCAGAGTCGCATCCACTACCGTCAGCCCGAATTCGGAGATCATCTTTTCGTACTCGTCCACGATTCGGCCCTGAAACATGCGGAAACTCTCTTCCGCGTCATCGCTCAACCTCAAATCCATACCTGCCTCGTAAAATTTGAACCCGTCGCGGGCCCCGAGCAGGCGCCCGATGGCGGTTTCCAGAGGCACTCGAAAATAGAAAGCGACCGTCGGTTTCACGGCGAACCCATAAAGTCCGCGGACCCATTCGCGATCCATTCCCCGCGCCACATCACGCGCAAAAGCCGTATAGATGTACCGGTCGCAGAGCACCACGGCGCCCGCTTTCAGAAGAGGCAGAATGCTTCGTTCGGTACGGTCGGCAAAATCCGTAGCGTGGATCAGAGAAAAGGTCGCGGGAGTGAGCATCTTCTTTTTCTTGCCCAGCTTCGTCGTATCCTTCACGAGCGGAGAAGAGTTCCACTCACTGAAGACAACTCCATAGCCTTTCGACTCCAACCACTTGTGCAGAAGGCTTAACTGCGTCGATTTTCCCGATCCGTCGATGCCCTCGACAATGAACAGCTTCCCGGGAAACTCACCGTTGCCGTTGCGCCGAGGTTCTCGGGCAGTCGGAAGAAACACTTCAAATGGGCCGATGCGAATATTCGGAGATTCCATAAGCCTCTTTCTACTCGGGGTTCGGCGTTCTGCTTCAACCCAGCCGCGTAAACCGCATTCCGAATCCAGGGTTACGCGACATAACATTGCCCAAAATGGAACGCCCGGCGGCAAGAATCTCAACGTTTGTGTCGTATTTGAGACTCCCCGTCTCAATCCGTAACAAATTGAGACACACGAACACTCTCCCTGCCGGCGGCGAATGCACAGTCCGGCCAGAGCTACAACAACCTAGCTGATTTGCTTGCTATTCCAGGCTCCAGAACGATTGACACCACAGGGATGCTGGTGTAAGTTCTCCGCAAGCTTATTTCGTCGTCGGAAAACCAGCTGAGACTTCAGACGGCGCGAGGTGCGACACCATGTCGAAGTCCAAGAAAAAATCAGTTGACCGTCGTGACTTCCTGAAGAGCGCCGCCGTGGGCGCTGCGGCCTTCGTCGCTACGCCCAAAGTAGCGGTGCCGCAGCCGGCCGAGCCGCGTCGCCCGGGGCCGCCTCCGCCCATGTCGCGCGAGGCCGAAGTCGGCATCCCGTCCTCCTCGCACGCGGAAGTGCTCACAACGGACCGTGCCGGCTCCGACTTCATGGTCGACGTGATCAAGTCGCTGGGCTTCGAATACATCTTCGCGAATCCCGGATCGAGCTTCCGCGGCATCCACGAATCGTTCATTAACTACGGCGGAAACAAGAATCCCGAATTCATCACCTGCTGCCATGAAGAATCGTCGGTGGCCATGGCCCAGGGCTATTCCAAAATTGAAGGCAAGCCTGTCCTCGTGCTCGCTCACGGCACGGTGGGACTGCAGCACGCCTCGATGGCACTCTACAACGCTTTTTGCGACCGCACCCCGATTTACATGATCATCGGCAACACCATCGACGCCACCAAGCGCCGCCCCGGCGCCGAGTGGGACCACAGCGTCCAGGACGCGGCGGCCATGGTGCGCGACTTCGTGAAATGGGACGATCTCCCGATCTCTCTGAACCATTTCGCCGAATCCGCCGTGCGCGCTTACAAAATCGCCATGACTCCTCCCATGATGCCCGTCTTGCTCGTGGCGGATAGCGAACTTCAGGAGAATCCCGTCTCTCCCGAAGCTGCTTTGCACATCCCCAAGCTGTCGATTCCGTCGCCTCCGCAGGGTGACTCAGGCTCCGTGGCGGAGGCGGCCAAGCTTCTCGTCGGTGCGGAGAATCCCGTCATTATCGTGGACCACACCGCGCGCACCGCCGCCGGCATGTCGCTTCTTGTGGAGCTTGCCGAGGCTTTGCAGGCGCCTGTGATCGACTTGGCGGGGCGCATGAATTTCCCGTCGCGCCACCCGCTGAACCAGACGGATCGCAGTACCGAGCTTGTGGCCGATGCGGACGTGATCTTGGGTCTTGAGATGGCTGACTTCTGGGGCGCTGTGAATTCCTTCCGCGACCAGTTGTACCGCACCTCTTCGCCGATCATGAAGCTCGGAGCGAAGACCATCTCCATCACCGCCGGCGACCTTTACACGAAGAGCAATTACCAGGATTTTGAGCGTTTCCTCGATGTGGACATTGCCATGGCGGCGGATTCCGAGGCCACCCTGCCCTCGCTGATTGAGGCCGTGAAGCGCAACGTCACGGACGATCGCAAGCGTTTGTTCCAGGAACGCGGCGCGAAATTTGCCGAGGCGCACCAGAGATCTCTGGCGAAGGCGCGCGAAGCCGCCGCCTATGCTTGGGACGCGAGCCCGATCAGCACGGCTCGTTTGTATGCGGAGCTTTACGCACAGATCAAGGATCAGGATTGGTCGCTCGTTTCCGACCCCACCCATTCGAGCTTTTGGCCGCTGCGTCTGTGGTCATTCGATAAGCATTATCAGTACATCGGCGGAGCCGGCGGTTTTGGCATCGGCTATGGCGCGCCCGCGGCGCTGGGCGCTGCGATCGCAAATAAAAAGTATGGCCGTCTCACGGTCGCGATTCAGGACGATGGCGACCTTATGTACGCCAACGGCGTGCTCTGGACCTCGGCCCATCATCAAGTTCCTCTGTTGTCGCTCATGCACAACAACCGCGCCTACCATCAGGAGTTGATGCATGTGCAGCGCATGGCGGACAGGCGCAACCGCGGGCTCGATCGCTGCCACATCGGCGTCACGCTAACGGACCCCAATGTGAACTACGCGAAAATCGCGGAGGGCATGGGCGTTTACAGCGAGGGCCCGATCTCCGATCCAAAGGATCTCGCTCCGGCGATCAAGCGCGCGCTCGCAGTCGTGAAGAGGGGCGAACCCGCGATGATCGACACAGTCACGCAACCCCGCTAGAAAATTCTTCAAGGTCTTTTACAAGTTCCGGGAGCGAAAGTCTGAGGGTGCGTACCCGGTACCCGGATTCTCATGCCGTTCAGTCGATAACGAGTGCTTCCTTGTGTGGTCAAGCCAAGCTACATGCTCATCAGGTTCGGGAAGAAGTAATAGAACACCACGGAGATCAACACCAGGTAGGCAAGCATGATAAGCGTCCAACCCATATTGTGACGAATCACCTGTCCCTCGCTGCGTACAAACCGGCTCGTCGAAACTCCGACGCTCGCGGTCTGCGGCGCGATCGGCTTCCCGACTTCGGCTCCCACCGAGTTAAATGACGGCAGCATCAGCGGCGGCAGATTCAGCAGGCGGCCCGTCATCGCCTGAACGGGTCCGAACATCGCATTCGTTGACGTGTTGCTGCCGGAGAGCGCGACCCCGATCCATCCGAGGATGGGCGCCAGCACCACAAAAAAGAGCCCGATTTTCGACAAGCCGAAAGCCAGCGAGTTCGCCATCCCCGTGTAAACGAACGTGTATGCGAGGGCAAACACGAAAGCAGCCACGAGCAGCGCTCCCCACATCTGGTGAAAAGTCCGCGCAAACACTTTTTTCAACACATCTACCGATGGCCGCACGATCGCCAGGATCACCAGCCAGGAGAAAAGTATCGAGGTCCCGCCGCTCAGTGGGTTGAAGTTGAAAACAGAAGAGATTGCCTTCTGGGTCACCGACGATTTGGCGCTCACCGAAAGGCTGAACAAGCTGATCGCGGGCAGATGGGACCGCGGCCCGGTCCACGCCACCACGACGATGATGATCACGATGTACGGTATCCAGGCGACCAGGCCCGCCCGCGCCGAAACCAAATCGAGATTCGACGGCGCGGCAGTCTGCTTCAGCGGAACGCCGCCGTATCCTCGAAGCGTCTTCGGCCGCCACACTTTGGCGAACAGGAACAAGACCCAGAAAGAAACCAGCGCGCCACTCAAATCGGGCAGGTAGGGTCCCAGATAATGCGCCACCGGCCATTGCCCCAAGATATAGGAAAGCGATCCCACGATCGCCAGCGGCCACGCTTCCACAACTCCATCCCACCCGCTCACCAGGTAAATCAGGACCCACGGCGGCAAGAGCGCCAGCACGGCAACGATATTTCCGATCGATGAAGAGAGCGCCATCAGCGGAAGCCCCGTCACCGCTGCCAGACCAAGCACCGGCGCTCCGAGAGCTCCGTAAGACACCGGCGCGTTATTCGCCAGCGCCGCCACGCGTATCGCATCCAGGTCGGCAATTCCCAGGCCCACCAGAATCGGCACGACTACCGCCCACGGATAGCCGAACCCCACCAGCCCTTCCAGAAGGGCGCCGAACGCACATGCCAGCATGATGGTTTGCACGCGAATATCCGCCGTCGCATGGTGGATCAGCCATTTCTCGAACTTGTCGAAATCGCCGGTTTGGATCAGTGTGTTGAAGATGATCAGCCCCCAGAACGTGATCCAGTCGATCACCCAGAATCCCGTAAGCCCGCCATACAAGTAGGATTTGAGCGTAGCCACGAGTGGTGCATGCCACACCAGCACGCCAATTGGAATCGTGATCACTCCCACGAGAATGGACGCCAGCCACGCCGTCATGCGCAGCACGGCCAGCATGAACAGCAAACCGATCAGCGGCACCAGCGAAATCAGCACGGTCAGCCACAGATGCCCGGCCGGGTTCACAATCTGTTCAAACATTCCGTCTACCTGCCTTCAGATTCAGCTAAAAATCGAATGAGGAGTCGAGTGGTCGTGCGCTCGTCTTACGTCAATCCGGTGCGCCCAAAATTCGTCTTGCACCGCTGCGCGTGCGCCTGAATCGCGTGTTGCGCCCCATGCGTGCACGCTAAAGTTCGCCTTGCACCAAACCGCGCATGTCACAGACGAGTAAACGCACAAACGGGAAAGTCCCGAAACGCCGGGGAGTCTAACACAACCGCTCTGCTTATCCGCAACGGACTTTGCACGCTAGCGCCTCACCGCGCGCCATCGTTATTTCCGCTGCCTGCCCGCTCATCCGGGTCGGTTTCCGGTTTGCCAACTACACGTGCAAGTGGAATTCATGCCTCGAACTGAAGCGAAAGCGAAGCTGAAGCTTTAATTCTTGATGGCACGCGTCAACATATAGGTCTGCCGCACGGCGTTCTGATATAAGAACTGCTCCGTGAGGATATCGTACTCCCTGCGGAAGGCGGTGAGCTTTGCCGGATCTTCAGCCGAAAACTTCTCAACCAACTCGATGACCGGACCCACGGTACGTTCGATCATGGCTCGAAAGTGCTGGGGACTAAGCGCCGGCGCAAGGATTGTCTCTGTATCGAACACGATCTCCCTCACGGCAGTTCCCAGACGATCTCGCACGGTTTTTGGATCTCCCCACTGGGTCGGTGGCAAAGCGCCCGGCGTTGCGGGAGGCACGTAAGCAGCGACAAGCGAGAACATCCGCCCCATGAAAAGGTCAGGCGGCCAGGTTGAGAACGCAATCGTCCCGCCGGGCTTCAGCACCCGCAACATCTCGGCTATAGCGATGCTGGGCCTAGGTGCAAAGATGTGGCCGTACTGGCTGAGAATCACGTCGAATGCTCCATCGCCAAATGGCATCTTCTCCAGATCTCCTTCGCGCCAGTGAAGTTGCACTTCGGCGATTCGGGAATTCTCGCGTGCACGCTCTAGAAGTTCCGGTGTTAAATCGAAACCCGTTACCTGCGCGCCCTCGCGCGCTGCGGTAATCGCGACGACGCCGGTACCGCAGGCGACGTCGAGGACTTGCTGCCCAGCCCGCACCCCTGCGAATTTCACAAGCCGTGCCGCCGGAATCGTCGTAAGCATCTCGAATGGTGCAAAGTTCGCCCAGCCTTCTTTCTGCGATGTTTTAAAAGCTTCGAATGAATCCATGCCACGCTCCTGTTTGTGCGGTAACCTTTCATGAACGGGAGTACACGTAACGTGCGTTTCAGCCTCACCGGTCAGAAGATCCGCCGGACTTCATCTCATTCTATTTCAGGACTTCGCCGGGTTCCGTTTCGACCGCTTCCAACTCGCGCAGGTCACGGCCGCGCGTTTCGTGACCAAACATCGCAATTAGTAGCAGTGACCCCACCGTAGGGATCGCGATTGCTCCGGCCGCCAATGCAAATGCCGGAACCAACGCCAACGAAGCCAGGCCCTGTGCCAGGACTCCACCGATTTTGCTACAGCCCGCGACCCATCCGGTCGCGCGTCCCCGCAGTCTGATTGGGAAACTCTCTGCCGCATACGGCATAAGGATTGAAATCACTGCGCTTGTTCCGACAATCAAGAGTGAAACCGAAACGAGCGGGTTTGAGAGGAATGACAATGCACGGTTGTTACGTAGCAGGGTCGCCAGCAATCCCACCGTCGTAACACCAATAGCTAAAATCAGCACCCGCTTGGTGCTCCACACACTGTAGAGATAAGTTGTCACGACGACGGTTGGGACTGCTATCAGCGTTGACCGCGCAATTAGGGTGCTTGCGAGACCTACGCTGCGGCCCCCGGCGATCAAGCTGGATGGCAGCCAGAGAAGAACGCCAAAGTTAACGAAACCCCAAGCCAGTGCGGAGAGCGTGAGTGCGACGCTCAACCCGAGAAGAGGACGAAAGTTCGGCCGTGCGCCGGGTTGATGGCTGCCGGTACTCGCTTTTGGTGTAGCCTTATCCGGTGCCGTCTTATGTGGGCTCGTCATAATAACGGCGCCGTAGCGAGCGAGCATTTCCCGCGCTTCGGCGGTGCGACCCATTTCCACCAGGAACCGTGCCGATTCGGGTAGCAATGGACTGAGGCCGACGAGAATCAGCCCGGTTGGGAATCCGATCAACCACATGATCCGCCAGCCGAAATGCGGCTGCAGCAGCGCGGATAGTTCGCTCGTGGCGAAGTACCCGCCTATCGTGCCAATGCCGCCAAGTAGCACCAGGCACCAACCTCGGTGTTTCGTCGGCATGATCTCGGCGAGAAGCGCATTGGCGACAGGAAGCATGCCGCCCGCTGCGAGACCCATCATGAAGCACATGAAAATATTCCAGGCGAAGGATGGCATGGCGCCACAAATGGAAGTGCTCACGAACAGGACGGCAGCGAGCAGAATGGCGGCGCGGCGACCGTAAATATCGGCCAGCGCGCCCCACAGAAATGACCCTACAGTGGTACCGAGCAGCGCAACGAACGGCAATACGGCGACCGCGGAGAAGCTCAGGCCATACTCCGCTCGCATTCCCGGAGTCACGAAACCGAGGGTAGCTGCCTTCATTACGTCGATGACCAGCGCGACGGCAAGCAGGCCGATTTGAATCCAATGGGCTTTCGTCAGCGGTGCATCCTCCGGTGGAGCAATCGATGCGTAGCTGACAGGCCCGTGCCGCCGAGAGGGCAGGAGCCCGTATGCGGCGGCGATCACCCCAAGAATGATCAACCCCATACCCACGAGCATGCCCGGGCCCATCGGCATACCGACTAACCTGTAGCCCGTTTTGCGCCCCATCAAGAACATAGGCACGTGCAGGGCAACACCAACCGTCACCATGGCCGATCCGCACCAGAATGCGAGCATTTTGTACCAGTGAGCGAACAGAGACGTTTTCCGATTCATATGAGCAGAAACCGCCGGCACGTGGCCATTACGGTCTGGCTGGGGGAATTTTGTAGATCATACGGCGGCAGCACAGAAACACGCCAGTAACCGTCAAGACCGCTGGCATCAGTCCCAACATGGTCCAAAGCGCCTCGGCAAACCAGCCGAACCTCCCAAAATGCAGTAAGCTGAGCCATGTCAGAGTTTGGTCGGTAAAATGGTCGCTGGGATCAACAAAGGCGAGCAGGACATTAAACGCTTGTGGAAACGCAAAATATAACCCTGACATTCCCCACATCAGAACAAAGATAAAGCCCCAGAACCCCAGTGCACTGTGCAGGTCCCAACTGAACCGCGCAAAAAGCGATCTCCATTTCACGGTTAACGCACGACGCCAATTACTGATTCCCGGCCACCAGATAACAGCTCCAGTTAAACACAGTACGATCACACAAATCGCGCCAATGCCGTTTACGAAACGGCCATTCCTTCCAAACAATAAGTTCTCGTGAAGGTCTACAATCCACTCGACGGAGGAAACAAGGAAGGGCACCCTCTCCAGCTCGTTACGGTAGACGATCAAACTGCCTGTAATGCTCATTAAAACGATATACATCCCGACTGCTGCTCCCAACCACAGGTGAATGTGGAAGAAGCATTTGCGCACCCACACTCTCTCGGGATGTTGCACCCATTGTTGCCAAGCGGACATTTTTGTTTCCCCAACGCTAACGGAGTAGAGCATGGCGCATCTGATAACAGTGATTCACCTGGAAAAGGGCTCGGGATAAAATCGCCGGCCCCAGACGGGTTAGGAAGCAGCCTTGATCCGGGCGACGTGAATAGTCTTCGTGGTGTCGTCAAGAGTTCCGGTCACTTCTACCTTCGCCCCGGCGAATTGCGCGGGCTTCGTCTGATCATCGAGTTGATAAACGGTTTTGGTAGCAGCGTCAAACAACACAAACTTGGCGCCGTGTTGTAAGCAGGCAAGAGTGCAACTCTTCGCCGTCATCTTGGGGTTGCCTTTCATCATACCCTCGTGCGAACCCATGGCGGCGCACGCACTGTCCATGATTTCTCCGGTATAGGTTTTGCTCGTAGCGGCAAAGCTCACACCAACGAACATCAACAATGTAACTCCAAGCCCCAACAGTCGTGCTTTCACATCTTTTCTCCTTTTGGGGCGATTAGCTTCTGCTAAAACAAAAGCTCCCAAAGTGGGATGATCTCAGGAAACCGTTCGATCCTCGGACAAAACTCCTTGTAACCGTGTATAAAGCCTCGCGCTGACAGCGAGCGGTACCTCAAATGGGTCCACATCCAGCACGATCTTCAGTGTTCGCTTCGTTGTATCGACAATTACCCGGCACCGGCGGCAATGAGCAATGTGTTCTTCGAGCGCTTCCCTCAGTTCGGTGGACCCGTCACCATCTACGTAGCATGAGAGGTTTTCTAGCACGTCTTTGCAGTCCAGCGTCTTCTTCATACTTCCCTCCTGACTGCACGCATTAGGCGAACAGCAACCGAGATTCCGATCCCTTCGGCGGTGTGTAAAATCCGTTTGCCCAAAGTCGGCGGCTCTTGCAAGGAAGCCGCAAGGGCTTCGCGTACCATCAGCCGAGCCCGCAATAGGCGCGATTTCAGTGCCTCCACCGTAATGCCAATCGCTTCGGCTGCTTCCTCGGCGGTCATTTCCTCAATGTCGCGGAGGACGAAGGCCTCTCGATAGATTGGAGGAAGCCTTTGGATTTCAGCCTCGACGATCCGGCGCAGCTCCTGTTTTCCATAGACCTTCTCGGGATCGGAGCGCCATGACTCCGTCCGCCAAGGCATAGACAGTTCAGAGGCGCCGCGAGATTCGTCAAGGGAAATGAAATCGCGCCGTCCCTGCCGCTTCTGAATGGCTTCGTTGATTGCGATTCGTGTTAGCCAAGTCGTAAACTTTGACTCACGTCGGAACTGTCCCAGGTGCCGGTAAGCCTTAACAAAAGTGTCCTGCATGGCCTCTTCGGCATCCTCGGCATTTCCGAGGACGGCAATAGTGACGCGGTAGACTCTTCGCTCATGCCTGCGAACGAGCGACTCAAAGGCCGTCCGGTCGCCAGCCAACACATGTCCCACAAGAATCAAATCGTCTTCACCCGGGACGCGCTGGTTAGGCAGCTCGTTTTTTTGCATTGTCACAAATGGGACAGGTGCGGCGCGGCAAAAGATTCAAGGAATCTTACGTACCTACGAACAATTTCCTCGGGACATCTGTCTCAAAGAGGACGTTGACGTGACGCGATCCAACGATCGCGGGCGCCCGTCTGACACCTGGGGCGCCGGTTGCGGCAGGAGTTGTAAGAGATGGCGCGATGCCCGCAGCGGGTGCACTGCGTTCCGGATTCCGGCGGCGTACAGCGTCATCAATAAGGTGCGACGGCCAGAAGTACGAGCCGCATCGATGAGCCGCGCGGGTGTCCATTTTCGATACGCATAGAGCGCAACTCAATGGTGAGTTTGTCCGCCTGATGTCCGGTGCTCTGCTCGGTGTCGGTCAGGTACGTCGCGCTCGGAGACGCTGTGGAATTGCTTCGCTCTATTACTTGGCCTTGGGCGTGGCCCCAATAAATGGAGCCGTTTGACCGAAATGTACGTCCACTGGCACGTCCGCGATTGAGTTTGGCGGCGGCTGGGGCAGCAGAGTGAGGATGTCCTTTGCCACCCCGTCGCCGTCGTTCAGGAACTGATGAACGACGCCTTCCGGGATGACGACGAACTGGTTCGGCTTGACCTCCATCGATTTCATGCCGTAGTCAAGGTGCACCGAACCGTCAACGATGTAGTAAACCTGATTGAATGGGTGGATGTGCATCGCGGCGCCGCCGCTCTTCGGCAGGATCTGGTCATAATGCATCCCGATGTAGCTTGATCCGTCTGCTCGATTCGCCTCGAATTGCGAATTGTTCCCGCCCTTAAGCTGAGACGGCGGGAGTTCCTTAGCGGGACGGATGTATTGGGCGGTGTTGTCAATCTTTTTGGGCTGGGCGGGCTTCATCAACGAAGCCAGAGTATCGGCGGACGACGCACCGGTTTGAACGATCTCCACCACGACCGTCGTGTCAGCGCCGTCGTTCGAATACGTGTGCGGCAAGCCTGCCGGGAAGAAGATTCCAGCATGGGTCGGGGCAACCAGCTTGTCGGTTCCGATCTGAACGTTGAGCTGGCCTGAGGCCACGAAGAAAACCTCATCGACCGAACGAGAGTACATAGCCGGCCCGTGCGCTCCAGCGGGAACGCGGGCATAGACGATGAATGCGCTGTCCAGGCCGCTGTTGGGCCCGGCGATCAGCTCGCTCGCAACCTCTTTTCCGAGCGGCGACATATCCGGGGTACGAATCGGACCCCGCTCCTTGCTTTCCCGCATCTGGACTCCGACGACCGCTTTCTGCCCAGGGCCGCTAGACGTGGCGATTTGCGCATTCGAAGCGGTGATGGCCACAATGGCCACGGCCAGAACGCACAAACCTAGAACGAAATATTTCATCCGAATCTTCATGTTTTTCCTTTCTCGTAACACGCCCCGCGCGTGAGGCGAAGCAACGAGACTTGGTGATTCCATTCGACTCCTAAACTCTAGGGCTCCCGTCAAGTGCTAACCTGACGTCCCGCTGAAGCGCTAACGGGAACTCTACAAATCAACTCGACTACGTGCCTATCCAAGAAGAAGTGGCAAAAGCTCCTTAAACCAGAATTTCCATTTTGGCTTCCCGACCGAGCGATAACGTACACCCAACCCTGTCGGCACGCAATACTCCAGCCAGGTTATTGACAGCATGGCCCTTTCGGCAGCCAGGCGATTGTTCCCGAGCGACGGCCTACTCGGAAGTAATCCACATGCCTGATAAGTTGAACCGCTCCGGAGTTCCGATGATCAGTTTGCCGGCGAGCGTGCAAATCTCATCTAATTCTCATCTCGGCATCCTTCGGTCCGAGCGCTGTTAGGGTGAACACCGGAACAGTCTACTCGGGCCGTCGCGAGGCTGGCCTCGTTATGGCATCACTCGGAAACTGACGAGTTGTAATTTTCTACTCAAATGTTAATTCCAATTTTTAGTGGTGAGCTTCCGCATCGGTCGGGGTCGGCGGCTTATCGGGCCGAACGTATTCGAATATGCCGAATGGGTCGGTGCCGATCAGAATCCGATCAGGATCGACGAGAATCGCGGTAGGCCTGACCGGCCCTTTATCCGCCGTAGAAAGACAATAGTATCCGGCGAGATTGCCGTCTTTATCGAAGTGTACGAGATCACCCCCAATTGCTGCCCAAACCTCCTGGCTTGCTGAATCCACGGCCAATGAATCTACCTGAACTTTCGACTCCGGCGCATGCGCGCCTTTCGTGAATTGCATCGTCGCCACCCCTTGGTAGACGCTAGGCGGGTGAAATCCCCCGGGACTGTCATCTATTCCTCCTCCCATACCCCGCATCCCCCCGCCAATCGTAGGCATGCCTCCGGCCACTCTCGCGACGCCTCCGAATGCCGGGTCGCTCGACGACCCGTCCGTACCGCTCTGTGAGACGCTCCCCGTCGCGCCAATCGTCCCCACGTCTGCCGCGCGAACCTCGGGTTTAAATGCAACTCTCCAGTTGGAATTCCCGTTCTCCAATTCCGATTGAGCCGATGGCATAGCAATGTCATATGCGGCGTAGCCGTAGGAGTCATATTTCCGGATTGTCGGATCCGCAAGAAAGACGAGATTGAAATAAACGTTGCCGGCAGAGTCGCCGTAAAACCAGCCGCGATTTATAAGCCGTTTTGTGTCCGTGACCTCGGTGGAATCGCTCAACTCCCCGAAGCTGCGAATCATTTCCCCTCGCGCGTCATAGACTTCAACAAGACGTTTTGACAACAAGCCGGCAACGGCGACTTCTCCATCCGGTAGCGGTTCGACCGAAATGGGCATCACCACGGGAATCTTTCTCACAAGAGCCCCATTGGCAGAATAGATCTTGATTGCATTTCCGCCACGATCGGCCACATAGACACGGCCGCTGGAATCCAACTGTAGGTCTGTTCCATAGACGATCGAGGAGTCAGATGAGACTTCTTTGGGTATCTGGCCGATCTTTTTGCCATCGGGTGAGTAAACGGAGACGGTGGATCCCGGAGTCGTCAACACATAGTAATTTCCGGACGTGCTCCGGCGGATCACACGCAGACCCCTGCCAACGTCGGGCAGAACGCGCGCCCGCGCCGAAAGACATTGCGCAGTATCCTGGCTCGTGACCGTGATGCTCTGCTGGACCTGGTTGATTGTCATCTTCAAATCCAAAGTTGCCGGGGCATTAGGCTGGATACGAATATCGTCCTGTTCGTATTTTTCGAATCCCGGCGCTTCAACCAGCAACCTGTACGTTCCGGCAATCACGTCTGCGAAAGTGTAGCTACCGCGTTGGTCTGTTGTGGTCGTGCGATCGGATTTGGTCGCGGAATTAATCAGGTGTACAGTTGCGTTGGGAATGGCGCCGCCGCTGGGATCGGTGATGTTTCCGCGCAACGAAGCCGACGTTTGGCTCCAGGCTGGAGCGCCGCCCAGCAGAAATACTGCCACCCACACCGCGCCTGCGCATATTCTTAATATCTCTTTCATACGCGCCCCCCCCAATACACTCCCGGGCAGGCTTGTGACGCCCGCAACCCCTATCAACTTGTTACATTCTTTTGAGTCAGTACCGCGCAGATTGGTTTCCCTCCCGAGTAGGAGTCATTCTGGTGTTGCTTTTCCGGGTGTCCCGTCCTCGGATTTTGAGGGTGGGGCCTTTTCTTAAAATCCCACCCGCGTTCCATGAAGGGCATTTCCGCAACAAGGAACCCGAACGGAAAAGTGACAACTTGTAATTTTCCACTCAAATGTGAATAGTGTGAGATGCGCGGTGGCATATGCGCGTACAATTTTGCTGTTCCGAGCAAGCCGACGACTAAAAAAGGGGGAAACCGCATGCGCGCGCCTAAATTCCGCAGCCTCGCCGCGTTCGCATTTTTCTGCGCGGCAATTCTCGCGCCGGCGTTCCACGCCGAAGCGCAGGAACGCAGCCAGGCGCGCTCCATGGTAATGACGAAATACGGTATCGTCGCGGCGGAAAACCCGCTGGCCGCCCAGGCAGGCGCGGACATCCTCGCGCGCGGAGGCTCCGCCGCCGACGCCGCCGTCACCGCAAATGCCGTGATGGGCGTGGTGGAACCCATGATGAACGGTATCGGCGGCGACCTTTTCGTGATCGCCTATGACGCGAAGTCCGGCAAACTCTACGGCTTGAATGCCAGCGGGTGGGCGCCGAAAGGCTTGACGATCGAATTCCTGAAAGCGCATGGCCATGAAACGATGCCTGGGACAGGCATTCAGTCGGTGACGATTCCCGGCGCGGTGGATGGCTGGTCAAAGCTTTTGCAGCGCTTCGGGCACAAAAATCTCAAGGACGTTCTTGCTCCTGCTATTCGCTACGCCGACGAAGGTTTCCCGGTCCCCGAATGGACGGCGGCTTATTGGACTAATGCCGCCGGCACGCTCAAGAGTTCGGGCGACGCGCACAAAGTTTATCTTCCGAATGGCCACCCGCCGAAAGCCGGAGAACTTTTTCGCAATCCGGACCTCGCGGCCTCTCTCAAGCTGATCGCCTCGGGCGGCCCCGATGCCTATTACCGCGGTCCCATCGGCCAGAAAATTGTGGCCTTTTCGAATTCCGTTGGCGGCACGATGACGCCCGAAGACCTCGCCGATTATTCCGCCGAGTGGGTCGATCCGGTTTCTACTACCTATCACGGTTGGACCGTTTACGAGCTGCCGCCCAACAGCCAGGGTATGGCGGCGCTCGAAATGTTGAACATGATGGAGCACTTCCCGCTCGCCAAGTTCGGCCCGAATTCCGCTGACGCGCTCCACGTGATGATCGAGGCGAAAAAGCTCGCCTATGCTGACCTGCTCCGCTTTAACGGTGATCCGAAATTCAGCAAAGTTCCCGTCGCCGGCCTTCTCTCGAAGGATTACGCCGCCGGCCGCGCGATGCTCATCGACACGGAGAAAGCGAATTGCCATGTGACGCCCGGTGCGCCGCCCGAAGCCGGACGCGACACCACCTATCTTTCCGCCGTCGATAAGGACGGCAACATGATTTCGCTGATCCAAAGCAATTACTCGGAGTTTGGCTCCGGCCTCGTCGCGAACGGTACCGGATTCATCCTGCACAATCGAGGCGGGCTGTTCACGCTCGATCCCGCTTCGCCGGATGCCTTGGCCGGCCACAAGCGGCCGTTCCACACGATCATTCCGGCGTTCATGGAAAAGGGCGATACGCGAATCGCCTTCGGCATCATGGGTGGCGCGAACCAGGCGCAGGCCCATGCGCAATTTGTTTCCAACGTGGTCGATTTTGAAATGAATATACAGGCTGCGCTGGAAGCCGCGCGGTTCACGAAATATACCTACGATGGCTGCGATGTCGAAGTCGAAAATCGCGTCCCGGAGAGCGTGCTTTCCGCTCTCGCGAAGCGCCGGCATATGATCGAGTTAGTCGGAAGCTTTTCGGCGGATATGGGCGGAGGCCAGGCGGTCGAACGGAATTTTGCGACTGGCGTTAACTTCGGCGGTTCCGATCCGCGCAAGGACGGCGAAGCCGTTCCCGAGCCGCTTTCGGCGCCTTGAGCCGCAGCTTTTTGAGGTTTGGCTGCTCGTAATCTGCTTCTCCTCTAATGGGCTTGATGTCCATATTTCGCCGTCTTCACATCAATCTTGTCGTAATCCCGGTGTGTTCCGATCCATTTGATGAACACGATCTGGTGACGATAGTTGATGGCCACCACCAGCCGGTAATCGTTTCCTTTGATGTTGAAGACCACTCTGTCTATCCCGCAATACCGGCATTCGCATAGGCCTTCAAAACATCCGCGGACTCTTGTAGTCGGCGTGAAGCGCCTCATGAAACAATGCATCCAGCGCTGATTTTACCGCCTTCTGATCCTTGCTGCCTTTGAGGCCCTCGACGAACAAACTCAGGGTTTTCCGCGCAATGACTCTCACAGCCAAGTCTTGAAAGGCACACTTTGATTTAAAAATCCACCTCCATCACCTTCTCCCCTGGGAGGTGCTTCAACTGTTGAGGTCAGTACGGATACCGAAGGTCACCTCAAAAAGGTGGCTGAGCTACTTTGCAGAGCGAAGAACCCTAGCGAAAGTGCACAGTTACGTCCACTTTATTTCAATTAACTTTCAGGTAATTTTCAGGTAACTGTGACACATTGTCGCCCAACGCGCGGACAAGGAGCTACCAATCTGAAATTGCAAACTGATTTCTGGAGCATTGTTTGTGGTACTACTCATGCTCGCACATGCTCCGATGTCGTCTGCTGTCCCGTCTGCGGAAGTCCCGCAATTTTTGAAACTCACGGATGCAGCTATTGCGCGGCTGGAACTGGTATAGGAACCGACTCGAAACAAGCTTTTGTCAGGACAATTTAACTGGGTCGCTGTGGATGGGAGAGGGAAAAGTCTCATTTCTTGCGAACTATTCTTGTCTTTTTACAACCTGGGTGGCGCAATACCGGCGGGGAACGTAAAGAGTTAGTCCGATTGATGGGAGGTGGGTGATGAGTGGTTTATTCTCTTTCCGTAAAGCAATGTGTGGATTTGCCTTCAACAATGGGGCGCACGTAGTGACTGTAGCTTTGGCGGCGCTGCTGCTGTGCGCGCCGCTGCTCTCGCAGGAAAGTACGGGACGCATTCTGGGGACCATCACGGACCAAAGCGGAGGGACAGTTCCCGGGGCTATGGTAGTCGTCACTGATACCCAAAGAGGTGTCGCGCGAACTTTGGTTACCAATGACGCAGGCGAGTACAGTGCACCGAACCTGACTCCGGGCACCTACGCGGTCCGCGCCGACAAGCAGGGTTTCAAGGTAACCGAGCGCCAGAACGTCATCCTGGAGGTCAACCAAGATCTTCGGGTTGACCTTCAACTCCAACCCGGTGAGCTGAACCAAACGGTCACGGTAACCGAAGCGATTCCGCTGGTGGATACGACCAACGCCGAACTGGGTGGAACGTTGCAGAGCGACGTGGTCGATAACTTGCCCTTGAATGGCCGCAACTTTACGAACCTGCTCCAACTTCGTCCTGGAGTGATGATCTATCCGGGCGGCGGCTATGAGACCCAGAGCACCAACGGTATGCGTTATCACGACCAAGTGTATCTCGTCGATGGTGTCAACACGGACGATGGCTGGCAGGCCACGCCAGCCATGAACGCCGGCGGGGTTGCGGGCGATGCGGAGACGATTCTATCCATCGACGCTATCGACGAGCTCAAGACCGACGAGAATCCCCGGGCCGAGTACGGCTGGAAGCCTGGTGCAGTGGTCAACGTGGGCATCAAGTCGGGCACAAACAGTATTCACGGCACCGCCTATGCCTATGGTCGCGATTCCGCCTTCGATGCTCGCAACTATTTCAATCCCACGAGCGGGCCGATGGGGGGACCGCAGGTGGACACTTCCGTGGAACAGTTCGGTGCGACCGTGGGCGGGCCCATCAAGAAAGACAAGCTGTTCTACTTCCTGAGTTATGAAGATCAACGTTACATCGTGGGCAATCCCGCCGGACATGGTATCCCTGTCTCAGGCTCGCTGGCGACGTCTTCTAACCCAGCTGGGAACCCGGGCCTCAGTCTTGTCGATGCCTGCAAGGCCGCGCTAGGCGCAGTGTCGACTGGGACCACGTTTGCGCCACTCAGTGCGCGACTCGCCGGGCTCAGCCCGACAACATGTTTGCCTGTTTCCGCCCCAACCAACGGCTTCCAGGGCCTTTTCCCTTTTAATGGCGGTCCGGGCAAGGGTGTGTCCACAGACTTGGACGCTCACAACCAAATAGATGGTGGCGTTGCAAAAATTGACTACCACCCCAACGACAAAAATACGATAAACGGCTTCTTTTTCAGAAGTGACGGTGCCGGACTTTTCGTCGACAACCCCAGCGCCGAGGTGGCCACGCCCTGGTTGACGGTTCAAAGTGCAAAGACCGACGTGGCCGCGGGGCAGTGGACCTGGACCCCGAATTCCAACTGGGTGAATGAAGCGCGGGTGGGTTACTCCCGCTTTTACCAGGTTTTTTTGAGCAATGATTCCTCCAACAATCCTGCAGATTACAAATTCAACGGAGGTACCTACAACCTTTTCACTGGACAAACGGATCCAGCCTACTTTGGCCTCCCGGCGATCACCTTCAACAGTTTTGGTCCGGTTTTTCAGATCGGTGCGAGTTGGCCCAAGTACGTCGGGCCAGGCACCACTTTGCAGCTCCTTGACCATATCTCGTATCTGCATGGGAAGCACGCCTTCAAATTCGGCGGCGAGGTTCTGGTGATGAACAACCCCACGAACGTGACGGCGAATGCAAAAGGACCTATCAAATTCGCCACCTTGGAATCGTATTTTCAGGGTGTTCCTTTCTCGGCAAACTTCCTCTCTGGAAACCTCGCGCGGGACATGCACAGCCAGGGTTACGCCGCTTTTTTCCAGGACGACTGGCGGGTTACCTCGAGGCTCATGCTAAATCTGGGAATTCGATATGAGCTTGACACTGTTCCGACCGAGGTTAATAACCTGCTGGGCAACTTCGATCCTAACGCCCTCACGGGGCTCGTTCAGGATGGCCATGGAATCAGTTCTCCTTATAATGGCGATCACAACAACTTCTCCCCTCGCTTGGGGCTTGCCTGGGACGTGGCAGGAAACGGAAAGACCGTGATACGCGCCGCTGCGAGTCTCATATACGCACAACTCAGCGAGGATATACTGAACAACCAGGGCAACTTCCTGGGTCTGCGCACTGTGCCGACCGGGGTGAATCTGTATGCGAACGGCAAGCAGCTCCCGGGTTCTGGTGGCACGATCAATGTCTCGGACACCATTTTTACGGGATCGGCTGCCGGCGGCACAACGATTCCGGGTCAGCTCGGATACGATTGGGTAAATAATTCTTCGTCCGTAGCTCTTTACCAGCCCACTCCCGCGTGCGGCGACGGCAACCCGGTCGGCCTATCTTCGGGACTGACAATCCTTCCGCAACCCTGCACCATCGTTGGTGTAAATCCCAATCTCCGCATTCCTTACGTCACCCAATGGAACGTGGGCGTTCAGCGTTCTCTTGCGGCTAACACCTCTATCGATGTCTCTTACGTCGGAAACCATGGGACGAAGCTGATTTCCGTAGACGATCCCAACGCGCCACCCCTTGGAGCGGGCTGGACGGCAGCGGCTAAAGCTAACTGCCTGGCCAGCGCCGGCGATGGTGCAACAGGAGGGTCACCATATGATGGGTGCACTCCGAGTAACGCTGCCGAGCAAGCTGCCCGCCCCTTTGCTAGCAAGTTTCCTTACATGAAAGACATTCTATTCTTTTCCAACGGCGACACGTCCAACTACAACTCTTTGCAGGCCACCGTGACCCAGAGGGCAACCCATGGATTGTCCTTCACGTTCGGCTATACCTATTCTCATTCCCTCGATAATGCCTCCGACGATTGGGGTGTTCTGCAGATACCCCTTACGGAAAATAACCGCTTTCTATACGGCAACAGCGACTTCGATATACGGCATCGAGCGACACTCTCGATGACGTATGCCATCCCCGGGAAAGATGGATTTGGACAGATTTTGAAAGGCTGGTCGCTCAACAGCATTGTGGTGCTCCAGTCCCCCCAGCCCTGGTGGGCGCAGGATGCCTCAAACGACTTCAGCGGAACGGGCCAGATTCACGCGACCGATAGCCAGCATGAACAATGGACCTTCGTCGGCAATCCCTCCGACTTCAACGAGGTTAACGGGTTCACAAATTTCAACGGTAACTTCCTCAATGGCGGGGCCGGCGGCCTTCCGTATTTCTCCGGCACAACTCCTGACGGCTCGGCCGTGAATCCCGCCTTGCCCGCAGCGTGCGTGAAGGCAGTCGGGGGCGCGGGAAATACACTAGGATATGCGTCCCTCATTAATACAGGCTGCTTCGTGTCACCCAACGGAAGATCTGTTCTTGTGCCTCCCGCATACGGAACCATAGGCACGGCGGGACGCAACATTTTCCGCGATGGAGGATTCAAGAACTGGGATATGTCTCTGACCAAGGAGTTCAAGTTCAAGGAGCGGCTCACCGCCCAATTCCGCGTCGAGGTCTTTAACGTTACAAATAGCGTTACGTTCGGCAATCCGTACAGCGCGGGCGGGCGCAACAACAACGATCCATCGTCAGGCGCGGGATTCGGGTTTGCCGGCGGTACCGCGGACACGATTGCTTCGAACCCCGTGCTTGGATCCGGAGGGGCGCGCGACATACAACTCGGGCTGAAGTTCCTTTGGTAGGACGCAGCGGTTGAACTACCCGTAAACTAGATGGCGGTGTTGACGCAACCTAGCAGCCTCGCGCCCGGAGGCTGCTACCAGGAAGAATCAACGCGAGAGCGTCACAAGCGAGGTAAAACAGGTTGTTCTTCACGATAGCTCCTCCCACACTTCCACCGCAGAGTCTCTTGACATGTCGCTCGCCTCGCCTTGACCGACATAGGCTTGTGCGCTAACCTTGCGAACGTCATGAGTGCTATCACATTGAAGGTCAACGGTAGTACACACGCCTTGGATGTCGATCCCACAACCCCTCTGCTGTACGTGCTGAGCGATGATCTTGCGTTGCGCGGACCGAAGTTTGGTTGTGGTCTTGGTCAGTGCGGAGCCTGCACGGTGATTGTAAAGGGGCAAGCAATTCGTTCGTGCATCACTCCCGTACAGTCCGTCGCTGGTTCGGAAGTAACGACTCTCGAAGGATTGGGAAGCATCGAAAAGCCGCATCCCTTGCAACAAGCTTTTGTTGACGAGCAAGCCGCGCAGTGTGGGTTTTGCTTGAGCGGAGTGATTTTGACGGCGAAGGCCTTTCTGGACAAGAATTCGGAGGCCACCGACGAGGAAATTCAGAAAGCGATGGCAGGCATTCTTTGCCGCTGCTACACAAATGTGCGCATGCTTCGCGCCATCAAGCGGTATGCACGGGAGAGAGTTAAGTGAGTGCGATTCCAGCCAAGTCCCAGGTCAGGGCGGCCATGACGGCCGACGCGAGGGCCGCTTTACAACGGGCTGGATTCTCACGAAGAGATTTTTTGAAGGGTTCTGGCACGCTCATTGTCAGCTTCAGTTTGTGGGGATTGAAAGATTTTTCGGCCACTGCGAAGGCCCAAGCCCCTGGAGGCTTTCCATCGGGAGTGTCGCCCAATTCTCCTCCCTTAAATCAGCTTGATTCCTGGATCGCCATTTCTTCAGATGGCACCGTGACGGCCTACAGCGGCAAAGAAGAAATCGGACAGGGCATTGTTACTGCCCAGGCGCAGCTTGTTGCCGAAGAGCTTTGCGTCGCCCTCGATCGGGTTACGATGGTTTGTTGTGACACGGCGCTGACACCCGACCAGGGCTATACATCCGGGAGTCAATCCCACCCCGCCAATTTCAATAAGAGAAATCTGGCTTTGGCCGGCGCAACTGCTCGCGAGGCCCTGATTGGCCTCGGCTCGCAACACCTTGGAATGCCGGTGGAACGACTCACTGCCGTCGACGGCATGATCCGCGCGAAGGACGACGCGTCAAAGGCCGTGAGCTACGGCGACTTAGTCGGCGGAAAGAAATTCCATGTTGCGATGGACGGCAAAGCGAAAAGAAAGCCCGCAAGCGAATGGACTATTTTGGGAACGCCTGTTCATCGTTTGGATATGCCGGCCCTGGTCACTGGACAGGCCGAATTTGTTCACAATCTCCGCGTGACCGGCATGTTGCACGGAAGGGTAGTTCGGCCGCCCTGTGTAGGCGCCACTCTTATTAGTGTAGATGAACAATCAGTGGAGGGCCTTCCTGGTCTTGTCAAGGTAGTAGTCAAGAAGGACTTTGTTGGTGTCGTCGCGGAAAAGCCCTGGCAGGCGATCCAAGCGGCCAATAAATTGAAGGCCACGTGGTCTTCTGGAACGGGCCTGCCGAATCACCAACAAATTTACGATTACCTGCGCAATCAGAAGCCCACCCGCGACGGGCTGCTTGTCGACTCCGCCGACGTTGATCGTAAACTCTCCGAGGCTGCCGGCGTTCTGAAGGCCACCTATAATTACCCTTACCAGATGCACGGCTCAGTCGGCAGTTCGTGCGCGGTAGCCGACGTTCAATCGGGCAAAGCGACAATCTGGTCGTCCACGCAGGCTGTTTGGTTCCTGCAGAACACCGTTGCCATGGTGCTGGGCCTCAAGTCTGAGGATGTGCGCGTGATCTATACCAGGGGCTCTGGTTGCTACGGGCTGAACGGTGTCGATACGATCAGCTTCGATGCGGCGCTTCTTTCGCAAGCTGTGGGGAAGCCCGTTCGCGTACAATTTACTCGCAGAGAAGAGATGGCCTGGGAAAATTTTGGGCAGGCGCTCGTGATGGACGAACGCGCCGGTTTGGATGCTCAGGGGAATATCGTCGCCTGGGACTACGAAGCATGGCTGCCGACGCTGGGAGGCCGGCCTGGCACTTCGTCGCCCGGAAATGTCATCACCGGCTTCCTGATCGGCTTTCAGCCCGATGCTTTCGTGCCCAGGTCACCGTCTCCGCCACCGGCGGCATACAATAACGTCACCAACGCGGTTCCTTCTTATGTAGCTGGTTGCGTCGGTGACGTTTGCCGCGGCAAAGGAAACGTCAAGGGCGAACGCGTTCTCGTGCATACCGTCGTTTCGCCCTTCTGGACAGCACAGTTGCGGGCTCCTCAACGGCTGCAAAACACTTTCGCTCATGAAAGTTTTATAGACGAACTGGCTGCGAAAGCAAATGTGGATCCCATCGAATATCGGCTCCGCCACCTCAGTGATCCTCGTTTGACCGACGTTGTTAAGGCGGCGGCGAAGGCCGCAAACTGGGAAAACCGTCCATACCCTCGAGTGGGCACGGGCCGGATCGCCACTGGCCGAGGTTGTTCCTGCGTTGCGTATGAAGGCGATAACGGTTTCGCGGCTATGGTGCTCGAAGTTGAAGTCGATCGAGATACCGGGAAGGTTACCGCGAAGCGGATATTTATCGGCGCTGATTGTGGCCCCATCTCGAATCCTGACGGCCTCCGAAATCAGCTCGAAGGCGGAGCTCTCCAAGGACTGAGCCGAGCGCTGATGGAAGAAGTCACGTGGGACAACGAAAAGATCACTTCATTCGATTGGCGAGGTTACCACGTTCTGCCCTTGGGTTTTGATATGCCCAGCATCGAGACCGTGCTGCTGAACCGGCCTGGCGAGAATGCAACCGGCGCCGGTGAACTCTCAATCACAGTTGTCGCCGGTGCTCTTGGCAATGCGATCTTCGACGCGACCGGCGTTCGTATTCGCGAGATTCCGTTTACCCCCGGGCGTGTCAAAGCCGCCATCAGCAAATTAAGTTAGCCATTCTGAGGCTGCGGAAACGCTTGCGTGGCCGGCAAAGAACGGCCATTACGGCAGGTGACATTCCCCGAAAATAAATGTCACGAATGTGGAAGCGAACCGACCCGCTCGAACTCGACGCCTTTCCGCGGCTGGTTGATGTCCTACCGGCGTCCTGAGTCAGTTTTTGTAAACCTGCTCGAAGTATCTGACAGTTGTCCAGCTTTGGAAATATGCGCCGAGTGACATGGGCGTGCAAGTCTAGGAAAGCCTATTTGGGTGGAAACATCCCCACGTAGGAACTCTTCCCGATGATATGGCCGTCCATGGCTTTGAGAAGGTCGGCGCGAGCGGCGCCAGCCGGCAGATCGAGTCTCTGGTCGAGTGCGTAGAATTCGAAGACGTAGTGATGCGGTCTGTTGCCTGCAGGCGGGCAAGGCCCCAGATACCCATTCATGCCTCGGTTATTCTTTCCCTGTACTCCGGTCCCTGCTACCGGAGAATCGGGCGCGATGCCCTCTGGGAGTTCGGTCGCGCTGGCGGGAATGTTGTACGCCGTCCAGTGGGTAACGTCGAGCACGCTCTTTTGTGGATTGAAATCGATATCGTGCATAATCAGAACGAAACCAGCGGTGGCCTTCGGTGCATTGCTCCACTGAAATGCCGGAGACACCATTGGCGCGCCGGGAGCCAGATTGCACGATGAGTATTTCATTGGAATATCGCCACCGTCACTGAACGCAGTCGTTTTCAGCCAAAGCGCGGGAGCCGCACTGCGTTCCTGAGCGTTTGTAGTCCAAACACCTACAGCCATTAAAATTGCCGCCACGGCGAACGACCGTATTACTCTGATTCGCATTCCATCTCTCCTTCTGAATTGCTGCTTCTACTGTTTGGACTTGTCGGGTATGCAGTAGTTGCAGATAAAGTGATCTTTTTCGGTCGGCTTGATGATGTGACTCTTGTCGTGCGGCTCGCAGAATTGTTCGAGCAGTTGATCGTTTGCAGGCGCATGCACGATGTGCCGCGGCATCAACACCCAGGGCTTGGTGAACATGACCGGATCTTCGACAGTGGCCTCGTACGTAAGCACATCTCCATTGCGGGTATAGCTTTCGACCACATGCTCCTTGTCGCTGTGAATCAAGGCGTACTTTGGAGCCTGCTGTCCGCCGCCTAGCCAGGTCTCGTCGTTAAGTCCCACCACGTCGACGACCAGAGTATCTCCCTCCCAGTGGCCGATGGAATCTCCGTAATAGGAAGTATCCAGATCGGATGGATGCTGCCGCCCGTCCGTGTAAATGAGACGAAAGTTCATGCCTTGGCTGGACTCAAACAGGATGGCAATTACCTGGGGAGTTTGAACAATCTGAAATGCGCCATAAAGGCCTCCGCGCAGCATTGCGCGTGGAACGCCAAGCGGCTTGCAGTCATATTGTGGGTCATCGGGAGTGCTTTCGCCGTATTGCTGGTCGACGATTGCCTTGACCTTGGCGGCGTATTCCGGTTTGTAGGACGGGTTATCGTCGACGATAGAAGGCCCTCGGGGAGCAGCGGGCCTTGGCTGGTCTCCAGCATTTACCGCACCGAAATCGAACAAGATGGAGCCATCCGCGGATTTCTCGAAAAGCCCATGGAGGCCTTGGCCATTCCAGAATCCGTTAAGGTCCGGATGGCCATCGGGCATTCGCGGCGTCGTTTTGCCGTCGGTCGAGCAGCCGACGCATGTTGGTTGACCTGGCGCGGGCTTGGCCGCAGGCGCGCTTTGCCGAGGCGCAGCAGGCATAGAAACCAACAACAGGAGGGCCGCTCCCGCAACCGCGGCGAAGACATATCTTTGGTGAGACCTCATTCGATTCCTCATGTTGACACCGCTCTCATTCAAATCGAAAGCACGTCTACTCGCCGCCGACCCGGAAGACGATGACGTGACCATCGGAATATTTGATCATCTTGCCGAAACCAAAGTGTTTCGTGCCGTCCTTGGCCGCCGCCGCAGTCACCGTCACCATCTCGCCGATCTTCCAGTCTTCCTTCTTCACCCCTGCCCGGTGCAGAGTGCTAGGCGGATTACCTTCGAATGACCACGTTTCCACTGCGCCGTTCTCACCCTTGGCATCCACGTACCAATAAATATGTGGGTTAGTCCAGTCAACTCGGGTAAGCACACCGGTCACCGTGATTTCCTTACTCGGATCGAATTCCGCCGTGATTGAATGATGCGCCGGCGTCGGCACTGCTGCCGCCAGAAAACCAAACACCACTAACAGGAAACCACCTGGTTGCCTCATTTTGTTGGACCTCCCCGTGAGACTTATCCAACATCGCTTCCGGGTCACCGCATATACTCCTTTGTAAACTGACTTTGCTCCACCAAAAATCGGTTGTCAATCACAAAACCAGCCCAAGTCTAAAGGTCCCCATTTCCAGCCGCTGGAGGGCGGCCAGCTTGAACTTCCGTGTGAGCTGCCGACGAGACAAACCCGTGACTCAATCCTCCATTCGATGGAATTTTCATCCCGTGCGTTGAATTTTGAGTCTTAACTGGTTGTCTCAAAAATCGGGACAAATCTACCCACGAGCTGTTGCAATCACTCCTCACAAACGATGTAAAAGCCACGCATCTTTTATTTTTGCGAGGCGCGGAAACGTCGGCAGCACAATTGGCGGGTGACTTTCATGTGTGACGCGGATCACAGCCCGCTGTGCGCGGCATCTTTGTGGTTTGTAGCGGGCAGGTGAAACTTTCTATTTGCTCGCGGGACGGCAAGGTACTCATCCTGAAAATTGCTCAAGCGGGGGAACTCTTGGGGCTTCACGCGGTTCTATCGGGCGAGTCCTACGAGGTGACGGCGGAAGTAAACGAACGAGCGCAGGTAACTTTCGTCCCTCGCTCCGTCTTCGCACGCTTCTTGC
>Ga0182024_10006288_pt1 | contig 26168 bp, 27 predicted proteins | sample P32metaG_FD_120480 | JGI IMG/M metagenome (GOLD analysis project Ga0182024, IMG submission 120480) | Permafrost microbial communities from Stordalen Mire, Sweden - P3-2 metaG (Illumina Assembly) | ecosystem: Environmental > Terrestrial > Soil > Wetlands > Permafrost | place: Sweden: Stordalen... | reverse complement strand
GCTTCGACGCCGCCCTCGCGAGCGGCTCCGCATGACTCAGGGCCGATGTGGGTCGCTACTTCACATTCGTATGACTCTTTCATTCACGACACCTCGCCGGTTTTAGCCGGCGCACAAGGAGAAACAAAATGAAAATCAAAGTGACCAGTGTATACGTGGACGACCAGACTAAGGCCCTGCGCTTCTATACAGAGGTACTGGGCTTTGCCAAGAAAGCCGATTTCAGTCAGGGCCCCTATCGCTGGCTGACCGTGGCCTCGCCCGAGGAGCCGGACGGCGCTGAGCTGCAGCTGGCGTTGAACAACAACCCCGCAGCCAAAGCGTATCAGCAGGCGATATTCCAACAGAGCCAGCCCGCGGCAAATTTCTTCACCGACGACGTCAAGGGCGACTACGAACGGATCAGGGCCCGCGGCGCCGAGTTCACGATGCCGCCCAGGGACGTGACCGGCTCGACCATTGCAATGCTGAACGACACCTGCGGGAACCTCATTCAGCTCACCCAGTTGGCACGCTGGTAGGGCCGCCGTTCAGCACCGTTGTTCAGCACTAGGAAGACGAAGGAACAGAAGATGACCGAACCTGAGCTGTACGCACCGGGTCCCGCCAACTTGGCGCAGGTACAAAAAGACGGAGAGAAGTGGACGCTCATTCTCGTCCGAGAACTGCGCCACTCGCCGGAAAAAGTCTGGAACGCTCTCACCGACCCGGCGCATCTGCGTGAGTGGGCCCCCTTTGTGACCGATGGGAACCTGGGTGCCGTGGGAACGGTGAATCTCACCTGGGTGGGAAGGCCCACGCCGATGGAAACAAGAGTGACACGAGCGGACGCTCCAAACGCGCTTGAGTACGGTGATATGCGTTGGGAACTCGAGGCTTCTGGCGGTGGCACGCGCCTCACTCTGTGGCACCGCATCGATCGCCGATTCATATCGTGGGGCGCCGCGGGCTGGCACATTTCCTTCGACGTCCTTGAGCGATTCCTCGCGGGTAAGCCGCTGGGACGCATCGCCGGCGACGACGCCATGAAGTTCGCCGGCTGGCAACGATTGACCGCCGAATACGCCAAGCAGTTCGGAATCGAAGAGCCTAACCGGACGCCTAAGGCCAAGCCGGAATAAATGACTCAGTATCACGGCTAAAAGGAGGATAAATTAGCTATGACTGAAGCCACCAAGCGTTCAATTTTTCGATGGGTTCACATCATCTGTGGCATCCCGATACTCAGTTACATTTATGATTCGCCTTCGGATACTCACAACTACGCCACCAGTGTTAGGTTTGTCTTTCTTCCAGCACCGCTGGTTTCGGGGCTTTGGATGGTGGAAAGGCTATGTCCTTCGACGACTTATTTCGAAGAGATCGGCCAAACAGGACACCGCAGCGAAACTAGTTGCATAAAAACGGGACAAGAATTTGGAGGTATAAAGATCCAATGAATCCATCGGAGCGTATTGACGAGCTGATTGCAAAACTCACGGACTGGCGTGGCAAAACGCTCGCTGGCATCCGCAAGAGCATCCGCGAGGCCGATCGGGAGATCGTCGAGGAATGGAAGTGGATGGGAAGCCCAGTATGGTCTCGCGACGGAATCATCGCGGTCGGCAACGCCCACAAAGATAAGGTGAAGCTTACCTTTTCCCACGGGGCGAGCCTGCCAGATCCTGACAAGCTCTTCAACGCAGGCCTCGGAGGCAACCAGTGGCGAGCGATCGATATTTTCGAGGGCGATAAGATCAACGCGCGTGCTCTAAAGAATCTCGTCCGTGCCGCCGTTGATCACAATCAGCTCAAATTGAAGGGGAAAGCACCTGGAAAAGTACATAAAAGTAAAAAATGATGAGCTGCAGGTGGATGGCAGAACCATGCCTCAACAAAATTAAGAGGGTTCTGCGGCCAGGGCATTCCGTGGCTGGCTAAGGGTCTAGCGAAAACAATTCAGCTACTTGCACTCGATCTTGTTATCCTGCGCGGCGGCGATCTGCCACTTGCCGTTGCGCTTCAACCAGGTATCGGTCCAAACCTGGCACTGCTTCGCGTCCGGATGCGTTTTGTCTTTGCCGATAGAGTGCTCACTGCCGTAAATGATGGCCACGTCTTCGCCCGAAGAGAAGGAGAAGAAGCGCACTTTGGCGTCGTCAAGGGCGCAGCCGTGCGCCGAGTGTTGGCCTTTTTCATCGCGCAGCTCGTCCGCCTTGTTGTAGCGTTCGCCGCCAGTGCTGGTGCCCTGGAAATCGTCGGCCAGCAACTCAGAGATAACTCCATTATTTGTGCAAACGCCTTCGGCCCACTTGCGCTCCATGTCGATCATGAACTTCGCGGTTTTGTCGTCGGGTGTGGCCCAATGGCTTTGCTGCGCAGAGGCAGCGGTCGTAAGAACTACGGTGCACATTACAACGCACATCAGGTGCAGAATCCGGTGGCGCATCGTCCCTCCAGTATTTAAGTCACTATACAGCGCCTTTTAGCTCACGTACGAGCAACGAATGTCCCACAGCAGCTGGCTACCGCGCGGCGAATAGCTTGCCGCGGACGGACGTATACACGGCGTCGAAAACCTTCAGGCTATCGATACTCGCGACTCCGCCAATGGTGATGGGATCGCCGAGATACATAACCTTGCTATCGGCGTTCGTGAATGCTGGCCACGGGGGAAGGCCCGGGCCATTCGGATTGCCTGACTTCGCGAAGTTGACCCAGTAGCTGGAGATTTCCTCGGCCACTTTGCGATCGGCATTGCTCCAGTGCCAAGGCGCCTGATCCAGATGGTCGAAGACGTACCAGAGTTCGGCGAAGTGGCTTGCGCCCCAACCCTCATAGACTGATCCCGCGGGGAACGGCGGCTTCTGCGTGAATGAGTAATAGTAGACACTGCTCTGTCCGGCGCCGGCTTGCAGTCTTGCCCAGGCCCACATGTCCCAACCGAAGCGGAGGTCGCGTTCGAGGTTGAGGCGCGCCTGCTTTGCTTCCTGATCGGTAGCATACGGATACGCTGCGATCAGCGGAGGCGGCAGCGCGCCGTAGCTGTGCTCCAGGTCGGTGGCGAACGTGGCGGCTTCCACCTGACTGACATCCACCAACGCGCGCCCTTCCTCTGCATTTGAGCCTAATAGCAGAGGGACATCGTTCTGCTGGCCTGATGCGAATGCTTCGTAGGGCGAAGCGGGAAGCACATAGGGCTCGATAACAGGGTGAACGATGCCGCCGGCGTTGCCGGTGAGCTGGCTTGCCGGAAGATGCCGCAGTTGCTGCAGCGTGGGCGCGCCGAGCGACGCGGCATACTTTTCGCCATCGCGCTCCGCATTGGCCAGCAGATATTTTGGAGCGAGCTGCGTCGGCTCAAACAGACCGCCGCTCTCTCCGATGGCGCGCTGGAACAATCCTTTCGCGCGGGGCGAAGCCATCAGGATGCTGACCGACATGCCTCCCGAGGATTGCCCGGCGATAGTTACGTTTTTCGGGTCGCCGCCAAACGCCGCAATGTTTCTATGAATCCATTCAAGCGCGGCAATCTGATCTATCAAGGCATAATTTCCGGACGAGTGGTGCGGAGACTCGCGCGTCAACTCAGGAAGCGCAAGAAAGCCGAGCGGGCCGAGGCGATAGGCGACGGTGACAACGATCACGCCTTTGTGCGCAAGGCGGTCGCCCCAGTACAAGGGCATCGAGGCTGATCCGTTGATGAAGCCACCGCCGTAGATCCAGACGATCACGGGCAGACGCTCGATCGCGGTGTTTGCTTTTGCCGGGGACCAGATGTTGAGGTAGAGGCAGTCCTCGCTTACTGCGGGCGGCGTTTCGCCGGGCATCGACACTCCTGTCTGCATGCACGCTGGGGCAAAGGCATCCGTCTTGCGCGTGCCAGTCCAGGGCGCGGCCGATACCGGAGGACGCCAACGCAACTCGCCGACCGGAGGCGCTGCGAACGGGATGCCTTTGTAGACACTCAACCCGCCTTCGCTTGCGCCGGAGATTGTGCCGGATTCTGTCGCGACGATCGAGCTTTGCGCGAGCGTGATGGCGGAAGCTGCTGAGATGACAACCAGAAGTAGAGCTCGGACCACGACGGTGGAACTGAACCTTGGCATATTGACTCCTGGTCGTTAGATAAACGCGACGGTGAACGGTCCGGGACTATCCTTCGCGGCTGACCGAGGAGCGAAGAGGTTAAGGCGAGAGCAATGAGCACAGGAAGATGATTCGCTTGCCGAACTATCTTCCGTTTCAGGATACGCTTTGCTGGATGGTTTTGTTCCCGAACCAGCGCTGTTCGAAAAAATACGGCCACCTGTCAACGCGATCAGCTTACTCGCGTACGCCGGAGTTGTGGATTTCTCGCTGAAAGCTTGCGCGTCGCGGCTTCCGATTTGAGAAAATTAGCGGGAATAGCGAATATCCCCGTTGAGGGGTTCCTCGTTTCGCGGAAATGCTTGGATGCAGATGCGAAATTCACCCCAGAGACTGTCATCTCGGCGGTACAGGTTCTCCTGTATTGTTCTTGCGCGTAAGTTCCTCCTAGGCTACTGGCGATCGAAAAGGCATTGACATCAGCTCTAAGGCAAAATAGCTTGGACTGCTGATTTCAGCTTACCTAAGCACATTGGATGGAGGAACCTTTGTGAAACACTTCACATTCTTTCTGGTCGCAGTTGCAACAATGGCCGGGCTTGTTGCCCTCATTGCCCCTGCACCAGGACACGCCGGCGGGGAACCCGCCCCGTTCGTTACCGAAACTCCTCACGGGTACCGCGACTGGAGGTGGATCTCCTCGGCCCATGAAGCAGGCAAGCTCAACAGTTTAGGCGCCCTGCTGGGCAACGATGTGGCGTTCAACGCCTTCCGGGAGGGGAAGCTTCCGTTTCCGGATGGCACGATCCTTGCTGCTTTGCATTACCGGAACGTCCCATCCGATGAGAACAACAAAATCTTTGGCCAGGTCCAATCTTTCGTTCCAGGGGCACCCACAAACATTCAGTTTATGGTCAAGGACTCAAAAAAATACGCCGCAACCAGCGGCTGGGGGTTCGGTCACTTCGCAGACGGCAAACATGGCGACGCTGCATTTATGAAAAGCTGCTTCCCTTGCCACGAGAAGGCCCAAGCGACCGACCTTGTCTTTACTCGTTATGCACCTTGATGCTGGAAACGAGAGCAGAAAGGAATGAGGCGACGGCTATACGCAGATCAGATCGAGTCGTGTGCTTGTAATGATTGGCGCATAGCGGCCCGGTATGGCCGGGCAGCCGAGGGCGGCTGTCCCCCCATCTGGGTCTTTAAATCCGGAGCCCGAAGGCCGCTCTATGGCGCTTCGATCAATTCCATCTTGCCGTCTCGGGTGCGGTGCAGGATCATCACTTTGCCTTTGGGATCGCGGAAGACGAAGACGTCGCGGTCGCGAAAGTGGGCTTCCTTGATGGCCTCTTCGAGTGTCATGGGGCGCATCGCGACGGCTTCATCGGAGCGAACCAGGTGCACCTCGGTAGTCTTGGCGACCGGGGGATAGCGGTGGACGGCGACTGCGACGGCCGTCTTTTCCGTCAGACCGATGGCGGTCTGCACGGTTTCGGTGTCTTCCGGGGAGTGGCCGTTCCACTTCTTTACTTCTTCGCTCTTGCGCGCCGAGCGCTTCTTCGATTGCCCGCGGGTTTTGTATTTCACTGCCTGCTTCTCGAGGTGGTCAAGCGCCTGGTGGACGGCGAGGGTCATGTCCTTGCCTTGGGCCAGGCCGACCAGCGGACCATTGCGCGGGCTGATGGTGATCTCGGCCTTGTGGCGGTGTTTTTCGACGGCGAGGATCACCTTGGTCTCAAATTTGTCGCCGAGGATTTTCCGGAGTTTGGCGATGCCGGTTTCAACTTCCTTGCGGATGGCGGGAGTTATTTCGTAGTGCCTGCCGGTGTATTCCACGTTCACGAGCGGCCCTCCTGAGGTCAGAAGTTAGAGGTCAGAATGCAGAAGTAAAATCAAAGTCAAAATCTTTAACACAGGGGACCCTTCGGCTCCGCTCAGGGCAGGCACGGAGGTCCACAGGCTAACACCTTTGCTCTTACTTCTGCACTCTCACTTCTTACTTCTGACTTTCTTCATTCCTTTACCCTGCGCTGATGGGTGCTGGGAATGCGCATGTCCTCGCGGTACTTGGCAACCGTGCGGCGAGTTACTTGAATGCCTTGCGATTGCAGGATGCGGGTGAGTTGCTCGTCGGTCAGCGGACGGCTGGTATCTTCCTCTTCGATCAGCTTCTTAACGCGGCGTTTGAGGATGAGCAACGACGTGTTGCCCCCCTCGGGCCCCTGCACGCTCTCACTGAAGAAATAGCGCAACTCGAACACGCCCTGCGGTGTATGGGCGTACTTGCTGGCCACCGCACGGCTCACGGTGGAGGGATGCACGCCGATTTCCTCAGCCACCTCTTTGATCATCATCGGCTTTAGATAATCGATGCCTTTTTCCAGAAAATCGTATTGCCGGGCGACGATGCAGTAGCAGACCTTGGTGATGGTCTGTTTGCGCTGTTCGATGTTCTTGATGAGCTGGATGGCGCTCTTGTAGCGTTCTTTGACGTAATCGCGGGTGTTCTTGTCGTTGGTGTCGCGAGTGATCAGCTTTTTGTAGGCAGGGTTGAGACGAAGCTGCGGCAGGTCATCGTCGTTCATCAGGACGAGCCATTCATCGCCGTGTTTGATGAACGCAACGTCGGGTTCGATCAGGCGTGCCTGTACTTTGTTGTATTGCAGGCCGGGACGGGGATCGAGAGTGCGGATGTAATCCATTGCCTGCTGCACCGCATCGACGGGACGCCCGATCGCCCGGGCAATTTCTTTGTGTTGTTTGCTCTGCAGCGCGCGCAGATGCTGATCGACGATCGTCATCGCATCCTGCAGGAGTTGCGCCGTGCCGTTGCCGTTTTTCTCCCCGTTCTTGTTTTGCGCAAGCTGTTGCTGGTGATGGAGCAACTGGCGGAGGAGGCATTCGCGCAAGGTGCGGCACCCCACGCCAGGAGGATCGAGTTGACGAATCACTTCGAGAGCTTCAGCAAGATCGGTAGCCGTAAATGTGGATTTGTAGATCGGACGCGCAGGCGGTGGCGCAGGCGCGGAAGCGACGGCGGCGGCGGAGTCTCCGTTCCGTGAGCCAAAAGAGACTTCGGAGGGCGAACTCGCGGCGGCTAAGTTATCCACTTCGCCGAAAGTTTTCTCAGCAAACGCAGGACTGTGAGCACCAGGGTGATTGCTGGACTCTTCGCGCGCGCTGGACGCCGCGCTGATCAGTTCGTTCAAGTCGGCGGGGTCGCCCACGTTCGCGTCTTCCGGCATAGTCTCGCCGGAAATCGGTTCGTCCTCTCCCAATCCCAGCGCGGCCGCTTCGCTGACAATATTTCTCGCGGCGGCAGCGTCAGCTTCGGGCGGTGCGGGCGGCGCCACGCCCAACATCTCTTCGTCGCTCGCGATCAGGTAACCGTCTTCGTTCAGGTTGCCGACAATCTGTTCGGCAGCCTCGCGCACTTCGCGGGTCAGGCTGAGCGCGCCCAGTTGCCAGGCCAGATGGTCGGTCAGCGTGGTGGGCCGGGAGAGAAAGTTCTCAAACGACGGCCGTTCGATCTCCTCCATCTCCCCCCGGGTGCGGTATCCGGGATCAAGATAGTCCTGGAAGAAAGAGCCGAAATCGATTTCTTCGAAAGGATCTTTCTTCTCAGCGGTGATGGGAGTTTCTTCGGTCGAAGTCTTAGTGGGACGATCGCGGTCTTCCTCTTTGCGGCCAATCTCATCGATCAACGGGACGGATTCTTCAAGCTCTTCGAGAACCGGGTTCTCGACCATCTCGGCATTGATCATGTCCTTGAGCTCAAGCTTGTTGAGCGCGAGGACGGACACCATCTGCACCAGACCAGGGGTGAGGATCTGGCGTTGGGATAGTTTGACACTCAGTTTGTGTTGAAGAAGAACCATGTTTCAAAGTTTCAAGGTTTCAACGTTTAAAGGTCACTACTTACTCCAGCTTGTCGAGCCGCTCATCGTGGCTGTCAAGCCGGTGTTCGTGCATCTCCACCACTCGCAGCAACCTGGCTGTGCCTTCAGCAACTTCGGTGACTAGCTTTGCTGCCCGGTCAAGCTGGCGATCATGTTTTTCGCTTTCTAGCGATAACAGCTCCAAATTGCGCGTCAAAGCTTCCAGCCGTTCGTCAATCGTCATCGCTGCTCCCCGCTTCTTAATCTTCTTCCACAACTATCCGCACAATGCTCGGCGTTTGTGGTTCGGTCATTTGGACCCGCTTGGTTTGCGCTGCTCCGCCTCGCCCCCGAAAAGTGTTACAGCCCAGCGCGGCACACCCCTATACCCGATGTAGCCTCCGCTCTCGTTACGATTGCGAAATATCTGGACCGTGGCGCGGACGGCCAGCACCAAAAGGAACAACCACACTGCATTCCAAACGGCATCTACCCAACGATAGCGCCTATCGAGAGCAAGAGATCCTAGGAACAAAATCGTGCCCTTCTCAGCACCTACACCAGCGAAAAGCTCTCACCCAAATACACCCTTCTCACTTCCGGATCGCTGGCCAACTGCTCGGGCTGGCCCTGCCGGAAGATTCTGCCGTCGTCGATGATGTATGCGCGATCGGTTACAGACAATGTCTCGCGCACGTTGTGATCCGTAATCAGCACTCCGATACCGCTGGCCCGTAGAGAACTAATGATTTTCTGCAGGTCGAGAACGGCGATGGGATCGATCCCGGAAAACGGCTCGTCCAGCAAGATGAAAGTCGGGTTGATGCACAGGCAGCGGGCAATTTCCACTCGCCGGCGTTCGCCGCCGGATAAGGCGTAGCCCCGGTTCTGCCGAATGTGCTCCAAACCAAGTTCATCGATAAATTTCTCCATCTTCTCGCGGCGCTCGTGCCACGACATCGGCTGCGCCTCCAACACCGCGAGGATGTTCTCCTCAACCGTGAGTTTGCGAAACACCGAAGCTTCTTGAGGGAGATAGCTGATGCCATACTGCCGTGCCCGCAGATACATGGGAACGTCAGTGATGTCCTGACCGTCGTACAACACGCGGCCAGTATCAGGGGGGATCAGGCCTACGATGGCGTAAAAAGTTGTTGTCTTGCCTGCGCCGTTAGGGCCAAGTAAACCCACCACTTCGCCTTGCTCGACCCGCAGGCTCACACCATTTACAACGCGCCGGCCACGATACGATTTGCCAATCTCATCTGTGGCCAAGGTACGCATTTATCTTGCCATTTGTCTTTTTCTTACTTGGCCACTCGCGTTTGAGTTACCACAGGAGTACTTGCCTTGCCTTCTACGAGCACCCTATCATCGCCTCTGAAGAAAGTCAACGAAACCCCGGTAATCTTGCCCCGTTCGGCATCAAAAATGCTGGGCGGTCCGCCGGTGAGGACGAACCTGTCGTCGGCAGCCGTGTAGACCAGGATCTGTCCTAGGGCTTGGCGGCTCGGTTGCTGGACGACCACGTTGCCTTTCGCCACTATGTGATCTAGCTGGCCGGGCCCGGCAAGTGGTTGATTACTTGAGGTTTGGCTTCTAGACAAAAGATACGCATCCATGATGCTGGCAGAAGTTGTGAAGCCCGTGCCTCTCGCCGTCACGCCTCCTTCGTAGTGAGCTCTGCGTTCGGAGTCGGCGTAGGTAAGCCGGGCTGATGTGATGGCAACAGGGCCGGTCTCGCCCCGCTTTTCCTCAGCTTTCGCTTTTTCTTTGCTTCCTGCTTCAGCTTGAACCGTGTCCGCCTGACCCGTATCCGGTTGAATCAGCTTCTCCTGAACCAGGACTGTGGAGACCGGTTGCGCGGCCGTACCTTGAGCCACCAGAAACCGGCGGTCCCGGTCGAACTGGATCGACGGCCCCTCAACAATGTTCGCGTCCTGCCACAAACGTGCGTTGCCCTGATAGAGAGCCACTGCGGGAGAGTTGTGCGCCGTCATGGTAGCTGCCGTCACGTGGATCGGTGAAGCCGAGGCCAGCAACGCTCCGTTGGGTTGCTCGGTGAGTTCGCTGTACGTGCTCTTGACGTTGCCGTCGGCGAAGGCATCGTCGGTGACTCGATTGATGCGGATCGTTCGGGCGGTCGTGACCATCGCGCCCTCTGAGACGCGCGGACTGCCGGTGAGCACCAGGATCCGGTCAACCGGAGTGTAGAAAGCCTTGTCCGCCCAGGCCTGGGCGCGTTTGCTGGGAGCGAGGCCGTCATCGTATACGACACTTCCCTGCTGGACGACGGACCCAATCCCGCCCTGGGGCAAGAACGCGGCATCGAGCGTCTGGCTGGTGCTCACGCGCTCAGGCAAACCCGGCGCCAGATTGACGATCTTCGCGTCGGGCGCTCCGTGGATCGAGGTTAAACGGCTGCCGCCCCCAGGACTCGGGGCAAATTTCGCGTCAAAGCGCCCGGCGGTGATCACCGTGCGCTCTCCTGATCCTTGAGCGCTCGCCGCAATCGAACTCTGCGCCGGGGAGATCGTGATCTTTGCCGGGCCGGAAGTTTCCGCGTGGTCCAGGCGGTTTCCCTGCACAACAAAGAAATCGACGACCGGGGCGGCGAGTTCGAAATCTTGCGGCGCTGAAGAACCCGTCGCAGGCGCGGCACTACTGGCACCATGCTGCGTCAGCCGGACCCCATCCATCGCGTGCACCTTTTGGAGTTCGTTCTTGCCCAGGAAGTCCAAAATCGCGCGTCCGGCATCGCCCTGCATCGGTTGCGACCCGATGCGCTCCACATGGACGTTGCCCGTCAGCGTAGCCCCGCGCAACACGTTCTGCTTCCCTGTAAGTCGCATCTCTGCTGCGTCAGCGCTGAGGCGCGTCGGATCGGCATCTTTCCCCACGCATTCCGCGTTCACATTCCCTGTGGCCAGCACGCGCTGCACTTCATTGTTCGGCCCCAGGAGTAACGTCGCCTGCTCCGCTTCCGCCGTTCCACTTTCGCGCTGCAATCGGGGACGATCCAGCACGACTTCGCGGGGCTCGTGTGTGATTCTGCCATGAGTTGCGAAAAGACTGGCAGCATCCTCCCCAACCAGCGTCATGTGAACCTGCGATACTAGCGTGAGCACGTTGGTCTTCCCGGAATATTGCACGCCTACCGCCCACCCGCTGGCTTGCGGCGTACGAAAATCAACCCGCGCGTCGGTGGTGGCATCGCCGCTCTCCTGGTTAAAGACCAGGTCTCTGGTCTTGAGGTGGATGGGATTCTTGAGTTCCCTGGGAGTGCCCTGGTCAGGTCCGGTCTCGCCGGTCGGATTCGCTTCCAGATCGATCTGCACCTCGCCGTGACCCGTGACGTTGCCCGACTTCTTGTCGTAGGAGAAGTCGTCCCCGTAAATCTGGTCGAAGCGGGAGGAATCGCGGCCGTAAAGCACGATGGTGACGTCGTGCAGTTCGGCGCTCCCGTCGACCTTAAATTGCTTGAGCTTGCCGGCCTGTACGGTGAACAGCGTTCGCTTGCCGTCGGACTTTGAGAACTGAAACCCATTCGCGGTCTGCTTGATGTCAATCCCAATCTTGTTGGGGATTTCTTTCAGCACGTTGCGCAGGCGCACACGGGCATAGAAATAAGTTCCCGCCACCATGGCGACAAACAGCACGGCAATCACAGCCAGCCAACGTCGGAGGCGGTAGATGGGAAGCGGCATTGCAAGTTCAGTCTAATGCATGGGAGCCGGCCTTCCGTCTCCTGCGGACCTTTCTTCGATTCTGCTTGCGCTTCAAAAAACTCTCCTCCAGATTCACTTCCGATGGGTATGCGGTCGAGTTCGGCGCTGGCGCTCTTCGATGAACCGAATTCCCTTGACTCTGATTGCTGAACTTGAGACCCTATCTCTGTACGCATTAGATCTTTGACAACGAAATAGCATGGGGTTATAAATTCCTTCGATCGAAAATTTTGCGAGCCGAGGGTTTGAATTCATTGGCTTTCGTCCATTACTTCTTTACTTCCGGTCTAACCTGTTTGAATGCAATATTTTACGGGCAAGCCATTTGCTTTCAATATTTTAGGCAGATCGCGAACAGGTCAAAAGCCCGCAAGATATTGATTCCAGATATTTTAAGCTGAGGGTATGACTTTTATTTTCGATCTGGATCGGTCGGCGCGGTCGGTGCCGGCACCGGAAGCCTGAAATCTCGCAGCGACAGTTCCAACCCGCCGAAGTCAGGATGATCGTTGTGGCCGATGGTGAAAGCAATGTCGATGGCGTCTCCCGCAAGGAGCGGAGTCTGGTGCAGGCGTTCGGCCATGTGCCAGCCCAGGGTGTCGAAAACAGTTCTCAGTTCCCGGTTCTCAGTTCTCGGTTGAAAACCTTTGGCTTCGGCTTTCTCGGCGCGCCGGAGGACTGCACTGTCGCGATGACAGCTTGGGGTGGCTAAGATCGCAACCGCCGATGGTTCTTGTTGGCCGGGATCTTCCTCGGCAAGGCCGGGGGGAAATTCGCGGCCACGGATCTCCTCTCCCGCTTTCAGTTTCAGCTTGATGTGTTTGTCCTTCAGAATTTTCGGTGGGGCAATCAGACGCACGCCACGCGCCGCGAACGCGGGCTCATGATTTCCCGCTCCATGCGGTTCGAGCATTTGCAGCACTTGATAAAGCCCGGGAGTGATTTCATCCAGATCAAGTTCCGCTTCCACATCGAGCACCGGATCGAAGTCTGCCAGGGCGAGGCGGGTACGCGCGAATGCATCGAGTTCCGCACGCAGTTGAGGAACGTTCGCCGATGGCATGGCGAATCCGCAAGCGTGAGAATGTCCTCCGTAGCGGGTGAAAAGACTGTGCGACGATTCAACGGCCTCGAGCAGATGAAAGGGACGAATGGAACGGCCGGAACCAAACGCTTCTTCGCCTTCGCGCGCGATTACGACGGCAGGCCGGTGGTAGCGCTCGACCACACGTGTGGCCGCAATGCCGATGACGCCGCGGTGCCAGCCCTCGCCGTCCACCACAATGCAGTAAGCCTCGCACAGGGCAGGGTCACCGCTGATGCGCTCCTCGATCGAACGCAGAATGCGGCGCTCTTCTTCCTGACGTTCGGCATTGAGGCGGTCGAGCTTACCGGCCAAGAGGCGCGCGCGATCCGCGTCTTTCTCGCTGAAAAGATCGATCACGTCACGGGCAACGTCCATGCGGCCGGCAGCATTGATGCGCGGTGCAATGCGGAATGCAACCTCGGTCGAGGTAGGCGGACGCTTCGTAGAAATCTGCGCCACTTCGAGCAACGCCTTCAGTCCGGGATTCACCGCCCGACGCAGCGCGTCGAGCCCCAGTTTGGCAAAGACGCGGTTCTCGCCGGTGAGCGGGACCGAGTCGGCGATTGTCGCAATCGCCACAACTTTCATAAACGATTGCAGCATGCGCGCGTGATCTTTTTCGTCCAGACGCCGCTGCATCAATCCCTGTGCGACTTTGAACGCAACACCGGCCCCGCAAAGCTGCTTGTAGGGATACTCGCATCCCGCCTGATTAGGATTCACCACCGCGAGCGCTTTGGGCACGCCGTCCGGCCCGGGCAGGTGATGATCAGTGACGATCAGGTCCACGCCGAGCCGGTGCGCGGTTTCCGCCGGAGCGAACGCGCGGATGCCCATATCGACGCTAATGATGAGGCGAATGCCCGCGCCCGCCGCGCGCTCGATGACGTCGTCACGCAGATCGTAGCCTTCACGAATGCGGTGAGGCACATGAAAGTCGGCCGCGCCGCCGCAGAGTTCGATGGCAGTCTTCAAAATGATGACCGCCATCGTTCCATCGACGTCGTAGTCGCCGTAAATCAAAATGGGCTCTTTTCGTTCGATCGCCGCGTCGATGCGATCGACGGCGGCACGCAGGCCGGTCATTTGCTGGGGTGCATGCAGATGACTAATTGACGGGAAAAGAAAGCGGGCAGCATCGTCAGGCTCGGTCAAGCCTCGGCGGATGAGCAAGCGCGCCAGCGTGTAGAGTGGACTGCCTCGCCTCGTGGAATTCCGGGCTCGGTTCGAAATTGGAAGATCTGGCAGATCGCGGAGGGCGACAGCCAGCCTTTGCGCACGAACTGGATCTTCCGCAGCCAGTTCCCAGCGCACGGCTAGTTCTCGTCGTCCTGGTCCGGTTCGTCGATGGGGATGCCGCCAAAGTCTTCCGACACTTCCAGCAGGCGCTGGTAGCGGTCGTACCAATCGGTGCTGACTTCGCAGAGAAACATCGAGCCTTGATAAGCCCAGCCCAACTGCAGGAATCCGACCTTGCTCACGTGGGCGCGCAGCCAGCGCGCATCTTCGACGTCGTCGCCGTCGGAGAACTCGGAGTGGGTAAGGCGTTCCACCAACTCGTCCAGTTCTTCGCGCTCCAACTTCCAGGAATGCATGGTCAGGAACGGCGCGGCCGCGCTCTTGGCCAGTTCGACGAAATCCTTCCAGCCGTCGGGATTCGTCCCCATCTCCCACATGACACATTGCACTTCGTCGTAATCCACGTAGCCGTGGAAACGGCTCATGCCATGGCCTTCGATGAAGGCGATCATGTCATCTTTGATGATGGTCAAATCTTCTGGTGTGGGCGACATAGCGGGACTCGAATCAGTATTGTATGCCGATTGCCTAAGAACCTGCCAGCGCTCGAAGATCAATCAACCACAAAGGGCACAAAGGATCACGAAGGAAGCGCGTACTGGATTCACCTTTGTGTGCCTTCGTGACCTTTGTGGTTGATGGCTTTTGAACGCCTACTGATTGCTCGCGCTGGCCTCTTTTCCTCGCTGCATTTAGAATCTTCTGTCCCGCTGTCACCGAGATCTACAGGAGGCGTATCCGCCTTGATTCCGCGTTATACCCGCCCGGAGATGGGCCGCATCTGGAGCGATGAGAACCGCTTTCGCACCTGGCTGGCCGTGGAAGTTGCCGCGACTGAGACTTTGGCCGATGCTGGCATGGTGCCGAAAGAGGCGGCGCGGGCGATCCGCGAACGCTCGGATTTTCGTGTCGAGCGCATTCACGAGATCGAAGCCGAGGTGCGCCACGATGTGATTGCCTTCACCACGGCGGTGGCTGAGCTTGTTGGCCCGGATGCGCGTTGGTTTCATTACGGGCTTACTTCGAACGACGTGGTTGACACGGCCCAGGCGTTGCTCATCAAGCAGGCATCGGCACTGATTGCACAAGATCTGGAACGTCTGGCGGAGGTGCTCGAACGCCGCGCGTGGGAATTCAAAGACACTCCGATGGTGGGGCGCACGCACGGCATTCACGCCGAGCCCATCACGTTCGGCTTCAAGCTGGCCAACTGGTATTCGGAGATGCAACGCAACATCGCGCGCTTTACTGCCGCGGCTGAAGATATGCGGGTGGGGAAGTTTTCTGGCGCGGTGGGAATTTTTGCCCACCTGACGCCCGAGATCGAAGAGAAGATTTGCGCACGCCTGGGATTGAAGGCGGCGGCGATTTCGTCGCAAGTGATCCAGCGCGACCGGCATGCGCAGTATCTGGCAACGCTGGCGGTGATTGCTTCAACGCTGGACAAGATCGCGACTGAAATTCGGCATCTGCAACGCACGGAAGTGCGCGAGGCCGAAGAGTTCTTCAGCGAAAAGCAGAAAGGGTCGTCGGCGATGCCGCACAAGCGGAATCCGGTGACCAGCGAGCAGATCAGTGGACTCGCGCGAGTGGTGCGCGGCAATGCGCAGGCAGGATTTGAGAATGTTGCCCTGTGGCACGAGCGCGACATCTCACACTCTTCGGCGGAGCGCGTGATTCTACCGGATTCGACCACGCTGGCTGATTATCTTCTGAACAAGACTGCAAACCTGATTGAGACGATGTTCGTGTATCCCGAGCGCATGCGGGCCAATCTGGAGAGCACGCACGGGTTGATCTTCAGCGGACAACTTCTGCTCGATCTGGTAGAGCATGGGGTCTTGCGCGAAGACGCTTACCGACTGGTGCAGGGGCACGCAATGCGAGCCTGGAAGGAGGGGTTGGACTTTCATCAGCTCGTGCTGACTGATAAAGAAATCACGGGCAAAGTGCCGCGCAAACAAATCGAGCATGCCTTTGATCTGTCGCGGCAGTTGAAGAATGTGGATAAGATATTCGCGCGCGTGTTCGGAAGCCGGAACAAGAGCGGCGCAAAGGCGGCTTCGCGCGCTAAGACTCGCAAGCGCTAGGCGCACCACTCCACGATTTATGTAAACCCCTGCCGACCGAAAAAGTTGTTGCGGTTAATTTTCTCCGCAGGCCGCTCTACGTGCATCTTCCATTCCTGCTCTCGCATCGAAAGAATTAACCAGGTAGTTAGATCGTAAAGTTCTGTGATGCGGGCCGGAGGTGACCTCTTATGACGATGGCTACAAAGAAACAAAGCTTGCTGAAAATTGCGGGGTCACTTTTGGCGGTGGGATTGCTAAGTGCAACGCTGGCCGCGCAGACCGCAGCCGCGACCCGTTACGACGATCAGATTCAAACGGCCGTCACGCACAAGCTGGCGGCGAAAACAAAATTACGGGGCGTGCAATCGAATGTGGAAGACGGCATCGTGACGCTGACGGGCACGGTCGATCTGTATCAGCGCAAACTGGATGCGGCCAAGCTGGCTCGAAAAACTGCGAGCGTGCAGGGTGTCCGCAATTTGATTACCGTGGCCGGGCCGAACGTTCCCGATGAGCAACTGGAGCATAAGCTGGACCAGAAACTGACTTACGTGCGCGTGGGCTACGACAACACATTCGATTACTTCGCGCTCGGCGTAAAAGATGGCGTGGTTACGGTGGAAGGAGAGGATCGAACCGGCATGGGCCGCGACGAAGCTCTCGCCGACATCGCGAACATGCCCGGCGTGAAGGATGTGGTCGAAAATATCTCGGTCGAGCCGACCTCCACGTTCGACGACGGACTGCGTCTGCGTACAGCCCGGGCGATTTACCGTGATCCGGTGCTAAGCAAGTACGCGATCGATCCGGCGCAGCCGATTCGCATCATCGTGGATAACGGTCACGTTACGCTTTACGGTGCGGTGAATAGCGGGATGGATAAGACTGTTGCCAGACTGCGCGCGGGGCAGGTCTTCGGCGCCTTCAGCGTAGAAAACAAGCTGGTGGTGGAGAAGGACTCGGGGCAATCTGGGATGTAATGTGGTCGGGGGTAGCAAAAAGGCGCAGCGCGGCTGCGCCTTTTTTGTTTACAGACGATTGATCAGCGACGCGACATACCCAGCCCCGAATCCGTTGTCGATGTTCACTACGCTTACGTTCGACGCGCAGGAATTCAGCATACCGAGCAGCGCGGTCAAACCTTTGAAAGATGCACCGTAGCCGACGCTGGTGGGCACGGCGATGACGGGAACGCCAACGAGACCTCCCACTACGCTGGGCAGCGCGCCTTCCATGCCGGCGCAGACGATTACGACCCGCGCTTTGGTCAAGGCCTCGCGATTCGCCAGCAAGCGGTGGATTCCCGCGACGCCCACGTCGTAGAAGTGTTCGACCGCGTTGCCCATGAGGTCGGCAGTCACGACCGCTTCTTCCGCGACCGGGATATCGCTGGTTCCCGCAGAAACCACGGCGATGATTCCTTTGCCATATTTGTGCGAATCGCGCTGCAGCACGATGGCGCGTGCCAGTTCGCGATACTCCGCCGCGCGGACCTTCTTTCTTACCGCGAAGAATTGCTTTTTGTCGGCATGCGTGGCCAGGACGTTGCCGCCATGCTTAGCCAAGCGCGCAAAGATTTCCGCCGTCTGCGACGGAGTCTTTCCTTCTCCGAAAATCACTTCGGGCATGCCCGCGCGCAGGAAGCGATGATGGTCGACTTTGGCAAATCCCAGGTCTTCAAAGGGCAAATGGCGTAGGCGATCGACTGCGGCGTCGGGCGTTACCTTGCCGCGGCGTACCTGCTCGAAGAGTTTGCGGATGGATTCGGCGTTCACGGGCGGCTTCTAGATTAGCATTCGGCGTGACAATAGCGCCGACGTCTCGCGGGCTGCCAAGAGCTGCCCCGAACTCGCGAAAGGACGTTCCTCCCCCTCGGCGTAGCGGGCGGGACGCCCGCTGGACAGCCGCCTGGGCGGCGGCGCTACACGTTATTTTGTGGCGCTGCGGATTTTGGCAATTACGGCGGCACAGACTTTGCGGGCAGCGCCTGGCTTGGAGAGATGGGCGAGGAACAGGCGGCGCAAGCCGCTCGGCTTCACTTTGCCGGCCAGGTAGACGCTGTAGATGTGGCTTCCGATTCGGTATCCCCAATCTTGTGTGATCGATGCAAACCTCTCGTCATCGGCGCGGACGGCTGTATGCGCGGCTTTTTCAACGGCCGCGCGTGACAACGCGGGAAAATCTTCCATCCCTGGAGATGGCCTTGCAGGATAAAGCACTCGCGAGCCGAAATAGGCGACGGCATGTTCGATCACACGGGTATAGAAAGTGTCGGTGGGCAGGGCTGCGTCTGTGCCCTTCTGCGCGCCATTGCCGTTTGCGCCATGTCCATTCAGGCGTTGAGGCAGGCCGCGGCAAGCGTGATGCAGAAATCGAGCCGCGTCTTCGGCGGCGTGCATCATTTGAAATTCGCGGATGTGAAACGCGTTGACTTCAGGTAAATAAGCGCTGCCGCGTGCTTGCACGTTCGCCAGCATGGTTTCCAGTTGCGGATCGCTAACGCCTTTGCGCGACAGCAGGCGGCGCAGCATGGCATCCGACGAGTTGCCATGAACCTCAGGCAGCATATCGATGAGGAACTTCGGTTGCGTGCCATTGTGTGGCGAATAGCGATTGATTTCGAGAAAGCTCGCGAGGCTGTCGATCAGGTTATAGATGGTGGGCGCGAAGTCGGGGTCGCTATCGCAGCGGCTCCACTGGTCGAGAAACAGGCGGTAGCTTTCGTATTTTTCGAGGGGTGTGGCGTTGAAGACACACACAACGCCGTCATTCACGCGCACAGCTTCGACCTTGTCGACGCGCTCACCTGCGGCGCGCCAATAGAGGGCATCGATATTCTGGAGTACGGTAAGAAGTTTGGCCTGGGGTAGCTGCTGTTGCAGTACATGCGGGAGATGTCCCGGAGCCAGGTGCGACTCGCCGAACAGCACGAAGATCACGGCATTGGGATGACGCTCGCGGATTTCGGCGATCTTGACAGCGGCGTGACGATCGCGGGCTCCGATCTTCCGCAGGTTTTCGCGGGGCATGCAGTCGAGACCGTAAAGACCTTCGCAGTGGTCGCGGGCTGCGACCAGCAACTCGTGGAACGGAGCCCAGTCGTATCCCCAATCGAGGTCGAACCGGATACGCTGGCGCAGTTCGGCCTCATCGATTTCGCGGCGCCACCATTCCTCGAGGATGTGCTGGTCGCGGGCAAAGATGGTTTCGACCCCGAGCACGACCGGGCGATCCCCGGCGAGGGCGCGCTGCTCGAGTAGTGATGCGGCATAGCGCTGAGCCGTGGGCAGAGCATGGTAGTCGCCGACGAGAACCACGTCGGGGGAATGTAGAACATTCTGGAGTTGTTGGGAATCGAGCAGAGAATCGTAGCTGCGGAAAGCTTGGGTGAACTCGCGAAGGTATTTTCGGCGGCTATGCGAATCCTGGGCGCGGATTTCGCGCTCCACTCCCGCCAGCGCGTGAAGCTGAGCGGCGCTGCGGCGGGATCGCAAGTTGACTGTGGAGGCCATAAAGGCAGCTTCTAGCTCTAGCTCCTGGCTTCTAGCTTTCCTCTACTTCCTTGACTCCTGTTCCGCTACTGCCTATGCTCCAAACTTTGGGGGCGTCGCTTCCATTGCCTCGTTGGAGGTCTTGTGTCGAATCACCCGCCGCAGAATCTGACTATCGCCACCACTGGCGCCAGCGGATCGGTGTTTCTTCGGCATCTTCTGCTCGCGGTGGAACGGGATGCTCGCGTTCACACCGTGAACTTCATCGCTTCGGACTCCGCCCTTCGCGTGCTGGCCGAAGAACTTGGCGTTAAGGGGCGGTCGAATCTTCTCCGCCAGATTTTTTTCGGCGAAGAAGCGAAAGCTTCGTCCGGCACGGGGTCGTCGAAAATCAAAATCAAAGAGCAATCTAACTCTGATATCGGAGCCAACGTTGCCAGCGGTTCTTATCCCACCGACGCCATGGTGGTGATCCCGTGCAGCGTGGGCACGCTGGCCCGCATTGCTAACGGCACCGCTTCGCACCTGATCGAGCGGGCGGCCGACGTTTGCCTGAAGGAGAAGCGTCCGCTGGTGCTGTGCGTGCGCGAAACTCCGCTCAATAAAATCCACATCCGCAACATGTATCGGGCCGCCGATGCCGGAGCGACCGTCTTTCCTCTCATCCCGGCCTTCTACTACCGGCCGGCCAGCTTAGATGACATGGCCCGCGAGTTCGCCTACCGCGTGCTCGCCCACTTGGGGCTTTCCCAGCCTGATGCCTTCCGCTGGAAAGGCTGAGATATCAATGACTTGCGGACATACGACTGAAAAGTCGTCCGTCTAGGGGAAAGATCGGCCTGATCTGGGGGAACTCAAGTGTAGAGAGCCGAAAGCGAAGGTTACAGATGCCCGGGGGTCATGTACGGCGGGGCGGCGCGAACGCGAACCGAAACCGGAAGACCTACAGAAATCAAATTGTCATCTAACGTGGATAGCGAACCAAGCCGAAAGCGATGACGACGACTCTCGAAACCCGATGTTGCATCGTGGGAGGCGGGCCCGCCGGAATGATGCTCGGTTTCTTGCTGGCTCGGGCGGGTGTGGATGTGATTGTGCTTGAGAAGCACGCCGATTTTCTGCGTGATTTTCGTGGCGACACGATTCACCCCTCGACTCTGGAACTGATGCATGAACTGGGTCTTTTGGAGGAATTTCTAAAGCGGCCTCATCAGGAGGTGCGGGAACTCGCCGGGCAGATCGGCGATGAAGTAATCAAGATCGCCGACTTCACGCATCTTCCGACGCGATGCAAGTTTCTCGCGCTCATGCCGCAATGGGATTTTCTCAACTTCATCGTCGAGCAGGGGAAGCGCTATCCGAGCTTTCAGGTCAGGATGAAGGCGGAAGCGACCGGCCTTCTCGAGCAGAATGGCCGTATCGTTGGCGTGAGTGTCAAGACTCCCGAAGGCGTGGTGGAGATTCGCGCTAGTCTTATCGTCGGGGCTGATGGCCGGCGCTCGATTGTGCGTGAACGCGCCGGTTTGGAAGTAATCGATCGGGGCGCTCCTATGGATGTTTTCTGGATGAGGATTAGCCGGCGCGGGAGCGATCCGGGGCAATCTCTCGGCCATATCGAACCCGGCAAAATGTTTGTGATGATCGACCGCGAAGATTACTGGCAGTGTGCTTTTCTGATTCGGAAGGGCGGCGCGGACGAGGTTCGCAAACGAGGAATCGAACAGTTTCGTGAAGAGATGCCAGCCTGCAGCCTTTCATGCGCGATCGCGTCAGTGAACTGCGCGATTGGAACGATGTGAGCCTGCTCACGGTGACGGTCGATCGCCTGAAGAAGTGGTTCCGGCCAGGATTGCTATGCATCGGCGACGCGGCGCATGCCATGTCGCCCGTTGGCGGTGTGGGAATCAATCTCGCAATCCAGGATGCGGTAGCCGCTGCAAATATCTTGGCCTCTCGACTAGCCGGCGGGAACGTTAGCGACGGGGATCTCCATGCCGTCCAGCGGCGAAGAGAATTTCCGACGCGGGCTACGCAGAGGCTACAGATTCTGGTGCGGAACGGCGTGATACGGCGCATTCTGGGCAGCACCCAGCCGCTCACGGTTCCCGCACCAGTAAGGTTGATGCAGCGATGGGCCTTCCTGCGCCGTATTCCCGCGCGCGTCATTGGAATGGGATTTCGTCCCGAACACGTGAGGACTCCAGATTGCTCTCGCGATCGCCGCTGAGATTTGTGGCTTGTTTTGCGGCGATGGTGGGTAGAGCGGTGTACGCTGCGCCGATGGCCTTCGCCGTGGTCGCAAGGAATACGTGGCGATCCTAGCGGGCAGCGCAGTGTATGCGTGGATTGCCTAGAGAATCGAGGCTCGTTTCAGAATCGCACCACCGCTCCGGCGGAGAATCGCAGGTTGGCCTGGCGCGTCGAGAGGCCTTCTAACAGAGTTCCCCCAAAAGCGCTGGTGTAGAACTTATTCAGATTGATGCTGGTGTGGTACCAATCCAACTGCCCCACGCGAACGGACAAGTGCCGCGTGAACCTGTAATCCACTCCACCTCCCAGAGCCATTGCGAAATCGTTATAAGTTGTGGCGCTCACGGATACTGGAGACGTTACGCTGCCTGTGATGACGCTCGCGCCCAAGCTGGTTCGATCCAAACCAAACAGGCCATGCGCGTAAGGAGTGAATCTTGATTTCGTCCGGTAGGAGAGTACCGGCCCCGCCAGGAATGAATACGCAGTCTCTTTGGGCAGTCCGGCGAGTGTGCGGTCTCTCGAAGCGGTGATTGGAGTGCTGTAGCGTCCGCCAAGATCGGCGGCGATTCCGATCCAGCGGTCGGCGTTGTACTGCGCCTCCGCATTCCAGCCATCGAAAAAATAGGTTGGCACGGCGAACGGGTTGGATGCCTGATCCAGATCCGCGTCCAGGAGCGGGCCGGTCAGTTTGCCGCGATCCGCGCGCAGCAAGGAATACCCGCCAAATACTTGCACCTTCGGGGTTGTGTCTTGTGCTAAAGCACACGAAGAAATCAGGACGGTTAAAGAAATCGTTGCGACAGCGAAGCGAATCATTCCACGTTCTCCCTGGTGAGAATACCGCATCTGAGAATAGCGCATCCCGAGGTCCACGTGCCTGGAACAGCAGCGGGCAGATGCTCACACCGATTGTATCTATGAAAGAAACTAAGAACGCGGACGCTTGCAAAGGGTTGCCAGCGATCCCCCACCGTATTCATTTTGTAATGCTCGCTACGGCCGCCGCTCCGGGTCGATGGTCTGGTCGAGATAAATCCATAGCACCCGGGCCAGGAGCGTGATCGTGGGCGCGAGCGGCAGAAAGAATACCACGGCCCAGATAGTATCTTTCGTAATCCACCAGCCGGTCACGAACCACAGCGCCGCCGCGATAAGCGCAACGATCACGAGTCCCAAACCGTAACTGACGTACATGGCGCCGAGGAAGTAGCCGGGTTCGCGATCAAACTTAAGATCGCAGACGGAACAGCGCTCGTGCATCTTGGGGAATCCCCGGAAGATGGAATAGCGAAAGATCCTTCCCACCCGGCAACGGGGGCAGTGCTGGCGAAAAATGTCTCCCACCGTGGCGAGTTTTGAGGCGCTTCCCATCAGCACTCATCATCCAAGACTTCCAAGCTAACAGATGTTGGGGAGTGGCATTCTCGTTCCTCACGCCGAAAATAGAACGGCCCGCAAGTGTTAAACCTGCGGGCCATCCGGCGGACTGTTTTGGATTGACCAAGAGGTGGTCATTAAAATCCCCTGTTGATTTCAAAGGGTTTGGTGGCTGGTCATAATAATTTGGTCACAATAATCGCTGGTTCTCCAAGGGCTTGGGTATCGAGCCTCAAGGAGAACATAATGAGCAATGTCGTCGTGAAGCTGTTCACTCGCCCGACCATCAAAGGAACTCGCACATGGGTCGAAGTCAACCGCAAGCTGGACTATCCGCAGGATACGGTCTTCATTCTACGCTGGCTGCCCAAAGGTGCGACCAACTACCGGACTAAAACCCTCCCCCGGAAGATAGGCCTGAAGCTGGCGCAGATCGCTTGCGCCAGATTTGAGCCGCCCGAGGAAAGCCCTGAGTCAAGACCCGCAGCTCCAACAACACTGGACGAATTCCGCACCGCATTCCTGCACGACAAACGAACCACCCGCAAGAAGGATGGCACACTGCTCGATCCCGAAACTATCCGCTCGTACGAACTGGTGACCCGTGCTTTCATCGACATCACCAAGCGCACCACGCCGAAGCAGATCACGAAGCAGGATATGAAAGACTGGATCAGTACTTTGCGGAAGGACGTGGGACACCGCTCGGTCTGCAACCTGTATATCCTCGTGGCTTGCTTCCTGAAATTCTGTGGCGTGGACCACAAAACCCTGTTGCCCCAAAGTGAACGCCCAGCCCCAGTAGCCCATCCTCCGGACACCTACACGCCGGAGGAGATGGATAAATTCTTTTTTCAGATCATCGAGGAGAGGGCTGCGCTGGCTTATGAATTCCTCCTTAAGACGGGAGCACGCAAAACCGAGATGACATATTGTGATTGGGATAACAACCTGAATCTTGGACCTGTCCCCACGGTGAAGTTTTTCACCAAGGAAGATTTCAGAGTTAAGACGGGCAAATACCGTGAGGTGCCGCTGGAAAAGGAATTGGCTGCGAAGCTGCGGGCATGGCGGCTCAAGAACCCCACCACTCGTCTGGTGTTCGGTCGTCCAGACGGCAGCCCGGAGGACAATTTTCTCCGTACGTGCAAAGAGACGGCGGAACGAGCGGACTTGGACCGGTCGAAATTCTGGCTACACAAATTTCGCGATACGTATGCGACTTGGGCATTGCGCCGGGGAGCGGATATTCGAACCGTACAACATTGGCTCGGACATGCCAGCATCGAGATGACCCAAAAGTATCTGGCTCCGCAAGAGGGCGCGGCGGCACAGTCCCTCATAAATCGGATATTCGGCAACGGGGCAGAAACGGCTGCCGCTTTGGTGCAACAGAATCACGATGACGATGCTACCGTGCAATAAACTTGCTTGCCGAACTCAGGGGCGTTAACCCAGCGCCCTTTTTTATTTTGCACGCCGTTTCGGCCCTTTAGCCTCTGCCCTTCATCAAAGCCTTCATGAGATGGGGATTGTATGGTGAGCGGCGAGAGGCCGTTACCGCTGCCTTAGGAGAGCGCATGAAACACTATCCCCCATCCTTAAATTTCAAGGGAGATTAGGATATGCTTTACGAAATAAGTTGGACATTCACCGACACGATAGAGGCGATGACTGAGGAGGAGGCCATAAAGGCATTCTCCGAACAAGCGGGTATGGCAACCATGCCTTATCTAAACAAAGATGATGTGGAGATACAGGAAGTAGAGGAGGTGGGGAGTGAGTAAGGTCAAAGATTTACTTGAGCAGGGATACACCAGCATCCCCGTGGAGGAATGCGACCTAAAATGCCCAACCTGTGAGGAGTTCGTCCATAAGTGTGTGAACTGTGGGTATGAGTCTTGCCACTGCACTCTCGTGCCCCTCCATGCCATCAAGATAAGTCATGGGCGGGTGCTGTGCGTTGGTTGTGGCTCCTAGCCCTTCTTCGCCGCTTCCTTAATTTTTTTCCAACGCTTTTTTGGGCCGCTGCGATGGCTTTTCTGCCTGCTGCTGAAATGGTGCTTCTAGGCTTGCCACTGGGGCACCAATGTTATTGGGGCGGGATTTGGGTGACGATCTAAAGGCGGCTCTTTGGGCCAAAATTATGGCTTCACTCGCTGCACGGGCGACAGGAAACCGCACAAGTTCACCGAGGGAATATCATCAGGGCAAAAGAGGAGCGATTCTCTTTTGCCCTTTCCGTTTTGCGGGCCGCTCCACCAGATTCTCATTTCCAAGTCACTCGTCCACGAGCGTGTAGGTCCGCTCGATGACGAGCATACCTTCGGCTTCCAATTCCTCGCCGGTGCTTCCTTCTCCACAGCATAGTCGCCACGCAGAGCGCGAGCATGCACCTCGGACCCGATTCTCTGTAATACAGTTGCGGCCGCATGTTCTAAATCGTCGAATGCCCATCATCCACTGCCACCCGAAATTCTGCTGCCACGCTGGTGATACCAACCAAATCCGACAAGAAAGCAATTCTCTCCGATTTCTCAACTACGCACCTCTTTCAATGAAGGCAAACCGCCTTCAAACAATGGAGAAGAGGTGCGAAGTATGTCGATCATTAAGAAACTGCGCGAGCGAACCGAACCATGGAACGTCGCCGAACTGGCGAAACTTTTAGTGGTAACGGAAGCGACCGTTCAAAGGTGGGTTCGCAATCGGCAAATCCCGTTCATTCGCATCGGTGACACCATCCGGTTCGATCCAACCATGCTGGCCGATTGGCTTGAACTGGAAGGTGCTAGTGGCCTGTCGCAGTGAGTTCGTTACCGCGGATGCAGCAGGGCGATGCTGTTGATGCCCGAATGCTGCTATTGAGCGAGCAAGGGTTCGCTTCGGTGAGCGTAACAACAGATGCGGAG